>Ga0209536_100000816_pt1 | contig 51445 bp, 36 predicted proteins | sample DeeMarSeWOR28_12_FD_187461 | JGI IMG/M metagenome (GOLD analysis project Ga0209536, IMG submission 187461) | Marine sediment microbial communities from White Oak River estuary, North Carolina - WOR-2-8_12 (SPAdes) (version 2) | ecosystem: Environmental > Aquatic > Marine > Intertidal zone >...
ATACATGCCAGAGCTTTAACTCTTGGTTTTTTATTCCGCATCATTCTGATTTATATACAAAAACAGGTTTAAAAGTAATGACAAACAAGTACAAATGGGCGTAAAAGCATGGTCATATTTGGCCAGTGGTCATATGTGACCATGATCGGCATCCTTGAATTGGCGTTTAAAACTATCGGTGAGATAATAGAAATTGACAGGCTGTTGTTGAGGAAGGCCGCAAGAAATCGGCGATTTTATGAGAAGATTGTCCTTTAACTGTGTTCCTTCAGATGGGGGTACAAGACCTGGTTTTCTTTTTAGATATCAGAGCGTAACAAAACAAATAGACCTCAAAATGCTTATGTCTGACGGATACCCAATTTCCGCATACGGGCGCGCAAGGTGCTGCGGTTGAGTCCAAGGATTTCTGCAGCCCCGTTTTGGCCGCTCACTTTCCAATTGGTCTGCTCAAGTACCCGGACAATATAGTCACGCTCAACCTCATTCAGCGTTTTTCGGGCTGCCGTTAAATCCTTGTGCGGCTTTTTCAATTCATCCACCAGGTGCAGTTTGGGTCCCGAGGAGTTGATCACCGCCCGCTCCAGAACATTTTCCAACTCCCTGACATTGCCGGGCCATTGATAATCCTCTAAGGTATTCATCACGCTCACCGGGATGCTCTCGATGGACTTGCCCAGTCGCTTAGATATTTTATCCACGAAAAAATCCACCAGAAGGGCAATGTCTTCCATCCGATCTCGCAGCGGGGGCACCGTGATCGGAAAAATATTTAGCCGGTACCAGAGATCTTCCCGAAACCGACCCTTGCGGACTTCCTCTTCCAGATTGCGATTGGTGGCGGCAATCAGGCGCACATCGACTTTAATCGTGCCGGTGCTGCCCAACCGTTCAAACTCACCGTCCTGGATCACCCGCAGCAGCTTGGGCTGCAATTCCAGCGGCAGTTCCCCGATCTCATCTAAAAAAAGGGTGGCGCCGTTGGCTACTTCAAATCGCCCCAACTGTCTGGCATGTGCACCGGTAAAAGCGCCTTTCTCGTGGCCGAAGAGCTCACTTTCAATGAGGTTTGCAGGCAGGGTGGCACAATTTACTTTCACCAATGCCCGATCTTTGCGTAGGCTCAAGCCATGAATGGCCCGGGCGACCAGCTCCTTGCCGGTCCCGGTCTCACCGAGAATGAGAACGGTCGTATCGGTGGGGGCAATTTGTTCAACTTTATAGAAAATATAATTGAGCGCGTTACTTTGGCCGATAATGTTCTCATGATTGTATTCTGATTTGATTTCTTCCTGCAGATACGCTCTCTCGACCTCCAGTTTTTCCTTTAACTCCTTTATTTCGGAAAGGGCTGCCTTAAGATCCAGCTCGCCCTGCTTGCGCTCGGTAATGTCCTGAATCGAGCCGGACATCCGGATCGCTTTGCCTTCACTGTTCCAGATGGCCTGGCCACCTGCCAGAAACCATCGGTAATCGCCCGATTTTGTCTGCAGGCGGTATTCGACTCTGTATGGGACACGTTCATGAAGATGGCGTTGGATCGCCGCCCAGATGGGCTCGGTGTCTTCCGGGTGCAATCGACTGCGGAAAGAATCTATCCTGTCGGGAAACTCCTCGGCCGAGTACCCCAGGATTTCCTTGAATCGATCCGAATAGAATACGGTATCCAACAGCAGATCCCAGTCCCAGAGGCCGTCGGTGGAACCTGCCAGGGCCAAAAGATAGCGCTCTTCACTGGCACGCAATGACGCTTTCGCCCGGCCGTGTTTCGACCGCTGTATGAGCAGCCATACGATAAGCAAGGTTACGATGGTGCAAAACGCAGCGAGGATGATGATATGCCATGGGTAAAGCACCAAAATTACTCCTCAGAAGCGATTGGTTGTACTGACCAATTTAATTACCACAAAAGTTATAAAATTTCAAAATCTTGGCGAACAGGGTGCGAATTGATATGATTTGCTGAAAGTCTGCTATCGAGGTTGGCATCATTTGGGTAAAACTACATATTGCAAAGGCGTATAGCAAAGGTTTTTAGAAGAATGGTATGTTATAGCTCAATACAGGTTTCTTGGTCTAAAAATTCAAGCCGATATTATCACTAACGCACTTCTCAGATTGCACAATGACAAACATACAAAATTTTAGCTTCGCAACAATTGTGGACTGCGTGCCTGTATCGCAACTTCTTGATTTTTTTAGATATGTTTGTCTAATGTAAAAATATAGGCGAATCAATAAATTTGCATTTCATAATCAAATTTAACATGTTGCTATGAATCGAGTTTAATCAATAATTTTTTTCTGAAGCAATTCCTGAAAAATTTCTATTTGTAGTTTGTGGCCTTTTATTTTTGCGATTCTCCGCAGTCTTCTTTCTGTGAGAGTGTTGAGGTCGTTTTGATCTGCCGTAAAGTTTAGAGAATTTCTGATTTCAGGAGCAAGGTTTATAAGATTCAGGATTTGAGTCACTCTGGCTCTCGAAATTCCCTCTATCCTGGCAATTTCAGCTTTATTTTTTGCAACACCCATGCTTAACATTTTTTGGTATTCTACAGCTTTTCCATACCAGTCCATCTTAGCCTTTTTAACAGGCTTTTGAGGGGTCTTTTTCATGAGAATAAAAGGATTATAGGGAATAGGAATGGTTACTAACTGGTTAGTGTATCGACCCGTTCGGGCAGCCAATTTAAAAAGGCCCAATCAAACGATTGGGCCTTTTTAAATAAAATAATCGGATATTATTAATCCTCCATTATTTTACGATCGGTTTCAGCCGGAGATAGAGTTCATCCAGCTGGGTTTTGCTGGTCTCCGCTGGTGCCCGGGTGAGCAAACAGGCGGCTTTCTGCGTCTTGGGGAAAGCAATCACGTCGCGGATGGATGATTCAGCGCACATCAGCATCACCAGGCGGTCATACCCGATGGCAATGCCTCCGTGGGGCGGTGCCCCGGAATCAAGGGCTTCAAGTAAAAATCCGAACTTGCCCAGATAGGTTTTGCGATCCATATTCAGGGCCTTGAATACCTTTTCCTGAATGCTGCGCTGGTGGATCCGGATGCTCCCTCCACCGATTTCGAATCCGTTCAATACCAGATCATAGGCCCGGCTTTTTACGGCAAGCGGTTCATCGACGAGACGATCGTAATCTTCATCCAGAGGCGATGTAAACGGATGATGCAACGCCTGCAATCGTTTTTCGGTTTCATCATATTCAAACATCGGAAAGCGCGTTACCCACAAAAAATGATACTCTTTTTCATCGATCAGGCCCAAGGTTTTGCCCAGATGGTTTCTGAGATGACCCAGCGATTCGTTCACGACTTTGGGCTGATCGGCCACAAAAAACACCAGATCACCGGGCGCCATTTCAATGCGTTCGGCCAGCGCCTGTTTTTCCTCGTCGGAAAAGAATTTAGTGATCGGGGATTGCCACTCCGTTTCTTTTACCTTTATCCAGGCCATCCCTTTTGCCCGATAAACGGCAACAAAATCGGTCAAATCATCGATTTCTTTGCGCGAAAAATCGATGCAGCCTTTAGCATTTAAAGCTTTGACAATCCCGCCCTTTTTTACCGCATTGGCAAATACCTTGAAATTTGAACCGGCGACAATGTCGGAAATATCTTTGAGCTCAAGGCCAAAGCGTGTATCGGGTTTATCCAGACCATAACGCCCGACCGCTTCGTCGTAGGTTAATTGCAAAAACGGCCGCTTGAGTTTTATCCCATGGACATCCTTAAAGAGATGGGTCATCAGGCCTTCGGTAAGCTTCATGACATCCTTTTCGCCAACAAAAGACATCTCAATATCGATCTGCGTAAACTCCGGCTGGCGATCGGCACGCAGGTCTTCATCCCGAAAACAGCGTACAATTTGATAATAGCGGTCAAATCCGGAAATCATAAAAAGCTGTTTGAATATTTGGGGTGACTGCGGCAGGGCATAGAATTGACCCGGATTCACACGGCTGGGGACAAGATAGTCTCGGGCGCCCTCGGGTGTACTGCGGGTTAAGACCGGTGTCTCGAGATCAAGAAAACCCTGTCGATTGAGATATTTCCGTACGGCCGCGGTGGCTTTGTGCCGCAGGATTAGATTTTTTTGCATTGCGGATCGACGTAAATCCAGGTGACGATATTTGAGCCGGATCGTTTCGGAAGCGTCTATATCATCTTCTATGAAGAAGGGGGGCGTTTTGGCCGAATTTAAAATTTTGAGCTCCGTTGCCGTAACTTCGATTTCACCGGTCTTCAATTTCGGATTGATCATATCCGCCGGCCGATTCTCCACTTTGCCCCGCACAGCCAGCACATATTCATTACGGATCGCATGCGCTTTGGCGTGGATCTTTTTGTCCACGAGTGGATTGAATACGACCTGGGTGAGGCCTTCGCGATCCCGCAGATCCACGAAAATCACCCCACCGTGGTCCCTGCGCCGATGGACCCAGCCCATCAAAACCACTTCCCTATCGACGTCATCTGCACCCAGTTCCCAACAATGATGCGTCCTGCGCATATTACCCAGTTGATCAGGCAATTCTATCTCCTTCTAATCGTTGATTGAGTTGATTGGGTTGATTAAGTTTACGGTCTTTGATCCATCAGACCAATTTAAACCAATAAAACTATGGTGTAATAACTTTTTCTTTAATGGCTTGAACAAGGCCATCTAGGGGAACTGATGCCTGCGCTTTAGTCTGCATGTTTCGCAGGATGGCCGCACCTTTTTTAAGTTCATCATCACCCACGATCAGCACGTAGCGGGCTTCAAGCCTGTCGGCCTGCTTCATCTGGCTTTTCAAACTTTTGCCACTAAAATCCAATTCCGCTCTTACGCCTTCGTTGCCGAGGGCACAGACCCATTCAAATGCAAGCAAACGGCTCTTGTCTCCCAGTGCAGCCACGAAAACATCGGGACTCCGGTAAAATTGGCTTGCGGCCAGACCTGTTAGCTCGGTGAGCCTGTCGAAACCAATGGCAAACCCGGTTGCCGGGATGTCCGGTCCACCCAGTTCGCTGACCAGTCCATCATAGCGGCCGCCACCGGCAACCGCATTTTGAGCCCCCAAAGATTCGGTCTGAATCTCAAATGTCGTCCGCGCATAATAATCCAGTCCGCGAACCAAATTTTTGTCAACGACAAAGGGGACACCCAGCTTTTTCAGCATTTTTTTGACTTCCGTAAAATCCGCTTTACAATCTGAACAGAGATAATCCAGAATAGATGGCGCATCAGCCATGGCCTCCCGGCAGGAAGGCACCTTGCAGTCCAGCACCCTTAAAGGATTGCGATCTTTGCGTCGAATGCAATCGGAACAGAGCTTTTTGCTCACGGATGTCAAAAATTCGGACAAGGCTGCTTTGAATTCCGGTCGGCATTGCGGGCAACCCAGGGAGTTGATGTGCGCTTTAACATCAGAGACTTGCAAGCGGGAAAACAGCGTTACCAGTAAAAAAATAAGCTGTACATCAACCAGACCGGATTGTACGCCAAAAATCTCGGCATTGATCTGATAAAACTGGCGGTACCTTCCCTTCTGCGGTCGTTCCCGGCGAAACATGGGGCCGATGGTGTAATATTTTTGGACCGGATCCTTGCTATACTGTCGATGCTGAATGTAAGCACGTACAATCGAAGCCGTTGCCTCAGGACGCAGGGTTATCAGATCCCCTTTGCGGTCCGCAAAGGTGTACATCTCTTTTTCGACAATGTCGGTATCTTCTCCGATGCTTCTGGCAAAAAGCTCGGTGCGCTCCATAATGGGTATGCGGATCTCCTTGAATCCGAAATCTTCCAGTAACTGGCGGGCGACTGTTTCAATTGCCTGCCAGAGCTCAACTTCACCGGGAAGAATATCCTTAAATCCTCTAATTAACTGGATCATCGAATTTACTGTCCTATAGGATCATTGATTTGCTGAAAAAGGGCGATAAACCCAACAGCTTTCTTTGTCCTGTTTTCAAGTAAACTTGGTTTTTTATCTTAGTATTCATGTTTTAGTCAACCTTAATATTACGATTTATGACTTGACACCCCATAGTTTATTGCCTAATTGGATAACTTTTGGTTATAAAAGAATATTTATTCATCGTCATTCGCTGAACGGTAACGCGAACGCTTTGGCACAAAGGAGTAAATTTGCAGACTACCGGAAAGCATAACGCCTTAACAGATGTGGATGGTATTCTGGTGGGTCATTACACCGATACAGCTGCCGCCAGTGGTGTCACCGTGGTTGTTTGTCCGGAAGGTGCGGTTACTGGCGTTGATGTCCGCGGATCAGGTCCCTGCACGCGCGAAACGGACTTGCTTTCACCGGCAAACCTGGTGGAACATGCCCAGGCGGTGGTCCTTTCCGGCGGCTCGGTATTCGGTCTGGCTGCCGCGAACGGCGTCGTGCGCTGGTTGGCGGAAAAAGGATACGGCTTTCCGCTGGACAAGGGATTTGTGGCCCCGATCGTGCCGGCTGCCGCTTTATACGACCTGGATCGCGGATCTGAATTTGTCCCGCCCATCAGTGCAGAATGGGGCCAAAAAGCCTGCCGGGCAGCCGGCAGCGGCCGGGTAGCCACCGGTTGTGTGGGCGCGGGAACCGGCGCATGGGCCGGCAGTATCAAAGGGGGGCTGGGAACCGCCAGCCGAATTCTGGATTCCGGCATCACTGCCGCCGCTGTGGTGGCGGTCAATTCGGATGGCGATGTGATTAATCCCGCTACGGGCCGCCCCTGGGAAATTGGCCTGGAGATCGAAAGCGAGTTCGGCAGGCAGGGCAAACGTGCCGTCATACTCCCGCCACGGCCCCAAAGTGCGCCGGCCAGAAACACCACCATCGCAGTGGTCGCAACCGACGCCACCCTGACCAAAGCGCAGGCTCACAAAGTCGCCCAGATGGCGCATGACGGTATGGCACGAGCCATTAGACCGGCGCACACCCTATTCGAAGGGGACACGATTTTTTGCATGGCCACCGGCAAGCGAAAATTACCGGAGCTCCCCGGTTATTACGGCCCGGTTCAAGCCCGGGCGGTCAGTGACATTGGTCACGCTGCCGCAGAATGCATGTCCAGAGCGATTATAACCGCCATCCTGACAGCTACAAGTATCGCCGGTATGAAAGCGTTCTGCGACCTTGAAGATCGATAAAACGGCATGCTATAAACCGATATTCAACCGAATCGGTAAATGTTCCAACGACTCAATATAACTCAGCTACAAGGAGGAACGATGCGAAGATTACTTTTTATCATTTTTATATTGGCTTTTATACTTTTGTTTAACCAAGTTTTTGCTGCGACTCCGATAAAAGGCGGGAGCCTGGTTCTGTGTGTGGGGGATGAGCCACCAGGGCTGGATCCTACAGCAAGTGCCTCTGCTGCTATCGATCGCGTCGTTTACGCCAACATCATGGAGGGTCTGATCAAGGTCGACCGCAATGGCAAATTTGTGCCCGGCCTGGCCGCCAATTGGGAAGTTTCAATGGACGGCAAGGTTTACACGTTCCGACTGCGCCAGGGCGTCACCTTTCATAACGGTGAACCTTTCAACGCCCAGGTGGCCAAGTGGAACCTTGAGCGCGCCGCTGCGGAAGACACCAAAAACGCGCATCCCGAGTTTTTCCGTGTCATCGAAAAAATTGAGACACCCGATGGCAAAACGCTGAAAGTGGCTCTCAAAGATGTGGACGCGCTGTTTATCGTCCACATGGCTGAAGGCGACGCCGTTATGCTGCCGATGAAAGGATATGAAAATACAGCAGCATCGCCGATCGGAACCGGACCGTTCAGATTCGCTAAATGGACCCGAGGCGACAGCGTGGAAATGGTCAGAAACGAAAAATATTGGAACCCCGCCCTACCCTACCTGGACAAGGTGACCTACCGGTTTATTAAGGACCCCAGCGCCCAGATCGCGGCCTTGAAGGCCGGTGACGTCGATATCATCGGTTGGCTTTTCGCCCCCGAGCTGGCGGCGGACATCGCCAAGGATAAGCGGTTTAAGGTACTCTCAGGTGCTTCCACCTCCGAAGTCATCATGTCCACCAATAACAAGGCCAAGCCCTTTGACAACAAGCTTGTGCGCCAGGCCATGGCCTATGCCATCGACCGCCAGACCGTCATCGACCTGGTTATGGCCGGTTACGGCACCGTTATCGGGTCTCACTGGCCACCGGTCACTCCTTATTACAAGGAGATGACCGGCAAATTTCCTTACAACCCGCAGAAAGCTAAAACACTGTTGGCCAAGGCCGGCTACCCCGAAGGTTTTGCGGCGACCATTAAACTGCCGGCCATTTATCCCTATTCCCAGCGCGCCGGCGAAGTGATCGCCGACATGTTGGGTCAGATCGGAATAAAGCTCAAAATCGAGATTGTCGAATGGGGCTTCTGGTTGGACCGCATTTTCAAGCAGAAAGACTTTGAACTGTCCATGATCGGCCACGCCGAGGCCTGGGACATCGGAATATACGCCAACCCGAGCTACTACTTCCAGTACGACTCCCAGGAGTTCCGGGATGCCTATGCCAAGGCGCTGAAATCTCCCAATGAAGCGGAAAAAGCCAAGTGGTTCGGGCGTTGCCAGGAAATTATCGCCGAGGATGCCGTCAACGGCTTTCTCTTCCTTTCACCTTCACTTTCGGCAATGAAAGTCGAACTGATGAACTGGTGGAAGAATTATCCCACCATCGCACTCGATTGCACCGAAGTGTGGTGGAAACGGTAAAGCAGTCTTTTCGGCCTGGACAAATGAATACACACGATTTTTGAATTCAATGAGATCGAGGTAATAAAGCACGGAAGGACTGGAGCACTCAAGATTTCGGTATGCAGATTGCGGATTCCGGATTTTGTATGTGCAATATGTTTGATATTTCAATCCACAATCTAAAATCCGCAATTGATTTTGCGCCAGTACGCCATCACTCCATTACTTCAAGCATTTATGAACATTCATGATCCGCTATCTGATTAAAAAGCTGATAACCCTGTTGATTCTGCTTTTCCTTGTTTCCATAACGGTATTCGCGGTTCTTTTCGTTCTTCCCGGCGACCCCGCTCAGATTATACTCGGGATCAATGCAACCCCGGAGTCGCTGGCAAATCTGCGCGCCGAACTGGGTTTGAACAAATCTTTCATGGGACAATACACGCACTGGATGGGAAACCTCTTGCTCGGCCGGAGCGACCAGTCCATCCATTATAAGATGCCGGTTTATGAGCTGATTGGCGACAGCCTGGCGGTAACCGGCCCGCTGGCGCTTCTGGCCATGCTGTTCGCCCTCGTTATTTCGCTGCCTTGCGGCATCTACGCTGCCCGGCATCAAAACCAGCCCGGCGATGTCGTCGTCATGTTTGGTACCCAGCTCGGGCTGGCCACACCTGAATTCTGGTTCGGAATCCTGCTCACCCTGTTGTTTTCTGTCCAGCTGGGCTGGTTCTCAGCAGGCGGCTTCCCGGGCTGGAGCGCTGATTTCTGGGGATCGCTCAAAGCACTGTTATTACCGGCCGTTGCCCTGGGCGTCATCAGGGCCTCGATTCTGACACGATTGACCCGCTCCTCCATGCTGGAAGTTCTGCGTGAGGATTACGTGCGCACGGCGCGGGCCAAGGGTCTCAAAGAACGGACCGTCGTTTATGTGCATGCGTTGCGCAACGCACTCGTCCCGGTCCTGACCATTATGGGCCTCCAATTGGGGCAGCTTCTGGCAGGGGCAATTATCATCGAAAACGTTTATTTTTTGCCCGGCCTGGGCAGACTCGTGTTCAACGCCATCGGCATGCGAGATTTACCGGTCGTCAGAGATATTGTGTTGTTTATGGCGGCAGCTGTCGTAGTGGTCAATTTTATCGTAGATATGGCCTACGCCTTTATTGATCCAAGAATGCAGCTCGAGTAAGAAGCAAATAGGGCGTTAGATCTTAGATTTAGGATTCACAGTATAAATTTGTTTTTGGAAAAACGTTTTTATGAAACACTTCTTTAAGAATAAAAACTTTACAATTGGATTTATTCTATCGTCGATCGTGGTCCTCGCGGCCGTCGTCAGCCTGATCTGGACACCTTATGATGCCAACAGAATGAATGCCAAACTTCGTCTGCAGGGTCCGTCCTGGCAGCACCCGCTGGGCACAGACCAGTATGGCAGAGACACCCTTTCGCGCGTGATGGTGGGTGCCGTGAATTCGATCATCGTCGGGCTCATGACGGTGGCGATCGGTTTGATTGTCGGGGTGCTATTGGGACTGGCATCTGCGTGTTACAGCAGATGGGTAGACGAGATAATTATGCGCTTTTCAGACTTCTTATTCGGGTTTCCGGCCGTATTGACAGCTATTTTGATAACCTCGATTCTCGGACCCTCTATGATCAATGCCATGCTGGCCATTGGTATTTTTTATATCCCCGTGTTCGCCCGGTTGACGCGAGCGGTGGCCATGATTGTGTGGGAACGGGAGTTTATCGTAGCGGCCCGAGCAGCCGGAATCAGCGAGTGGTCTATTGCCGGTCGCCACGTGCTACCCAATATTCTATCACCATTGTTGATCCAGGGAACGATTCAGTTCGCCGTGGCGATCCTGGCCGAAGCCGGGCTCAGCTACCTGGGACTGGGAACCCAGCCCCCAAATGCATCCTGGGGCCGAATGTTGAACGAAGCTCAAACCTATATGCCTTTATCACCGTGGATCGCGATATTTCCCGGATTGGCCATCGCCTGGGCAGTACTGGGATTTAATCTGCTGGGAGATGGGCTCAGGGATACGCTGGATCCCAAGATGGCTCGGATTCGATAAGTAATAATAAAAGCGGCCCGCAGAACAAGGAATGTCGAATATCGAAGTTGAAAAATCATTTTTAAATATCAAGTAAGTTCTGCGGTTGGATATTCCTTGTTCGATATTCGATATTCAGTACTAAAATGATTCCTGCAAATACTATTGATAGCGTATTAAACCAAATCGATCCCGACGAATTGATTTCGCTAACAGCAGATCTGGTGCGAATCAATTCGGTCTGGGACCCGCAGGCCGGCACAAGTGAACAGGCCGTGGCTGAAAGGGTTGCCGATTGGGCCCGGGCAGAGGGGTTCGATGTTCAGGTCGATCAAGTGGCGCCGAATCGGCCAAATATCATTATCAGCTGGCCGGCCGATTCCCAGCAACGCACCCTGATGTTTGAAGCCCATACCGATGTCGTGACCCCGGGGGATGTGTCGGCCTGGAAATATGACCCATTTGGGGCTAAAATTATAGGCCGCCGGATGTACGGCCGCGGGGCCAATGATACCAAAGGCAACCTGGCCGCCATGCTGATGGCAATGAAGGCTTTGAAAGCCTCTGCGGTTGAACTTGGCGGCGCGGTGATCGGTGGCGTTCTGTGTGACGAAGAAGACCGGATGCTGGGCGTCAGGAATTTTATCAAAAGGGGCCGTGCCGATAACATAACCGCCGCTGTGATCTGCGAACCCCAGGACGGTATGATCTGTACGACCCAGAAAGGTGCCATTCGCGCCTGCTACCGGATTGCGGGTCGAATGAGCCATGGCGCCATGCCGCTTTCCGGTCTGAATTGTGCGCCGGCAATTGCGGAACTCATTAACGGCTTACACGAAATGGAACAGGCGGCGGCAGCTTCTGTCGGACAAGATGAGTATTTAGGCTGGCCCAGTGTCACACCAACCGTCATCCAGGCGCCAGCGACCGGTGCCCCCCAGCTCAATGTCATGCCCCGCGAAGCCAAGGTGCTGGTAGATATCCGCACAACACCCCGGCAGTCTCACGAACAGATAATCGCAGATCTTACTGCGCTGGCATTAAAAATAGAGAGTCGCGTCAGGGATCGTTACAGGGAATACGATTCCCGGCTTAACGTAAAACGTGACCATAGCCTTGCGGTTCAGATTGAAATCTTAACCGACAGGCCCTGCACCTTTACCGACCGATCTGAGCCTGTGGTTAAAGCCGCCGATTGGGCCACGCGAAGGCTTACCGCTAAAAGCCCTGTTTATGCCGGCGTACCGGGTGCCACCGATGGAACCTTTCTCTGGGCTTTTAAAAACATACCCATTGTCACCATGGGTGCGGGAGACCGTCAGGTCCCTCATCAAATAGATGAGTGGATAAATCTGGACCAGCTGATCGAGACAGCCAACATTTATGCGCTGACGGCGCTGCATTATCTCTTTGCTGGATAAGGCAACGTGAACCAAAAGTTACTGAAAATAAGAGATCTCTCCGTTCAATTTCACAACTCCGAAGGGATTGCCCGGGCGGTGGATGGCGTCAGCTTTGATCTGGCTGCCGGCGAGACGCTGGGACTGGTGGGTGAATCCGGGTGTGGCAAAAGTGTGACCGCGTTAAGCATTTTAAGTTTAATCCCTTCTCCGCCTGGTCGAATTGAGTCCGGCCGCATTCATTTTGAAAATCAGGATCTGCTCGCTTTAGACACTGAAAAATTACGCCGGATCCGCGGCCGAGACATTTCGATGATCTTCCAGGAACCCATGACATCCCTGAACCCGGTTCTGTCCATCGGCCGGCAGGTGGCCGAGCCATTGATCGTCCATAAGGGATATTCAAAGTCGGACGCATTGGCTGAGGCAACCGCCTGGCTGGAACATGTAAAAATTCCGGCCGCCCGCAATCGACTCGGTGATTATCCTCACCAGCTCTCCGGGGGCATGCGTCAGCGGGTAATGATCGCCATGGCCATGATATGTCGGCCTAAATTGCTTATCGCCGATGAGCCGACAACCGCTTTAGATGTAACGATTCAGGCGCAAATTTTGGCTCTTATGCTTGAACTTAAAGCGCAAATGAATACCTCCCTGCTGCTGATCACGCACGACCTTGGTGTTGTGGCGCAGGTAGCGACGCGCGCTTTGGTAATGTATGCCGGCCAGATTGTCGAAGAAGGCCCTATTGCTGACATCTTTGATCAACAATTTCACCCTTATACACAGGGACTTCTCAAATCCATGCCGCGATTGGGCGATCGACTTGCAGGCGGTGCCGGCCGGTTAGATGAAATCCCCGGCACCGTCCCTCCGACGACGGCAAGGATCACCGGATGCAAATTTGCCGATCGCTGTGCGTACGTGTTTGAAACCTGCCGGGAACGGCAGCCGGCGCTTTTTCAAATTCGTCCGGGCCACCGCGCGCGCTGCTGGCTCAAACACTACCCGGAGCGGAGGAGACAACGTGGCTGACGTTCCGCTGTTGAAGGTCAACGAATTGGTGAAGGAATTTCCGCTTGGCCGCGGTTTGTTTGCTAGAACGCGCGCCCGAGTCCGCGCGGTAGATGGTGTGTCTTTCACGGTCTCACGCGGTGAAACATTTGCACTTGTCGGTGAATCCGGTTGCGGTAAAACCACCTTGGGCCGTTTGATTCTTCGATTAATCGAGCCCAGTAGCGGTGATATCGAATTTGATGGCCAAAATATCCAGTCACTGCGCGGCAATCAGATGCGGCGGGTACGGCGTCGTATGCAGATCATTTTCCAGGATCCTCACTCCAGTCTGGATCCGCGAATGAAAGTAGATACCATCGTCACCGAGCCGTTGTATGCCATCGAGCCCCTGCCGAGAGACCAGCGCCGTGAAGTTGCCGCCGCGCTTTTGGAAAAGGTAGGTCTGCAGCCGGCAGATCTGGACAAATACCCCCACGAATTTTCAGGCGGGCAGCGCCAACGCATCGGAATTGCACGCGCCTTATGCGTACAGCCGGAGCTCATTGTCGCCGATGAGCCTGTCAGCTCCCTGGATGTATCCATTCAAGCCCAGATCATCAATTTAATGCAGGACCTTAAACACGAATTCAATCTGTCCTACGTTTTTATTTCCCATGACCTGAGTGTGGTCGAACATGTCAGTAACCGAATCGCCGTTATGTATCTTGGAACGATCGTGGAACTGGCACCGGCAGAGGAGTTCAGTATCTCGCCGCGTCACCCGTACACTGCGGCTTTATTGCAGGCAGTGCCCATGCCGGATCCCCATCACAGAACCGAACCGGCGCTTATTGCGGGGGATGTGCCCAGCCCTATCGATCCGCCCGCCGGCTGTGCGTTTCATCCCCGTTGTTCGCATGCATTTGACAGCTGCCGGGCTGAGCGGCCTCCCCTGATAGAAGCAACACCACAACATTTTGTGGCCTGCTGGCTCAATGAAGGTAAAGGTCTATAGCTCTCTAATACGAAGTGTGGTAAAACTTTTTTAATCACGAAAACACGAAATTCGCCGGGGGGCTTGGAAGCTGGAATGCCTGGAAGCTGGAAAGCGATGAGGCCAGGAAGTCAGAAGGCTTGAAAGCTTGCAATAATTCTTCCCCTCAAGCATTCAAGCCTCCCAGCATCCAAGCTTTCTGGCCTTCTGGCCCTGTGTGTGCTTTTGTGGTTGATATTTCTGTTTGGTACCGGGTTGTCCGGGCAAGGAGGTACGATATGAAGATAGCCGTTGTTGGTGCCGGTGCGATGGGCAGTCTGTTTGGCGCCCTTCTTGCCGAGGCCGGGAATGAAGTATGGCTATACGATACCTGGCAAGACCATATTCACGCTGTAAACCGAAACGGACTCATGGTCGAATATAAGGACAAAACCCGCCGGGTTAGACTAAATGCCACCACCCATGCGGATAAAATCGGCAACTGTGAACTCGTCCTGATTTTTGTAAAGTCGACCCAGACGAGATCTGCCGCTAAAACAGCCGCACAGTTGTCGGGTCGCAGCGGTTTAGTGATGACGCTTCAAAACGGCATGGGCAATACCGATACGATTGCAGCATACGTCGATTCCAATCGGATTATCGCCGGCACAACGTCCCATGGAGCCACACTGCTGGGTGCGGGAAATGTTCGTCATGCCGGTAAAGGCCCGACGGTCATCGGCATTTGGGGCGGCACAGAGAAGGAATTTAAAATCGCCCGGCACACTGCCGCCCTTTTCTCCGGGGCCGGGATTGAAACCGCCGCCGTTGAAGACGTTGGGGCTGTGATCTGGGATAAACTACTCGTCAATGTAGGGATCAATGCCATCACTGCCCTGACCGGCATCAAAAACGGCCAAATCCTCGAACTCGAATCGACCCGTGAACTCAGTTACTTGGCAGTTGAAGAAGCAGCGGCGGTGGCACGGGCTCAGGGAATCGAAATTGCCGAAGATCCGATGTCCCATGTATTTCAGGTGGCTGTCGCCACCGCACCGAATCGCTCTTCCATGGGGCAGGATGTCGATCATCACCGGCCAACCGAGATCGGCGCCATAAACGGATTTGTTGTACGCGAAGCCGCTCGAATGGGACTCGCCGCACCGGTGAACCGTACACTGACCGCGCTGGTGGAGACCTTAGAGTATCATCATAAATAGCAGATAACGGGTTCAGAGGTTCTGCGTTCAGGGGTTCAGGGGTTCAAGGGTTAAAGAGATCTGAACTCTGGCTGTTCGCATCTGTCCGTTTACCTTGAATTAGACTTTTTTCTACTGTTATCAAACCTCTGAACCTTTGAAAGTTGAACCTTTGAAACAGAAGACTGACACTTGAAACCCAAAACTTAATTGGAAGGAAACTTAACGAATGGGCAACAAGAAAACGAGTATTTTGGAAATCCAGCAGGCCAAATCTGAAGGGCGCAAGCTGGTCATGGTCACCGCCTATGATTATCCGTTCGGTTTGCTGGCTGACCAGGCGCAAGTCGATCTGGTGCTGGTGGGCGATTCGCTGGGCATGGTCGTCATGGGTTTAAACGCTACCGTTGAAGTCACCATGGAGCACATGATTCACCATATCAAAGCGGTTGTGCGTGGCTGCAAAGGTCCGCTGGTTATTGGTGATATGCCTTTCATGAGCTACAACACCTCAATCCGTGAAGCCATCCACAACGCCGGACGACTGATGAAAGAAGGCGGATGCGATGCGATCAAACTTGAAGGCGGCGTTAACTTTGCGCCCACGATCGAGGCGATTGCAAAAGCCGGCATACCGGTGCAGGGCCACATCGGCCTGACCCCTCAGACAGCCAGTGCACTGGGCGGATTCAAGATGCAAGGCAAAGACGCCGCCGCGGCCAAGCAAATTATGGATGACGCCCGGGCCATTGAAAAAGCCGGCGCCTTTTCAATTGTTCTTGAAGCCGTGCCCGCACCGCTCGGCAAACTGATCGCCGAAGCGGTAAAAGTTCCGGTCATCGGCATCGGCGCAGGCCCGGATGTGGATGGCCAGGTATTGGTGACCCACGACATGATCGGACTGTTCGACAAGTTTGTACCCAAGTTCGTCAAACAGTATGCCCAGATCAGAGCCATCATCCTTGAAGCGATGAAGTCCTATAAAGAAGAAGTGCAGAAGATGGCTTTTCCGGGACCGGAGCATTCATTCAAAATGCCCGAAGAAACGCTCACCCAGCTCAAGAAAATGATAGACTAAGTTTTCTTGAGTCGATTTGGAGTCGTTGAAAATGTTTAATTAACCTCAGATTCACGCAAACGAGCGCAGACCTTTTGGCCGAGCGACCTGCTCGGCCAAAAACTACATCCCGCTTCGCGGGAATTCAATCCGTGATAGCTTAAAGGCTTAGAATATTAAAGATAGTTAAAATTCCTGTTTTTTCGTATGTATTTTTTGCTGCATTGCCCGCAGGGCATGCAGTTTTAGCCCGGCCAGGTCGGCCGTGCTAAACTAATCTGCGCCGGTCTGCGTGCGTCTGAGGTTAAAAACAAAAAAAATTAAATCTGATAAAGCTTGAGGGGTCGATCGGCGAGTTGTTGATTCGTTTCCTTTAGCTTTGCTTCGTTAGAAACGACGGCGACTGCCTGTTGTTCGGGCGAAATGACAAAGTATTTTTCGGCTGCCTGCCTGACATCTCGACGCGTTAAAGACAGCAATCTTGTTTTAAACTGACTGCGGATTTCGTCAGACAAAGAAACAATCTTGCGATAGAATGCTTTCCTGGCGGCCGGCCCTGGCGGATCCGGCTTATCAATTTCAGAGCACACCTGCAAAATAGCCTCCTTAACATCTTCATCGGAATAATTGCCGCCGCGGGCAAACCGGGCGGCGTCCTCATAAATTTTCAAAGTGGCAACGATGTGGGGATCCCGATAGGAGGCGAAACAAAACAGTCCATCTTCCGGGCTGTATATGGCGAATCCGCCATAGGCCCCTCCTTTTTCCCGAATTTCACGATGCAAATACATGGATCGGAGGATCTTGCTGATAACCGCCAACGCCGGAGCATCCGCATGGGTCATACGGACGGTCTCAAGGGTCAGGGCTACAAAAGACACAGCGGTTGACGTGCTCCAGCCTTCTCGCAGGATTTTATTTTCAATGCCGATGTCGGGCGGGCCGAATCCATCGGCCTGATCATCTGCGAGCCCTTTGAAAATAGCTGCAGCCGAAGCACCGGCATCCGGCAGGCTGTCTTCCTCTCCGATGAGTGCCATCTGAAAATTGTTCCGGGCAAAGAGCTGAGTCCCGATAGTCGTCAAGTCCCGGCACAAGGTGGACATTTTTTTAGCGGTGAGATTGTCGGCCAGCTGTTTGATGACTTTCAACTGATGAATACCACTCCAGGATTCACTCAGGGCACGGGTGCGTGAAAAGTTTCTGGATGCGGCCGAAATGGCCAAACGATGACCGTTATGCACGATCATGGATTGAAGGCCCGCACGATATTCGTTCAACAGGTTTTTTAAGCGTGAGTGGTCGGAGAACTCAAAGTGCGCGATCAGCTCCCGGATGATTTCGAACATCTTCTCTTGATTCCGCACGAGACATTTGCCGTTAAAGGAAACAAACGGCAAGCAACTTCCGCCCGGATCATAACTTTTGCGGGCATGGGTCGCCAAACCGATACCGCCGGTATACGCATCGATCCGCCGTGCCATCTCACTGTAATCATGTAAGGAGGTACCCGCCCGGGTCAGGGCATAACAAAAAAACGGGACCCACGGAACCAGCACCCTGGGAAGGACGCCGGTCCCGACTGCGGCGGCAAAATAAAAAATGCCGGAAGTCGGCTGTTTGTAAAAGGTGACGGCCGACTTGCCGTCATCGGCCGTTTCCTTGACAATCGGTACCGAAGGCGGAATATCTTCTCTTTGTAACGTGGGCAGACAGGATACATCATCTTCGGTTTCTTGCCGAAGCTGCAAGGCTTTGGCATCCTGCCGGATTTTTTCAATTTTGGAACGGGACAGACTTTTTTTGGTTTTCTCCAATTGTTGCTGCACGCGAAGCGTTTCATTTTGCGCCATTTGTTGATCCGGTACCATGGTGAGCCGGATCCGGTGGGAGTTGTTCAATAAAAATTTTTCAATCAAGTTTTCAAAAAAAGGCTCCTGCTTCATGACGCCGCGCAGCTTCTTCAGATCATCATCGAATTTTAAAATCTTTACGGGATCTCCACCATGCAGCCAGGAGCCGGCAAATGCAAGTAAAAGCTTAATCCCATAAGGATATGGTGTGTTGGTTATCTCCTTGCGGTGGAACTCGATCTGGTGAATGGCTGCATCAACCAATTGTTTGTCGATACCCTTATTGACAAGATCGGTCAGCGTATTAAAGATGACGGCTTCGATCTCTTCGGCAGAATCTTTTTCAACATCCTTTAACCCGCTGACAAAGGCCGTATCCCGATTGCCGGCATCATAACCGCTGCCATCACACATGGCGGATCCAAGACCCGAGTCTATCAGGGCTTTGCGAAGCGGCGCTGCTGAATTGCCCAGCAGAATCTGTTCCAGCAACGATAACGCCAGGACATCAAAGGCATCTTTAATATCCGCGGTAAGCCACGCCACGCAAACCTGACATTTTTTGGATGGATCCTCATTCGTCTGCAACGGATAGGGAAATGTACCTGCCCGCGGCTTTCGCCAACGCGGTTGAGAGGGAACATCGGTATCGGGAGTAATGCGTTTAAATTTATTTAAAACCGCACCCTCAATAAATTCCAGCCTTTCCGTCAGGGGCAAATTACCGTAAGTATAGAAACACGCGTTGCTGGGATGGTAATGTCGCCGGTGAAATGCTCTGAGTTGGGCGTGGGTCAAGGAGGGAATCTCTGCCGGATCACCACCGGAATTGTAATGATAGGTTGTAGAAGGATACAATTCTTTTTGAATCGCGCGACCCATGACCTGATCCGGTGAAGACATGGCCCCTTTCATTTCATTGTAAACAACGCCTTTATAGGTCAACTGGAACCGGTCGGGATCATTTGCATTGAAATCGCCCTCAATTTCAAGACGATGGCCCTCTTGCTTAAAGCTCAGCTCATCTAATGCGGGGAAAAAAGCGGCATCTAGATAAACGTCCATGAGGTTGTAATAGTCTTTTTGATTCTGAGTCGAAAACGGATACATGGTCCAATCGGAGGCGGTAAAGGCATTCATGAAGGTGCTCAGGCTTCTTTTGAGCATCGAAAAGAAAGGATCGCGAACCGGAAATCGATTGGAACCGCACAGGACGGTATGCTCAAGAATATGGGCAACGCCGGTCGAATTTAGCGGCACGGTTTTAAAAGCAACACTGAAAGTGTTTTCCGCATCTTTGTTGCTGATGTGGATGTGGCGCGCACCGGTTTTTAAATGCTCGAGATCATAAAAATAAGAATCAATACCCTCAAGTGGCACAACGCGCTTAACCAAATAATTGCGGACATGGTCACCCGGGTGAAGCTGTGAATTATTCGGATCCACAAATTTGCTCATAATCGTAATTCTTCCTGTCTTTGCCCCAACAGAAGATAACCTATGGTGGGGGCTTTCAGTTTCAACTAATTTTGGAGCATTGGTGTGCTGGAGTGTTGGGTTCGTTCTTTCGTTACGTGTTACGAGTCATGCACTGCGGAGTTTAGTTTGCAATAATTTAACCCGGAACGCGAAACTCGAAACGTTTGGTTCATTTAGCTATGTAAATGCCGCGGCTCTTGCGTTTTATTTTGCCGATCTTGTTTAGTCGAAAGATGATATTGCGAATCTTTTTATCTCCAAATCCGGTTTTAGCCTGGATGTCAGCAAATCCCAAGCCCCCTCGCGACCGCTTTATGGCATCGAACACCATATCCACAGCGCTAACGGCTGTTTTGGATGGCCCCGCCTGTCCTTTCACCGGATACCCGCTGCTGGCCATGGCGGCTTCAATCAAGTTTTCAAGCCGATCCAATTTAGCCATCATTTTATCGACATCTTTTTTTGTCGGGATATTGTAATTCTGCATAAAAAACTTTACCATGGCATCGAAACTGATGGTTTTTCCTTTTTTCTTTGGCATGGGATCCTCCTTGAACGAGGTGTTGCGTAAAAGGTGATATTGCGACAATGGGTGAATCTAAAAAATTTGACATAAAAATTAATTGTAAAACATAAAAAAGTCAAGAAATGACATCTCCCAGAGTATTGCTGAATGCATGGAATTTAAGGCCTAAAAAAAAGCTGGGGCAGCATTTCCTGGTAGAGCCGTCTGCCGCCGACATGCTTGTTCGCCGTTCAAAAATTACAGCGGACGATACCGTAGTGGAAATTGGAGCTGGATTGGGAGCGTTAACCATACCGCTGGCAAAGACCGCCAGGCAGGTTTTTGCTGTGGAAACCGATTCACAACTCACAAAGTTGCTGAAGACCGAATTGATCGTTCATAACCTGACAAATGTTGAAATCATCGAAAATAATATACTTAGAGTCGATGTCCATGCAATCGCGAAAAAATCCGATCACCAAATAACTGTAATGGGTAATCTGCCCTATAATATCTCTTCTCAAATTCTTATCCAACTCATCCATACGAGAAAGGACGTAAAGCGCGCCGTTTTAATGTTTCAAAAGGAGCTGGCCCGGCGCATTACGGCTAAGCCGGGCAGCAAGGATTACGGGAGACTCACCGTTATGCTGGGGTATTGCGCTGAGATAAAATCAATTGCGACTGTGACAGCTTCCCGTTTTTACCCTGTACCCAAAGTCGACTCTGAAGTTGTCGAAATCAATTTTAATATCTCGCGAGAATATCCGGCACACGACGAAACCATGCTCTTTCAGGTGATCAAAGCAGCATTCGGCAACAGGCGCAAAACACTTAAAAATGCACTTTCAGCCAGCGGTCTTCATATCGAGCCGCAGACAGCCCGGCAGGCATTGATTGCAGCAGAAATCGATCCCACCCGACGGGCTGAAACGCTCGCCGTCTCAGAATTTGTAACACTTCAAATTTGTTTAGCGCAGGTCCTAAAAGCACAATAATCACTGGTGTCATGTCTCCCAAAAATGTTGCAAAAGTCATGTCGTATATTTTCGTTCAGTTGAGTTCTTTAAACAACGCCATGTCGCTTGAAGGCTGGGAGGCTAAATAAGCTCAAAGCCTATAGCTGATAGCTCATAGCCCACATTCATAAGACCAATCTGTGAGCTATGAACTACGAGCTACGAGCTGCTGGTGCTTCCTATCCTATCTGCCTTTTTTGAACCCTGACAGTAGTGGGATCCCGCTCAACGTGAGAATATTGGGCGATTCTCCGAATGCCTCTTGACCCCGCGACCCAATAATATTATGTTTTACATATAAAAAGCTCAAAAATGTCTTTTATGCGTCTATCACAAAAGGAGGATTCAATGGCAGTGAAAATACTGATTCGGAGGACCGTACCGGAGAATAAGGCAAGACAGATGATCCCCCTCTTCCGTAAAATGCGGACGCTTGCAAATGATCAGCCCGGATACATCACCGGAGAAACAATGAGAAATCTTGAAAATCCGGACGAATTCCTCGTAATCAGCACCTGGGAAACATCAGATGATTGGAAACGCTGGGTACAAAGCGATGAACGCGCGCAGATACAGAAGAAAATCGATGACCTGCTGGGCGGTAAAACCGCGTACGAGATTTTTCACTACGGGTTTGCGGAGTAAGTATTAAACACATTCCCGGTTGCTTCTTGGCCCTCGTGTGCCGCAAATTTATTCCGTTACCGCGTGCGTATTACATGGGCGCTGCGTGTTTCGTGTTCCGGGTGGAAGTGCGAAATCAACCAAACGCGCAAGGTAAAATTCTGAGTTACATACTCTCAGCGATTGATACCGTTCGATCCCCCAATATATTTACATAGCTCCCCATCTCATTGTCGTACCATCCGTAGATAACCGCCTGGGTTACCGGAACGCGGATGACCATATCTTTGGGGTTTGCCAATGCTCCCTTTTCAATCCCCGGCACTTTTTGCAAATCAATCGTCGCCTCTGCGGTACGCGTGTGTGTCTCGTAACCCTCAATTATAGCTGCAACCCGCGGCAGCCCGATAATATCACAGGAAACATTTTGCTTGTTCGTGTAATGGAGGTATCCATGGGCACCTTCTGTGGCCGCGGCGTCAAATATGGCATTAATCGTATCCCGAGTGATAAATGGCCCGGCCGGTTCTTCCTGGAAATTGACGACCAAAATAATCAAAGAGCCGGTCGTAACCGGGATCCGAACCGATTCGGCAATAAAGGCAATTTCTTCCATTTCCGGAATCACCAATCTCAAAGCATTGGCAGCACCGGTAGTGGTTAGAATGATATTGTTCATAATACTTCTATTTTTTCTCAGATCCGTCTTTCCCGTTTTCGGAAGCCGATCCAGAACCTCCTGAGATCCGGTGACCGCATGAACTGTGACCATGGATGCCGACATAATCTTTTTGGGGCCGAATGCGTTGACCAGCGGTTTCATCATATGTGCCAGGCAGGTAGTCGTACAGGAAGCATTTGAGATGAGCTTATGGCGTCTTGGATCATAATCATTTTCATTAATCCCCATCACAGTGGTGACCGCATCTTGCGGGGCGGCGGCGCCCTTATCTTTCAGTTTAAACGGAGCGGATACAATCACTTTTTCGGCACCGGCCTCAAAATGCCCCCTGAGGGAACCCCCGGGATTGTCAGGTTCCAGTTCCGGATCAAGAAACTGACCGGATGTGTCGACAACCAGGCGAACGCCTTGATCCTGCCATCCAATCTCAGCCGGATTTCGCTGTGACCGGAGAAAGCGCACATTTACCCCATCAACACGCATCGAGCCGCTTTCCTCATCCAGATCGCTGATAACCGGATCGGCGCTATGCCCATGCAGGTAACTATGCAACCAGCCGTAAGTTGAATCTCGCTCAACGTAATGCGCAATGTCGTCTATGCTGGACCCGGGCTGTCGCCCGATATTGATGATAATATCGTCAAAATATTTACGCCCGATATGGTGCCAAAGCGTCAGTTTGCCAATACGGCCAAACCCGTTTATACCCAATCTTTTCGCATTTGAATGTAAGGTATCCATACCCATTTTCAAACGACTCCTTTCCCGAACTATATTAGCTTATAGCTCATAGCACGTAGCTCATAGTCAGACGCAAAGCATTCTTAAGGAACAAACTATGAGCCATCAGCTATAAGCTATGAGCTAATTTAGGTTTCTTCAACCTTAATTAACCCCTGATAAACCGATCCTTCCTGACCATCAATACTGATGTGCTCGCCGGATTTTATTTTTAATTGATTAAATTTGCAGTATTTTTCCTTTTCACGGCAATCAAGATTTGTGCAGCTCACAACGCAGGTTTTACCCAGGCGATGTGCGATAACCGCTGCATGAGATGTCAACCCTCCCCGGGCGGTCAACAGGCCATCAGCCGCGTGAATTTCCTGGATATCATCCGGAACGGTATCGTTGCGGGCAAGAATCAAATTCGCAGCAGGGTCCATGAGCCGCCATTCTTCGATCTCTTCCAGCGTAAAGACCAGACGACCGCTCATAGCGCCGCCACTGACGCCGACACCGTGGCCTAGATATGCATCCTGGCGATCTTCTTGAAAATCGAAGGTCATCACCTTTTTGCTTTCGCGAATGGCCATGTCTCGAGTTTGCAGCAAATACAGGTCTTCGATTGATGGCCCTTCGAAGGTAAATTCAATTTCCTGGGGACTCCAGCCTCTTTCATCAATCAGGTCATGAGCCCAGTTTTTTAATTCCTGATAAATTTCGGGAAAGTGCGTTTCCATAGTGATATCGGTTTCCCGCATTTCGATTTCCTGCTGGAAGAGCGAAATCGGCATGGTCTTAACCAGCCCGGCGACCACATCTTCTCCCTGGTTGCCGATGGTAAAGTCTCCCCAAAGTTTCAGGGTATCGCCGGACCATCTGGGATTATGGGTAAAGACAACCCCTGTGCCTGATTGCTGAGAAATATTTCCATAGACCATCGCCTGAACGGTAACGGCTGTGCCCCAGTCCTCTGAGATCCCGATAATTCTCCGATAGGCCATAGCCCTGGTAGATTCCCAGGAGGCCAAAACCATTTTAATCGCCAGGTGGAGTTGTTCGTAAGGGGTTTCAACTACCTGGATGCCTGAATCTACAATCATTTCTTTGTATCGCAGCGCAACTTCCCGCATCTGATCCCCGGTAAATTCCTTTTTTAGCGGAATCCCCAACCGTTGTTTGGAGTCATCGATAATCGCGTCAAAATCATCTCGCTTCAGACCAAAAGACATACCGTAGCATTGAAGGAACCTGCGATAATTATCCCAGGCAAACCAGGCATTGCCTGTCTTTCTGGCAATGCCTTCGGTAATTTCTTCATTGTTGCCGACATCCAGCAGGGTATCCATCATCCCGGGCTGCGATATAGAGGATCCGCTGCGCACCGACAGTAATAACGGGTTTCGGGCATCTCCAAAAATCTTAGCGGTGGCTTTTTCCAGAGTCGAAATGCTCTGGTTGATCTGCTCTTTGAAATTTTGCTCTGCCGGAAGATAGCTTTCAATAATCTCCCGGCAACGAAATACTTCGGTCGTGATGATAAAACCCGGCGGTACTGGATACCCGAAACGTTTGAGCCTGATCAGGTTGAGCCCTTTGTTCCCCAGGTAAATGATTCCGGTGAGTCGGGCAAGGGATGAGCCGATCGGCGTGATGGCATTCTGGGGATCATAGAGCAGAAGCTGCTGGAGCTTATCTTTTGACAACTTGTATGACTGCGTAAAAAGCGTACTGAGAATTCGGCTTAAAAACAGATCGAGCTGCTGCAAGCCCAGAGTGAGCGCGATATGGTCGCGGAAAAATATTTCTGATACCCGATGCTGCAGCTTTTCCGGGTCGAAGGCCTCTGCCTGGGGCAAAAATTTCGGCAGCAGGCTTTCAACCGAAATTTGAGAAAAAATGCGGGTCAGGTTCTGGCCGTGAATGTTATTAAAGTAATCATTGATGATGTTCTTTACAGCCTGTGCGAATCCTTTGAAAATATCCAGATACTGAGTTAAAGTAAATCCTTTAACTTCCAATGAATGTGCAAGAAATTCGAGCTGACGCTCGAACTCCACCGATGATATGCCATCCAGTTTCAAGGCCTTATCAAAGAGTCTTAACAAACTGTAAATTTGATGAAAGGTGGCTTTGGTAATTAAGCTGAGATCAATTTTCTCAACCAACTCTTCTAGAAGGACATTAACCACCGCTTCGATTCGAAACGAAAGCCCCATGCAGTCAAATTTCATTTCGTGATAACTTCCATACATGGAAGGGATATCGATCGTAATGTGCCTCTTCTTATAAATGTCCTGTCGAATTTCATAGGACTTATCGGAAAGGATGATGGCTTTTAGCTTTTCCAAATATTCAAGCAGTAAATACGCTCTTTTCAGCCGATCGGATTCGGCAAAGGCCTGCTCGAGCCGGTTTAAATCCGGTAAGGCTTCCGTCCTGAGTTGAGCCAGGTAAGCTTTCAGCTCAATTAAATTGAAGTTATATTTCTGATTCAGAAGCTTATACAGGATAGCGGCAAGTTCAACGCGTTCCCGATCCAGATCAGAGATATCGTTAATGTCTTCCAGCCATTGCTTCACTTTATGCTCGCCGGCGGCAAGCAAATCCCCCGGAATACGAACGCCCTTTTCTTTCAGTTGCGTCATAATTTTAAAAACGCCATCGATATAAGGCCCTTGTGTATCGATCCGGTCATAAATTGAAGGGGGGACATAATGCGCCAGGTGTGCTTTATCTCGCGTGCACCAGAAATGAAGCGCGGCTTCCATCAGATCAATAATCCGATTGCTGCTTTCCACGTGGCTTTGTTTTCTAAGAAAATGAATGAGAACATCACGACGCTGGGTGATTTCGTCAATTTGCGTGGAAATATCTCGCAAGCGACCTTCGGCACCAATATCATTAAAATAGACCGGAAAAAGCCGGGCAAGTTGTTTGGCCAGATTATAAACAGGGCCGATACCCGTGTTCAAAAACTGGGTAATATCGCGCGGAAAAAGATCTATGTCTTTGATAAATATGCCGCACAGCGACAGATGAATAATCAGCGCTGAGAGCAATCGAATCGACAGTTTTGGGTTTAATTCGACCAGCTCCAGCCAGGTTCGAATGTTTAAAATGTGTGTTTTGTTAGCCTGGATTTGCCAATCATTGCTAACGCCTCGAATGTTGGGCGCTGCAAAGCCCAGATCGATGACCGAATCAATGAAATAATTGATGAGATCAATTTCATCCGTTTTATAAACGCCCTGTCCCATATTCAGTACACAATTGAGGGCTGTAGCCGGGTACGCACTGGCCTGCTCTTTTAAAATAGAAAAGGTTTTCTGGATCAGTTTTTGGATATAACGGTAATTTTCATGTTCGATGATCCAACCGATCGTCCGATTGATATCCCTTAAGGTTTCCTCGTGAATGAGGGACAGGCCGTCGATACTCATTATATGAAACAGAAAAATGAGTTTAAGATGCCGGCCGCGCCCATTTTCCCCTCCTTTTTTCAGCAATGCGAGCGGTATCTCACGGTATTCCGCAGCAATCTGATGAAAACCGGGAAATTTTAATAAAGACGTCAAAACCTCATCGGATTTCAGATGCGGCTTGGTTTCAATGCGACCCAGCTGGCGATGCCAATTTTCAAGTTGCTGATGAGAAATGTTTCTGAAAAATTCGGCATAGGAAGTTTGCGGGTCAATTTCGTAAACTTCTTTTTCAAACCATGACCGCGGATCCTTCTCGCCTAACCAGTAACTATAGGTGAAGTGAAGGAATCTTGTCACCAGCCGGTTAACCGGATCAAGCGCACCATCGGATTTAGGGGCGTGATTAAAAAAGTTTTCTGCCAAACGGTTGATCTGATAATAACTGCGTACAAACAGTCCAAAAAGTTCATCGGATAAACCAAGGATTCTTAAAAAGGCGCTGTTGATATTCGGTAGAAAATTATCCAGATCAGGCCCCGCGTCTTTTACTATTTTTTGCAATAATAGCATAAGGTTATCAACCGCGTCGATTTTAACTTCACGCTCAATATCCGATTCAATCGCATTAAAAAAGACGTCGCTCAACAGACTGGCCGCATCGGGCCCCTTGGGGTGATTCTTGATGAGGTGAAAATATTCAAGAGAATATTTTCGGGTTTCGCTCACAATAAAGCGCCAATTTTTATAAGGGTGGGAGAGTTCTTTCAGTAACGTGTTTAACCCTTCCATCAAACCGTAATATTTGGACAACACTTCCTGAAGGGTTGAATATTTCGCATCTATGGCGACATCGACGTGATAGTCGGCCAGATTAATTTCAAGGGCTTTGGATTTGACTTTCACCGCCAATTCTTCCTTTATCTCACGGGAAAACGAATCAGGCCCTGATGGGCGTTTTTCGGATGGAGTACCGGTTAACAGCACATAGGCCATTGCCTGAAAGCTTGGAGGCTGGCAAGCTGGAAAGCTAAATGATTTTCAAGCCTTTCAGCCTTATAGCCTCCAAGCTTCCCAGCATCCCAGCCTATAAGCTATGAGCTAATTCAGCGTATCAGAGATCAGGCGCAATTTCAAGGAAACTCAAGGGGTTCAGGGAGTGGAGACCGGTTCTTGAAGACGAGTACGGGCACGAGCACAGTATTTTATTCACATCATCGTAATTGCTCTTGTCCTCGTACTCGGTTGCCAACCAATAAGGCAGCCTTCCTCAATCAGCAGTTATTATCGTTAGTTGTCCGTGGTCCCTTGCTAGTTGGATTGCAAGCGACTCGCGCTAAAGCATTCTATCTAAGGCGACGGGTGACGGACAACGGACAACAATCAACTGGCCGAACATGCGACAGGGTGAAAGGATCTTTTCCGGTAAATCTACCGTGATAACGCAATCAACCGATACACCAGCATCCCCGCCAGCCAGGCGATATCCTCCGGCGATAGAATATCCCCGATATTTTCATTGAACACAATACTCGCCTCTGCTGGAAATTCGTCATCAGCGGCCCACAAAATTAGCCGCACGGGTAGGTTGGGGAACAGCCTGAATTCATATCCCGCGTCTCCGCTGTCAATGATTTTACCACCCAGGATTTCGCCGGCCTGTAAAAGACCCTCTACGTTTTGACCGAAGACCTTCTTTAGCGGATCGATAGCGCGTTTGACAAAAGCGCTGTAGTAAAAGGAGGCACCGGGAATTTCACGGTACGATACCCAGTTATCGCTCAACGGCGGAGGGGCGGGAGACAGCATGTAGTGCAAAATCAGAATTTGCTCTTGAATCGGAACCTCTTTTTGGGGATCCGCTTCATCTTCAAATTCCAATTCAGGGAAACTGACGTGATATGCGCGTTTGAGGAAAAAAATTCGAAACCGATCGGCTTCAATGGATTCAAACCCCGTTCGCTGCAAAATCGTAGCGAAAGAATCGGCCGCCAGCTTTTCGATGGCGAGTTTTCTGGCATTTTTGTAATCATCTATGCGGGGCATCTGTCTCCTACTTCTAGTGAAAGCGAATCAAGTGGTTTATTATCATGATGTCGATATGGATATGCTGTTGGAATTGTTAGTTGTCCGTGGTCCGTTGTTAGTTGGATTACAAGCGACTCGCGCTAAAGCATTATATCAAATGCCACGGACAACGGACAACAATCAACTGACCGATAATAAAAAAGCCCCGCCCATGCCGGGGAGAGGCTTTTCTATATGCGAAGCAAATTCGTATACCAACTTATTAAATTTCAAGCCACGAATCCGAATACAGCGTTTTCCCAAGGATCACGTTAACGGTCTTGGCGTAATTCTGCATCTCCTCGGATAGCGAACCCATATCCGGTTCGTTGCCGTCCAGCATCCCGTATATCAAATCAACGATGTCCTGGCGATTGCCCTTGGCAATATCGATCAGGGTGTCATCCATGGGATCGGCAATGACGGAATACATGCCATATTTCTCAAGCATAACCATATAGGTCTGATTCAGTATCGGTCGCAGATGATCCGGCGGTCCGTTTGAAATATTGGACAGGCCGCAGGTGCTTTTGGCCTCCGGCGCAATTTCCGGCAGCATTTCTTGAAACGTCATCAGGCTCATGAGCTGCGGTTGCTGAATGTTTACCGGTGTAACGATACCGTCGACCCAGATCTTGTCATTGGGAATACCGGCTTCATTGGCAAAATAAATCAGCTCGACACACAGCGCCGCCCGTTCATTTTCATCCCGCGGCAAACCTTCAGGCCCCCACATCAGCGCAATAAAATCGGCATTATGCTCTGCGGCCAGTGGAACCATGCGTTCATAACGCTCGGGACGAACCATAATGGAATTTATCAGCGGCGGCCGGGGTGTCTCTTGGTAAACCTTGAGCGCGGCCTCGATGGCATCTATATTGGATGTATCCAAGGCCAGCGGTACATCCGATACAACTTCCTGAACCGTCTGGACGACCCAGGGCATCAGTTCATGGCCGTCTTTTTTGGCCGGACCGAGGTTAATGTCGATGTAGTCCATCCCCTTTTCTTTCTGGAAAAGGGCCTCCTCCCGGATCGGCTTGGGATCTCTTTCTCTAAAAGCAGTGCCGATCTTTTTTGAAATGACATTTAAGCTTTCTCCGATTAAATACATATGCCCTCCCTCCCACGAGTTGGGGGCTTCGCCCCACCTGGAATTTTGGAAAAATGGGTTTTGACTTCCAGTCCTTTGAGCCTTCGGCTCTGAGAGGATACTGGACAGCTGGCTTAATGGCAATAATCTTCTGGAAGATACAATTAAAAATGGATAAGATCCTTTAAAAAACCATTATTCCATCATTCCATTATTCCATTTAGTTTTATTTTGCTTTGAGGAACCCAGGTATGTGGGCCGCCTCTCTGGGTCCCACCGTAATCGTCCAGCCCGATAATTCTTCCTCAACCTCGCCGGCAATCGCTGCAGCATAACCCGGAATTATCAGTTCCTGATGTTTGACCTTGTCGGCGATACCGGATTTTTTGACGAACATGCCGACATCATCACCCGCAAATTTGCCGGCTGCCCAGGCGGTCATTACCGAAAGCCCCTCGGAATCCTTGATCAGCAAATAAGACGGAACCCGGCTGCCCTCGATTTCACCGGAGACGATAAAATAGGTCAACGCAAAATTGGTGGTGACCAGTACCGGTGAATTTTCGTCCGGATTATTGATTTCATATATGCCTTCGGTCACGGTCATGGGCCGCTGAGGATCGGTAAAAATATTCAGGCGTTCCAGCAGGAGCGGAAACAGACTTTCACCGGTAAAATCCGAAAGAACGACAATTCCGCCGTATTTGGCGATAAATGTCCCGGCAACCAGGGTCTCCATGTCCAGATTGGAGGCCATTTCGCTCGGAAAGGTGATGGTCGGATAGCCCACCGACCGGTTCAGGTCTTTTAAAGCCGCCCGGCGGATGGCCACCTGATCCTGGTGGGCCTGTTTAATTTCCCTGGAACCCGGATCGAGCACTAGGTCCTTCACTCCCATCTCGGTAAGTTTTTCGCTCAGCGGGATCAGACCTTCGACCGAATCAGCCCGCACGGCCAGGGGCAAATCCTGTTCTTTGGCGATAGCGCCCAGCGCATCCACGTTGTTCTCCGTAGCGGCATACATCAGGGGCCGCTTGAACCCGCAAACTTCAACGGCTGCCTTCATTACCCCGGGATCTTCGGTCATCAGCACCAGATTAAACTCGGAGGTTTCGGCAATTTTCTTCGCGGCATTGGCAAAGGCATCCTTGTCACCGTTGACGTCTTTTAACGCCACCAGTTCCGGCCGGAGGTTCAACCCCACCCGTTCGAACTGAAATGCATTCCAGGCCTTTAGTTTGGTTTCGAGATCCGACTCGGCAATATCGGATCCGACTTTAGCCGCCAGCAGTGTCGGGTTATAAAAGGTTTTTTCATGACGATATTGAACGGTTTCCCCACCCGTGGTGGCGGCACGAACACCCTTTCCGATTGCCACCGGCCGGATCGGAGGTGCCGAAGCTTCAGCCAGTTGCTCACGGGCCTCATCAGAGACATACGGGCAGCTGTCCAGTTCGGCCTTTCCGGAAGCCAGGTTCATCGCGAATGCCAGACAGGTCGGCACACCGCATTCCTTGCAGTTGGTTTTCGGCAGCAATTTAAAAATCTGAATACCGGTTAATGCCATCTTTATCTCCTTGTGTCGTGTTTCGAGTTGCGTGTTGCAAGTTGCGCGTCAAGGAAGACGAGTTTCATTATCCATTAACCCGTAAACCCGTAACGCGCAACGTATTTCAATCAGCCTCCGATCAGCGGATCCATCTCCAGCGCAGGATGTTTTTTCTCCTGCAGGAAGGGCAGAATTTCTTCCTCGGTGACACCGACAGTCTCATCGGCGATACGATCGATCAGGTCCGGCATTCCGACTTCCTCACCCCGTTTAATCAGCCGTTCGCGGATTTCCTCTTTCAGGATCTTGGGCATCCACACCAGGCGTTTGATACCGCCATCCCCCAGGATGAACTTGCGCTGGGTGATGTTGAATTTGGAGTGACCCACAAAGCCCGGAGAAGATGCCCCGCCGCCCATGACACCGGCCAGGGTGGTGAACTTCATACCACAGGGAGTTTCCCCGGTATAATCCCTGCCAACCGTCATGATGCCGTTGCATTGCGGCAACATGGCGGCAATACATTCACAGCAACCGCAAGTCGTCATGGGATCATAGACCATGGAATAAAAGTTGTAGTGATCCACGGCACCGCGGGAGGCCTTTTGCACAAATTCATTGACGCCTTTCCACTGGCCCAGAACCGGATCCAGGCATTCGCCCTTTTCGATCGGCTGATTCGGACCGGTGGGATTGATTTCAAAGGATGCCTTGCAGTCCATCCAGTTATAGGCGCCGCAGAGTCCGGTGCGTTCGGGACTGACAGTGCACACATGGTTGGGTGCGAAGGACTGGCACAGAGTGCAGGAGTAATAGGTTTCCACATCCTCATCGGTCATCTTCTCCACACGTTCATCGCGGGTCTTGTATTCGCCCCGGGCGCGCTTGGTCAGTTCATCCACATCCTTTTTCTTGGTGTAAAGCGTGACCTGAACCTTGTCGACGATCTTCTGAAAATCCTGGTGGAATTTGGCATGCAGCACCGTGCCGATGTCCTTCAAGGTAAAGCCTTTTTCAATGGCCGCTTTGCTGACCCGGATCCAGGAAATATCGCGTTGGCCGATATGCATGATCCCCTGAATGTAGTTAATCAGATGATGGATCTGACGCTCGATGATCGGCTCAAAATCAGTCTGAAATTCGCGGCCGGCGATCTGGACATAAATCCCCAGGGGCATGGTTTCGCCTTCTTTGATCTCGGTAATGTCCGGGCCGACAATATCGACCTGGCCGTCATCGATTTCATTCATCTCGGCCATTTTGACCAGCTCGGTGCACTGGGTTTTTCCGCCACCCATCTGGGCATACAGATCGGCACCGCGCACGCGCTCGCCTTCATAGGCCGGTCCGAAGGAACAGGGAATCTCGATTGAGGACACGGTCACCTTCAATCCACGGACTTCAACGGATTTTTGTACCATTTCCTCATGGGATACATTGGCCACGACGTGCTCATAGGTACAGATGCCGGTCGGCAGAACCTCGGGGATGTCGGTATCGGCCAGGGTCGGAAAACCCCAGTTAACACAACCGGCGGCAGCGCCGGCCCAATCGGTTCCGACCTCGCCCAGGGCATTGACGAATGCAAAGATGCGGTCTTTGTTGTAAAGCAGCATCTTTTTGTAATCTCCCGGCTGGACGTTGCCGAAGGCCATCGCCGCCCGATTGGCAAATCCCAGGGCGAAAATAGCAGAAGAAATATAGGGCCCGAAGGGCACGATTCGGGTATTCCACCCGATCTGAACGCCGGCTTCAAGAAGCTGCTGGGCCACAGATGTGTTGTTGTGGCCGGCGGCCAGGAAAATATACAGGCTGCGCTTCTGATACTCTTCGACAATCATCTTGGCAACTTCGGGATCCGGGGCGGCCCCCACGATCGCGGCAAACCCCGGAGCGGTGCCGTCCACAAATTCAACACCGCGTTTGCGAAAAACGGTATCATCGGCGGCCCCCAGCCAAATTTTTCCGGCTTCCTCGTCGATATCTTCGGAATGCAGATAAAAATCGGGCTCGTTCAGGTACCGTAAGGCCTCTCTGATCTCAAACGAAAAAAGCGTAGCCATGCCGGCGTCCAGCAGCGGCCCCAGATAAGGCAAATGGTTCATGCCTTTGATATGGGGCGGCAGAAGTTTGCGGGCCACCTCCAGCGGTTTTTGAATGTCTTCCAGCGTTTCAACTTTAATTCCCAACAGCGAATAGATCACTGGCAGATAGTAGGCGGTGTTGGGAAAACCCACCTTGGTATCTGCGTTGAAGGTATCCAGCGCTTTTTTATATTCGCCTTCAACCTGTGACACAACGTTATAGCCACCTTGAATAGCGGCAAATGCAACTAACCTAGACATAAAGTTTCCTCCTTCTCTAGGATTTATTATTTCTAATTTAGGGATTCTGAATTAAGGAATTGAGGGATTAAAACAAGACTTAAATTCGTTAATTCCCAAGTTCCTAAATACCTGAATTCCTGAATTACGCTTAGGCTTCAATCTTCTGACGATCGGCCATATCCATCAGGACGCGCTCGCGCGCTTTATCGATACCGAGCGCCTTGCGCTTCTTGTCGATATGGGCAATCATTTTCTTGGCCATTTCGATCGGATCGGCCGCAAGATCCCACTTGCCGCCGTATATTTTTTCCAGCTCTTCAAACAGATATTTTTGAAAGACCGGTGCACCCGTGGTCGGCAGATTTACCCCAAAAAGGGTATACACACCGGAGGCCACAAAATACTGACCGATGCTGATCGCCTTTTCACTCATCCATTCGGGAGCAGCGCCGGCTGCCGGCAGATCCTGGATGTCATTGCCCAGCCCACCGGCTTTGACCACCTCGGTGGCCGCCAGCAGAATCCGGCTGTTGTCCACACAGGAACCCAGATGCAACACCGGCGGAATGCCCACGGTCTCACATACTTCGGCCAGACCCGGCCCGCAGTAAACATGCGCGGCTCCCGGTGTCAGCAGGCCTTCCATCGCACAGGCGATTCCGTTACAGCCGGTGGTCAGAACGATCACATCATTTTTGATCAATTCCTTGACCAGTGTCAGGTGCGCTTCGTTATGACGGCTGCGCGCGTTGTTGCAGCCCACCACACCGGCAACACCCCGGATGCGGCCGTTGATGATGTTATCATTCAGGGTGTAGTAGGAACCGCGGAAGGTGCCCCCCAGATGATATTGAATCGATTCAACGCCGAAACCCGCAATCTGCGCGGCCTTCTGGCCGGGGATCATCACATCGGAGCCGCGGTTTTCGAAATTATCGACGGCCATTTTGACGATTTTTTTGGCATCTTCCATGGCATGGTGCTCATCAAATTCGATGTGCAGCACATTGTCCTGTTCCATACGCGCGATCGGGTGGGTGGTGATCAATTTGGTATGGAAGCATTTGGCCACATTGGCCAGGTTCTGAAAAACACACTGAACATCTACGACCATGGCATCACAGGCGCCGGTGACAATGGCCAGCTCCTGCTGCAGGAAGGTGCCGGCCGGCGGCACACCGTGACGCTGCAGGATTTCGTTGCCGGTGCAGCAAATGCCGCCCAGCTGAATGCCCTTGGCCCCTTTGGCTTTGGCATAGTCCGTCATTTCTTTTGACTGGGCCGCAGCCACAATCATCTCGGACAGAACCGGTTCGTGCCCGTGAATAATGATGTTGACGTGGTCTTCTTTCATGATGCCGAGATTGGCCTCGGTCTGCAGCGGAAATGGTGTTCCGAACATGACATCCTGCAAATCGGTGGCCATCATTGAACCGCCCCAACCGTCGGCCAGTGCGGCCCGGGTGCATTGTTTAATGATGTTTTTGTAATCCTGGTCTACACCCATATGGGTACGATGCATGATTTCGACCACTTCGCGGTCGATGTTGCGCGGCAGCACGCCCAGCTTCTGCCATCTATCGTAAAGGGGCTGAGGCGCGCGTTTGAGATAGTCCAGTTCGCCCTCGGGTTTGCCCCATTCGGCCACGGCCTTCTGGGCCACCTCGAGCGCAATTTCATCCATATCGCGGTCAACCTCTTTACCATCGACCTCGACTTTGGTGTCCACACCAAAATGGGGTGCAATCGCCAGCAGTTTGTTGGGATCTTTAATTTTGTAATCGCCGGTTTCTTTGTTGGCGACCGACAAAAATACTTCTGCGACATTACGCCCGTGATCCGAGTGAGCCGCACAACCGGCAGCCACCATGCGCGCAAAATTGCGGGCCGCGATGGTATTGGCGGTGGCGCCGCATAGCCCCCTGCGCTCGTCTTCACCTTCGATTCCGGCTTTGGGAAGCGGCAGACGGCAGGGCCCCATGGCACAGTTTTTACAGCAGGTGCCCTGGATGCCTATGTTGCAGGGTTTCATGGTGACCGCACGATCAAAAATGGTCTCAACCCCCAGGTCCTGGGCGCGCCGGATCATTTGCTGGCTGGCCTGGTCAACCGAAGCCGCTACGGGATCCGCAACTTTTTTTGCTTTTTCGGGTTTAATTTGTGATGCTTTAGTTATTTCTGGCATTCGTGGTCCCTCCCCCACTTTTTTTGAATTTGCCCATCAATGGTTTATGAATGCAGGTGCCATTGACAGTCGGTTAGCGTTAGCGTTTGTGAATCCAGTCCAGATTATCGATCATTTTATCGACCATTGATTTTTGAACGGCTGCCGGCGTCTTTTTAGCCGCCTCTTTTTCAGCAGCTGCGCGCTTGGCTACCAGATCGGCACGTTCCTTGGCCCGCTTCTGTCTGATTTCATCGAGCTCGGATTCGATCTTGGCTTTTTCTTCAGCGGCTTTTTGCGCATCGGCTTCGGCTTTGGCCTTCGCTTCGGCCTCGGCCTTAGCTTTAGCATCGGCTTCAGCTTTAGCTTCGGCTTCCTCGGCCGCTTTGGCTTGCGCTTGTGCGTCGGCTTTGGCTTTGGCCTCGGCTTCAAGCTTGGCTTTTGCTTCAGTCTCGGCTTTTGCAACTGCATCCGCTTCGAGCGCGGCTTCGGCTTTAGGCGCTTCCGCAGGTGCAGGTTCAGCAGGCGCCGCTGCCTTTTTCTCCGGTTCAGGAGGCGCCTCTTTTTTGGCAGCCGGGGCCGCTTTCTTCTCCGGTTTGGGTGGCGCCGCTTTTTTAGCCGGCGCTGCTTTCTTTTCTTCCGGGATGGTCAAATCCGGCTCGGGAGACAGGGCCAGCAAATCAACATCGGGCGCATCCAAATATTTTTGGATCCCCGCCACATTGGTGGCCATGCCGCCGTCATAAACCAGGTCGATATAAGATTTGACCATTCGAATGGATTCCGGATGGCGCATAATCAGGACATCGGAACCTCCCATCAGATAGGCCACGGCGCCGACCGCTTCCATTAAAATACCGCGTTTTTCCGGATCGCCGAGGGTGGGTGCTTCATCGACGGGCTGCTTGGCCTCTTTGCATTTCCAAACTTCGTTTCCGAGATTGTTGATCAAAGGCAGTTGCAGTTTGTCGTCTCCCTGGGCCAGAGCGGCCATGCGGATGCGTTCCATGACCGAGTAGGAATATTCCAAACCATATCCCAGACCACCGGTGGTGGGATCGATGATCATCTTATCCATCGACACCCCCAGGTTTTCGAGTAAAATATTGCACTGCTTGGCCAGGTTAACGTCGATGGGAGATGAAGCAATCACCGTATGCCCGAAACCCATGGCAGCCGCACCGATACCTTTGTGATTTTTGTCTTCGACCGGACCCAGGATGAGATTTTCTCCCTGGCATTCCTCGGCAATTTTTTTGAGCACTTCCTCATCTTTTTCCACATTGGCAGTGCCCCATATGACCAGGGGTACATCAATGGCCCCCAGAACCTTTTTTACGGTGGCGACCGCCTCATCCGCACCGGCGTCGTTACCGTTGGGATCGGTGCTTTTCAGTTGCAGCACAATCATGTCAGCGCCGAATTCATCGACACATTTTTTGGCCCACGCCGCCGGATCTGAAATCACATCCTTAAATGGGCTCAATGCTGCCTCCGGCCATTCTTCCGGTTCCATATCCCAGATTTCCATGGCGATCTTCGGTTTGTGGGGCATTTCACCTTCGAAACTGTAAAACGGATAGCAGCTCTCGCCACCGACCGTAACAGCCTTGCCTCCCTTGCCCAGCGTAATTTCTTTTATTCCGCCGGAATACGATTCTTTAAAAAATTCAAAACCCAATGTTTACCTCCTTATCTTGTTGTCCTTTTCCATCAACAACCGAAAATTCTATCTTTTGAATCAAAATTTTAGCGGTTGCGGCCTACCTCTGAAAGGGCCGGTTTTCTCAAAAAAAGCAGAATATTGTCATGTATATGGAGCGGATAGCTTTGTCAAGAGGCGAGCTCAACTAAATTAAAATTTCTAATTAAATTCGATTCATTTTTGGATTTTCTTGCGAGTTTCGAGACGCGCCTTTAACTTGGGGAATTGATCGATGTCGGTGTGGGGCAAAAAGAGGGCGGCGATGTAATTATCCATATAGGAGGCCGTGTCGGATAATTCGAAATTGGTCATTTTATGGATCACCTCGACGACATCTTTGCGAATCCGATTGGTCAGGCTGCTCATTCTGGCGCCCATCAGTGATCCGTTTCCGATAAAGGTCACCTTGGCGGGATCCATTTCGGGCAGCAGCCCGATAACCATGGCCTTTTGCAGATCCACGTAACTGCCGAAACCGCCGGCCAGAATAATGTGTTCAATGTCTTTAATTTTCATCCCGACTTCCGTCAGCAACGTCATGCAGCCGCTGTAAATGGCACCCTTGGCCCGGATGAGGTTTTCAATATCGATTTCGGTCAAGGTGACATCCCGATCAATCTGAGTTTCTTCCTTCCACGCCAGAACATATTCATAAACGCCGTCCCCTTTGCGGATACGTTCTGTTTCTAAATCACGGTTAAATTTGCCCAGATTATTGATGATGTCCATCTCGAACATGGTTGCGACCATGGTAATCAGGCCTGAACCACAGATGCCTCTGGGCCGCACGTTACCGATGGTGATAAGCATGGGCTCGTAAGTGACAGGATCAATTGAAAAATCTTCGATGGCACCCTTCTCGGCACGCATTCCGTATTTGAGGCCGCCGCCTTCAAAGGCCGGTCCGGCTGAACAGGCTGCACAGGCGAGCCAGTCTTTATTGCCGATGACAATCTCGGCGTTGGTTCCGACATCCAGATACAGGGTCAATTTCTCGGTTCGGTAAATACCGGACCCCATCACACCGGCCACGATATCACCGCCGACATAGCTGGAAACCGCCGGATAAACCAGAGCAGACACATGGTCGCCTACCGCCATACCCAGGTCCTTGGCACGGGTCGGTGGGTAAAGCGTCGCCGCCGGCACATAGGGTGAGCGTCGGATGGACCGTGGATCGATTTTGAGCATCAACTGGGTCATGGTGGTATTTCCGGCCAGTGTAATGGTGGACAAATCCTCATGATCGATACCGGATTGTTTGACAATTTTATCCAGCACTTTATTGATCGTACCGATAACAACTTCATTCAGGCGATCCAGTCCTCCAGGTTTTTCGGCATATACGATCCGGGAAATGACATCTTCGCCATAACTGATCTGGCCGTTAAAATCGCCGTATTCGGCCAAAACTTTACCACTGATCAGATCGATGACCTGACCATAAATCGTCGTTGTACCGATATCCATGGCAATCGCATAACTGCGGCTGGTGGTATCACCCGGGTGAACATTGATCAGGCGCGTTTTACCGACATCCCGAACCGGACGCACCAGCGTGGCCGTCACTTCAAAATCCTTTTCCCTGATGACATTCGGAATTTTGCGGATAACCGAAAGGGCGACATCCAGACGGTGTTCATCGTGTTTGGCTTGTAAATAACTGATCAGACGGGTGATGTCCGCCAGGTTGTCCTGCAGGGTCGGCTCGGGGAGTTGTAAAAATATTTTTTCCACCGGCGCGACAAACAACCCCTTTTCCTTTAACTCATCAAAGTTCATTTCGCGGATATGGGCGGTTTTGCGCGGTGTCAGATGCCTTCGGAGGGCGCCGGCATCCAGGGCAGATTCGGTCGGGATGCGCACCACCAGATCTTCTTTTACGACTGCCTGGCAGGCCAGTCGATAACCCTTGGCACGGTCCTCCTGGCTGAGTTTTTCAGAAATGCCATCTTCCACCGCACCTTCCTCGATCAAAACCCGGCATTTTCCGCATACACCCTCCCCGCCACAGGAGGCATTTATGTGCACACCGGCTTCCAGAGCGGCATGAATAATCGTGTCGCCATCCGGTACCGTTATTTTGGTCTCGTAGGGTAAAAAAACAACGTTGTGGGTAGCCATTTTCATTTTCCTTCTGTAGCGCAGCGGTAAATTTCATATTAAACAAAGTGACTAAAGTGAGCTAAAGTGCATAAAGTTTTGGTATCGCTACGCTCCATCTTTTATAAAAATGACAGAATTCCTTAACTTTAGGCACTTTAGATCACTTCCAACTTTAGCGCACTTTCTACAAGGGTTGATCAAACCGGCATCTGAGCTGCAGCATCTCACCGTCAAAAAAGCTATCGACTTTATACGGCAGGACCTTAAAAAGTTTAATCATACCCCTATTCTGGGAGGATGTATAGGCCATCAAACCGCTGATACCGCTGTCGCGGGCGGCATGGGCCAGTTTTTTCAACAGTATTTTCCCCAGACCCTTTTTTTGATACGGCCTGCTGATCGAAAAGGCGATTTCAGCCTCATTGGTTGCCGGATCAACCAAATATTCACCGATTCCGATCACTTTGCCGAAACCAAATTCTCCAACGACTGCAACCACCGTCAAATCTTTAATATAATCGATTAATGATACCCCTTCGACTTCGTCATGCACGAAGCTGTTTTTTTCATGGAAAAACCGGGCAACCACGTCATCTTTGTCCAGGTTATAAAAATGTTCCTGAATTCTTCTCTCATCCACCGGTTTGGCGGGTCTGATTGTCACCTGTTCACCATCCATCTCAATGGTTTCTTCCAGATGAATCGGATAAACCCCATGGATCGATTCGGTCAGCGTCCGCTCGGTACTTAAAAGACCCATTTTTTGGGCTGCGTGAAAAAGTTCTTCCCGGAATTCCGGATGCGCGATGCTAATCATGGCCATGGCACGTTCCTGCAAGCTTTTGCCGAATAGATTGACGGCCCCGTACTCGGAGACGACATAATGAACGTCTCCTCTGGGTACAACGACGGCCTCATCGTCAAGCTGTGGAACAATGCGGCTTTTTTTCCCCTGCTGGGCGGTGGCCGGTAACAGCAGGATCGCCTTGCCGCCTTTGGACTGGACCGCACCGCGCATGAAATCAAACATCCCGGTAACACCCGAAAAATTATTGTAAGGCAGTGCATCGGCCGCTACCTGGCCGGTCAGATCAATCGTCATGGCCACATTCATGGACACCATTTTGTTATGGCGTGAAATGACAGAAGGATCATTGACATAATCGGAAGGATGAAACTCGATAGCCGGATTGTCATTTAAAAATTCATACAAGTCTTCGTTTCCAATGGCGCCGGAGGCCACCATTTTGCCTTCATTGAACCCCTTTTTTCGGTTGGTTATGACACCTCGGGAAAACAAATGCATGATATCGTTGGTCATATACTCGGTGTGGATTCCCAGATCATTCTTGTCGGCCAGCGCCAGCAGGGTGGCCTGATGGGTAGAGCCCAGTCCGATTTCCATGGTAGAGCCGTCTTCGATGAGGCGGGCAATTAAACGCCCGATGTCATTGGCGGCCGCCAGCTCGGGTGTTTCCCGAATGGTCAGCAGCGGTTCATCCCATTCGACGAATACATCTACGTCGTTGACGTGAATAAAGCTGCGCCCCAGCACTCTGGGCATTCTGGAGTTGACCTGCGCGATTACCATATCCGCCGACAACGCGGCCGCCAGGGTGATATCCACCGATACACCCAGACTCATCCAGCCGAAATCATCCGGCGGTGAAGTTTGAATCAGGGCCACATGGATCGGCAGCAGCCGGCTTTTAAACAGCCGGGGGATCGCTGAAAGATTGATGGGAGTGATAAAGCGTTTGTTGCGGGCGATTGCCTTGGGCTTTGCTGAACCCAGATAAAACGATCGAATATTAAGGCTTTGATCCCTGGTTTTATTAGCAATCAGCGTCAAAGGAGTGGTCTCCATGGTCATCAAGCGGTTGATTTCAATATCTTTGAAGCAATCTGAGGCTTCAGACAGCTCCCGAACCAGGTGCTGGGGTTCACCACAGGATGATCCGATAAACACGCGTTGCCCAGGTTTGATCAGGCCAATCGCCTTCTGGGCAGTGTACTGGTTTTCAATATATTTATCAGCCCAATAGCGAGATAATGGCATTCCCTTGTCCCCCTAAAATGCTTTTAAGGATATAATCTGAAGATCCACAGCTTCAATACCTTTTGCGTCAACGGGCAACTGGCTTCTTGCTTCTGGTCTCTGGCCTTGAATTTTCTGAGCAGTTCGGCCGTCCTCGACCCTGAGGCCCAGGCCCGAAAGAAGATCACGACTCACCTCCAAAGGACTCGTCGAAGATCGGTTAGCTGATTCTGGCCAGAAGCCAGAAGCGAGAAGCCAGCAGCTAAAACGCTGACACCTGAACACCGACACCTGAAACCTATTTTAGGCCAACATCCAGCAAGCCTAGTCGTTTTAGGAACCATCATCAGCCTCGTCATCATCATCGTTTCCGGTCGGCGCCATCATTTTTGCCGAATTGGTCTGGGGCAGCTCCTGGACTTTACTCAGTTTCCGCGCGATAACCCGGGTGCGGATTTCGGCTTTGTCGATCGTGCTACTGGCTTCCTGAAGCTTTTTCTTGGTTTTTGCCAGCACGTCACCAAACTTGTCAAACTGGGTTTTTACGGTACCCAGCAGCTCCCATACCTCGCTGGATCGCTTTTCAATGGCCAGGGTACGAAAACCCATCTGAAGACTGTTTAGCAGGGCCGCCAAAGTTGTCGGCCCGGTTACCACAATGCGATATTCCCTTTGCAGGCTGTCGCACAAACCCGGACGCCTTAAAACTTCGGCATACAGGCCCTCCACCGGTAAAAACATAATTCCAAAGTCGGTGGTATTCGGCGGATCGATATATTTTTCCCGTATCGCTCTGGCCTCGGTTTTAATGCGCGCTTCCAGGCTTTTAACCGATTTCTCCGCCAGCTCTTTATCGGCCGCTTCCTGGGCATCCAATAAGCGCTGATAATCCTCCTGGGGAAATTTGGAGTCAATCGGCAGCCAGACAATCTTTTCCTTATACGCATCCTGACCGGGCAATTTTATGGCAAACTCCACCCGCTCACTGCTGGCTTTCTTGGTGGCCACATTGACCTCGTATTGGTCCGGCGTCAATATCTGTTCCAGAATATGGCTGAGCCGAATTTCGCCCCAGGTGCCCCGTGTTTTAACATTGGTCAACACTTTCTTAAGATCGCCCACACCGGTCGCCAGGCTTCGCATCTCACCCAGACCTTTGTAAACCTGCTCGAGGCGCTCGCTTACCTGCTTGAACGAGTCCGCCAGCCGCTTCTCCAGAGTCGACTGCAGTTTTTCGTCCACCACCGCGCGCATTTGTTCCAGCCTTCGGTTGTTGTCCTCCTGCAGGGTTCGCAGTTGCGTTTCAACCGTATTGCGCATGGTTTCAAGCTTTTCTTCATTGAGCTTGGTCATCTCCAACAGCTGCTTGGAAAAGCTGTCGAGTTGATCTGTTTGCATCCCGGCGATTTCGCGTAGCTGCTTGAGCTGGGAATCACTGGTAAATTTTAATGTGCTCCCGATTTCCTCCCGGTCCAGCCGGGCGCTTTCGGCCGATTCCTGACGGTTGCGGCTGAACTCATCTCTGATCATTCGCTCAGTGCGCCCCTCCTGTTTTTCCAGCGTCGCAAAAAAATCCTGCGATTTAATCTCTTGCCGTCGAACCAAAATAATGAGCAGGAAAAATACAACGGCCAAAAGCACACCGGCGATAATAAGAAGCAGATTTGTCAATCCGACTTGCGCGATTATGGCATCCAAATAGATCATCCCGAAAGGTGCACCGCCCTGTTTAAAACGGGGTTCTAAAGAATTTAGGTATTAAACGATTCCGAGCACATAATTTTTCGCATTTTTTCTACGGTCCTATCGCTTTATCAAAAGGAGTTATCCTTGCGCAATGGAAAATAACATGGTATTGAACAAAGCCAAATTCACCTGTCGCAAAACTGCCAGAATTAACTTCCAAAGACCTGGAGCCTAATGCAGGGGCAATACGCCTTTGCACTTATCTCAATATTTCGAACCAGCACATAACGGCGTATAAATTAGATACTATTAAAAGCTATTTTATTTCAGATAGTTATCATTCGATATGTTTTTTTTGAGATTCAAGGAATTATAGGAAAAAACGGTCCCGGACGTCAAGCTCTCCAATGAGGATATAAATGCAGCCGCTGTTTTCACCTTTTTCAATCAAAGATATTCAGCTGAAAAACCGAATCGTCATGCCCGGCCTGGCATCCTTTTTGATTGGAAATGATGGTACCATCAACGAGGCCACCGTTGAACATTACCGCAAGCGCGCGGCCGGAGGACCGGCGATGGTCATCATGGAAGCCTGTTCAGTTTCACCCGAAGGGGTCGTTTCTGCAAATCAGGCCAGGATTTATGATGACGTTTTCATCGAGGGGCTCTCAAAGATTGCCGCGGTGATGAAATCGGAAGGATCGGTCCCGGCCATTCAAATTCACCACGGCGGACGACAGACGTCGATCAAGGTTATCAAACGCAAACCACTGGCACCTTCTCCGATTCCCTGCCCGACGATCCGCGGCGATGTTGAGCCTCTAACAATCGATGGCATCCATGAAATTGTTCAAAAATTCGGCGATGCGGCGGAGCGCGCCACACAGGCGGGGTTCGCGCTCATCGAGATCCATGGCGCTCATGGTTATCTGATAAACCAGTTTTTATCAAAAGTGAGCAATATCCGCGAAGATGAATACGGTGGGGACACGGTCGGCCGGAGTCGATTCGCACTTGAAATTATTAAAGAAATTCGCAGGCGAATTGGGCCGAAATTTCCGCTTTCGTTTAAAATCAGTGCTCAGGAATTTGTGCCCGGCGGTCTGACCGTCACCGAAAGCATTGAGATTTTAAAACTTCTGGTAAAAGCCGGCGTCGATCTCGTTCAGGTTTCGGCCGGTAATGATATTACGCCCGAATGGATCTGCCAACCTATGTTTATGAAAAAAGCCTGTCTGGCGGAATCCGCCGCTCGGGTTAAAAAGGCCTTGAACATCCCGGTCATGGCCGTTGGCCGCATAAACGATCCGATGATTGCCAATGAGGTTTTATCAAAAGACCAGGCTGACCTGGTTTGCATTGGCCGTGGGCTTTTAGCAGATCCGGAGATGCCCAATAAGGCCAGGGAAGGCCGCCTGGATGAAATCCGGATATGCATTGCCTGCAACACCTGCATGGAATCCATATTCAGAAGGGGCCGTATCGAATGTCTTGTCAACCCCATGCTGGGCCGGGAAAAAGAAATGGCCTTCATACCCACCCGAAAACCCAGAAAAATCATGGTGGTCGGCGGGGGTCCCGGCGGTTTGAATGTGGCCTGGGTGGCGGCCAAGCGGGGCCATGACGTCCATGTTTTTGAAAGGCGGCGTTCTCTGGGAGGACAATTGCTGCCCGGCAGCATTCCGGGGCACAAGCATGAATTGCGAAGCCTGATCAAATTTCAAAAAAAACAACTCGAAAAATTCGGTGTACAGTGTCATCTCAACCATGAGGTCAAAATAAAAGACATCCAGGCGTTCAATCCGGATGTGGTCATCTTGGCTACCGGATCACTGCCGGCGATTCCGCCAGTGGAGGGCATCAACAGCAACATTGCCCTGACTTATGAAGATGTATTAAACGGAGCCCCACCGCCCTATAAGAAAGCGGTGGTCATCGGCGGTGGCGCGACCGGTCTGGAAATGGCCCTGCACCTGGCCGAATATGGCTGTCGCGTCAGCGTGGTCGAAATGCTGGCTAAAATCGGAAGCGGCCTTGAATCTATGACCAAAAAGATTTTAATCGGCAGGCTAAACGAAAAAAATGTAAAAATAATGACTGAAACCAAATTGATAAGAGTTGTCAGTGCCGGTGCCGTTGTATCCCGCAGCGATGGTGAGGAGCTGTTGATTGAAACTGAAAGGGTGATCTTTGCGACCGGCACCCGGCCGTGTAACCGCCTCTATGAAAAGATCAAATCCTTCGGGTATGAAACCCACCAGATCGGTGACTGCCTTGAGACCCGCAGTGCAAAGGCAGCCATCTATGAAAGTGCCATTCTCGGTCGCCGCCTCTAGCCTCATGTCTCAAAAATACATTACAAAGGTCGCGTCGTATATTTAAATCCGGTTGGGCTTTTTAAACAACACCATGTCGCTTGCAGGCCGGAAGGCCAAATAAGCTCATAGCTGATAGCGCATCGGCCACATTCATAAGATACAAGGCTATAAGCTATGAGCTACGAGCTGTTAGTTTTTTCTGGCCTTCAAGCTTCCCAGCCTTATAGCTTGCTAGCCTATCCGCCTTTTTTGGAACCCTGAACCCGGGACCTGCTACCTAAATTTAAGCCGTGTTTTATAAAGTACTGACGGGACATTACACTAGTCGGCTTTTCTATATTGCCGGTACAACCCTCGAAATTGATGATAGGTCAGCCCTAAAATCCGGGCGGCTTTTTTCTGATTGTACTTTGCTTTTTGCAGGGCGGTTTCCAGCATCGCGACCTTTAATTGCCAGACGGCTTCCTTGAGCGGGCGCTTTAACGTCGCGCTTAAATCACCCGCTCCGTTTTCACGCTCGGGAAGATCTGCCGCTGCGGGAGGAGCGGTAACTTCATAGGGGGAACGAAAAGGGTTAAAGTCTATATCGGTGATGGTTGCAGTATCGGTGCGATAGACTGCCCGCTCAACAACATTTTTCAGTTCACGCACATTACCGGGCCACGGATGGTTTTCTAAAGCCGCGACAGCTCCGGTACTGAATACCGGAATCTCCTCCCTGCCGAGTTCCAGCGCCATCCTTCCGGCAAAGTGATTGGCTAACAAAAAAATATCTTCTCTTCGCTCCCTTAAGGGCGGCAGAAACAAAACTTCAAAAGAAAGCCGATCCAGCAAATCCTGTTTGAAACGGTTTTGGCGGGCCAGATGGCTTAAATCGGCATTTGTTGCGGCAATAATACGGACATCCACCTCGATGCTTTCCGAACTGCCGACCCGCTCAAAGACATTATATTCCACCACCCGTAAAATTTTCTCCTGAACTTCCATCGGAATACTGCCGATTTCGTCCAGAAACAGCGTCCCGCGATCGGCGGACTCAAACCTGCCGAATCGCCGCTGCAACGCACCGGTAAATGCCCCTTTTTCGTAACCAAACAACTCTGACTCGATTAAAGACGGCGAAAGAGCGGCACAGTTAAGTGCTACCATCGGCGCCTGCCATCGATTTGAAAGATAGTGTAGCCGCGCTGCAGCCAACTCCTTTCCCGTTCCTCTCTCCCCGATTAACAACACCGGCCGGTTAATCGGAGCCACCTGTGATAACCTTTCCTGAAACTCCAAAAACGGCTCCGATTGACCCAGAGCCTCGGTGAGGATTGATGAGGTTCCGGAACCCAGCCCTTTTTGACTGGAGGTGATCGACTCTTCCATGGTTAATTTTACCTAAAAATAGTATTAATTAATATATATTAGCATTTTTTACCCATTTGTCAACAAATCGATTTTACTATAATTTTATGTAATTTCAAATAGTTATAATAAACTCCGCCGATGGCACATTTTATGCTGAATTGGAAGTTAATTGTTATTGGTTAACAGATAACAATTAACACCGAGTTGAGCGTTTTCCGCGTAATTCGGGTGTTAATTTCAAGACAGGGAGGTCACCATGGGTATTTTCACACGGTTTCGTGATATCATCAGCTCCAATATTAATGCCATTCTCGATAAAGCCGAGGATCCTGAGAAATTGATCAAGCTGATGATCAGAGAGATGGAGGATACACTCGTTGAAATCAAGGCGGCCTGCGCCGGAGCAATGGCCACCAGCAAGAAGGTTCAACGCCAATTGGATACGCTGCGCGATCGGATCCGCTACTGGGAAGAAAAGGCCGAGCTGGCCGTTAAAAATGGGAGAGACGATCTGGCCCGCGAAGCACTGGTTGAAAAACGGCGATTCACCCGCCGCATTGAAGGTCTTGAAAACGAGCTGACCGAGCACAATCTTCTCGTCGAGCGATATCAGGACGATATCCGTCAGCTTGAAGATAAGCTGAAAGCGGCCCGCGACAAACAGCGGTTGCTTGTCCAGCGCCATATTCATGCCAATCGAAAAAGACAGGCCCAGGAGGAGATCCGCCGGGTCGATAGTACCGACGCAATGCTAAAATTTGATGAACTGGAGAACCGTATCGAACGCATGGAAGCTGAAGCCGACCTGGTCAATTTCGGAAAAACGACGGTTCTGGAAGCTGAATTCGACAGCCTGGCCGTTGACGATGAAATCGAAAAAGAATTGCAGGCTTTGAAAACATCGCCTTCAAAGCAGCACGAATCGCCTTCTAACAATTAAAGCGCGATCGATAACAGAGGCAGATTCCGAGATTCGAAATTTTTATTGATCGGCCGGCCAGGATAATCTTATAACGCTTACCAGAATTCCGAAGCAGCGTCAGCGTCATTTAAATTATGATAATGAAGCCAGGGTAAAGTCCAAAATGAAAGAAGTCATCATCGTAGCCATTGTATTCGGAAGTATCGTGCTCGCACTTGCCATCATCCCGGGGGCGATTCTTTTGGCCATCAAATTCCTTCGCGGCGGCCAATCCGCAGGCGATCAAGCCGAGGAGGCCAAAATGATCCAGGAGATATATGCGGGACTTTCGCGCATGGAAGAGCGTGTCGAGGCCCTGGAGACCATCCTGCTGGATCAAGAAAAACGGAAAGGCGCAAAAGAAAGGAAACCAAACCATGAATAGGTATACCCGATTTTATCGCAACGGAATTTACCGCTCCCGCAGCGGCCTTATTCTGGGCGTGTGTAAAGGGCTGGCCGAGCATTTTGATTTCTCAGTTTTCTGGACCAGAATGATCGCCGTAATTTTTCTAATTGTCGCCGGCTTTTTGCCGGCCATCGGGTTGTATCTGCTGGCGGCCTTATTACTGAAACCTGAACCCGTAATTCCAATTAAGAACTCCGGAGAAAAGGAATTTTATGATAGTTATACGCACTCGCGGCAGGGAGCCGTTCAGAGATTAAAAAGGAGATATGAAAACCTGCAGCGCCGCATCCAGCGAATGGAGCATATCGTGACTTCAGCTGAATATGATTGGGAAAATCGTTTCAATAATGGCTAACCGGGCGAACCGGAAAAGCACAAAAATTTAATCACGAAAGCACGAAAAACCGAAAACACGAAAAGAAAAAAAAGTTTTGTTTTCGTGCTTTTGCAATTTCGTGTTTTCGTGATTTTTTTTATTTTTTTTCCAAGAGCTCACCAATCAATTCTGTGGATTTAGCCACTCGCAGTAAAGGATAAAGGGCATTACGCCGGTAGCTGTCCAGGGTTTGTTCGTGTATTTTTTTTGAAATGGATGCCGAACAATCTTCAAGCAATACCGCCTCAAAATCATGACAAATCGCATCCATCACAGTGGTCAGAACACAAAAATGAGTCGTAATGCCGCCTACGGCACAAAGACCCACCCCTTTCTCCCGTAACCATTTTTCCAAACCGGTATTAAAGAAGGCCGAAAATCTGGGCTTTGGCAGCCACAGATCTTCGTCCTGCATATTCAATTCATCCATGACCTCGGCACCCTCGGTACCTGCTAGTGAGTGCGGTGGCATGCGGCCTTTAAAAATAAAGTCGTTTTCATGAAATGCATCGGTGGAAAAAACAATCGGCCACTTTTGACCTCGAAACACTTCGATCAATTTATTAAGCGGTTTGACGGTCGCTCTGGCAAAAGCCGTAACCGGCAGATTACGACTTTCAACAAAATTATCCTTAACCATATCGATGATTAAGAGCGCCGGGGTTTTGTTACGGTGGTTGTTCATCGTGAATCCCTTCGCTTCTATGCCAAACTGCGCAGCCGTGCTCTAATCGGAGGCAACGAAAAGCGTGTCAGAAGTTTAAATTCTCTCGCAAATATACCAGAAGCTTTTTTCATTTAATCAAAATCTTTGCGCCCAAGCGGCTTTGCGTGAGCATTAATTAAAAATGGATTGAAAGTCAAGGTTGATGCCAGGGGGATTTTAAGGCCGGGGCAAGACAGGCAGATCTGAATACTTAGGTTTATTGTATGAAAAAATACAATAAATTGGGCTAACGTGGGAATAATATGGCAGCCGCACCTGATGTGTACACGCCGGAAGAGATGCGTCGGACGATCTAAAATTTAGAAGGTCAATAAATATCTAAATTTAGGGGTAGCCGGCCCCAACCGTGCGGTCAGGGCCGGGTGAAGTTTAAATTTGATCGAGCACCTGCGAGGGAACGTCAAAGGGTTCCGCAGCCGAGTAATTATTGGCGCAGGAGATGGAATCAGATAAAACTGTCTGAATTTGATCCAAAACCTCACAATCATCCATGCAGCCTGGGAAATCCTCTCGGGTAGAACAGTTTTTGCAGGGACTCTTTACAAGATGACCAATGTCGAAATCAAAATTCTGATTATCTGCCGCTTTGTCTAACATTTTAGCACCTTATCATTTGAGGTTGTTGTTGCTGGCCCGTGCTTATTTTTGCCCTTACATCTTCATATCGGCCATTGATGCACCGATCATTAGCTCTATTTCAGGCAATTTGACTACATACCTATACAACTATCATGCCAATTTTGCATATTTTTATAATTCGTTTATTTTCAGCAGGTTATAAATTTGCCAAAATTTTAGGTAGGAAAAATGTGACAAATGTTGTCAAAAAATATGTCAAAAAATTGTCAGTTGGGTAACGCATGCGGTTTCCCCCCTTCACCTTAAAGGCTGCGGAGGACAAACAGATGTCGGTGCATAGAGGTGTCAGGAGATGGGGGGTTACAGGTGGCAGGTGTCGGCAAACAGATAACAGCGGACAGAGGACAGACGACAGAATGACTAACCAAATTTCAGTTTGTTAATCTCAAGTACCCGTCGCTGTTCTCTGTCTTCTGTTCTCTGACATCTGAAATCTGAGATTAGCTGGGCTGATAAAAGCAGCGCTTGGGAGAGATGACTTTTCCCTGTTTTTTTAGTTCACTGATCAATTTTGAAACCGCCTTGCTGTCTTCACCGATCATTTTGGCCACATCACCGGGCCGAACCGGTTTACCGGCCTTCTTCATCGCTGCCAATATTTTCTTTTCCATGTCGTCTCCCTTTAGTAAATTTAATTTCAAAATTGAATTCGGATTGCCGTTTTAGGGTGTGGATCAGGCCCTATAAAAATTTAAGGCTGGTTTACCAGGACGACAACTGTGTTGGCACCTTTGTTGGCCGACGCCAGATCCAGATCCCCATCGCCGTCCCAATCCCCGGCGGCCAACCCGCTGGCATTCAGCTGTCCTGCAACCAAATCGGCTGCCGTGAAATCACCCGTGCCGTCATTTTCCAATATAACGACCTGGCTGGCGCCGGTATTGGCAACCGCCAGATCCAGATCCCCATCGCCGTCCCAGTCACCGGAAACCAGGGCGCTGGCATTCAGCTGCCCTGCAACCAAATCGGCTGCCGTGAAATCACCCGTGCCGTCATTTTCCAATATAACGACCTGGCTGGCGCCGGTATTGGCAACCGCCAGATCCAGATCGCCATCGCCGTCCCAATCCCCGGCGGCCAACCCGCTGGCATTCAGCTGCCCTGCAACCAAATCTACTGCCGTGAAATCGCCCGTGCCGTCATTTTCCAATATAACGACCTGGCTGGCGCCGGTATTGGCAACCGCCAGATCCAGATCGCCATCACCGTCCCAATCCCC
>Ga0209536_100000817_pt1 | contig 51390 bp, 42 predicted proteins | sample DeeMarSeWOR28_12_FD_187461 | JGI IMG/M metagenome (GOLD analysis project Ga0209536, IMG submission 187461) | Marine sediment microbial communities from White Oak River estuary, North Carolina - WOR-2-8_12 (SPAdes) (version 2) | ecosystem: Environmental > Aquatic > Marine > Intertidal zone >...
ACAGTTTAGAATTGGTGCCCGGAACAGGACTCGAACCTGCACTGACTTGCGTCAACTAGCTCCTGAAGCTAGCGTGTCTACCAATTTCACCATCCGGGCGAATTAATGTATAATTCTAAAACATATCATTTAAAATAAAAATTATTCATTCAGATTAACTAAAATTATACATTATAAAATCTTAATTCTAAATTAGTCTTACCAGCCTGTGTCACCTGTTCTCTCTTCACGTATAATCACATTTTTGTCAGTATGAATTTCACAAATTTGAGGTGGATGATTTGCATTAATAATGTCATAATAAACTTCCGGACAATAATTATTTGCAAGCCTTGAATCGCCTAATTCCATAGTTTTTTTGCAGAAAGCAACTGTATCGATATCATTTGCAAGTTTAAAGTATTCAACTTCGATATTTAACTGCTTATATGCGGCTTCCATAAACATAGCCCAGATTGGAAGAGCAGCTTTTGCACCCTGCCCGTACCACCCGGTAAATTTAATTCTATGATCATCAAAACCAACCCAGCATCCGGCAGTAAGATTTGGAGTAAATCCAACGAACCAGGCGTCTGAATAATCTTGTGTTGTTCCGGTTTTTCCTGCTGCAGGATATTGAAAATACCTCCGCACTCCCGCACCCGTACCATAGCTAACAACATCCTGCATCATATTTACTAAAATGGAAGATGTCTCCGGCGAAATTGCCTGTACATATTCTGGTGTAAATTGTTCAATCAAGATTCCGTTTTTATCTTCAACCTTAAGAATTGAAATTGGATCGACATGAATCCCTATATTAACAAAAGTTCCAAAAGCGGATGTCATTTCCAGCGGTGAAATTTCTGAAGTCCCCAGTGCAATTGAAGGAAAGGGATCCACATGTGACTTAATTCCCATTCGCTGGGCTATTTTTACAACTTCTTTTGGCGGTGCAATTTCACTTATTGTCATTCTACCAGTAATCACATTTAATGATTTTGCTAATGCAAATCTCAGAGTTTCGTATCCTGAATATTCGTCATCGGAATTTGCAGGAGACCATCCTTTGTAATCAAATTTTTGATTCAAAAGTGAAAAGCCCGGATTGAAACCATTTTCCATTGCAGTTGCATAAACAAATGGTTTGAAGGAAGAACCCGGCTGACGTTTTATTCCGGTAACATGATTCAATCCTCTTCCAAATTCCTGGTTTTCCCCCCCAACGAGTGCTTTGATATGACCGGTAAAAGGATCAATAACAACAAAACCAACTTCAATTTTAGTTGCACCAGATTTCACTCTTTCGATGAATTGCTCATCATTCTTAAGATCATTATAAATTTTTGCTTTCTCTTCAGAATTAGACGCTTCCTTATATTCTTTAGAATTTCGAATTGCTTCATCTATGATAGTTGCCAGCAAATCAGTATTACGATTCCATTTCCAGTACTTATTAAAAATTTCCTGATATTCTTGAAGATGCTTTTTGCTGACATCGTTTGCGATTTTCTGCATTCTTAAATCCAGCGTAGTGTAGATATTTAATCCGTCTCTGTATAAATCAACACCATGCTTATCTGCTATCTCAGACATTTGCAGCCTGACATACTCCATAAAGTGTGGGGCATCGGTTTTCATTACATTTAATCGCTCCGAAGCTAATATTATCGAGTCCTGTTTTAGTTCCTCGTATTCAGATTTACTTAGCATACCAGTTACAAGCATATTATGCATCACTAAATTCCGCCGTAAAACCGCATTTTCATAATTTCGTTCAGGATCATAATCGAGCGGTGATTTTAATAGTGCGATAAACAAAGCTGATTCAGGTAATGACAACTCACTCGCATTTTTATTAAAATATACTCTGCTTGCGGCTTCAACGCCGTAAGAGCTTTTCCCAAAGTAAGATACATTCAGATATAATTCAATAATTTCATCCTTAGTAAAATTCTTCTCAATCTGAACCGCGGTAATCCATTCACGAACCTTTCTAATTGCTTTATCGAGCTGGCTTTCTCTTGTTACTTTCAATTCGTATAGATTCCTTGCGAGCTGCTGTGTAATAGTGCTGGCTCCTTCTTTAAGTGACAAGCTAAAAATATTTTTAACCATTGCTTTAAAAAATCGAAAAACATCCACTCCCCAATGATCATAAAATTGTCTGTCTTCTGTAGCAATTAATGCTTCAATTAAATGGGGTGGCAGACTATCGATGCTAGTCTCTATTCTGTTCTCAATAAAAAACTGGCCGAGTAATTCCCCATCAGCAGAAAATACTTTACTTGCCAGTTGCGGTTTAGGATTTTCCAACTCTTCAAGCGATGGTAAGCCGCTGTAAATAAAAATTACCAACGCAAGAAATAGTATTGCAGCAATACCTGTAACAATTAACCAGGAACGTTTTTTAAATATTTTCTTTTTTATTGTTCTGTTCCTAAGATGTGGATCATTAAAATATTTATCCCAATCTGAATCAATCATTTATTTTTTTAAGATTTATAATTTCAAATTTTTTTTCATCAAAAACACCATAACATGGTGCATCAAGCCAGGATCCAAGGTTAATATACTTTCCACTCTTATAATCTTCGAAAATTCTTTTATGAAGATGCCCAAAAATAACATAATCAAATCCTGCTTCAATTTTAGTCTTTGCCGATTCAAACAGTCCGTCAACTTCACCGTAATTTTTTTTCTTGGTGTATTCCCTGCTCGATTTACTTGTTCTGCTTGCAAGTGCAATGCCCAAATCGGGATGAATAAGGGAATAAAGCCACTGAAAAAAACTGTTTCGCATTATCCATTTCAATATGTTATAACCAGTATCATTTTCAACCATCCCGTCGCCATGTCCAATAAAAAATTTTTTACCATTTAGTTCAACCGAGATAGGATCATGATGTAGTTGTACATGAAACTCAGTTTCAAAAAAATCTCTGTGCAGGAAATCATGATTACCTATGAAATAATGAATTTTCACTCCGGCTTCGCTTACATCTTTTAATGCAGTAAGCGTTCTGTAATATCCTTTTTGATAGACTTTTTTATATTCGAACCAATAGTCGAACAAATCACCTACAATAAAAAGTTCATCACAAGCAGATTGTGCAATTTTCAAAAAATCTACTAGTATCTTCTCCTTTTCTACTTCAACATCTCTATCCTGAAGACCAAGGTGTATATCGGAAATAAAATAATATACTTTATTCACAAAACATCTAAATTAAATGTTTTCAATTGACCAAAACTAATCATATGATGCTGGAAATAAAATACAATATTAGCTTTCCGTTATTTTTCATTAATTGTTGCAAGCAACCAGTTGTTAGGATCAAGCTCTATTATTGTCGGCTTATATTCTGTTATTACATTAAAAATTGTTGATTTTGCTTTAACATCTATTATATGTGAAACGGAGCTACCACTTTCAGAAAACAATATTATCTCAATCGGAAATTCATAATACATATATTCTTCATGCACCTGTTCAATATATATTATGGTTTTATAAAATCCATTCTCTTTTTTCGAACTTATTTCATATACAAGTTCAATTTCACCTTCCCTTTCGAGCCATTGATCAAAAAAGATCTGCAGATCCCTTTTACTCACTGCTTCACAGATTTCAATAAAATCTGACGTTGAAGCATTGGAATACTTATAATAATCAAAATATTCCCTTAGAATTTGGAAGAAAACAGAATCACCTACTTCCCATCTGAGCATATGTAACACCCATGCTCCTTTATCGTAAACAGTACTCGTAAACAGATATGCTCCCGGTTCTGAGAGTTTTCCCGAAAAGTCGCTGGAGTACTTTTCTCTCATCGTAGATTGAAGTGCCTCCGCACCACCTTTATATTCAAAATAAAGAGCCTCAGAATAACTTGAGAATCCTTCATTTAACCATATGTCTTTCCACGACTTAGGTCCAATTGCATTTCCCCACCAATGATGTGCCAGTTCGTGAATAAAGAAATCCAAAAAGAATTTTTTACCACCTATCAAGCTTGAAGCAACACCTGTAATAGTTTGATTTTCCATTGCACCTGACATCCAAAGGAATTCAGCGATCCCGTATTTTTCTTTAATGAAAGGATATTCTCCAAATGTTTGAGCAAAATAATTCAGGATTTCTACGTGCTCCGAAAAGTCCACTTTAGCTTCTTCAAGCTTGTCCGGTAATACATAATAATAGATAGACATTGTATCCTTGCCATCAACTGAAATATACCTATCGCTAAATTTTTCATAATCACTTGAATAAAGAGCGATCAAATAAGTGGATATTGGATAAACTGTTTTCCAATGATAGGTTTTACGATCACCAAATAATACTTCACTAACAAGAATACCATTTGAAACAGAAATCATTGACGAATCATTAGTGATTTTTATATCAAGTAAACTTTTATCTGTTGGAAGATCGTTACACGGAAACCATGATGAAGCATGAGTGGGTTCGCTTAGTGTATAAACCAGTGGAATGCCGTCTCTTTTTCCAAAAACAAATCCGGCTAATCCTGTCCTCTGAGGTGTACCTTCGTATTCAATTTTGACAATAAATGTATCTTCTAATTCGGAACTTAAAGGAATCGAAAAAGTTTTTCCTTCCGATATATAGGGTGTTTTTTCATTGTTCAACGTTACTTCATTTATTTTAAAATTATCATAAAAATTAAGGTCGATTGATCTAATTGATTTTCTTAGTATTATGCCTGTTATTTCAGCTGATGCAATCAACCTTTTGGTATCCGGAAATAAATCAAATTCCAAGTCATAATGCAGAATGTCAATTTTTCTCTGGTTGTCTGTTATGTAATCATCCTGGGAAATGTTTTTAAGATTGTTTTCATTTTTTTTGATAGTTGGAGCGAACAAAACGGTTTGCACGAATGAACCCAAAAATGATCCGATTACTATTGAAAACAATATTATAAAGACTGTTTTTTTCATATCTACTTTAACAGAAACTTTCAATCAAAAATAAAGTTCCCTGCAATATAAAACCATTGACTTAACAATTTGTTAAATTGCCAATAACAGTATATTTATATATCTTTAACATTAAATTAAAGGAGAGAATATGTCCCTTCCGGGCTCATCAATTTTAAGAGATACCATTACAATGCTCCTTGCAGGAGGGCAGGGCGAAAGACTTCATCCACTTACAAAGGTTCGAAGTAAACCTGCAGTACCCTTTGGAGGAAAATACAGGATAGTGGATTTTACACTTTCAAATTGCCTTAATTCTGAGTTACGCAGAGTATATGTACTGACTCAATACAAATCAGATTCTTTAAATCAGCATATAATGGAAGCCTGGAGCATTTTCAATCCTGAACTCGGGGAGTTTATCTATTCTATTCCGCCGCAAAGAAAACTGAACAACGATTGGTACCTTGGAACAGCTAATGCTATCTACCAAAATATGAACTTGTTTTCTTCAGACAGAAAAGCCAAGTGGGTCTTAATTTTAAGTGGCGACCATATATATAAAATGGATTATTTAAAATTGCTTCAATATCATATTGATAAAAAAGCACAGCTCTCGCTTGCATGCATTCAGGTACCCAAAGATGAAGCTTCGAGATTTGGAATTGTTGGTGTTGATAAAAACTATAAAGTTGAATCATTTATCGAAAAACCTAAATCGCCATCTGAAATTCCAGATAAACCGGGATATTCTTTTGTAAATATGGGCATTTATGTTTTTGATGCTGCTGCATTAAGAGAAATTTTTAGGGAGATGGAAAGTAAAAATATCCCGGCAAATGATTTTGGGCAGGATATAATTCCATATATGGTGCAATCGAATTTGGATGTTTATGCATATAGATTTATTGATGAAAATAAAAAGTCACAACCTTATTGGAAAGATATCGGAACATTGGACAGCTACTATGCAGCAAGTATGAACCTGCTCAGCGTTTCACCGGATTTCAATTTATACGATTTAAATTGGTATATCCGCGCTTATCAGTACCAGTTTCCACCAGCGAAAACCATTTCGCATGAAGGTGAGCGTGTCGGCAGGACTCTTAATTCACTCGTTTGTGATGGCTGCATAATTTCCGGTGGTTTAGTTGAACGGTCTATTCTCAGCCCAAATGTCAGGGTTAATAGTTATGCTTATGTTACCGATTCTATTTTAATGAATAACTGCAACGTTGGCAGACACGCCAGAATAAGAAGAGCAATAATTGATAAGAATATCGAAATTCCTGAAGGATATGAAATAGGATTCGATTTAGAAGGAGATAAGAAAAAATTCACTGTTACCGATTCGGGTATTGTGGTAATAGGGAAGAATGAAGAGCTGCCGGTTTAACTTTTTGTTTTAACACACATTTACCTGCCTAATAAACATTTTCAATTGTATTAATGATGATTTTTTGGGAGATTCACCTAGAGGTGAAAAATTACTTCTTCTTTTTTCATAATGAATACAGAAATTCAAAATAAATTAACAAACTTACCAACCAAGCCTGGTGTTTATCAATTTAAAAATGATAAAGGAAAAGTTATTTATGTTGGTAAAGCAAACAACCTCCGCAACAGGGTAAAAAGTTATTTCCACTCAGGCTATTCGAATGCTAAAACGGAGGTGCTTGTCAGCAAAATAAATGATGTTGAGCTTGTAGTTACCGATACTGAAGTTGAGGCGTTGGTTCTCGAAAACAATTTAATAAAAGAGCTTAAGCCACGTTACAATGTAAATCTTAAAGATGATAAATCATTCCCATTCATTAAAGTAACTAACGAACCATACCCAAGGGTTTTTTCTACACGAAGAGTAGTGCGCGATGGTTCTAAATATTTTGGTCCTTACACAAGTGTTAGAAATATGAAGGCAGCATTACGGATGATAAATCAAATCTTCAAAATTAGAAGCTGCAAGTACGATATTAATGATGAAACAATTGCAAAGAAAAAATTCAAAATCTGCCTCGATTATCACATAAAAAAATGCGATGGACCCTGCGAAGGGTTAGTAAGTGAAAAAGATTACGGCGATATGGTTGATGAAGTCGTAAAGGTTATCCGCGGAAGAACCGATGAATTGATTAAAGATCTTGAAAAGAAAATGAACAGCGAAGCAAAAGCAATGCAATTCGAAAAAGCCGGAGAAATCAGAGATAAAATAGCACAGTTGAAAATTATTTCTGCGAAACAAAAAGTCATGAGTAATGATTTTGAGGACCGCGACGTTATATCAGTAGCCTTCGAGGATAAGGATTCTGCCTGCTCAGTATTTAACATCAGAAGTGGGAAACTTGTTGGTAAAAAAGAGTTAAAACTTGGATTAAAAGGGGGGGAAGAACTTGACGAAATCTACAATTCAGCAATTAAATTTTATTACGGGGATTTTACAGAAATCCCAAAAGAAATCTTGCTTGAAAGGGAACCACCAGATAGAGAATTGCTTGAAAAATGGCTTAACCAGCGTGCAGAACGAAAAGTAAAGTTCATTATTCCGCAGAGAGGTGAACTTAAATTACTTGTTAAAATGTGCAAAGAAAATGCAATTCTTCAATTAAAGGAAATTCAGATCCAAAAAATGAAGAAGGAAGGGAGTGTCCCCTATTCACTTTCTGCACTGCAAAGAGATTTAAGATTAAAAGATCTTCCAAAAAGAATTGAGTGTTTTGATATTTCAAATATTCAAGGTTCCGATTCTGTTGCAAGCATGGTTGTTTTTGTTGATGGCAAACCTAAAAAAAGTGAATATAAAAAATTCATAATTAAAGAAGTTATTGGTCCCGATGATTTTGGAAGTATGCAGGAAGTGGTCAGAAGAAGGTACTCTCGACTCCTAAATAACAAAGAACCCCTTCCGGATTTAATTATTGTCGATGGCGGAAAGGGACAGCTTTCCAGCGCAGTTCAAATCTTAAACTATCTCGAAATAAAACAGTACAATATCATCGGTCTCGCAAAGAGACTTGAAGAGGTTTTCTTTCCCGGGAAACATGAACCTGAATCAATTCCTAAAACTTCATCGGGATTAAAACTTTTGCAGCAAATCAGAGACGAAGCACATCGATTTGCTGTAACTTTTCATAGACAGCGGCGTTCAAAAAGAACTATAAAAACAGAGCTTACAGATATAAAAGGAATAGGAAAAGCCACGGCACAGAAGTTGCTTAAAGCCCTTGGAAGCGTTGAAAAAATTAAAAAAACTGATATAACAACGCTAAATGAATTAGTAGGGGAACAAAAAGCTAATTTAATTAGAGGGCACTACGATCAAAACAAAAACAAATAAAATATTTATTTCAATTCTCTCTTTATTTTTTCTTTTTAATAGTGCAACATTAGTTGAAAAGAAAGATGAAGCGACTACCGAAAAAATTAATAATGAGATTAATCCACTGATTCAATTTGACTTTAAAGGACTCCGCGATACTGTTTATACAATGAAAGATCACTTCATCGAGGTAAATCTTTTAACACAACACGCCACACTTTATTCAAGAGATGGATCTAAGTTTGAATTCCCAATTTCTTCCGGAACAAAGAAAGTTGATGAAGGAATTGATACAAGAGAAGGTTTATTTGTAGTAAAATCCAAAGCTAAAAAACTATACTCGGTTCAGTTCGACAGTACAGTGATGCTTTACTGGATGGGTTTTAATGCAGGTGTTGGATTCCATGCACTTTTAGGAAAAAGCTACTACAAATATTTAGGTAAGAAAAATGTATCACATGGCTGCGTCAGAGTTTCTAGAGAAGATGCTGAATTTGTTTACAAGCAAATTGAAAAAGGAACACCGGTTCTGGTCCACAAAGGGAACAGCGTGATTAAAATAGCCTTCGGTAAATTGGGTAAAGTTTACAAGTATTATACTTATTCTGAAATATTCAGGTTGCTGCCCAAGAGATTTAATTTAATTTACGATGGTGATTATCTCATTTCTTTAAAGGATAAAATTTTAATTGATGAAGAAAATGTCGGTCATAACGGTTTACCTATTGGTAATACAGACTTAATTCCTACAAGACAAAATCTTAAACCTGCGACACTTTGGGTTGACAATACTCTTTCTGAAAGTGAAAAGCTGAATGCGATAATGAAGGGAACTAAAAAATCATCATTAACTTACAATCCTTTTCTGGATTCGAAGAACTAAGTTTTTACCCGATTCTAAAATATACTCTCCTGCATTTCTATTACTTGCCACTTAGGTAAAGTTTCTGTTATTTTACATAAAATATTTACAAATTATTATTAAAATGTTCCTCTATAATCCTCAGGGAGAAGGATGTGGAGCATAATGCAGTACTATCCTAAATATTATTGCCATAAAAAATCTTCCTTTGGTTGTCGAAATTTGTAAATAGGTCACTACAGGGAGGCCGTTATGAAAAACATACTATTACTTTGCATCCTGCTTTATTTATTGCAATTCCCTTCAATAACTCAGGCTCAAAATATACCAAACGGGAGTTTTGAGGATTGGGTTATAGGCGGAGGACCCGACTTGTGGTATACAAATAATCAATATTATCCACCAGTTGAATGCTTACAAATCTTTCCGGATTTTCAGGCTTATAGTGGGGAAATTTGTGCATTGGGTGTTGTCGATAGTTGCAGTGAACTTTCAATACTTTATCCACCCGTATTAACCTCGTTTGATATTAGTTTAAACTCAAAACCAGAAGCCTTGCATGGATTCTATAAATATTTGCCTCTGGGGAATGATCAATTTTATTTAAGAGTTAAGTTGTACGCCGATAGTGTTTTGATTGGCGAAGGTTCACTTAAGTCAGAACAGGTGGTAAATGAGTTTACAGAATTTGTTGTAAACTTTGAATATAGTTCAACTGATATTCCGGACATAGCAATCATTGAATTCACAATTGACAGCTCACTGGTTGACAATAAATTACATCACGGATCGAAATGGTACCTGGATTCTCTTACATTTGGTCCATTGTCAGACATATGTGATGAGCTCGAAAAATTTCCTTTAACATATTCACTTTACCAAAACTATCCTAATCCATTTAATCCAACAACAAAAGTTAAATTTACAATTCCTGCCGTCACTCTTCAACAAACTAAGAGTGACAATTTTGTAACAATTAATGTTTTCGATGTTCTGGGAAATAAAATTGCAACTCTTGTTAAAGAAGAAAAAGCAGCCGGGATCTATGAAATTGAATTCACAGTAGGAGGGTCCGGCTCAGCCGGACTTCCTGTTCTTCCAAGTGGTGTATATTTTTACCAGTTGAGAGCAAGCAACTTTGTTGAGACGAAAAAAATGATTTTGTTAAAATAGAGTCAGGTTAAGTATATTTATAATATTTCACGGAGGGCAAATGAAAAGGTTTTTGATTTTTATTTTTCTTCACTCTATTTCGACTGTCGCACAAATTCCTGATCCTGCATTTAATCCAATGACTGCACCGGGAGCTATAGGTATAGACTCTAGCGAGCATAAACTTTTCTGGGAAAATCCTATGGGTGTTCAGTATAATGAATGTTACTTCAGCAGTGATTCTTCATTGGTAGCTAATATGGATACAACCGTAAGGATTCAAAATGGATATCCTTCTACTGTTTATAATTCAGTTACCGTAACTTCATTGTCACAAAATACAAGGTATTTTTGGAGTATAATTGAATATAATTCATCAGGTAATTCACTATCACCAATATGGTATTTTCAGACTCAGCCCTTCCCTGCCTTTCTCTATGAATATCAATTTGATACCGATCTTGAAGGATGGGAGATATTAGGACCATTGGGATTAAACAACTGGCATTGGTGGAACACTTCAAATGCAGGATCAAATCCGGGTGAAATGGTATTCTTCTGGGATCCTGTGTTTATCGGGGACTCGTACATAATCTCCCCGGAAATTCCCTGCCCTGCCGGAGCTACTGTGATGATAGATTTTCACTACTTTGAAGACTGGTGGTCCGACACAGTAGTAGTAGGATGTGCAATTACACCTGACAATGGAAATAAGTGGACATCAATCTGGGAATTACATGCAACAGGAAATGTCGGACCTGATTATTTTTACACTTCGCTTTTGGCTCCCGGTAATTTCAGGCTTGGATTCTATTACACAGGAGATTCTCAGAATATAGATTTCCTCTATGTCGATAACATTTCAATATTTACGGCGATAACAGTTTCTTATCCTCCGTCATTTCTTCAGGTGCAGGCAAGTTCAACCGAACAAAAAGTTACGTTAAGCTGGAATAGTGGCACATCACCTTTTCCTCCAATAACAGGCTATCGAATACAAAGGAAAGAAGGTTTGCCTGAAGACGATTCTATTTACATTACAATTGAAGAAACAAATGCCAATACATTTCTATTTTATGATGCCGCAGTTGAGCTAGATCATAATTATACCTATAGAGTAGCGACACTTTCGGGTTCCCTGGTTCCAAGTCATTATGGAAATGAAGCAACTGCTTATGTTCCGGATGTCCTTATTTCAGTTAAAACTCAAAACGAATTACCGTTAAAATTCTCTTTAGAACAAAATTATCCAAATCCATTTAATCCGACCACAAAAATTAAATTCACAATCCCAAATACCCCCCTCTCCTTTGGAGAGGGGCTGGGGGTGAGGCTTATAGTTTACGATGTTTTAGGAAATGAAATTGCAACTCTTGTAAATGAAGAAAAAGCTGCGGGCACTTATGAAGTTGAGTTTGATATCTCATCAGTATCGGGCTCCCCCTCCGTCAAAGGCAGATACGCCTCTGGAGTATATTTTTATCGAATAAAATCAGGTCAATTTGTTGAAACAAAGAAGATGTTGTTGATTAAATAAGAATAAATATTTTAACTGGTAAAAAATCCGAGAGAGTTAATGAGTATCAAAAACTAATGATTATAAAAGCAGGGGTATGTCTCATATTTGGGGTGCTTTTATAAGCAATACCCGATACATGGAGCAGCAATGTTCGGTAATTTATTCCTTTGCTGGTTCGTCAAAGATGCGGGAGAATCCGAAACTAGAAGAGCAATTATTCAGGCTCTTTTTGTTTACGATCTTATTGGATTCATAGTGACTATTCTTACAGTCTTTCCAGGTGCGCTTAATTTAGTTGGATTATCAAATGTATTTGTATACCTTTTATTTACTTTAGGTTTTGGATATTTTTTGGTAAAGCCGCCGGAAATTAAAGCATCTTAAGAACAAATGATATTGGTAAAGGAACTTTAATAACCGGAATAACATTTACTGAGAAAAAGGTAATAAGATGGGTAACAAAATAGTATATGTAATTGCAAGCCTGATTTTCTTCCACCCGATAATTCTTGCACAAAAAAATGCACCGGTTACAGTAGATTATGTGGATCTTCAAAAATATTCTGGTCTGTGGTACGAGATTGCAAAGATTCCCAACTCTTTCCAGGATCAGTGTAAATATGGTACAACTGCCGAATACATAATCGAAAAAGATGGTGATATTACTGTTATTAATAAATGTTATGAAGAAGACGGCGAACTTGATGTGGCAGAAGGTGTTGCAAATATTGTTGATACAAAAACCAACTCCAAACTGGAAGTAAGTTTTGTCAGCTTTCTTGGAATCAGACCCTTTTGGGGAGACTATTGGATTATTGGACTTGATAAGGACTATACATATGCAGTTATTGGACATCCGGAAAGAAAATATGGATGGATATTAAGCAGGAAGCCTTCTTTACCTGAAGAAACGCTTACAAAAATATTTGAACTGCTAAAAAGTCAGGGTTATGATACTAAAAGATTTGAGATGACAGTTCATAAAAAGTAGAAGCAATCTTAGTTAGATTCAGCAAAAGGTTTCTGTTGCAAATTATCATTTACTTTTTTTCCGAAGAAATACACAATTCCAACCAAAACTGCTGCGATAATTGAAAGTGAAATGTAGGGTGATAAACCGTATGCAGTTAAAATATCCCCGAAAAACATTGTAATAATACCTACAAGGATCGCATAAGGAAGCTGAGTACGGACGTGATCTATATGGTCGCAGCCGGAAGCCATCGAGCTTAAAATTGTTGTATCAGAAATGGGAGAGCAGTGATCGCCCCAGACACAGCCTGCCAGAACAGAACTTATAACTCCCACTAAAATCAAACTCGTATCTGCTGCTGAATAATTATAAATACCGGTTACAGCGGCGGAGAGTGGAATTACGATCGGGAACATAATTGCCATTGTTCCCCAGCTTGTTCCGGTTGCAAAGCTTGTCAATCCGCATACCAGAAAAACAATTACCGGCAGGAACCGCGGATTAATAGATTCGCTGATGAGACTGATTATATAATCTGCGGTTTTAATTTCATTTGTTACTGCACCAATTCCCCATGCAAGAGTTAAAATAATTACAGCCAAAAGCATTGAACGAATGCCTGAAAACCAGGCGTCAATCGCTTTGCGGAGGGTTAAAATTTTCTGTACGGTTATCATAATAATAGCAATAATACAGGCAGCAAAGCTTCCCCAAAGCAATGCTAAATATGAATCGGAACTGCCGATAACTTCTTTTACACCATAGCTTGCAATTCCCTGCTCTTCCAACGAATTAATACCTGTATAGATAAGACCGGCAATCGTCCCGAATATTATAACCATAATCGGGACTATCCCATTGTACCATTTCGCTTTAACATCATCCCCTAAATAATCTTTACTATCGGTAAAATCAGTACCGGAATAATTTGAATCGGAAGAAATTGCTCCTGTTTTTGTTGCCCGCACCTCTGCTTTTAGCATTGGACCGAAATCTCTATTAAAATAAGAGAGAATAAAGACAAAAAGCAACATTGCTATCGGGTAAAAGCGGAAAGGAATTGTCTCTAAAAAGATAGAATATGCGTTTGCATCTGAACCAATCATATCCAATCCATCCTGTATCAAACCTACTTCATAACCAATCCAGGAACTCACGATAAAAATGCTTGCAACGGGCGCTGCAGTTGCATCAACAATGAATGAAAGTTTCTCGCGAGAGATTTTAAGCTTGTCGGTTATCGGACGCATAAGGTTGCCAACCACAAGAGTGTTAGCGTAATCGTCAAAAAAGATTATTAAACCGGAAATCCATGTAGATACCATCCCTGATTTTCTTGTTTTTGCAAGCTTTGAAAGTGAATTTGCAATTCCCCGGGTTCCTCCTCCCTTGGAAATTATTCCGACAACTCCCCCGAAAAGCAAAGTAAAAACTACAATTTGAATATGGGAAACATCAGTTAAAGCATTGATAATGTATGTATCTATTAACCTGAAGAAACCAATCAATGGATTGTAATCATAAATGAAAATTGCACCCGAATAAATTCCTAACAGCAGTGAAAGTATAACCTGCCGGAAAATCAATGCCAGGGCGATAGCAAGCAGGGGTGGTATAATGCTAAGTATTCCCGGGATTACATTTATTGTTGTTTTGACTGATTTATTTCCAGTGAAAAAGAGTGTAAACTCCCCGGATTCTGAAATTGTTATAAGTGTATCAAATGATCCGGCTTCAAGATTTAGCAAATGCGTTTCACTGTATCCTTCATTATTAATTGTAATTTTAATTTGAGAAAGTGAATCAGGGAAACCAGAACCATGGACCTTAAACTCGATTCCGTTTAAAGCAAGGGATGAAGCCTCAATTTGCTGTGCGGTTGTATCAAAAATTAGCAAAATTGTGAACGCAACTAAAATTAAAACACCGTTGAAGAGATTTTTCAAACGATAAGCTGTTTTGTTTGGTAAATGTATATCAAAGATAATCCTGGGATGAAATAAATCAAAAATAATTCTTATTTTTGTTTACAAATCCCCTAATAAATTAAACAGGATGAAAATATTTTCTCTAATAGTAATCTGCTTGATTCTTATCGGTTGTTCTTCCGATGATAACAGTTTAAATAGCACAAAACTTCAGTCGCTTGTAATTTCAGCATTAAAAGGAGATCAGAAAGCAAATCAACAACTTTCCGGTTTGATTGATGAGATACATTTTGGAAGAATAGATTTCAACCAGCTTAGCATCGATAGTTCCTACATGAACAGGAAATATTATTACTCTCTTTTACTTGAATATCCCGAGCCAGCGTTAAATCTTTTTGCAATTTATGATAATTCACAAAGGTTTTATCTGTTGGATAAATCCTTAAATGGAAATATAACAGTTGAATGGGCACAGAAGGAAACAAGAAATTATTGTTTTGTCCAAGAAAGATTTTTAACTAAGGATGTTTTATCGATCGATAGACTATCAATGTACTTGGTTCAAGATACTACTGCACGACTAATTTACCGCGAGTTTAGCAGACTTGTTATAGACAAAGATACAATCTCTCATGCCGTGGTTAATATTTTGGATAACAAAATTGTAACAAGAATAAACAGTAAAACAAATTTATATATTAATAATATAACTGATACCTTTTACTTTAATCAGCTTTCACAAGAATATTTAAGCAAAACAGAATTATTCAAAGATTTCGTCAAACTGGAAGTTCGTAATTTCAGATGGATTCCAATTAAACCACAGCTGATATCAGATATTTTTAATGAAGGTAAAGTGCTTAGCGGAGAAGGTTATCAAATATCTTTGGATGAAACCTGGGATAAAAATACTGATCAGCAACAGATAAAATACTTGAGCAGTGGTTTAATTGGTGATAATTATATGAACACTTCGCTCGGGGCAAATTTTTCAATTTTAAAAATTCCCGCAGATAAAAAAGCAGAAGATTTTTGCAGTTATAAGTTTGGCGAACCTACGACCGGTAAATACAAAATGAGATCAACTGAAGTAAGACTGCTGGGGGATAATTTTTTCCAAATTTTAGAACATTTCTGCGGTAAAGAAAGATTTCTCCTAATCTTCGAATGCAAAAAATCAACTTACGAATTAAATAAAAAGCATTTTGAAGATATAATTAATTCGTTTTTTATTGAATGTAATTGATTTTTATATCCTCTTTAAAAATAAAAAGGGTAACCAGTTACACAAGCTTGTACTTACCGCTGCTTCCTTCCGGACCTGACGGAGTTGGGCACTTACCTGTTAACTGGCACCCAAAAGCAAGTTAAAAGTTAAAACACAAACTTTAAACGTATTGATAATTTATAAAATTTTATTTTATTGATCTATGACTTTTAATTTGCTCTATTAGAGTATTACGCTCCCAGAATACTCCATCCTCATAACCCTGTATTCTTTTATCTTTCCCGGCTTTTAATAATCTTTTTTGTGCAAGGCAGCAGTAATATTTATCCATTTCCACACCAACAAAATTTCTTTTAAGCTTTGTAGCCGTAACAGCCGCAGTTCCCGATCCTAAAAATGGATCAAAAATGACATCATCCCTGTTTGAACTGGCAAGTATAATTTTAGCTAAAAGTTTTTCCGGCTTCTGGGTAGGATGATCTGTGTTTTCCGGCATAGACCAGAAAGGAACTGAAATGTCCGTCCATGTATTTGAAGAATAGGTATCGCGGTAATTCTTAACTTTACTTTTTACCCAGTCTTTAGGATTACCTTTTTCATCTTTATAAGGTGCAATAACTTTTCTTCTTATTTTAACGGCTTCTGGATTGAAGGTATAATCATCGGAGACAGTAAAAAACCAGATATCTTCGCTACAGTTTTTCCAATTTTTCTTAGAGCCTCTGCCTTTTTCTCTTTCCCAGGTAATTCTATTTCTAACTTTTAAATATCTGCCGGCAATATTCAAAATCGCCGCTGATGAATTCCAATCCCCGCAGATATAAACTGAAGCAGTACTTTTAAGGATTTTAATGATTTTCTTAAGCCATGAGTCCAGCCACTCTTCATATTTTTTAATATCCATTTCCTTAAATGAAACAAGATTAAATTTTTTGGATATATTATAGGGCGGATCAATAAACAACAGGTCCACGAAATTTTGCGGAAGCAAATCTACTACTTCGAAAATATCCTGGTTTAAAATTCTATTTATAATTTTTTTAGCGGGAGTTTTTTTATCTAAAAAAACTAATTCTTTCGAAAATCTTTTAATCTCTTTTTCCGAAAGCTGAATGGTCCGGTTTAAAGGAGCCTTCTTTTTATTGGGAGGATATTTTACCACAAAAAAATACTTTTTAATTCTTTAACTGCTGCTGGTACTTCGATCTTATTTCGCTTATTTCACGAAGAACCTCAGCAATATACCTTTTTAATTTTTTATTGTGGTCAAATATAATATCATCACTTGAATTTCGCTTGGCAGCAATTTCTAATTCAGTGCATAAATTAGTTATACTTTCTACGCCAAGTGTTACCATACTGCCGTTTAGTTTATGAGCGAAAAATTTTAATTTTTTCAGATCTCTTTCTTTTACTGCGAGATCAATTTCATTAATCATTACCGGAAGATCTCTTGTATAAATATCCAGGAGCTCAATAAAGAATTTAAGATCCGCATCGGTTTTTATGTCATTTATAAATGTTATACATTCTTCATTCAATATTGTAGTAGACTGGACAGGTTCCTCGTCAATTTCTTTACAATGTTTTACCTTCTTTATTTTAAAAGTCCACCTATCTAAAATTTCTTTTAGTTCACCAATTCTGAGTGGTTTACTGATTGCATCATCAAATCCTGAATTTTCAAGATCAACCAGGTTTGAATCGGCCGAAATTGCAATAATTACGGGTTTTCCGTTGTTTTTGCAAACTGCCATGATTTTGTCAGCGGCTTCTGCACCATCCATCTCTGGCATAATCATATCCATTAATATAACGTCGAATTTTTCTTTTTGCACAGCTTGAACAGCCTGAATTCCGTTTTCAACAAGAGTGACCTTATGTCCGAGTTTTTCTACTAATCTTTGTGCAACTTTTTGATTTACAACATTATCTTCTGCTACTAATAAACTAAGTGGGGTTAGCGAATCATTAATTCTTGTCTGACCTTGTTCTTCTGAAGTAAATTTATTTATCGCTAATCTTCGACTTGAAAAGTAATCGTTGAAAGTTTTGAGCATATTAGAATATTTCACAGGCTTAAATATTACAATCAAATTGTCAGCCAGTAAATCCTGAAGCTCGACTAAATTTCTTCCAAGAGGGCAAAATAAAACTATAAGTATGTTTTTATTTTGCCCAAGTTTTCTAAATTCATTTATAAAATTTCTCGTACCGTTGTCCAGAAATTTCAGATTATAAATAATACAATTTGCTACCGAGGCGCTTTTTAAAAATTCAAGCGATGGGAGCTCATCTTCAAATGCAAATGAATTCATTCCCCAGCTTTTAATCTGTTTATCCAGGATTTGCAGGCTTAAAGGATTTTTATCAACCACTACAATATTCTTATCTTTAATTATCGAGGGTATTTCATAGGCTGTATATCTATGATCTGAGGGAATAGATTTTGCTTTGATATCAAAATAAAATGTGGTTCCTTTATCAACTTCACTTTCAACCCACATTCTACCGTTCATCAATTCGATAAGCTTTTTACTAATTACAAGTCCTAATCCAGTACCACCATAACTTCTTGTAGAATAATCATCAACCTGACTGAAGGGTTTAAAGAGTTTATCCATTTTTTCAGCCGGAATTCCAATTCCAGTATCTTTAACGCTAAAAACTAGTTCATAACAATCATCGGGATTTTTTTGAGCCGAAACCGACACAAACACTTCCCCTTCATTTGTAAATTTCACCGCGTTTCCAACAAGGTTTGTTAAAACCTGCCGCAGACGTGTTACATCACCAATAATTGCGCGCGGGACATTATCTTCAAGCGAATAAATAAGCTCCAAATTTTTTTGCGCAGCTTTTGACGCCAAAAAATCAAACGAGTCTTCAATGCATTTTCTAACTTCAAATGGCTGGTTTTCAAGCTCCAGTTTTTCAGATTCAATTTTTGAAAAATCAAGAATATCATTAATTACAGAAAGAAGCTGCTCGCCGCTTATTTTAATCGTTCTTATGTATTCTTTCTGAGTTTCAGCCAATTGCGTATCAAGTAAAAGATCGGTCATTCCAATTACACCGTTTAAGGGGGTTCTGATTTCGTGACTCATTAAAGCAAGGAATTCACTTTTTGCTTGTGTGGCCTTTTCCGCTTGAATTAGTGCTTTATCTAATTCTTCATTTTTTCTTAGCAACGCATTCTTAAAAAGATTCCGTTTAATGAAAGCACCAATCGTAGAAGCCATAGTAACTAAAATTGATTCTTCATCATCAGTCCAAACTCTGTCTTTGTGCATTTCATCAAACCCAATAAAGCCCCAGTATATGTCATCCACCATTATTGGAACAAGAATAATTGATTTTATATTTCTATTAACAAAGGCATTTTGTGATTCTTCGGATAGTTCAGAAATTATAAATTTAAGCGAATTACCTTCTGAAAAATTTTCATAAAATTTAAGCGGGGCGAATCTTGAATAAGGAATTTTTTGAAATATAGGATTCTCCATCTGATATTCGATTCCCTCGGAAACCCATTCATATCGAAGACTAAAAAACATTTCGGGATTCAGACTCTGTAATTGGTGCTGAAATATGTATACTCTGTTTACTTCTGCAGCCTTACCCAGTAAACTTAATGCTTTATTGAAACCATCATTTTCATCGGAAACCGTCATTAATGTTTTAGTGGCTTCCGCAATTCCCTGAAGTAGTTTATCTTTCTTTTTAATAAGTGTTTCGTTTTTCTTTCGTTCCGATACATCCCTGAATATACTGAGCAACAATTTCTTGGTATCTGCGACTTTTATAAATGAGTTTGATATTTCGAAGTAAACAGTTTCATCGTTCCATAATTTGACTTCCGCTTCCTGCTTCGTAATTATATTTTCTTCATTGAAATTTTTTGAGTAATCATTCATTACCCTCTCAGCACAGGAGTGCGGATATAAATTTGAAATTGGCTGACCTTGTAATTCCTCCTTGCTTATTCCAACCATTTTCGAAAAGGTACTGTTACATAAATAAATTCTTCCGTTTTTATCTGTAAGACGCATTCCGTCCTGTGAATTTTCCCAAACCGTCTGGAAAGTTTCTTCCGACGAACGAATTTGTTCTTCAGCCTTTATTCTGTTGGAAATCAATCTTATTGAACCTTGCCCAATTTTTTTTCCGTTTTCACTTACCACCCTGCCGGTTATTTCAACAGGAATCTTCTCTCCGTCTTTTCGAACTAAATCAGCACTAAACACAATAATATCTTTCTCTTTAATCAGCTTCTTCATTGAACTAAAGTAGTCGGAAAGTTTGTTTGGAGGAATAAATTTTTCAAACGAGGTCCCGATCATTTCTGCCGGTTTATATCCGATCAGTTCTTCAATAGAAGAACTTACAAAAATAATTTTCCCTGTAAATGAAATTCTGAACAATACATCAAGTGAAAAATCCGTAAGCGATTTTAATTGAGCATTAAGTTTTTCGGTTGACAAAATTTTAGCGCTAATTTCGTTTAGTATTTCAATATACTTTTCAGGTAAGAATTTCTTTCCAACTAGAGATTTGATTAGAGTTTGAAGTTCAATTAGCTCTTCACTAAATTCTTTAGTTCCGGACTTACTACGATTAAAAAATGTGAAATTATTAAGCCAATTCTCCACTTATTTTCCGTATTTATTACAGGAAGATGAATATTTCTATCGAAAAAAAGCCTTTATAACGCCAAAATGAGTTTTTATTATGTACATCTAGTTTTTAACACAAACCTTATACCACTTTCTTGTTTAAATTTCGCCAATTATCTAAGTTTAATGACCATTTTTTAATCATTTAGCGGAAAAATTAGTATGCCAAGAAAAATTGTAACAATGCCGGGAGACGGCATAGGAAAAATTGTATTGCCTGAGGCTTTAAAAGTATTAAATGCAGCGGGATTTAAAGCTGAATATATTCACGGCGATATTGGTTGGGAATTCTGGTGTAAAGAAGGAAATGCTTTACCTGAAAGAACAATTAAACTGCTTGAAGAATATAAAATTGGATTATTCGGTGCAATCACATCAAAACCAAAAGATGCAGCCATAAAAGAGTTAGATTCGAAACTTGCTGATAAAGGTTTCGTTTACTTTTCTCCAATAGTCGGATTAAGACAATATTTTAATCTCGATGTTTGCATCCGGCCCTGCCAATCATTTAAAGGGAATCCTCTTAATTTTATAAGAAGAGATGCAAAGAATGGATTTGAAGAACCTCTGGTTAATGCGGTAATCTTCCGCCAGAATACAGAAGGATTATATGCGGGGGTTGAGTGGACCAATCCACCCAAAGTTGTGCGTGATGCTCTCGAAACACATCCAAAGATGAAAGCTTTTAAAAATGTGCCTAGTGAGGAAATGGCTATCTCTACAAGAATAGTCTCCGTTAACGGGTGCACAAGAATTATAAAAGCTGCATTCGAGTATGCAAAGAAGTTTGGATATAAAAATGTAACTGTCTGTGAAAAACCAAACGTTTTGAGAGAAACTTCGGGCATGATGTATAGGATAGCAAAAGAAGTTGCAAAAGATTATCAGGGAATAGAATTGTGGGATACCAATATCGATGCACAAATGATGTGGCTGACAAAAAATCCGGAAGTCTACGGTGTATTAGTTGCGGAAAATATGTTTGGCGATATCATCAGCGATGGATTTGCAGGACTGGTTGGTGGATTAGGTTTTGCATGCAGTGCTAATATTGGGGAAGAAGTAGCAGTATTTGAACCTACACATGGTTCGGCGCCCAAATATGCAGAATTAAATCCATCAATTGTAAATCCAATGGCAATGTTTTTAAGCGCCTGCATGATGCTAGATCATATTGGTGAACAAGCTATCGCAACAAAAATCAGAAATGCGATCGCCAGGGTCGTTGAAGAAGGAAAAGTCAGAAGTTACGATATGATGAAACTTCGCGGCGGTGCAGATGCGGTACAAAATGGCGCTGCTACAACACAGCAAATAACTGATGAAGTAATTCAAAATTTATAACTACAATGTCACTCTGAACGAAGTGAAGAGTCTCTATAATTACGCAGTGAGAATCTTCATCCAAATAAGTTGGGATTCAGAATGTCTTATTAAATCTGGAGATTTTAATGCGCGAAAAAGTTCTGAAAATCTGGCCTGAAATAAATCGGATTCAAAATAAAGAACTAAGAGAAAAAACACTTAACTGCTGGATTTATGCAATTGAGAATTCAGTATTGACGGCAGAAGATTTAGAAGTGATTCCTTTTTCATTATTAATTAAAGATTGTAAAATCACCTTTATGAATCATAAACGAACCGCTGTGCATCTATCTGTCGATATTGCAAAACGAATGAAAGAAAATTTTGGTGATGAAATTAAAATAGATATGGATATGCTGATCTCCGGTGCGATCTTAATTGACGTTGGAAAGCTAATTGAATACGACAAAGTCGATGGAAAATTAACAACCAGCAAAGCCGGAAAACTTTTACGTCATCCATTCAGTGGAGTAGCAATCGCTGATCGATTCGGTTTACCCCCAGAAGTCCAGCATATCATTGCGTATCATGCTAAAGAAGGCGATGATGCTAAAAGAACCGTTGAAGCTATTATTGTTCATCACGCAGATTTTGTTTCGTTCGAGCCGTTTAAAGCGTGAGAAGTTAGAGGCGAGAAGTGAAAGGTAAAGATGTTAGATCTTAGTCATAAAAAATTAGATATATGGAATTTCAGTTTAGACTTGATTTCAAAAATTTATTCTTTTACTTCTAAATTTCCAAAAGAAGAATTATTCGGACTAACAAATCAAATAAGAAGAGCTTCTGTTTCCGTAAGTTCAAATGTTGCTGAAGGGTTATCGAGAACTTCTAAACTTGAAAAAATCAGATTTCTTGAAATTTCAAGATCTTCACTAGTAGAGATTGATACTCACTTAGAAATTGCCCTTAAGTTGAAACTATGTACTAAAAATAAGTTAATAGAAATTGAGAAGCTATTAAATAGTTTATTTGCAATCATAACTTCATTAAAAAAGAAAATTAAATAAAAACCTCTTGCCTCTCGCTTCTTACTTCTGGCAGAGAACAAGATTACGGAGTAAAAATGAGCCAAACACTCGTTGAAAAAATCGCACAAAAATATGCAGTTGGTTTAGAGGAAGGTCACGAAGTCCATTCTGGTGATTATTTAATGATCCAGCCTGCTTACGTGATGACACACGATAACACCGGTGCTGTTATACCAAAGTTTAAATCAATCGGTGCAAAAAAATTATTTAATTCACGACAGGTAGTTCACACACTTGATCACGATATTCAAAATAAAAGCGAAAAGAATTTAGAGAAGTACAAAAAGATAGAAGACTTTTCCAAGTCGATGGGTGCTGATTTTTATCCGGCGGGCAGAGGAATCGGACACCAGATTATGTGCGAGGAAGGATATGCCTGGCCGGGTACAATGGCTGTTGCATCAGATTCACATTCAAATATGTATGGCGGATTAGGTTGTCTGGGAACTCCGATTGTACGCACTGATGCTGCTGCAATCTGGGCAACCGGAAGAACCTGGTGGAAAGTGCCCCCGGTAGCAAAAGTTGAACTCAGTGGAAAACTCCGGAAAGGTGTAACAGGAAAAGATGTTATCATTTCCCTTTGTGGATATTTTAATAACGATGAAGTATTAAATCATGCAATCGAGTTTGTTGGTGATGGAATTAATCATCTCACCATAGAAGAAAGACTCACCATTGCAAACATGACTACTGAGTGGGGAGCACTAGTTGGCTTATTCCCTATCGATGAAAAAACAATTGAATGGTTGAGAGAAAGAAACAAATACATTCAGAAAAGAGGACTCGAAGGAGTTTTCTCTGATTTGGATGGAAACGGTAAACATCCAAGAATAATTGAGCAAAGAATTTCTGAATTAGAAAAAAATAAAATTATTGCGGATCCTGATGCTTTTTATTCCAAAGAATTAAAAATTGATTTATCGACAATCGAACCTTACGTCTCCGGTCCGAATTCTGTTAAAGTGATGAATTCGGTTTCAGCACTGAAAAAGAAAAATGTGAAAATTAATAAAGCGTATTTAGTCTCTTGTGTTAACAGTAGACTTGATGATATAAAAGAAGCAGCAGAAGTTGTCAGAGGAAAGAAAATAGCTGACGGTGTTGAGTTTTATATTGCTGCTGCTTCTAGCGAAGTCCAGAATGAAAGTGAACTTGCTGGATACTGGCAGACATTGATTCAAGCTGGTGCTAAAACCCTTCCTCCTGGCTGTGGACCTTGTATTGGATTGGGAACCGGTTTACTTGAAGATGGCGAAGTTGGAATCTCTGCAACCAACAGAAACTTCAAAGGAAGAATGGGTTCAGCCAGTGCGTTCGCATATCTCGCTTCTCCTGCAGTTGTTGCTGCATCTGCAATTGCTGGTCATATAGATTTTAGCTGGGATAATGGAAGCAAAGAAATCAAAGCTGAAATCAATATCAATAAAAAAACTTCAGCAAAAAAATCTTCAGTAAAAATTTTGTCTGCCTTCCCTTCCGTGATTGAAGGCAATCTTTTGTTTTGTCATCAGGATAATTTGAATACGGATGGAATTTATCCCGGCAAGTACACTTACATCGATGATTTTACTCCGGAGCAGCAAGCCGGAGTAGTTATGGAAAACTACGATCCCGAATTTGGAAAAATTGCAAATAAAGGTGATGTTGTTGCAGGCGGATTTAACTTCGGAACCGGAAGCTCACGTGAACAGGCAGCAACAGCTTTCAAATATAAAGGAATAGATTGCGTGATTGCAGGATCATTCAGCGAAACTTATGCACGTAACGCCATCAATAATGGTTTTTTGATTATTGAATGCTCTGACCTGGTAAATGATCTGAAAGAAAAATATGGAAAGGAAAAACTCACAGTCTTGACAAATAAAAAAGTAAAAATAGATTTTGAAAATTCTTCAATTACTTTTGATGAGAAGGAATATTCGATTGATCCTGTTGGTGAAGCTGCACAGGAATTAATTGTTGCCGGTGGACTTGAAGAGTGGGTGAAGAAAAATCTTAAATAATAGGACACTGATTTAACAGATTAAACAGATAAGAACTGATAAATTGAGCTATCTACATCAGGATATTACCAATAAGATTATCAGAGCATATTATAATGTCTATAACGAACTTGGCTACGGTTTTCTAGAAAAAGTATATGAAAATGCTTTAATGATTGAGATAAAATCTTTAGGATTGAATTGTGAAAAACAAAAACCAATATCTGTTGAGTATAATGGCTCTAATGTGGGTGAATATTTTGCAGATATTGTAGTAGAGAACAAAGTCATTGTTTAATTAAAGGCTGCTGAAGGATTAGTTGAAGAACATGAAGCTCAATTATTAAATTATTTAAGAGCAACCGAAATTGAAGTCGGATTACTTTTAAATTTTGGAAAGAAGCCTCAATTGAAAAGACAAATATTTGAAAACACTTATAAAAATCAGTTTAAATCCGTTCGATCAGTTTGATCAGCGTTCCATTTTCTCTCATAAAGGAATTTAAATGCAAAAATCAATCTCACGCCAAATAGCAGAATTTGCAATCAAATTAAAGTACGAAGACTTACCAAAAGAAGTTGTTAATGAAGTGAAAAGATATCTTTACGATTCAATCGGATGTGCGTACGGCGGGTATCATACGAAAGATGTAAAAATACTGCACGACATTTACACCGAAATGTCAGGCAAAAAAGAAGCCACTGTAATTGGATTTGGTGATAAACTTCCGGCTGTGAATACTGCATTGATAAACTCATTGATGATTCGTGCACTCGACTTCAACGACATTTATTGGAAGGAAGATCCTTCGCATCCATCCGATATAATTCCTGCTGCACTTTCTGTTGGTGAAATGGTTGGTGCATCGATGAAAGATGTCATCACTGCAATAGTTTTGGCTTATGAATTTGAGCAGCGACTTTGCCTGTTCGCTTCTCCCGGAGTTCGTGAACGTAAATGGCATCATGCAACTTTAACGCAGTTCGTTTCCCCGATTGTTGCAGGTAAAATGCTCGGACTAAATGAAGATCAAATGGTTAATGCAATTGGTATAAGCGGAAGTCATAATCATACAATTGGTTGTCCGACTGCAGGAAAACTTACGATGATGAAAAACACAGTCGACCCGATGGCAGTACAAAGCGGGGTGTTAGCAGCATTGATGGCAAAAAGAGGTTACTCAGGAACTGAAGCAGTCTTTGAAGGAAAAGAAGGCTTTATGGATACATTCCTTGGATGGAATGCGAAAGAGCAAAAAGTTGACCCGGTAAGTATGAAAGGAAGAGATGGTGTCTCCGATTGGAAATGGAATATTGACAAACTTATTGGTGGACTGGGTGAGAGTTATAAAATATTGGAATGTAGTATGAAAGCATTCCCGACTGAAGCTTTAACTCACACTCATCTCTCTGCAACACTTAAAGTTGTTACAAAGAACAATATTAGCTACGATCAGATAGAAACTGTCACACTTACAACATTAGCCCAGGCATACGATATTCTTTTTGATCCTCACAAGTATCGTCCTGAATCCAGAGAAACTGCAGATCATTCACTCCCCTACTGCATAGCTGCTGCATTGGTTGATCATAAAATAACAACACAATCTTTCTCAGATAAAAAATTAAAAGATCCGAGAATCTGGGAGGTTATTGATAAAATAAAAGGGGAACCTTCACGGGAATTTGAAAAGATGTTCCCTGCAAAACAGCCAAGCAAAGTTGTTGTGAAGACTAAAGATGGAAGAGAGTTTTCAGAATATCTCGAATATCCTAAAGGCGATCCAAGAGAACCTATGACAATGGAAGATCTTGATAATAAATTCGAAGGGCTGGTTGGCAAACTTCTTACGAAGGGACGACAAAAAGAAGTGAAGGAAGCAATTTTCGATGCTGAGCAGTTAACAGCAAAAGAGTTTATGAAAAAACTAATAGTATAATAATCTGTCATTATGAGTCATCCTGAGCGGAGTCGAAGTATGGCGAAGCAATCTGTTAAATGAAAGGTTACTTCGCTTTGCTCGTAATGACAATACTTGGAAGTAAAATAAATGAAAAAATTAAATAAATCATTTGCAGGCCCAAGAGGTGAATCCGTTAGATCAGACTGTTATATTGAACTTGAGTTGAGAGAGACTGGCGGAATCAAGCTCAATCTTCAAAGTAAGGTTGAATCAATGTACGGAGATTCAATTCGTGAACTGATACTTGATATGTGCAAATTCTTTTCTTTGAGGAATGCAAAAATTGCTGTTGAAGATTACGGTGCTCTCCCATTTACAATTGCTGGAAGATTTGAAACAGCAATCAAGAGAGCTTTACCGAGAACGAAGAAAGAATATCTTCTGCCCCTTTCTAAAAAATCTACTTATAAAAGTTCAAAGGACAGATTAAGAAGAAGCAGGTTATATCTCCCAGGAAATGAGCCTAAATATTTTATTAATGCAGGATTACATGAACCTGATGGACTTATTCTAGACTTGGAAGACAGTGTTGCTCCATCGCAAAAAGATGCAGCACAGTTACTTGTTAGAAATGCATTACGTGCGGTCAACTTCCGCACTGGAGAGAGAATGGTTAGGATCAATCAGCTGCCCAAAGGTCTGGATGATCTGAAATTTATCGTTCCTCACAACGTTCACATTATTCTTATTCCCAAGTGCGAGTCAGCGGATCAGGTAAAGCAAGTAGAAAAAGAAGTTGAAGCATTAAAGGAACAGAATAATATTAAAAGTGAAATTTATTTTATGCCGATAATTGAAAGTGCAAAAGGCGTAATTAATTCATATGAAATTGCTTCAGCAAGTAAATATAATTGTGCACTTACAATTGGTCTTGAGGATTACACAGCCGATATCGGGACACAAAGAACTGAAGAGGGAAAAGAAAGTTTCTTCGCTCGAAGTATGGTGGTGAACGCAGCAAGAGCAGCTGGTATTCAACCAATTGATACGGTTTATTCCGATGTTTCCAATATGGCAGGTTTAAGAGAAAGTGTTATTGAAGCTAAATCACTTGGCTTTGAAGGAAAAGGATGCATTCATCCAAGACAAGTAAAAGTTGTGCACGAAGCTTTTGCACCAACGAATGAAGAAATAGAAAAAGCACAGAAAATTGTTCTTGCATTTGAAGAAGCAGAGAAAAAAGGGTTTGGTGTTGTTTCAGTTGGAAGTAAGATGATTGATCCGCCGGTCGTGAAGCGGGCACAAAAAACTATCAATCTGGCTCTACTCAATAATCGGATCGGCAAGGATTGGAGGAAACAATGAAATTAGTTAAGAACGCTGCAGGTCGACTTGTCCCGACAGAAGTAAACGATATAGAACAAATTCCTTTTAAAGGAATAAATAAATGCAGACCAGCCGGAACTAAAGCTAAACCTCCGATCAGAACTTGTATTGATTACCCAAAGGATGGAAATAAAGTTGTTAAAGATTTAAAGACAGCATTAAAGAAAGCCGGACTAAAAGATGGAGTGACGATTTCAACTCACCATCATTTAAGAAATGGTGATGCTGTTACAAACATTCTTTTTGATACTGTTAAAGAAATGGGAATCAAAAATATCCGCTGGTTCCCTTCTGCCTCATTTCCTGTTCATTCACATTTAATAAAATATCTTGAGGATGGAACTATCCATCACATCGAAGGAAGTATGAACGGACCGCTTGGTGAGTTTACTACTTATGGAAAAATGAATGGAGTTGGAGTTCTTCGTTCTCATGGTGGAAGATACCAATCAATTCAGGATGGAGAAGTCCATATTGATATTGCAGTAATCGCTGCGCCAACAGCTGATCCATTCGGTAATGCAACGGGCGACCAGGGAAAATCAGCATGTGGATTGTTGGGCTTTGCATTGGCAGATTCTGAATATGCTGACAGAGTTATAGTAGTAACAGATAACCTTGTTCCTTTTCCCTGCACGCCGTGGCAGATTCAAGGAAACAATGTTGACTTCGTTGTTCAGGTAGATTCACTTGGTGATCCTGCAAAAATTGTTTCCGGAACGACTCAGGTTACAAAATCTCCTGATAGATTATTGATAGCAGAATACGTCGCTCAGTTTATGGAAGATGCGGGAATAATGAAAGATGGTTTTTCATTCCAGGCAGGTGCCGGGGGAACAGCACTTGCATTTGCGATCTTCCTAAAAGAGAAAATGAAAGCTAAGAATGTAAAAGCAAGATTTATTCGTGGCGGAAGTACAAAATATTTAGTTGAAATGCTTGAGGAGGGATTAACAGATTACATTCTCGATGGTCAGACATTCGATCTCGAAGGTGTAAGGAGTATGCACGAAAATGCTAATCATATTAATACTTCACCTTTTACAAGCTACAATTTTCACGGAAAAGGAAACTTTGCTTCTATGGTTGATGCTGTAGTTCTTGGCGCTACTGAAGTAGATGTAAACTTTAATGCAAATGTTGTTACACATTCAGATGGGCTGCTTCTTCACGGAATCGGTGGTTGGCAGAATTGTCTCTTCTCAAAATGCACAATACTGGCGATCCCTTCCTTCAGGGACCGTATTCCGGTTATTGTTGATGAAGTAACAACACTTGTCGGTCCGGGTGACTTAATTGATGTAATCGCTACTGAAAGGGGGCTTTGTATAAATCCAAAAAGAAAAGATTTACTAAAGGCTCTTAAAAACTCAAATCTTCCCATCAGGAATATAGAAGCTCTTAAGAAAGAAGTTGATGAGATCTGCGGCGGTAAACCATCAAAACCTGAATTGAATAAAGAGAAAGTTGTCGCAATTATTAAGTGGGTTGATGGGACAGTGTTGGATTCTGTATTTCAGGTTGAGAAATAGATTTTACTTACTAAAGAAAATGGAGAGCATCCTTATAGTGGATTCCATTTTAATTTATTCAAACCTCCACCAATTGTAGTAATCCAAATATTTCCATTGTCATCGCGCACGGATGCACTGATATTATCAGTACTAATTAATGAATTAAGTGTCCTGAATGTGGTTAAGTTATTTAGAGCATCGAATAGAATGAATCCCTCAGTGGTCGCTATCCATTTATTATTTTCATCATCTACAAAAATATGATTAACAATATTATCAGGTGTCCCGAGCAGGAAATTATTAAATCCAGAACCATCCCAGTACGACACGCCACCACGCCCGGCAGTGTCGGGTTTAAAACTAAACCAGATATTGGCAAGATTATCACTCACGATTGAACTTGGAGTATTAGAAGGGTATCCATATTCAGGCTGTTCTAAAGAAGTAAAAAATTCATTTTCAAAAATAAAAATCCCGTCTGCTCTGGCTCCAATCCATAGTTTGTTTTCACTTTCAGAATAAATATCATTTATCCAGTCTTTACCATTTGGTTCGTTGTAGACAGTCCATTCAATACCATCAAATTTAATCAGGTTACCGGCTGTACCTATCCAGGTAACATTGTTATTATCAAAACGAATTGTATTGATAATTTCTGTTGTTAGTCCTGAATTACTGGAATTAAATAATATCCAGGCACCTCCACTCAATACTCCAATTCCGAGATCAGTTCCGACCCAAACCCTGTTTTGATTGTCTATTGATAAACAATTAATTTTATTAGCAGGAATCTGAGAGTTTGATGTTTTAAAATTTATGAAATCGCTCCCATCATACTTTATCAATCCTTCACTTAATGAACCTATCCATATAACATTATTACCATCAATGGTAATCGCTGTTAAAAAATTCGATTGTATATCTGAGTTGAAGACCTGATAATCAATCCATTCAGACGTATCTCTTAACTCTTCATTGTAGAGATTGGTCTTGCTGCTTTGAACTATGGCAGTAATTTCTGCATCCCTATAGTTGATCAAATCGAATTTGACTGTGTATTCACCGGGTAATAAGTTTTGCAGAGTTAATGGTGAAACTTTATTAAGTGCAGAATCATTTAATGTGATGTTTGCTCCTTCGGGCACCGTTTGCAGGTATAATCCTCCATACATCGAAGGATTCGATAAAATATCAATATTTAGACTTAACTTTTGGTCTTCAATCAGGTTTACAACCAGTGATGTATCTTTAAAATATTTTTTCTTCAATGTAATTTCATACTGACCAGCTTCTATATACGAGATACTATCAGGAGTTACTCTACCGGTATTTTTTCCGTTTTGAAAAATTTGAAATCGATCGGGTATAGAATTGATATAAATGAATCCCTGAGGAGGATCTGGTTCCAGTGGTGAGCGAGATACTTCCCTATCACATCCTAACATAATTACAATTATCATACTTAAAAGGGCCAGTAAGGAAAATTTAGGTTTTATTTTAAAGATGCTAAACATTTATTGAACAATTAATTTTCGACAATAAAGTTGTATCCGAAAGTGTCAATAAAACTTTGTAAAAATCTTAATCTCGTGTAGTCCTCTTTAGAGTAAGAACCAAATAAACCAAATCCACCCACGATGTTTGTAAAGTCCGCTACATCGACATTAACTGTTAGATCATCGATTACAGAACCGGTTGAAGAGATATACTTTGTTGTTGGTATATCGTAAGCGATTAATTGGAATGCTAAATTTTGATAGATCGAATAATTCTGCTTCTGCGGATCACCGTCAGAGATTTCCTGCAATGATCTTGTTATAGCATTAAGATCGTAAACAACTGTTAATAATGAATTTGCAGAAGGAAAAACAGGAACAGATTCGCCCTCCTGATTGACATATCTTAAAGGAACATTTTTTAACTTATTAACTATTTCACCATTAATATTCTGCCTGTAACGAATTGTAAGCTTCGGTAAGAAAAAAATACCTTCGTCTGTAGAGCGCCAAAAAATCTGTATAAAGTTTTTTGCGCCTGCGGGAATCATAGCATCACTCTTATCTTCAAAATTAATTTTTGCCGGAGTAAAAGATGATGAATGCAATCTTTTCCCACCTGGAAGCAGCACTTCTAACTCAATTGTTTTCCTGTTTCCGATTTGAAATTGATCATTATAGTAAAAGCTGAAAGGGGTCTTATAGCGCGATGTATCCTGCCTTGTAACAGAAGAATCTCTAAATACAAAAACAGAATCGTTATACCAAACTCTTATTTCCGCTCCAGGAACTGAAGGATCTGTTGTATATGAATATGGATCAAAACCATCCGGTCTGTAGCTTCGGAATAAAGTTGCGGTTTGAAAATTCTCATCACTTTTTAGTATGCAGGTAAAAGCATATCTCTCAATAAAATCTCCATAGGGATTGAAATCTTCATCACAAGAAAGAATGAAAACTGAGATCAAAATTAAAAAAAGCAGCTTTCGGTTTTTCATATTTCAACCTTAATTGTGCCGGTTAACAAAAAGGGAAGCATGTTTACTGTTTCGCCTGTATCGCGGTTAAAGTAGAAAATATTTTTCCTGTCATATACGTTTATTGCACTTACTCCAAGTTCAATGTTAACTAGAGATAAGCTAAATCTTTTTAGCAGACTAAGATCAAGCCGATGGTATGAGGGAAGTCTTCCTAAGTTTTTATCCCCGAGATATGCATATGGCTGAAATTCACCTTCATTTGCTCCGTTCTGATTGTTATTGGGAAAATATTTGTCATAAAAACCAATTAACTCAGTAAACGGGAAACCTGAAGTATAATTCCAGACAGAACTTGCAATCCATCCTGCTCCTAAATTAAATTCCAGGATAATATTCCCGGCATGTCTTGTATCGTATTTTGGATAATATGTCCAATTATTTACTTCCTTGTATGCCCAGCTTAATGTATAGGAAACTGAAAAATTGAAAGGATCAATACTGTAGTTTGTTAAAAACTCCCATCCGTAAGATTCACCTTTGCCGGACAGCAAATCAGGATCGGCTTTAGTAAATTTACTATCGTTAACAATTGGAATATTTTGTAAAAGCTTGTAATACCCCTCAACTGAAAACTGAACACCACGCATTATATCGATATCGATACCGGCATTATAATGAATTGCTTTTGAAGGCTTGATATAATCGGGGGTTATTACCCATGGTTCAAATACAGATATAATTTCACTCTCATCCGAAACAGTTATCATTTCCTGAAGATAGATTCCCCAGGCAGCTTTAAATGCGATTGAAGGTAGAAATCTATAAGTCAAACTCACTCTTGGCTCAAAAATCCCACTTCCACCGGTAGTTAAGCCGGTTACATTGAATCTTGTACCTGCATCCAATCCAAAATTTTTCCATCTTAAAAATTTATACTTTCCGTAGACACTTAGATTTCCGGCAAATTTCTCCAAATTACTTTCAATACCAACAAAATTTAACTGGCTGAATTTTGAATCTATAGTCTTAAGTTTTAATCCCAGTCCAATTTCATCACGGTTTTCATAAACCACATTCATATCAAAATTAATCGTAAAATCCCGGACCTCATTTTTTCTTGGCTTTAATGAGCTCAGGTTCGGAATTACTTCACCATTAAAGGTACTCAGGGAAATTCCAAGCCTGGAATAAAGCGGAACATCATATACCTGGAGCCATTCAAAACCGACCAGATTATTTTTCCATTTAAATTGCTCACGTAAGGGATTTTGATAATTAACATCATCATTGGAGAAAAATCCAAATGCAGCAAATTTTGCATTTTCAAAAATATCTTCACTGGAATAATTTACTTTAAATGAAAGGTCATAGAAATCGAGTGGAATTGTCTGCTCGTTAAAAAATTTTTTCAGGATATCATTATTGTAGCTCATCCGACCAGTAATCATAAAAGAACCGTTTGGAATCGGACCTTCAATTAATCCCTTGGCTGTTAGAAAACTCATCGCACCTTTCAACCCAATACGGTTTTTATTACCATCCTTCGAAATTACATCCATAACAGATGAAAGTCTTCCGCTGTACTCCGATGTAAATCCGCCTTTATAAAATTCTATACTGTTTATCATATCAGGATCAACAACTCCGAATAATCCAAGTGAGTGAAATGGATTGTATATCTCAACTCCATTTAATAGAATTAAATTTTGATCGCCGCCACCTCCTCGAACATAATATTTCGCGGTTACATCACCGGTAGCACTTACACCGGGGATGAATTGAAGTGTACGGAAAATATCAGTTTCGACACCTTTTGGCAGAATTTCAAGTTCTTTAACTGAAATTCTCTCAAGACTGATATCCGTTCTATTTTCCCTGATTATTTTTTCACCGACTTTTTCTATGGTCTGCAATTCAATACTTAGAGGAACAAGCTGGACATCGAGCTGGGTCACTGCATCCGGTTCAACAAATACCCGTAATGACTTGGTCTTATATCCAACATACGAAATGGAAATTTTATAATCCTTGCCTGCGGGAATAGACTTTATAAGATATAATCCTCTTTCATTTGTTGATGCTCCTGTATTAATTTCTTCCATGAAAACATTACAGAATGCCAGCGCTTCCCCATTTGTTGAATCAACGACAAAACCGCGGATGTTGCCCCGTTGCTGGGCTAATGTAGACAAGCATAAAACAGTTAAAATGGTTATGAATTTTAGCAGAAGTGTTAAGCAGAATGATGAGCGCATTTATAACGTTAATATTTAAAATTATCTAAACGAAATATAGCTCATTGAAGTTAAACTTTATACACTTATTTTTTACCAATTAAATAACACTATGCTTCTCTCAAAGCGTTAACAATATTTAGCCGTGCTGCACGAACAGATGGTAAAAATCCGCCAATTATCCCCATCAACACTGCAAAAATTAGTGAGCTTATTATAATTGAAGGCGAAATACTAAAACTAAAAGATAGTTCTGCAAATGATCCAAAGTTTAAAGTGGAGATATTGAAGAACTGAAGAAATGATGCGAGAAAAATTCCGATTATACCACCGAAAATAGCAATGACAAGTGATTCAATTAAAAAGACTATCAAAATGCTCCTTCTTTTAAAACCAAGTGCACGAAGTGTTCCGACTTCAACTGTACGGTTTGCAACTGCAGCATACATTGTTATCATTGCTCCAATAGTTGCGCCGAAGCTAAAAATAACCGTAATGAAAATTCCCAGGATTCGAATGAAGTTAGCCATCAATTCAGATTGTTCCTCGAAATATTGCTGTTCTATTTTAGCTTCATACTGTTGAAGCCGTCTATCGAACTCAAAACTCTTCTTAAAATCTTTAAAATTATTTAAGTTATCCAGTTTAAGAGTAACGGATGAAACCGTGTTACCCCTGTTGAATGCATTAAGTAGTGCCTTAGAATCTCCCCACATTTCAGAATCAAAACCGCTTCCGTCAGAATCGAATACACCGACGATTTCCCAGTTATCACCCGCGAACTTTACTTCATCCCCGAGCTTAGCACCTATGAATCTTCCCGTAACAGCAGAACCAACAATAAGTTCCCGTAATCCGAAATTGAACATCCTGCCTTTAATAATTTTTACCTGTGGTCTTAATTCAAATATGACATCAGACACACCCCTTACTGTGACATTACTAACTCCGCCGCCAATCTTATTAAGATTTATAATAACCACAGGTTCTTTTGAAATAATTTGCTTACCCTCTTTATCTACAGCAATATGAGAAAGAGTTCTAATAACATCCTGAGTTTCTCCATCAACAATACTTGAAATTTCTCCGGTTGCAGCTTTACGTGTAATTAAGACATTATCAGGTAATCCAGTTGCAATAAGTGTTTTTTGAATTCCGTATGCCATCATTAACACAGCAGCGAAGACAAATACAACCAACGCAACACCAAAGATTGTAATGAAGGTTGTAAGCTTTCTCGATGTAAAATTCTTTAAAGTATATTTAAATGGAATTTTCATATAGAGTCCCTCTCTCATTCTCCCCCAAGGGGAGAGTAAAAGAAATAAAAATTATTTTGTTGCTATTACTGTTCAATCAAATCTCAAAAATATAGTGTGCTTATTTTATACTACTTCCCTTCCTTTTGGGATAGGACTTGGGATTAGGCTTTTATCCTATGAACCTCAATCCATCAACAATACTTGTTCTCAGAGCCTTCATAATAGGGAATATTGATGCGGCAATACCAATCAGTATTGCAGAAGAAACGGCAAAAATCAAAGTAACAGGTTCTAATTCAAATACAGGAAAGAATCCTTTTGGAATAGCTGCACCAAATCCTTCAATAATTGGAAAGGTGAGGAATAAACCCAAGCCTGCTCCAATTGCAGAAATAAAAAGTGATTCACCAAGGATAAGTCCCACCATATGACCGGCAGAGAAACCAATTGTTTTGAATACAGCATACTCACGTGTTCTCTCTCTTGCTGACATTATCATAGTATTACCCAGAACCAACATTATTATTCCAATTATAACAAATGATATTACATTCATCGACGTAATAATTGCACTTGATGCCTGAACAAATCCTTGCTGAAAAGCCCGTTCGGACTCTGTTTTTGTTTCGGCACGGGAATTTTTAAACAAAGCATCAATCTGATCCGATATTGATCCTGTTTTTGATGGATCTTTTATTTTAACAATATACCAGCCGACTTCATTATCTCTACCTGTTCCCCATTCTTTCATTCTTTCATTTAGGTAATCCCAATGAAAAAGCATCTGTGTTGCGTCAGTGGTTTTATCTCTTGGTTTATAAATTCCGCGCACTACGAACTGCCAGTCTCCGGGATAAATATCACCCTCGATAGTCATCAAATCGCCTATTTTCAGATTATATTGCTTTGCTATATCCTGCCCAATGATACAGCTGTTTCGTTCCTTTAGGAAGTTTTGATATTCATTTTTTGAGACTAAAAATTCAGGATATACCTCAAATATTGTTTCCGGATCAACTGCGAGCCTTGCAAAAAACTGGTTCTTATCAATGTAGACACCCTGGAACCAATTTGCATAAGTAACCGCTTCAACACCCGGAATTTTAGCAATCTGATCCCTGTAGGCAAGTGGAAGCGGAAAGATAAATGAGACAGCCTGACGAGTGATTAAACGGTTAGCAGCAGAAGCTTCTACTCCGGCATTCCATGCAGTAACAACCGTACGAAGAATTCCAAAGGCGATAACTGCAATTGAAATTCCAACAACTGTAAGAAATGTTCTCAGCTTATGTCTTAATGAATTCTTAAAAATTAATTTTATTATTCTCATAACTGCCTACACCAAATCTCCTTTATCGAGATTTCTTGTTGAGTGTGCTTTCTCAGCAGCATGAGGATCGTGAGTTACCATAACTATGGTTTTTTTAAATTCTTTATTGAGTCGTTCCATAAGAGTTAATATTTCTTCTGCAGAAGTTCTGTCAAGATCTCCGGTTGGTTCATCAGCTACTATAATCATAGGATCAGTCACTATAGCTCTTGCAATTGCCACTCTTTGTTCCTGTCCGCCGGAAAGTTGTTTAGGATAATGATATATGCGATCGCCTAAACCAACAATACCAAGTGCAAATTCAACTCGTTTTTTCCTTTCAGCGCGGGAAAGTTCAGTTAGAAGAAGCGGGAGTTCTACGTTTTCGAATGCAGTTAATACTGGAATTAAATTATAAAATTGAAAAATAAATCCAACATTGTCCGATCTCCACTTTGCCAATGCTGACTCACCAAATTTGGAGATCTCATTGCTTGCAATCTGAACGCTTCCTCCTGTAGGTTTATCGATTCCGCCAATTAAATTGAGAAGCGTTGTTTTTCCAGAGCCGGATGGACCCATTAAAGCAAGAAATTCACCTTCCGGTATTTCCATATTGATGTTATTTAGCACGGGAATCTCAAGACTATCCCGCCAATAAGATTTTGAAATGTTATTCAACTGAATTAATGCTGACATTTAAGCTCCCATTTTCCTTTTTTATAAGACTTTAACATGAACACCATCATTGATATTTTCATCGAGGTTATCAATTATCTCATCACCTTCCTTCAATCCGGAAAGTATTTCAACATAATTTCCTAAAAGTCTTCCCGTGGAAATCTCCTTTTGAAATGCTTTATCATCTTCAACAAAGTAAACTACCTTCCTGCCATTCAAATCATCAACTGCGGAAAGAGGAATTGTAAGTACCGGAAGTTGATTTTCTTCTCCTTCTTTTTTTTCTGAAAGGAAAGAAACTTTTGCACTCATTTCTGGAAGAACACGACTATCATAATTTTTGAAACCAACCTTTACTAGAACTGTTGCTTTGGATCTGTCTGCCGTGGGTACAATTTTAAAGACAAATCCCTGATAACTTTTATCGGGATAGGCATCAAGAACAATTTCACAGTCGCTATCCTGTTTAATTTTTTCTATATTTGATTCAGACACGTCAGTCTCGACCATTAAAGAAGTCATATCCGCAATCGTTACTACAGCAGCACGTGATGTTGTGCTAGCTCCGAAAGGAGCAACAATCTCTCCAACTTCAGCGTTTTTTGTAAGAACAGTTCCATCAAAGGGCGCACGGATAATCATATTTTCCAATGCTACTTCAGCTGCTCTAATTCGTGCTTCAGCAATATCAATATTCGCCAACAATGTTTTATAGTTTGCCTCTGCCTGATCCAGAGATTGCTGTGAAGAAAGTCCACGTTCAAAAAGTTCTTTCTCGCGGTTGTAATTATTTTCAACTTCTTTTACTTGAGCCTTAAAAAACTGAAGGTTTGATTTGGCTTCATCAAGTTGAGCTACTATGTCCCTGTTATCCAGTCTTGCAATTATCTGCCCACGCTTAACCTTATCTCCTTCAACAACTCCCAGATATTCCAGAACACCAGTTCCTTTTGAGCTAACAGATGCTTCTCGTTGAGCGACCACGTATCCACTCGCAGTTAAAACAGCATTTGATTTTGCAGGTGATTGTTTTACTACAGCAGTTAATTTCACTTCTATCGCTGACTTAGTAAACGAACCAATAACAAAATAACCAGCAATGATAACTATAATTACAACGATCGCGTAAATAAAGTACTTTGACTTATTTTTATTTTCTTTATTATCTGAACGATCAATCTTCAATGAAGAAAGATCTGCGTTTTTTGAATCCATAACTATTAAATATTGAAATTTGTCCGAAAACTTAAAAAAGTGTGGTGCTAAAACAAACTGGTAGTGATTTAGTTAACACTTATTTAACAAACAAATTAAGATTTCAAAAGGTTCTGTTTATTCTTCTAATGTTGAAAGATTTCCGGGATCCTGACCGAGTGCTTTGGCTTTTAATACTCGTCGCATAATTTTTCCGCTCCGAGTTTTCGGCAGTGAGTCCACAACTTCAATCTGTTCCGGTTTCGCAATTGGTCCGACCTCATGTCCAACATGCAAACGAAGTTCTTCGATTAATTTATCCGATTTTTCATAACCGGTTCTTAAAATAACATAAGCGTGGATTGCATTTCCCTTAATTTCGTGTGGAAGTCCTATCGCTGCTGCCTCCGCAACAGATGGATGGCTGACGAGCGCACTTTCAATTTCCGCAGTACCTAAACGGTACCCTGAAACTTTAATAACATCATCCACTCTTCCAATTATCCAAAAGTATCCGTCTTCATCTTTTCTGGCTGAATCACCTGTCATATACATTCCGGGGAAGCGGCTCCAGTACTGGTTTACATACCGTTCATCATCATTCCAAATAGTTCTCAGCATTGAAGGCCAGGCAGTTTTAATTACAAGATATCCTTCTTCATTTGGTTTTACCGATTCCCCCTCTTCATTTACAACATCAGCTTTTATACCTGGAAATGGTTTTGTTCCCGAACCGGGTTTTAATGGTGTGCAGGGAAGCGGAGTAATCATAAAAGCACCTGTTTCGGTCTGCCACCATGTATCCATAATAGGGCACTTTTCATTTCCAATCTCTTTATAATACCATCTCCATGCTTCCGGATTTATCGGTTCCCCGACACTCCCTAATAATCTAAGCGAAGAAAGATTATGCCTTTTTGGCCAGGCTTCTCCAAACTTCATCAGACCTCTGATTGCTGTCGGTGCAGTGTAAAGAATATTTATTCCATACTTTTCAATCATCTGCCACCATCGGTTTGGATAAGGATGTGTTGGAGCACCTTCGTATATAAATGAAGTCGCACCGTTTAACAACGGACCATAGACTATATAACTGTGTCCTGTGATCCATCCCGGATCAGCAGCACACCAGTATCGGTCCTCTTCGTGAATATCAAAAACATACTTTAATGTTGCATATGTTCCAACCATGTAACCGCCATGAGTGTGCATAATTGCTTTAGGTTTTCCGGTTGTCCCGGAAGTATATAGTAGAAACAGTGGATCTTCTGCGTCCATTTTCTCAACTGAATCATCGTTATGAGCAATTGGCAAATTCATCAATTCATGATACCACATATCCCTGCCGGGTTGCATTTCAATTTCATGTGCTGTTCTTTTAACCACTAAAACACTTTCAACAGTAGCCGCTCTTTGTAATGCTTCATCTGCAATTTTCTTTAATTCAACAATTTTTCCTCTTTGATATGCACCATCGGCGACAATTAAAACCTTAGATTGACTGTCTTCCAATCTTTCGTGAAGTGCTTCGACTGAAAAGCCGCCGTAAACGACCGAGTGAATAGCACCAATACGTGCACAGGCAAGCATTGCAATGGCAAGCTCAGGAACTCTGCCCATATAAATTGTAACACGATTTCCCTTTTTCACTCCCAGGCTTCTTAAAACATTAGCAAATTTGTTTGTTTCCCTATGAAGAGCAAAGTAGGAGTACGAACGAAATTCTCCGCGCTCCCCTTCCCAGATAAATGCAAGCTTATTTCTTCTTGATGTATTCAGATGGACATCAAGACAGTTATATGCTATGTTTGTTTCACCGTTGGTGAACCATTTAAAAAATGGTTTTTTGGAATCATCCAAGACTTTATCCCATTTTTTAAACCAGTGCAGATTTCTTGCTTCACTTTCCCAAAATCCAAGGAAATCTTTATCTGCAATTTCATACAGTTGTTTGCATTTTGCATTAGCACCTTCTATTACCTCTTTAGATGGGTAAAAAACTTCACCTGAAAGCTTTTTCTCTGCCATTAATCTTTCTCCAATAAATTAAAATTACATTTGATAACAATAGTGATGAGCTTACCTGCACTAAAGAAAGGCTAACTCAATGAGATATGCGCCTAAAATTAAGATAACAACGGTTTATAAACAACAGTAATTTATCAAATAGAAAGAGAGATTTTTAAGAATATAACAAAATCAATTATCATCACTTCTTTCCTTTTCCTGTCTCAAAGTTTTCCCCATTCCCCCCTTTTTATTCACCCAATTCTTTAAAGTTTCTGTTTTAAGCGGATCTATTTTAGCATCCGGATGAGTAAATGTGTACATCGGAAGAGGCATCTTACCACCTTTAACTTCCTCAATCATCTCTTCAAGAAATCTTTCTCGTTTTTTCTTATCGTACTTATCCCATTCAGAAAAATTTAAATGCCGCCTGCCTTCTGTTACATCACCTGCCACAAGAAAAGAAACTGGTGCTACATAAGAATACCATGGCCATTCTGTATTATTTGAGTGGCAATCGAAGCAGGATGTCCTGAGAATGGCTGTAATATATGGTGGGGCATCTATTTCCTGAGTAACAGGTGGATTAGTCCGTTCAACAGGAATGAATTGAATCCCGATAAATAAAACTGTTAATACAATTAATATTTTTTTCAAAACTGATTTCCTATACTATTGAATAAGTGAATGAAAGACTGACTTTATGCAATAGTTGTCCTGCCAAAATTCAACGTATCGATCATTCAATTAACCATTAACCTGGTTTTGGACCGGCAGCAATAATTTCATTTTCTGTTTCTGATTCGTACTCTTTAAAATTATTTACAAACATACCGGCTAGTTTTTTTGCCATTTCATCGTAAGCCTTTTTATCCTTCCATGTATTTCTAGGATTAAGCACCTCCGATGGTACACCTTCACAGGATTTTGGTATTTGCAAATTAAAAACAGGATCAGTTTCATATTCAACTCCGTCAAGCTTTCCATCAAGAGCTGCATTAAGCATGGCACGTGTGTATTGAATTTTCATCCTGGTGCCAACACCATATGGTCCTCCTGTCCAGCCAGTATTCACTAACCAGCATTTGGCATTATGCTTTTTAATTTTATCCCCTAAAAGTTTCGCGTAAACAGTGGGGTGCCAGACCATAAATGGTGCACCAAAACAGGTGCTGAACGTAGCTTTTGGTTCCGTTACACCTTTTTCAGTTCCTGCAACTTTTGCAGTATATCCGGAAATAAAATGATACATTGCCTGCTCAGATGTAAGCTTTGATATTGGAGGCAGGACTCCAAATGCATCGGCAGTGAGCATTACAATATTTTGAGGATGCACTCCTTTACCCTCTTCAACTATATTGTTTATGTGGGTGATTGGATAAGCAGCGCGGGTGTTTTCAGTAAAAGTATCATCATCAAGATCAATTCTTCTCGTCTGTGCATCGATTTGAACATTTTCTAAAATGGTTCCAAATTTTCTTGTTGTTTCATAAATATCAGGTTCAGCTTCTTCTGATAAACGTATTACTTTTGCATAACAGCCGCCTTCATAGTTAAAAACACCTTCTTCGCTCCAGCCATGCTCATCATCTCCTATCAATTTTCTTTGTGGATCGGCAGAGAGAGTCGTCTTGCCTGTTCCAGATAGTCCGAAAAACAATGCCGTGTCACCTTTTTCACCGACATTTGCCGAGCAGTGCATCGACATTACATTTTTCATCGGCATTAAATAATTGAGCACAGTAAATATCGATTTTTTAATCTCCCCGGCATAACTTGAACCACCTATAAGCACGATCCTCTTTCCGAAATTTATCAGCACAAAAACTTCTGAATTAGTCCCGTCATTCTGAGGATTTGCATGAATATTTGGCATCTGTATTACCGTAAACTGAGGATTATGTTTTTCCAGTTCCTTCTGGTCAGTATATCTTCTAAACATATTCCTCGCAAAAAGATTATGCCATGCAGTTTCAGTAATTACTCTTATCGGGAAACGATATTTTTCATCCGCGCACACATAACAATCCTCAACATAAAGATCTTTACCCTGTATATAAGCCATCATTTTCGCAAAGAGTCGGTTAAACTGATCTTCTGACATTGAGATATTAACTTTACCCCACCAAATGTTTTTATCGCTTGTTGGTTCTTTTACTAAAAATTTATCATTGGGACTTCTTCCGGTGTGATAACCAGTTCTTACAACAATGGGACCCAGATGAGCAAGTAACCCTTCCCTTCTTCTAACAACCTGCTCATACAATGCAGGCGTACCATAATTATAAAACACCTCGCGAATATTTCGCAATCCCTGCGATTCCAGTTCCTTTATTACTTTATCTTTTAGAATCATTTGTTACTCCGTTAAATTTTTCTTCTTAGTTAAAGAAAAATAATTAATTAATCAAACTGTACTTACTTTAGCAGATCAGAAAAGTCGTAATTTATTGCTTCCTCGCAATAAAACGGTTCACCATATTTTTTCCCGATTTGAAAGCCATAAAACTTTGCACGTGATTCCACGTAATCTAAAAATTCTGGTCTGCTTATGAAGGTATCTTCTTCCTTTAATTTTGAGTCGTGAAACTGGCTTTTGAATGCTCTTACGGCTTTCATTTTCGTATTAAAAAAATTGGTAATATCCACAATAAAAGATGGACTAAAAAGATAGGTTTGCATATAATAAAATATTTTTGCAGGTCTGTAATTATGTTGCGATTTTCCATCAGCTTTAGTATTAAACTTTTTTAATCCAGAATTAAAAACAGCACGCTTAATTAAATTGCTTGCATCAATATGATCGGGATGACGGTCATTTATAAAGGGTGCAAATACAATAGAGGGTCTATATTTTCTAATTGTACTAACTACCTTCTTTAAAGCAATGTCTGATGAAATAATATTTCCATCTTTGAGTCCAAGATTTTCGCGTACTTTTAATCTTAAAATTTTTGTGGCTTCTTCAGATTCTATCCCCCTTATTTTAGTATTTCCCCTCGTGCTCATTTCCCCTCTTGTTAAATCAACAACTCCGACTTTCAGCCCTTCGGTGGTAAATCGCGCTATCGTGCCTCCCATCGATAGTTCAGCATCGTCAGGATGAGCCGCATATACTAGTACATCAAATTTCATTTTAGCTCTTAAGCTTTTTGAATAAATCGTAGAATTGAATCCTAATATAGTTTTAGTTATCTAACCGTCAAAAGATTAAATAAAATCCTGAATGAACAAAATTAATATTTGATAATAAATAGTAATATTTGTTTTTTAACAACTATTACTTATTTTGTCAGATATCCATTTCTTGACAAACCCAATTTTACGAAAATGAATTAAAAACGGAGATGTAATGCGTAAAAAAATTTCTATCATTTTAACACTTCTCTTATCCTTTAGTGTATTTGCACAGAATCCCTACCAGTGGATATTAAAACAATCTGGCAGCAGTCTTGGTGGTCCGGTAGATTATCTCAAATATAATCCTTTTATTGTATACTACGGTTCAAACAGTACAATTTATAAAAGCACAGATATGGGGGAGACTTTTTCTCAAACGGGAACCACTGTTCCAGGCGCTTCAGAAATTAAATGCATTTTGTTGGATGATTTTAATCCTGGTACTTTTTTAGTTGCCATTGAATCATCGCCTGATAAAATTCTTAAAACCACAGATGACGGACAGACCTGGTCGATAACTCTAGATAACGCTTCGTTCTCCTATTTTGGAATTCCTATGACACAGGATCCCTCACATCCCGATACAATTTACACAATGAGTGGATCAAGCTTCTATCATTCGACTGATTTTGGTAATAACTGGTCCGTAATATCAAGCAACTTTGGTCCGATTTCGGCACCTTGTGACATTGAAGTATTTCCTGATACGAGTATTATTCTAATTGGCGACAACGGAACAGGAATTTTCAGGAGCACCGATTACGGTTTAACCTGGTCGCAAGAGTACAGTACATCGGGAGAAATTCCTACTATTGCGGTTGACTTCACAAATACAGGTGTTGCATGGGCTACAAAATGGAGCGGTGGGGGTGGTTTATTAAAATCAACTGATTTTGGTGATACCTGGACAGCACAAAGCGGTTTTAATGGAACTAATATGTGGGGTGTTCATGCTCAGCCCACCGATGGAAACGTCGTAATTACAGGATGCTATTCTTGCGGTAATACCTGGCGTACTAAAAACGGCGGACAGACATGGTATCAGATCCCGATTTCTTCAAGTAATTATCAAATAGCTATAGTAGATTCTATGAATCAGTTCTCAGCACAGGGAGCCGGATTTTACAAGCTGGAATCTCAATTCTTTATTCCTGTTGAGTTAACATCGTTCATTGCATCAGTTGTTAAAAATGATGCACAACTTTTTTGGAATACTGCTACGGAGCTAAACAATCTGGGTTTTGATATTGAACAAAGTTTTGATAATAAAGATTTTGAAAAGATAGGTTTCGTTCCCGGCTTTGGTACAACTACCGAACCAAAAAATTATTCGTTTACTGTTGAAAACATCCCAGCAGGAATTCAGTATTACAGAATTAGGCAAATAGATTTTGATGGAACAGAAACAATTTTTAATTCTATCGAGGTAGAAGGACCTGTACCGAGTGATTTTGCACTATATCAAAATCATCCGAATCCATTTAATCCATCTACAACAATTTCATTTTCCCTTCCCGTTGATGCAGATGTGACTATCAAATTATACAATATGTTAGGACAAACTGTAAGTGAAATTGTCAACAAAGATTTTCAGGCCGGAACGCATGATCTTGAATTTAACGCAAATGGTCTTTCGAGTGGCGCATACATTTATACTCTTGAAGCTAATGGTATAAATGGTAAAAACTTTGCATCAACTAAGAAGATGCTCGTATTAAGATAATTTTCTCTATTTGACATAAATATTGAAGAAAAGAATTCTTTTAGTTATAATGAAGTCCCGGAATCCGGGGCTTTTTTATTTCAATGAAAGGATAAGATGAAAATAAATTTACTGCTCGCAGTTGCTTTTCTGTCGATTCTTGTTTTTGCACACATAGATGAGATGACAGGATATGTAGGTGTTACTAAAAGGGACAACAGCCTCGGTTGTTTTTGCCACAATCCTACAGCTAACGATTCGGTTTTAGTCTGGATTGAAGGTCCTGATACTGTCTATACTAATGACTCTATAGATTATAAACTGTTAATTGCCGGTGGCGCCGGAGGTTCTGGTGGCTTTGACCTTGCTGTTTACTTTGGCGTTCTAAACTCCGTCGATACATTAACCCATGTTGCCTTTGGTGAGCTTACACATTCAATGCCACAGCTTTTTATGAACGATACCGTAACCTGGAACTTTCTTTACTTGTCACCTGATAGCTTGCTTATAGATACTTTTTATACAGCAGGAAACAGTACAAATAACGACACCATTCCTAACACTTTCGACCAATGGAATTTTGGAGACAATTTCATTGTGCACGTAGTTGATAGACCCGTAAATACGGAAGAAGAAAATTCTCAGCCGGAAGATTTTGCTCTTTACCAGAACTATCCAAATCCGTTTAATCCCAAGACCATTATACGGTATTCAATAAACAGTAAGCAGTTCGTAACATTAAGAATCTATGATGTTTTAGGAAATGAAGTAGCAACTTTGGTTAACGAAGAACTATCATCTGGTGATTATGAAGTTGCGTTTAATCCGGTATTGAGTATCGGGTATCCAGCATCCGGTATCTATCTCTATCAACTAAAAGCTGGTGAGTTTGTTCAATCAAAGAAAATGTTGCTGTTAAAATAGAATTGAATTCACAATTTTCACCTGAAAGCGTGGATTAAACCATAAGCCATTGCTTCTGATGGAGTGCTGAAATGCACTCCTTCATCAAATATTCTGAATTTAAGATTTATATAATCTGAGCCTCTTTGTCTTAAATGATTGATAATTTTCGTATTTGGCAGAGCATATCTTTCTTCATCTTCTGTTTCACCAAAGGAAATAAAGAGCCTGCAGCTTGCTTTGTCAATTTCGGATTTATTTTTTTCTTCAAGTAAAAGCAACTCATCCACATCATAAGAAGTATAGGGACTGCTGGCAATATAGTTCTTAAACAATTGCGGCTCAGAAAAAAGTGTGTATAGTGTAAACAATCCTCCAAGTGAATGCCCGTTTAAAGTCCGGTTACTATAATCTATTCTATAATTTGATTCCACAAACGGAATCAGCTCATCCTTTAAAAAACTTAGAAAAATCTTTGCTTGACCTGAATCTTCCCATCGTTCAATAGGGGAAATAGCATAGTCTCTTTCACGCATCGGCAGCTTTGAACCATCTATTAATCCTCCATAACCTATTCCAATAATTATTACATCCGGTACGTATCTCCCATACTGGAGGTATCGTACAACACTCCATGCCATCGGAAAAGCAATATCGCCATCGAGTAAAAAAATAACCGGATATGATTTCGTGATTTCTTCATCGTAGTATTTCGGGAGTTTAACATATATGTAAAATGAGTCCCGGACATTTTCAGAGTATAAAACGTGAGTTTCAGAATAATTTAGTGTGACAACTCGTTTACTTATTTCTACTTCGGAGCTTTGTGAAAATATTTTTCCATAAACGAATAATAGCAAAAACACATTTAGTAAAATCTTTAGAATCATTTAATTTCCTTTTAATAAGTTCTCGTTAGATTATGTAATATACATTATTGTTTGAACTCTTTGTAAGGCATCAGATGATCAGCTGTATTTTAGCCCCTATTTATAACTGGTTAATTTCGGGTATTCATTTCCTTTTCATTTCAATAGGAGATATGTTTAAAGTATTGAAATTTCGTATTAGCGGGACTCAAAAAATTATCATTCTGTCATAAATCGGCAAAGTTTTAATTATGAGCACAATTGAGGAGAAACTTCCCAAAAGGATAAAAAGAAGAATAAAATTATCCAAAATTTTCTATCCGCTTGAAAGAAAGGAGGAAAGAATGTGGGGAAAAGTATTTAAAAGTGGGATCAAAAATATTTTTGAATATTTTGAGGAACTTGCACTAAGGAGTAACTATATCCAGGAAAAGATAGATTCAAATAAGATTATCTGGAAGGAGAAAGATAACAGTATAGAATGTATGTTTTGTTTTATTCAAGATATTACAAAGCTGGAGTTGGTTAAGAATGTCTTCTCAGTAATTAAAAGGCTAAATCCAGTCTTCACATATGCGATAGTACATCAGCGAAAAGATGGTGAAGGTGTTTACGATATATTCAGGTTTTCCAAATTTAGTTATCTCGAACATTGTAATAGGGTCAGATCAGCGGGCAAAAAGAGGGAAAAAAACTAGAGATAAAAAAATCCATTTTATGCAGTATTGAGTCAAACTTATTTAAGCAAATTCGAACTAATTATTTTACGGAGAAAATAAAAATAGTATTATAGAGGTAGAGGAGGATTAAATTATGAAAAAATGGATTCAGATTCTTGCTGATATTTCAATCGGCATTTATTTTATTTGGGTTGCTATTCAACTATGCTTGCTGATTTATTTTGAAAACACACTTATCCATAAGCAGAACTTCTGGCCATTTAGACCCCTGCATTATGAGCAAATACAGGGTGCAGCAGATAGTTCAATAACGATCACCAATTTACCGATCTCTTCCTATGATGTAACCGAGTTCATTTTCTATATTGTATTTCCTTTAGTTCTGGCTTTTGCAATAATGTTTATAATTAGAAAAAAGACTAAAAAGAAAAATTATTCGGACGATCTACTATCTGATTGAAATATTTGATTCAGGCTAACTATAAGATATGGGACAACAACAATTATTTTTATTGGTATTAGTGATTATTCTGGTAGGAATTGCAGTGGTAGTTGGTTTAGAAAACTTTCATTCTAAAGCAGTCCAATCCAACAGAGATGCAGTAATTATAGATTTGAACTATTTAGCTTCTGATGCTCAGGGCTATTACAAAAAAACTCAAACTTATGGTGGCGGCAATCAGAGTTTTATGAATTATGATATACCGGAACAATTAAAAGCCAATGATAACGGAGATTACTCTGTCCTGTCGACACAACCTCAAAAGGTTACAATTGAAGGTATAGGAAAAGAAACAGAGGGTGCTCTGGGATGCGGTCAATCAGGAAATATTACTTATCGTATTATTGTTGAACCAACAAAAACTTCACTCCAGAAAATTATTTAAACTGCCATCTAGTCTTAATTTAAAAAATTAGAGAAGTATCAGCGGGCTAAATTATTATTTTATTTCAATTTCCGCCGGGTGGCAGGTTGAGCAATCGGCATCTTCTAAAAAAGCAGCAAGCGGTTCAGTGACTGGTTTTTGAGTCATCAAGCTTTGTTTAATTAATCGTCCAAGTAATTCATTATCAATATCCATCCCAAAGTAAATTGATTGTGTGGAATCAGGATAGGTTAAAATTATTACGGGCATTTTACCGGCAATCTCCGATGAATCACTTTTTTGAATTGAATATTGATGCTTCCCTGTTTTAATTATTTCTTCTTCTTCATATGGATACCATCCGATTTTTACCTCAATCGGGTGATGAAAATAATCTGCTTTCCATTCTTTGAATGAACGAACACGAGGTGTATCATCCAATACATTTTTTGGCACTGAACAATAAAGAAATGCAATTAAAATAATTCCTAATGGTATGTAAACTTTCACTCTTACTCTTACTCTTACTCTTACTCTTATTCTTACTTCTTAATTAAGTTTATTAACCAAATATAATTTAAATTGCTGCAAGTTTCATGAAAACTCAAATCCCGGGATAAACGCCGAAAAATAGCATTAAGAACCCAGCTGTGTCATAAATTCCGTGAGCAATGATTGCTGCCCAAAGATTTCTGTTCGTTGCAAAGAAGAGACCGGCAAATAGTAATCCTGTCAATCCCGTAATAATCATACCCGACAATCCCTGGTACATGTGTCCGAATCCGAACAGGAAGTTAGAAAGAATGATACCAACTATAAATCCAGTATTATTCCTGTTGAACAGATCTGCAAACCTGTGCATAAAGTATCCCCTGTAGATCATTTCTTCACCAAAAGCTGCAAAGGTCCAGGATAATCCCAGAAAGAAAAACAGTTGAGGAACGTTCCCGACAAGTGTTCTAAAAACGCTCACATCAGGAATATTGCCCGTCAACTTCCCAAGAAATGGTTCAACCACATATAGACTCAATGCCTGAAAAACAATTCCCACGAATAAGGCTAAAAGAAGTGTCCGCTTCCAACTCTTCGGTTTCTTTAAACCGAAATCACTCCAACCTTTTCCTCTTAACCAAAGAGAGAGCCAGGCAAATATAAAGACCCCAAAAATTATATATTGATTTATCCAACCTAACTCAATGGCTATTAGGACAAAAACTGTAATTACAATTTCAATAGATGTAATCCATCTGTGTTTCTCCAAAAAAGCTTTTGATTTTTCACGGAATGATTTAATTGACATATTCGGTGACTTCACTTTTGTAAATGTTTCCCAGCTTCAATGTAGGGTTTAAGCTGATCAAAAATAAAATGATCCCAGACACTTTCAACTATTGAAGGAATTCCTTCCTGAATCTCACCGGCTGCCCTTAAAGAAACTTTAAATAGCGTTGAGTCTGTTCCCACCGGTTCGAATTCATAAGTAGTAACAACTTTAATTGCCAGACCTGAAAGACCAAGCGGGCCATCAAATCTAAGCAGCTTCCCTCTGTCTGCATAAATTACAGTCCCATGCAGAACACCATTGCCTTCATCATCAAATATTTCCCAGAACCCTCCTCCGGGCTTTGCTTCGATGAAGAATTTTTTAGGGTTTTCTGAAAATGAATGATCCCACCATCCGCTTATATCACCTGTAACCGCATCGAAAATAATTTCGGGCGTTCCGGGGAGAGTTACTTCTTTGTCAAATGAAAAAACATCATATTTTACTTTAGATGAATTATCATCCTGTGCATAATTGATTTGTGCTGCGATCAGGACAATTAAAAAGAACGATAAATTAGTTTTCACAGTATACCTCCTGAAAAAAGTAAACTAATTAAATTATGTTTCTTTTACCAGAGCAAATATTTTATATCCGGCTTCCGGTTTAAAATCATTTTCCACGGTTGCAATCCCAAGCTTATTATTTTCGTTTAGCCAAAAAAGAAGCACAACATTGTTATTATAATTATTGAGGAAATCTTTGTAAGTAAATTCTTCAGTTAATCCTGTGTTTTTTATAATCCAGCCGGTCATAAAAAGATGATTTAATTTATCGAAATTCATGTCATCTTTAAATAAAAATCTGGCTCTCAGATGTTTCGCAGAAAATTCCGATTTATCCCCCTCTTTTTTGCTTAATGGTGGAAGCTGGTAAAGCTCTCCGGTTTCAAACTCCTCTCTTAAATTTAAGGAAGCTAGAGAATTTGCTTCATCGTTTGAGGTAAG
>Ga0209536_100000819_pt1 | contig 51291 bp, 42 predicted proteins | sample DeeMarSeWOR28_12_FD_187461 | JGI IMG/M metagenome (GOLD analysis project Ga0209536, IMG submission 187461) | Marine sediment microbial communities from White Oak River estuary, North Carolina - WOR-2-8_12 (SPAdes) (version 2) | ecosystem: Environmental > Aquatic > Marine > Intertidal zone >...
CACCTACACGCTCAACTGGGAATACGGATGCGGCGTTGTCGTCGAGGGTGCGGGCTTCCTGTTGAACAACCAGATGGACGACTTCAGCGTAAAGCCCGGCGTGCCGAACAAATACGGTGTTGTCGGCAACACCGCAAACGAAATCCAGCCGGGCAAGCGCATGCTGTCGTCCATGTCCCCCACCATCCTGCTGCAGGATGGCGAGGTCGCGATGGTCGTCGGCACCCCCGGTGGCTCGACGATATTCACGTCAGTATTCCAGACCATCGTGAATGTCCTCGATTTCGGCATGACGCCGCTCGAGGCAGTTGGGGCGACACGCTTTCACCACCAGCTCCTGCCCCCCGACCTGGTTACCTACAGTGTCACGCGCCCGCTGCCGCCGGCCACCGTGTCGGTGCTCGGGGAGATGGGCTACCGTGCGGAGCCGCACCCGTGGGAGTTCGGTGACGTGCAGATCGTCTGGCGCAAGGATGGCGACTGGATCCCTGCATCGGACCCGCGCGACCGCGGGGACTCCCGTGTCATTCGCGTGGCGCCCTGAACACGACGCTCGTACCGGGCGAACAACGGCTAGCGGCGCCCGCCGTTGCGCCGCTCGAGTTCGATTTCGCGTCGGTTGTGCTGCATCCACATGATCAGGCCCGAGATACTCAGGACGATCATGCACAATGCAACCACGTCCATGATGACCGTCCCGGTAATCGTAAAGATTCGGCCGCTGTGGAGATCGGCAAGAACTCGCTCCGCCGTCAGCCCGCGCCCGCGGTAGCTGGCCCGGATCGTCTCCAGCTGCGCCGCCTCGGGCTGTGTCGCGGCCGACCATTGCAGATCGTCCCGCGACTCGATGTCCCAGGACTCGAAGCCGGTGATATCCGGATCGCTGCGGAACAGTTTGCCGTCGCTCTGGAGCAAAGCGCGGCCGCCAGCGCGTCCGACACGTTCGATCGGCCCCGGCAGTTCGGCACCCAGGTCGATCGCCTGTACGAACTCGCCGGCCGTCGTGATGACGTACACCGTGCGTTGCGCGCCCACGAGCACCAGCGGTTCCAATGTGGCAATCCCTGAGAGGCCTGACACCTCCTGCGCCACTTCCCTGCCCTCGAAGTACAGTCGTTCGCCAAGCAGCGTGGCGCGAAATCCGCCGTCCGCGAAGCTCGCCGTCGGCGGTGGCGCTTCGATACCGTAAGCATCCAGCAGCCACGACCATGCGAGGTAACGGCGGTCGAGCCCCCAGTCGGAAGCATGGTTCAGCGCAATGCCCGTGACGCTCAGCAGCAGCACGAAAAACACGAGCACGAGACCAAGCCAGCGATGGCCTCGCCGGAGCCAGATGCGCAGGCGGGCGCCGCCCCTAGCCCTTGGTCTTGATATTGTCATCAAGAAGCAGCGCGACACGAGCGATGCGGGTCACGGCACCGACAGACAGCGTAGCGCCGGTAATACCGTCGATCCGCCGGTCGAGCCGTCCGTCTGCTTCGAGCCGAGCGTCCACAAACTGATCCGTGAAAAACGGGTAGCGTACCTCCCAACCGCGGCTCTCGCGAAATTCGAGCACGCGTACGTTTTCGATCGCACTGCCGGCCACGGTAACGCCGATGGTGATGGGCAATTCCTTGCCGATCTCGTCCAGGATCCAGACGCTCTTCGCGCCATCGTGCCAGTAACGCAGCCGCAGCGCCGCGAATCGATGACCCAGCACGCGCTCGACGGCGTCGCGGAGATCGCCAGAAACCCACAGCGTGCGCGGCGCCGGCGATCCGCCGGGAAAGGCACCGCGGACGTAGTCCTCCGCTTCCATGTAGCGCCCGGCTTCGCCGCCGGGCCCGGCAAATGCCGGGCCCGTAGTCACCAACAGGAGCAGGAAAAACAGGCGCGTCATGGGATCACGATCGATATCAGAAGTTGTAGCCGAAGCCGAGACTGAGCGAATCGAAATCGCGCACCGCGAGCGCCGGCAGCGAATGCTCGCGCATGCGGTAGTCCACCTTCAGCACGACACCCGGTACGGGCCAGTAATTCAGACCAAATTCGCTTTGGGTGAACTTGTCCTGGTCACGCGCGGCGTCGAGGTCCTCATAACGGGCATAGATACCCCAATTGTCCGAGAACCTCAGGCTAGGCTCGACGTACCAGCCGTCCTGCTTGTCTGCACCCGCTGCCTCGACAGCGAAGCCGTCGAAGTTCCAGCCGGCGTAGAGTGCGCGCAACCCGAACCAGCCCCGCTGGAAGATCGCGTGGGCCGTAAACAGCTGTCCGGAGTCCAGTCCGTCGCCGGCCACCTGGCTCGGATCGGCCTGGTACTGGTAGCTCGCCGCGAGCTCGAGTCCGCGTACGCCGGTGTATTTCAGGCGCATCGTGTAAGCCGGATCGCTGGCGATCGCCTCGGCAACCTTCTGGCGACCGCTGCGGACGCGGAAAGCGCTGCCCCCGTCCGTCGGCATCGCGAGACCGGAGTGTACAGCCGCATCCCAGCTCAAACCGTTGCCCAGCCGGCCGTTCATACCGGCGCCCGCCTCCCACCAGGTGGACGGCAGGATGATGCTCTCGACGTCGTTGCGCTCGACGCCGTAAAACGTGGTGGGTTCGTGCGTTTCGTTGAGGATGCCGAGCGGCAGCAGGAACAGGCCCGTCTTCGCAAAGGTGTTCTCTGTCAACGCGTATTCGGCGTAAGCCTGCTCCAGTTCCACCTCGCCCGGGGCGCCGTCGCCCGCCAGCGAATGCTCCAGCTCGAACTCGGAGAAGAAGCGCACGCGATCCGAAAACTCGTGGCCGAAGAACAAGACGAAGCGGTGGAAGTCGATCTCGTCGCTGTCGCCGGCGTCAGACTTCGTGTTGTTGTAATGCAGCTCGCCGTAACCGCCGATGGTCGTCTTCTGCGCGCCGGTGTCCGCGGCCGCGAGCGTCTCGACGTAGTCCCCGGTTGCCTCGACGCGGACTTCGGTCTCCTCGACCCGTTCGTTCGTGGCGGCCATGGCTGCCCGAGCCTCGCCCAGTTCGAGGCGCAGCTCGTCGATCTGGGCCTGTTGCCGCTGCACGATCTCCCACAGCTCTTCGATCGTGGCGGGTGCCTGCTGCGCCTGGCTTGCCGTCGAGGCCAGCAGCAGCGCCGTGACCAGCGAAATGGCCTTGCGAATGTTCATGACTGTCTGGATCCCTGTGCCTGGTGTTTTGAATAGCTTAGGGGAGCTTATTGCAAATGACAATCATTCTCATTCGTATATGTACGTATTCCCGGGGGGTCGGGAGCGATTCAGCGAGCAGCGCTCAGAGGCCGCGGTTGATCAGCAGGTGCACCCAGATGCTTGCCGCGTAGCCGAGCGCGATGACCGGCGTCCACCGCAGGTGGCGGAAGAACGTGTACTCGCCGCGCGCCTGCCCCATCAGCGCGACGCCCGCGGCGGAGCCGATGGACAGCATGCTACCCCCAACGCCGGCCGTCAGAGTGACCAGGAGCCACTGCTGCGTGTCCATGACCGGATGCATCTCGAGGACCGCCACCATGATCGGTATGTTGTCGACGACGGCCGACATCACGCCCACCAGCACGTTGGCCGTCGTCGGCCCAAGTTCGCCGTAAATGTAGGCCGATACATGCTCCAGGTAGCCGATGAAGCTCAGGCCGCCAACGCACATGATGACGCCGAAGAAGAACAGCAGCGTGTCCCATTCGACGCGCTCGACCTCGCGGAAGCTGTCAAACGGGACAACGTCACCGGCCTGGCCGTACTGTGGAACATCGGTCGGCACCGGCACATGTGTGATGCGCAGGTAGTAGCCGAAAAACTTGAGGTATGCGAGGCCGGTCATCATGCCGAGGAAAGCCGGCAGGTTCAGGAAATTGTGGAACGACACGGCGGTCGTAATCGTACACGCGAACAGAAACATGATGCGCCTCGCACCACGCTTCATTTGCGTTCTTTCCGCGCTGCCGATGGCCTTCTCTTTCGGCAACGTGAACGACATCACCAACGCTGGAATCAGGAAGTTCACCAACGACGGGATGAACAGCGCGAAGAAGGTCTGAAACTCCACGATACCGCGCTGCCACACCATCAGCGTCGTGATATCGCCGAACGGGCTGAAGGCGCCGCCCGCGTTCGCGCCGACCACGATATTGATGCAGGCGACACTGATGAAACGGGAGTTACCTTTACCGACCGCGAGCACGACGGCGCACATGACGAGGGCGGTGGTCAGGTTGTCGATCAGGGGCGACAGCAGAAATGCGAGTGTGCCCGTGATCCAGAACAGCGCCCGGTAGGAAAGGTTTCGGCGAACCAGCCAGTCCCGCAACGCATTGAATACGTTGCGCTCGCTCATCGAGTTCACGTAGGTCATCGCCGTCAGCAGGAAAAGGAAGAGCTCTGCGAACTCGAGCACGAACTCCTGGACCGCCTCCTCGGCCTCGTGCGCGAAACCGCCCTGCGCGTAGCGGTAGCCAATCATCGCCCAGATGACGCCCGCACCGAGAATGACGGCCTTGGACTTGCGGAGGCTGGTGTACTCTTCGGAAATTACAAGCGCATAGGCCAGCACAAACACCGCGAGCGCGGCGTAACCAACCCAGTGAGCAGTAAGGTCCATCTGTTTTCCCCCTCTATCCCGGGTGCCAGTACCCGGTCGGCGGCGAAATCGTAGCGCCGCAACTGCATGCGAAATATAGGTGTTTACCGTGCCTCGGCGACGTCAGGGCGGGGTCACCCCACCGTAGCTGACCCCCGTCAGCCGCGCCATGTCGGTGTCGAAGGTCGTGAGATCCTGCGTGCAGAATTTGTCCAGGTGATCGTGCCCGGCCGCCCTGGCCAGCACGCTCATCAATTCGACGGACGCATCGAAGAACCGCGCCAGGCGCTCGGCCGCGACATCGACCGGCAACCGTTCGCGAAGATGCTCCTTCTGCGTCGCGATACCGACCGGGCAGTTGTTCGTGTGGCAGGCGCGCATGCCGAGGCAGCCGATCGCCTGGATGGCAGCATTGGACACGGCGACCGCATCAGCACCGAGCGCCATCGCCTTGGCAAAGTCCGCCGGATGGCGCAGCCCGCCGGTGATGACCAGCGTCACGCCTGCCGCGTTGCTGGTATCGAGGTGACGGCGCGCCCGCGCCAGTGCCGGGATCGTCGGCACGGAGATGTTGTCGCGGAAGATCAGTGGCGCGGCACCCGTGCCGCCACCACGGCCGTCGAGGATGATGTAGTCGACGCCGATCTCGAGCGCGGCGTCGATGTCCTTCTCGATGTGCTGCGCCGACAGCTTGAAGCCGACCGGGATACCCCCGGTCCGCTCGCGAACCTCGGCCGCGAATTCCGCATATTGGCCCAGTGACGTCCAGTCCGGAAAACGGGCCGGCGAGATTGCAGCCTGCCCTTCCTCGAGGCCGCGGACCTCGGCGATCTTCCCCTTGACCTTGTTCCCCGGCAGATGGCCGCCGGTGCCGGTCTTGGCACCCTGCCCGCCCTTGAAATGAAACGCCTGCACTTTCTCGAGCTTGTCCCAGGAGAACCCGAATCGCGCCGACGCGAGCTCGTAGAAATAGCGTGTATTCGCCTGCTGTTCCTCGGGCAGCATCCCGCCCTCGCCCGAGCAGATCCCCGTGCCGGCCAGCTCCGCGCCCTTCGCCAGCGCGATCTTCGCCTCTTCGGACAAGGCGCCGAAGCTCATGTCGGATACGAACAGCGGTATGTCGAGCTTCAGGGGCTTTTCTGCGTTCGTTCCGATAATCACGTCGGTACCAACGGGTTCGTCGTCGAGCAAGGGCAGCTCGTGAAGCTGGGCGACGACGAACTGGATGTCGTCCCACTTCGGCAGCTTGTTGCGTGACACGCCCATCGCCGCGGACGGGCCGTGATGCCCGGTCTTGCTCAGTCCTTCCGACGCAAGCTTGCGGATGAATTTCACGTGGGGCTCGTCGGATGTGCCGGTGGGGTCCTGGTACGCGCCCTGGTAGGCGTCGCGCTTGTAGGGCTGCGGGTGCTCCCGGGCCCAGCCCTCTATCTCGTCCTGGTCGACGAGCACTTTGCCGTCCTCTATCCAGCTGCCGAATTTATGCAGCGTTTCCGAGTTGTTGTATTCGCTGACCCCGGAATCCAGCCGGTAGTCCCAGTAGTGAACACCGCAGATCAGGTTATCGCCGTCGACAAAGCCGTCGGCCATCAACGCTCCCCGGTGCGCGCAGCGCCCGTACAACACGGATACGCTGTCGTCGTAGCGCACGATGACGAGGTCGACACCGGCCACCAGGGCGTGTGCCGGCTTCCGGTCTTCAAGTTCGTCCCAGTTCGCAATGCTGATCCTGTTCACTTCGTTCCCTCACCTGTTGAGCCGATTACCGAGAGTCGTACGGCGTTCGAGCATACCGGCCGCTGCGCGAAACATCGAACGCATGGGGGCCGCCAGTCGTTTTGCCTATAATGCCCGCTGGTTGACGCAATGCATGGAATCCCCACGGTGACAAATAGCCGATTTCTTCGAACTCGATACTCAGTGTGGCGGCTCGGGTGCCTTGCTGCGCTTGTCGCCGCAACGATTGCTGCGGGCCCGGCGTGGGCCGATTCCCCGATTCCGCGCCTTCCCGCCGACGGCGCTGTCTCTGCCGAACAGATCGATTCGGCGATTGCCGCCGTCGAGGCCCGCGAGGGGCTCGAGGAAGAGACCCGTTCCAAGGTCATCGACCAGCTGCGCGATGCACAGGCGCAGCTGCAGAACGCGAAGTCCGCGCGCGACAGTGCCGCCGCATTCAAGGCGTCCATTCAGACGGCACCCGCCGAGACGCAGAAGCTGCGCGGGCAACTCGACCAGCAGGCGCCGCAGGCGCCGACCGCTGAGTCGCTGGGTATCGGGGAGTCGACGCCGCTGGCAGATCTGGAGCAGGCGCTCGCCACGAAGATGGCGGAAATCACCGCCGCCGAGGCCCGGCTGGCGGACCTCGAGTCACAGATCGCGGCGCAGGCGGAACGACCCGCCGTGGCTCGCGCACGCATCAATGAACTACGCGCCGGCATGGACGACCTGGCTGCGATGATCGCATCCCAGCCCCCGCCCGGCGAGCCGGCGATGCTGACCGATGCGCGCAAGCTTGCGGCACAGCTCAAGATGGAGGCCAGAACCGCCGAGCTTGCCCGACTCGACCAGGAGATCGTCAGCAACAGCGCTCGGCTCGAACTCGCCAGGGCGCAGCGCGACATCGCCGCTCGAACGCTGGGCACCCTGCGACGCCAGCTCGAGGTCTTGCAGAGCGCGGTCAACGCGAAGCGCCAGATCAGCGCAACCCAGGCACTGCAGGAGTCGGCCCTCGCCGAACTCGCGGCAGCCGACATGCACCCCGTCGCACGGGAACTCGCCGAGGGCAACGTCGAGCTGACGCGGGAGCTGCCGGCCGTGGCGGCCGATATCGAGCGCGTTACCACCGAGCTTGCAAGGATCGAGCAGCAGGCTCGCGCGATCGAACAGGGGCTGGCGCGATCGAGACAGCGCCTCGAGGTCGGCGGCGTTACCCAGGCCATCGGCCGGCTCTTCGTCGAGGAGCGGCGCAACCTGCCGCAGGTATCCCAGTACCGTGCAGAAGTCCGGGAACGGCGCAGGACGCTTGCGAACATCGGCCTCGCGCAGGTGCGAATCGAGGAGCAGCGCCGCGAGCTAACGCCGCTGGACGAGCGCATCGAGCGGGAAATGACGACGGTCCGCAGCGACCTGAGCGACGACGAGGAGATCGCGAGGACCCGCGACGCGGTCGAGCTCATGCTCAAGAACCGCCGCGACCTCCTGGCCCAGGTCGCCGGCACCTATACGAGTTACATACGTGCGCTGGGCGACCTCGACGTCGCACAGCGGCGGCTGCTCGACGCCGCCGAGGAATACAAGCAGTTCCTCGACCAGAACCTCCTCTGGATACCCAGCGCTGCGCCGTTCTGGATCAAGAATGTCGAGAACCTCGGACCTGCCGTCGCCTGGGCCTTGTCGCCGGTATCGTGGTCCAAAACGCTGGTATCCCTCGTGGAGGCGTTCAGGTACAGCCCGTTGCCGTTCGCCGTGGCGCTGTTGCTGCTCCTGCTCGTCTTCTTTGCGCAGCGCCCGCTCAGCACCCGTTTCAAGGCCTTGAACCAGCGCGTCGGCCGCCCTGCGACCGACCACATCGGGCTGACACTTGGCGCGCTCGGGATCTCGGCGGCACGCGCCCTGCCCTTGCCGCTGCTGCTCGCCGTCCTCGGCTGGGCGCTCACGCGCAGCCCGCTGCACTCCGACTTCACGGCATCGGTCGCCGCATCGCTGCATGCGGTCGCGCCGTTCCTTTACAACACGCTGCTGTTCCGCATCCTGTGTGCCAGGGACGGGGTAATGCAGGTCCACTTCGGCTGGAGCGCAGATCGTCTCCCCATCATCCGCAAGCAGCTCGACCGCCTGACGGTCATCGGCATTCCAATCATCTTTTTTTCCGTGCTGTTGTACGGATCGCCGACGCCGGCCCACCGCGAGAGCCTGGCGCGGCTCGCATTCGTTATGCTGATGGTCATATTCAGCGGCCTGGTGCACGCGCTGCTGCACCCCCGCCGAGGCGTCGCCGCTCCCTTCTACGCCACCTATGCCTCGAGCTGGATCAGCCGCCTTCGCTGGCTCTGGTATGCGCTGGGCGCTGGCAGCCCCCTGCTGCTGGCCGTGGCTTCGCTCGCAGGCTTCCTCTACACAGCCGCAACCCTGACCGGCCGGCTCGTTGATACGTTCTGGATGATCCTCGTGCTCATCGTCGTGAATCTGATCGTCAAGCGCTGGCTTGCGCTGGCAACACAGAAGATCGCGTGGGAGATGGCACAGAAGGAACTGGAAGCGCAGCAAGCCGCTGCGAGCGCGGAGGGCGGGCCGGGCGGCGAAGCGCCGCCGGCCCCGGAAAACAAGCCGCTCGACCTGGACGCAGTCGACCAGCAGACCACGCGGCTGGTCAACGCCGGCCTGTTCTTCATCGGCGCCTTGATGGCCTGGGGCATATGGTCCGAGGTTGTGCCGGCGCTGGGCGTCCTCGACCAGGTCTCGCTGTGGTCGCAGACGACAATGATCGACGGCCAGGAGACCATTGTCCCTGTCACCCTGGGCGACCTGCTGCTGGCAGTAATCGTTGCCGGTGTTACGGCGATCGCGTCGATCAACCTGCCGGGCCTGATGGAAATCGCCGTGCTGCAGCGGCTCACCCTGCAACCCGGCAGCCGCTATGCGATCAACACCCTGACCCGCTATGTCGTGGTAACGGTCGGCGTTATCGCGGTGCTGAACATCGTCGGCTGGCGATGGTCGCAGATCCAGTGGCTGGTCGCGGCACTCAGCGTCGGCCTCGGCTTCGGCCTGCAGGAAATCGTCGCGAATTTCGTGTCGGGCCTCGTCATCCTCTTCGAGCGACCGGTACGGGTCGGCGACACGGTGACCGTGGGCGAGCTGACCGGAACCGTCTCGAGGGTACGAATCCGCGCAACGACGATTACCGACTGGGACCGCAAGGAAATCATCGTTCCCAACAAGTCCTTTATCACCGAGCAGGTCATCAACTGGACGCTGTCGGACCCGATTACCCGTATCGTGATCCCGGTGGGAGTGTCATACGGGTCCGACGTGCAGCTCGCGCACCGAGTGATGGAGGAGACACTGCTGGCGATGCCTCTCGTGCTCGACGATCCGCCGCCGAAGGTCTATTTCGTCGGCTTCGGCGAGAGCTCGCTGGAGTTCAGGCTCAACGTGTACTCGAGAGAACTGGCGGACCGCTTGCCGCTGACGCATGCCGTGCACGAGCAGATACTCGGCGCACTGCGCAAGAACGGCATCGAGATTCCGTTCCCGCAGCGCGACCTGCACCTGAGGTCGGTTGACGACAAAGTTTCGTTCTCGAACCGCAAGCCCCCGGACGCACAAGAGCCGGCCGACTGAGGAACAGTCACGCGGTCAGGGTTTGAGAATGACCCTTCCCGCGAAATCGACCCTGCCCATCAGCGGCCGGATGCCGTGCGCCAGGAAGTACTCGTCCACCGCCTTTCTCGCGCCCTGCCAGTAGCCGTAATCGTCGAGAATCAGGACGCCGTTTTTCACCAGCGCGGGATACAGGTGCTGCAGCTCGTGGCGCGTCGATTCGTACCAGTCGGTATCCAGCCGCAGGATGGCGATCGGCCCGGCCGGCATCTCGCCGGGGATGGTGTCCTGGACCTTGCCTTTTACGAAGTGCACTTTTTCGACGGGATAACCGGTGCTTTCTATGTTGCGTCGCACGTCGTCGAGCGGCGAGCGGCACCACTCGGACGAGTCTTCCGTCAGCTGGCGCTGCGAAAACTTCGCATCTGCGGACCGGCCGGCAATATCGACGTCTTCCTCCGTGGGTGCACTCATGCCTTCGTAGGTGTCGTACAGGAACAACTCGCGCGATACGTCGCCCAGTTCCTTCAGGGCCAGCGCAGCCGTCATCGACGAACCGCCACGCCAGACGCCGCACTCGACGAAGTCGCCGGGAATGTCGTTCGCGACGACGTAACGCACCGCCTCGACGAGCGCCGCGATACGCTCCGGGCTGGTCATCGTATACGGATTGACGGCATTGAAAATTTTCGTCGTCTGCTCGTCGAAGTCGGGCGGCAACCTGACCGCGCGCTCACGCTTGCGCTTGATGCCGATCGCACTCGTGAATTGCTTGATGCGGGGCCGAACCCTTGTATAGAAAAAGCTACTCATTTCCTGTCGCCTGCCGATATAGATCCAGGTACCGCTCCGCCATCGCGTCGGCCGTGAAATCGCGGGAAAATTCCCTGCCGCGCGCTCCCATCGTGCGCCGCAGGTCCGGATTCTCGTAGAGCTTCAGAATCGCCTGCTCGAGCTGGTCCGGCCGCCCCGGGTCAATCAGCAAACCGTTGCCGCCATCCTCGACGATCTCCGGCAAACCGCCTACACGACTGGCGATTATGGGCAGGGCGCGGTCCATCGCGTCGAGCAGGATACCGCCGATGCCTTCCTTGTTCGACGGCAGTATGAACAGGTCGAACGCGGCCAGGTGGTCGCCGACGTTGTCGACCCAGCCCGTGAACGAGACGTTGTCGAGGTCGCCGGCGAGATCACGCAGCATCGTTTCGTCGTCGCCACCACCGACCAGGAGGAACTGGAGTTCCGGGTGCGACGATTGCAGCCGCCGCGCAACCTCGATGATGTACTCCTGGCCTTTCTGCGCGTTGTCCAGTGCACCGACGTTGCCGACGATCCACTTGCCCGGAAACGTGTCCCTGATCGACTTCACGGTCGCCGGGTCGACGGACAGGCCGCTGCTGCTGCTGTGGATAACGCAACTCTTAACGCGCTCGTCGAATTCCTGCACGACTCGAGCGACGTCCGCCGCAACCGAGGCGACGAAGGCGGCGCGGGTATAAGCGCGTCTCGTTAACCAGCTGTCGCCAAGCGGATTGTTCACCCGCCGCGTGATGATGTAGGGAGTGCCGGATATCTCGTTGCGCAGCCAGGCAGCGTAGACGCCGCGCCCTTCGTGTGAATGGACAACGTCGGCCCCGCGGGTCGCCTGGAACGCCGCGAGCAGGCCGGAGCACTGCCGGATCTCGATGCCTGCATCGGCAAGACGCTCCGCGAGCGGGCAGTTCGCACGGGCGACCAGTAGCTGCTCCTGACCCAGCTCACCGAGCGCGCGGATAAGCAGTTCAGCCTGGCGTTCCCCGCCACGGTAGCCTTTTGCCAGGTTGATGTGGGCGATACGCACGTTAACAGAAGCCCGCGGGTTCGGAATGGCTGCTAGCGTATCACGCTCGTCGTCGATATCGGGTGCGCGCATTGCGGGCCAAAGAGCAAGCGAATAGAGTAGTCAGCCATCGGCTCCGCCGGGAAACAGGGACTTCAACATGTGTGGCTTCGTCGGCGGGACGGACCCTTCCTGGGATTACACGGCCGCGCTCGCGTCCATCGAACACCGCGGCCCGGATGACGGCCGCCTGCACCTCGACGGTCCCGTGCGGGTGGGGTTTCGCCGCCTGTCCATCATCGACCTCGACACCGCCGCGATGCAGCCCATGTTCGCCGATGACGGGCAGACCTGGATCGTCTTCAACGGCGAGATCTACGGCTTCCTCGCGCTGCGAAGCGAGCTGGAAAAACTCGGTCATTCCTTTCGCACGCACTCCGATACGGAGGTGCTGTTGCGTGCCTACCTCCAATGGGGGGAGGGATTCATCGACCATCTCGACGGCATGTTCGCGATCGCCCTGTGGGATGCCCGGGACCGCAAGCTGCGCCTGTATCGCGACCGGCCCGGCATCAAGCCGCTCTACTACTTTTACGATGGCCGGCGGTTCGCGTTCGCATCGGAGCTGAAAGCCGTCGAGGCGCTGCTCGACGGGAACGATCTGCAGGTCGACGAGACCGCGCTGTATGACTTCCTCGGCTACCGCTACGTGCCGGCGCCCAAGACGCTTTACCGACATTGTTTCAAGCTGCCCCCGGCGCATCGGCTGGTCTACGATCCCGCAGCCGGCAAGGCAGCCGACCCGCAACCATACTGGTCAGTCCCGGTACCCGAAACGCCCCGCGAAATTTCGGCCGACCAGGCGGCGGAAGAGCTTCGCAGCCTCATCGACGAGTCCGTGCGGGACCAGATGATTTCCGACGTGCCGCTCGGCTTCTTCCTGTCCGGCGGCGTCGATTCCAGCACCATCGTCGCATCGGCATCCGGCCTCGGCGCCGATGTATCGACGTTCTCGATCGGCTTCGACTCCGACGAGAAATCGGAGACTCCGTACGCACGTGAGATAGCAAAACTGTTCGGCACAAAGCATCACGAACGCATGCTTTCCCAGGCGGCGGCCGGTGACCTGCTGCCGAACCTGAAGAAATGGTTCGACGAGCCGTTCGCCGACGAATCGGCAATGCCAACCTACCTCGTATCGAAAGTTGCGCGGGAAAACGTAACCGTGGTGCTCACGGGTGACGGCGGTGATGAAGTATTCGGCGGCTACCGCACCTACCCGCGTTTCGAGCGCTACGATCGACTGCCTTCGTGGCCTGCCGCGATGGACCGGGCTGTTCATCGCATTCGCAAACCGTTCAGCCGCCGCAGCCCGGTTACCCGGATGACCAAGGTACTCGAGATCGCTTTCGCGCACGGTCCTGCGTTATGGGCGAAGATCATGCACGGTATGCCCGAGGCGGCGAAAGCCGAATACCGGGATCGCTTCAGTATCCCCGACGATTACGACGACTGGTGGCATTACCGCGAGCACTGGCGTGACGACCTGCCGATACGGACGCGCCTGCAGGTCCTCGACTTCCATACCTTCATGCCGGGCATGGTGCTGACCAAAGTCGATCGCACCAGCATGGCCGTTTCACTCGAAGCCCGGGTGCCGTTCCTCGCCCGCAAGATCGTCGAGTTTTCGTTCTCCCTGCCGGAAGACGTCCGTTACCACGAGGGTGAACTCAAGGGCATTCTCAAGTACGCCTACAAAGACATCCTGCCGTCGAACATCCTGCACCGGCGAAAAAAAGGCTTCGGCATCCCGCGCTACTACCTGCGGGACCTGGACGGCGGCAAGCCGGTCCAGGAACACCTGCTGCAGAGCCTGTTCCTTTGACAGGACGGTGCGACGGGTTGGATTCGGCGCGCAAAACGCAATATCCTGATTGTTCGGCTTGATTCGCAGCGCGCCGGTCTATGGATATGCAGCGTCCGCTCCTCGCAGCGATTACGCTGGCGGTCCTCATTACCGCCCAGGGAGGTTGCGCTTTCACCAGCCGGTCTGCGGGTTCATCGATGGAAAACGGCCGGCCGCCGTTCCTCGCGCTGAGTATCACCCGGCAGCCGGCGGCGGACTTTTCCAGCTCGCCAGCCCCCGCTTCCGCAAGAACCAAGGAAACCCAGGTTTTCGCGGGCTTTCACCGCTTCGAAGAAGGCGACGGCACACTCGACGTCGGTCTCGACTACCAGTACACCCGTTACGTCTATGACGGCATCGACGGCCGCAATCGCGACCTGCACCGCTTCCAGTTTCCGCTGCGATATCAGGGCATCACGGACGGATGGTCCATCGACGCCAGCATCGCGCCGGGTATATCGACCTCGTCGAACGTCCTGAAAGAATTCTTCGACCAGGTCAGCGGCGACGACCTGTTTGCCACCGCGCGGCTGGAAGGACGCCGGGACTGGCGGTCACGAAACTGGATCGTTGGCCTCGCCTACGACCGCACGTTCGGACGACCACTCGTCTATCCGATTGCGGGCGTCGAGCTGTCACCCAGCGACGCGCTCGATATCCGGCTCGCATTCCCGGACCCGGGGTTCCGTTACCGCTGGTCGGACCGGCAGACGCTCTCGGGCAGACTGTTTCCCGCAGGGCACCAGTGGCACGTCATGACCGACGATTTCAGCGCCGAGTTCGACTACCGCGTCGAGGGACTCCGCGCGCAACTCGGCTGGAGCATGCGACTGTGGAAACAGGTAACGCTGGATATTTCCGGCGGCTACGAATTCGCAAGGAAGCATTACCTCACCGACGACCTCGGCGTGCGCATCGAGTCCGACGTCGACGACCAGTGGCTTTTCCTGGTCGGGCTTCGCGCAGGACCGGCCCCGCTGCCCTACGCACACGGCAGCCAGCTCTGAAAACCAATGTTTTGACAATTTGGAAAATTATTCTGCTTCAGGCAGAATGCTAGGCCGCTTAACCGGCCAGCGGTTGCGCACAATGCCCTGTATTCGCGATAAATCGATAAAAGTCAAAGGCTTGGCCATTCTTGCAGGCGCGCTGCTCACAGCATCAGTGTCGGCCGGGCCCGTGTACCAGCCCGCCGGGGCCAACCTGACGCTGGGCGACGTGACGCACGGCGGGCGCGCGCGCTCGGCATCCAGCAATCCGGCGGCGGCAGCAGCCGACCGTGCGCGCGCGGCCGGCAAACCCGTCCGCGGCACCGTGCTGTCGGGTGCGGCCGGTCTCGAGTACGGCAATGTCCAGAACCTGTTCGACCTCTACAACGAGTTGACGCAGGCCTATGCGCCCAGCGATCCCGGCGCCGGCGGAGGGCCGGGCCAGGATCCTGGCGACAAGCCCGATGAGGGCATCAGCATCGGCGACATCCTCGACTCGCTCGACCCCAATGTCCAGGAGGCGCTAAGCGCGATTGCACGGGAAGTCGCGACGCAGACCGTTTTGCTGCTCCTGATCCGGGAAGAAGGTTACGCCAAGGCGTGGCTGTCGGCCGATGCGCCGTTCGTGTTCGACAAGCAGGTGCTTGGCGGCACGTGGACCTTCGGCGTCAACTGGTCGGGCAGTTCCAAGGCCTTCGGCATAACGGAACCCATCGAATTCGACCGGGACACGGCCCTGCAGGCGATCGAGAACTGGGTGAACACGCTACCGATCAACCGCCCCAGCACGTTGCCGGTGAGCGACGACATCGTGCTGACCCCCAGTCCCGACCAGAATACCGTCTTCCTGGCAATTACCAACGACAGCTCGCTGGTCAGCAAATCGACGCAAACCACCGAGTTCAGTCTCAGCTACAGTCGCGAGGCCATGGCCGGTGACAGCGGCAGCCTGTATTTCGGTGCCCGGGCCAACATCTACCTGAAGCAACTCTCGCGCCTTAGCGTTCGCTTCGGCGACATCACCGACTCCGAGGAGCTGTTTGATGCAATCCGCAGTGCGGACTTCCGCAGCGACGAGGGGGCGGGTATCGACCTGGGCGTCCTTTGGGTCGGTGAGAACTACCAGCTCGGCGCACAGGTAACAAACGTCAACGAACCCGAGTTCGTGTTCCCGGATGTAAACCTCGCGCCCTACAGAAGCGAATCGATCATCAGTGCGCTGGAAAACGACAAGACCTACACATTGGATCGCCAGCTGAAGCTGGAGGCTTCACTGTTTTCTGAAGACCGCCGTTGGTCGGCCCACCTGGGCTACGACGTGGACCCGGTGACCGAACCGATGGGCGACCGGTTCCAGTGGCTAACGGTCAGCGGCGGCTTCACCACCGACAGCTGGTGGATTCCGTCGGCCCGCATCGGCTATCGGCAAAACCTCGCCGGGACCGAAATCGGCTACATCAGTGTCGGCGCGACGCTCTTCAAGTACGTGAATATCGACGTCGCATCAGCCCTGGATACCGTCAAGATCGACGGCGACGCACTGCCGCAGGGCCTCATGGGCAGCATCGGATTCGAGATCAGCTGGTAGCCGATCGACGCTGCCTACTCGGCGGGCGTCTCTCCGTGTTCGAAGTGGTGCAGGTCCGGCTCTACGTGCGGAAGATGGTGTTCGAATTCTTCCGACAGGTGCTCGGCATTCCGGATCCAGCTGCAGGTCTCGCAGGTGCACGTGGTCTCGTCGTGCCGCAATTCGCTGTGCAGTGCTTCGACCAGCTTGATGCCTTCGCGCAATGAGTCGGCCAGTTCTTCGTCGGTCTTGTCGCCGCGATGGACGAAATCCTCGAGGCACTTGTCCCAGCCGCAATCGCCGGAACCGTCGCAGGTATGGCAGCGCTCACCGGTGGCCTCGTAGAAACTCGTGTGCGGATAGTTTCCACCTTCGATGAGTTGCCGAACCAGAATACCCGGGTAAGTAAGCGCTTCTATTAGTTGTCGTCGCATGACCCTCTCCTATCAGCTCGACTCCCATACTAGGCGGATCACCGGGTGCACTCAAGCGCACGCGCCGGCAAGATCGTAGGTAATTGCCGTAGTTGAATTTTTACGCTTTCCGCACGCACCGCTAGTAGCGGTATGTGAACTCGAGGCCGACCTGCCTGGGTGCGCTGGGCCATGCGATATCCGCCGGCAGGCCGATGAACCGGGCCGCGAAAAACCACTCGATGTATTCCTCGTCCAGCAGGTTGTTCACGAACAGTCGCGCCGCCCATTTCTCCCTCTCCAGGGAGAAACTGAGGTTGACGAGATCGTAAGCCGCCTGCGTGTCGAGGTTGTCCAGGGTCCAGTAGGTCCTGGCGCGGTGTTCGTAGTCGAGCCGGCTGACCAGGTCCAGCGCGTTCGAAAGTGCCGCGGTGTGCTGCAGGCCGAGGTTGAGCGTCCACAAGGGCGCTCCCGGCACCTTGCTGCCGAGTATCTCCTCCGGCGGTACGAGTACGCCCTGGACGTCCTGGTACTCCTTTATCTCGCTGTCGGTGTAGCCGATCGCAAGATCGACTTGCAGCGAGGCGGCCGGCAACGCCGTCACCTCGAGCTCACCGCCCCACAATTCGCTCTTCGGCACGTTGATGTTCGCCTGCGTGCCGGTCTGGTCGAACAGGAAGAACTGCTGGTCCGTGTAGTCCGTGAAGAACAGCGCCATGCCGCTGCGCAACCGGCCACCGTACGCCGACCACTTGAGACCCGTCTCGTAGCTGACCAGCGACTCCTGGTCGAAGCCGGGCGCGAAATTGCTGCCCTCCGAGAGGTTGTTGAAGCCGCCGGCGCGAAAGCCCTTGCCGACCGTGACGTAGCCGAGCAAGCCCTCGCGGAAACTGTAGGCGAGACTCGCTTTCGGCTGCAGCTCCGTGAAGGTCTCGCTGCGGCCCTGAGTAAGGTCTTCCGGCGTTTCCTCGTCATAGCGAAAAGCCAGCGTCAACTCCAGGTCGCCGGTCAGGTCATAGCTCATGTTGCCGAACGCGGCATAGTTCCTGAGTTTCAGGTCCTGCGCGGCAGGCGGCACCGGGAAACCGAAAAACGTCGTGGCCAGTGAACGGAAACGGTCCTGGTCGAAGAAGTACACGCCGGCCACCCAGCGAAGCGCCTGCTCGGCGTTGGATGTCAGGCGAAACTCCTGCGCGACCGTTTCCGATTTGTCGACCACGATGATGTTGATCGCGTCGACGAGCGTCTGGTCGAGGTCCTGGTCGTTACCCGAGTCGACGTCGGTGTACGACGTGATCGAGGTGAGCGTACCCCACCCGAATTCGTAGTCGATCTTCGCGGAAAGCTCCGAGAATTTTACGAACGACTCGCCGATTCGATTCGACTGGATCTCATACGTGGGATTGCCGAAGAAGATGGGCTCGGCCGGCGGCGGCAGAGGCAGTACCCCTTCGCTGCCCGGCATGAAGTAGCCCGAGCCGCCGTCCTGGTCCGAATACTGGCCCCTGAGGTCGATCGAGAGCGCATCGGTGGGGCTGTAGAGGAGTCGGCCGCGGAACGACTGCGACTCCTTGAAATCCACCTTCTGGTTGCCGAGATAGGCGTTCTCCAGCTGGCCGTCGCGATCCTGCATGCGCACAGCGGCTCGATACAGCAGCTTGTCGCTACCCAGCGGGCCGGAAGCGTTTGCCGCGACGATATAGTCGTTGCCTTGCGCCGCCGATACGCGGAACCCGTACTCGGGCTCGTTCGTTGGCTGCCGCGTCGAAATGAGCACCGCACCGCCGATCGCATTGCGTCCATACAGCGCGCCCTGCGGGCCGCGCAGGACGTCGACGGTCTCGATGTCGAACAGCTCCTGCGTGGTCAGAAGGTTGTTCGTCGCGCTCACCCCGTCGATGCGAAACGACACTGGCGGCTGGCCGGTACCGCGATTCTGTCGCACACCGCGAATCACCAGCGTGCTGATGCCGACTTCCTGGTCGTCGGAAAAGCGCAGGTTGGGCGTGAGGGCGGCGACCCCGTTGATGCGTTCTATACGGTGGCGCTCGATATCCGCCTGCGTAAACGCCGTGATCGAGTCCGGTATCGCCGAGAGTTTCTCGGCGCGGTAGCGCGACGTGACAATGATCTCTTCGATCCGCGCATCGGCCTCGCCGGCGGATTGTGCGAACGAGGGCTGCGGACCGACGCCCAACATCACGGGCACCAGGCACAATAGTATGCGCGGCACTCGGTAATCAGTGTCTTGCAATGGCCTGTCCCTTGTTCTTTGCGCGCACGAGGACGCCGGAGCGTCGCCCCGACATTTGACTACGCAGCCCGTGTTGTCAATAGGCGGGCGCGGTTACCGGCGGCTCGAGCGCCGCGCGCGGGCGGCGAAAGACAGCACCAGCAGCAGCATGACGAACACGGGTGCCAGGCGGCCGCCGCCACCGCCGCCGGTACCCTCGTTGACACCAACGACCACGGTGCGGGTGACGCTGGAGAGGTTGCCGGCACGGTCGGATACGCTGTAGGTAATGCTCTGCGTACCGACGACGGTGGAATTGATACTGCCCGACACCACGATCTTGTCTGTGAGGTCGCCGTCGATATCGTCGAATGCCGTCGCGCCGGGATCCAGGTATTCCTGCCCCGCGGGTATGTTCACGCTGGCCTCGCCGAGCAGCTCGATGTCCGGGTTGATGCGGTCACCGAGCCCGAGCCGCCCGATACCGTTATTGGCATGAATCTCCAGCACGCCGGCGCTGCTGCCGACCAGTATCAGGTCGAGTGATTCGTCGCTGTTGAAATCGGTGAGCGCGCCGCGCTGCATGCCGGCGCTGACGATTTGCTCGGCCGTGAGTGAGAAGGTTCCTGCCGCGGACCCCAGATACAGCTGGTGCACACCCGCCTCGTTGATCGCGACGATGTCCGGCCAGCCGTCTGCATCGATGTCGCCCGGCACGAGCGCCGTTACCGGCGAGGCACCGAACGACTGCCCCGCTGCGAACTCGCCGTTGCCCTGCTGATACAGCACCCTGTTCCGCGGCGGATTCATGTCATTGCCGTCGATTGCCAGCAAGAGGTCGGCGGCGCCGTCACCGTTCAGGTCGCTCGCGCTGGCGTTGGCGACGCTGCCGAGATCGAGTGAGCTGCTTCCGGCAACGGATCCGTCGCCGGCGTTGTAGATGAGTTCGACCCGGCGGTCAGCCGCGAGTACGACGAGGAAATCCTGGTCGCCGTCCTGGTCGAAGTCCGCGATCGCAAGGTCGCGCCCGGCACCGGTCGCGAGCGGACTGACGTCGATCGCGCCGTCTGCACCGCGTTTCAGGATCGCCGTGCCACCAGAGCCCGTAACAAGCAGTTCGGACACGCCATCGCTGTCGACGTCGACCTCCAGGAGATCGCTGACGTTTGCTACGCCACCGCCTTGCAGGCTCGCGGCGCTGCCGAAAACGCCGTTGCCGTCATTGACGAATATCTCGACGGAACGCCCGTTCAGGCCACCGACCGCGATGTCCCGGGCACCGTCTCCGTTCCAGTCAGGCAGGGCAAGCGCCGAACCGCCGCTGTCCGCGCCGAGGCCGCTGCCTGGCGTCGTCACGGCGCGGTTGCCGTTGTTGAAATAGACGATCGTCTCGGCGCCCGTCGCGACGATATCGATCGCGCCGTCACCATCCATGTCTGCCGTCTGCACGGCGGTCCCGGGCACATTGATGATCTGCGTGGGACCCTCGCTGAACGCGGCGACAACGGCTGCGCTCGCCCGGTCCAGGTTGTCATCGGGGTTCGGGTCGTCGGCGCTTACAACCCCGACCAGCGAGTTGTCGCCGTCCCCCTCCTGCGCACCCTGCACGCTGAAGGTAAGAGAGGTGTCGGCCGCGACGAGGCCGACGGCGCAGTCCATGGTGGGTGCACTCGTGCCGTTGTCGGTAACCACACAGCCCTGCGGAGCCGTGACGTCCAGTGGCGGACCGCTGGTCACCCAGCCCACAAACAGCTGGCCGTCCTGCAGGTCGGCGGGTCCTTTGTTCTCGATGTCGAAATTCCACTGCGCGTCCTCGCCCACCGTTACCGGGTTAGTCGCCAGCGCGATATTGAGGACGACATCGCTGCGGTTATCGCGGAGGATCAGCAGTTGAAAACTCAGTGTTGCCGTAGCGCCCGCCCGGTCCTGTGCCTGGACCTGGATCGTGTACGGTTCGTCGCGGGCATCCTCGCCCAGCGGTGTCCCCGACAGCACGCCCGTTGCCGCGCCGAGTTGCAGCGTCCCGCTTGCAGGCAGCCCACTCGCGCTGAAGCGGAGCACGTCGCCGTCGTCGGGATCGGCAAAATTTGCGGCGAGATTCAGGCTGTAAGCGATATTCTCGACTGCCTCCTGGTCCGGCACAGGCGCTACCACGACCGGGGGTTCGTTGCGCTGGACGACGAGCAGCTCGAACGAAAGACTTGCCGAGGCACCTTGCCGGTCTGTCGCCGTGACCCGGATGGAGTACGGCCTGTCGCGCACATCGGCCGCGACGGGTGTGCCCGCGAGCAGTGCAAGATCCTCATCGAACTGCAGCGAGCCGCTGGAGGGCAGCCCATCAATACTGAAGCGCAAGATGTCGCCGTCGTCGGGATCGGCGAAACTCCCGGCGAACGAGAGGCGAAATTCGACGCCTTCCGTCGCTGCCTGGTCCGGTACGTCGCTCACGACGAACGGCGGCGAATTGGGAACGTCCTCGATCTCGATTGTCACCGCCACTTCTCTCGAGAAGCCGGTGCCGTCGAAGGCCCGGTATTTGAATTCGTCGTCGTTCTTCTTGCCGCCGTCGTGCTGATACACGAACGTACCGTCGCTGCGCAGCAGCAGGGCACCCTCCTTGACGTTTTTCGTGAGAATCGCGGTCAGTCGATCGCCTTCGAGATCGAAGTCGTTGTCGAGTACGCTTTTCGCGCCGGAGGTCAGTTCGTCGGCCGTGCCGCCGCGCGAGACAACGAGGGCGTCCCGTACAGCAAACGGCGGCCAACCGCTCGCCCACGCGGCCGTCGAAATGCCAAGCACGGTCACCAGTGCGGCAAGTCTCGCCATGGCGGGACCACACTTCATACGTACCCGAACTGTCTTCACAACGCGATCCCCTGCTCTGTTGTAGTTATCGTGGACTGCGTTTCACGGAGTGTAACGAAACAACGTGACAGGTAAAAGACATAACACTTCCGGTAATTATGGTAAATTGTTGAATTAACGAAAGATATTCTCGGCGCATACGTACAAGTCTCTACGCCGAAAATTGCAAGCCAAGCTGGCAATGACAAGAATCCGCAAGCACATTGACCGCCTCCGACAACGAAAAAAGACCGTGATCATTAGCCTCGTCCTGATTTTCGAAGTGCTCGGCATCCTGTCGGCCATGCACGCCGTGATGAACGTCCGGACGCCACAGGGATCGATTGCCTGGGCCATCTCGCTCGTCATCGTGCCGGTTGCCAGCGTGCCGGCGTACTGGGTATTCGGCCGCGACCGCTTCAAAGGCTATGTGCTCGCGAGGCGCGCCGACGACGAGCGCCTCGACGACCTGTGGCGGCGCGCGAGACAGGGCGTCGAGCAACTCGTCGCCGAGACGGACTGGCAGAACGCAGCAATCCGCGGTACGGAAAACCTCGCGCGCCTGCCCTTCACGGGCGGTAACGAGGCGGAGCTGCTGATCAACGGCGAAGCGACATTCGACAGCATCTTCGCCGGCATCGATTCTGCGCAGGACTACGTGCTGGTGCAGTTCTACATCGTGCGCGCCGACGACATCGGCAACGAGCTGAAATCGCGACTCGTCGATGCGGCAAAGCGCGGTGTCGATGTCTATTTTCTCTACGACGAGATCGGCAGCCTCGGACTGGAGAAATCGTACATCGATGACTTGCGGCGCGGCGGTGCTGCCGTGTTGCCGTTCCACAGCCGCAAAGGCTCCGGCAACCGCTTCCAGCTCAACTTCCGCAATCATCGCAAGACGGTCGTCGTGGACGGGCGCGAAGCCTGGGTAGGGGGCCATAACGTGGGAGACGAGTATCTCGGCAGGGATCCGGCCGTCGGCCGCTGGCGGGACACGCACATGCGCATCGAGGGCCCGGCGGCACTCGGAGCCCAGATTGCCTTTGTCGAAGACTGGCGCTGGGCCGCCGACGAGACGCTGGCCGGTCTCAACTGGGACCCTGCGGCCAGGCCCGGTGCGGCCGCACAGTCGCTGATCATCGCCAGCGGACCCGCCGACGAAATCGATACGGCTTCCCTGATGTACACGCAGGCGATCAACGCGGCTGCGAGACGCATCTGGATCGCAAGCCCTTATTTCGTTCCCGACGACGCCATCGTCCAGTCGCTGCAGCTCGCGGCGCTTCGCGGTGTCGACGTTCGAATACTCATCCCGGAAAAGTCGGACAGCGCCCTGGTTACACTCGCAGGCTATTCGTTTTTCGACGAAGTCGGTTCGACCGGCGTCAGCTTCTATCGCTACCAGGACGGCTTCCTGCACGGCAAGGTGATGCTGATCGACGATTCGGTCGCGACTGTCGGCACGGCCAATTTCGACAATCGATCCTTCCGGCTCAATTTCGAAATCACCGCTGTTGTTGCCGATGCGGAATTCGCGCGCGCGGTCAAGGCGATGTTCGAAGAGGATTTCGCGCGTTCACGGCTAATGGAACAGGGTGAGTACGAAAGCAGGAACTACCTGTTCAAGGTGGCGACCCGGATCGCAAGACTGGCGTCGCCAATACTCTGATCAGCGACCGGCGGCTGGCGCGTTCTTTACGGCCACCGACTTGATTTGCGCGATCACCCGGTCGCCGGGCTCGAGTTGCAGCTGGGCGCGCGACCGGCGCGTAATCCGGGCAAGAATGTGTCCTGAGCCGACGGCCAGGTGCACGAGCACGCACGATTCGCCCTCTTCGCGCATGGACTCGATGGATCCCGGCAGCGCATTGAGAACCGTCGAGGTACCCGGGTCTTCGCGGCAAAGGCTCACGTCGTTTGCGCGTATGCGCAGACGCAACGGCGTCCCCACTTGATAGGCGCCCGGCACCCACATCTCGAGGTCATCAAAGGCGATCCGCGTCAGCCCATCCGCCGCGTCATGGCCGATTGCCGTAGCCTGGATGATTGCACCCGCCTCCTCGCCGCCGAGCAGCGGCAGGTCGGCGCGCAGCAGCACCTCGTGGATATCTCCGGCCGCGACGATACAACCGTGCTCCATCACGAGCAGGTAGTCGCAAAGCCGGATTACCTCCTCGACGCTGTGACTGACGTAGATAACCGGAATCGAAAGCGCGGCATGCAGCCGGTCGAGGAACGGCAGGATTTCGTCGCGTCGCGCGCGATCGAGCGCAGCCAGCGGTTCGTCCATCAACATCACGCGCGGCGACCGCAATAGCGCCCGTGCGATCGCCGTACGCTGCGCTTCGCCGCCCGACAGGGTGTTGATGGGCCGGTCGAGCAGGTCGCGCAGACCAAGCAGCTCGACGGCTTCGTCGAAACCGGTATCACTGCGGCGGCCACGGCGCTGACCGTACTCGATGTTTTGCCGCACATTCAGATGGGCGAACAGGCGCGGCTCCTGGAACACGTAGCCGATTTCGCGTTCGTGGACGGGCCGCGACACCGTTTCGTCCTGCCACACTTCGTCCGCGATGACGAGGCGGCCCGCGGCCGCTTGCTCGAGCCCGGCAATGCAACGCAGCAACGCGGTTTTGCCCGCGCCGGACTCGCCGAACACGCCGGTGATGCCTCGCATCGGGATCTCGGCGTCCACGTTCAGTGAAAAGTCACTGCGCTGCAGACCGTAGCGCACCGCGATCTTTCCGCTCACCGGGACCGCCTCTCGAGCCTGCGATTGGCAAGGAACATCGACAGCAGCACCGCGAACGCAAACGTTACGAGAATGATCGACATCTGGTGCGCGCTCGCATAGTCGAGCGATTCGACATGGTCGTAGATCGCGATCGACACCACGCGCGTCTCTCCGGGAATGTTGCCGCCAACCATCAGGACGACACCGAATTCGCCGAGGGTGTGAGCGAAACTCAGTACCGTCGCAGTGAGGAAACCGGGCGCGGAAAGTGGCACGGCGATCGTGAAAAACGCATCGATTTTCGAAGCACCGAGCGTCCAGGCGGCTTCAACCTCCTGCGTGCCCAGGGCGTCGAACGCACTCTGCAGCGGCTGCACCGCGAACGGCAGGCTGTAAAAGCACGAAGCGATCACCAGGCCGGAAAACGAGAACGTCAATGCTTCGCCGGTGACCTCGACCCACCAGCGGCCGACAGCGCCGTACGGCCCGAGGACGATCAACAGGTAAAAACCCATTACCGTCGGCGGCAACACGATCGGCAGCGCCACGATCGCCTGGATGGCCGGTTTGAGGCGCGATCGCGTGCGCGAAAGCCACCAGGCGAGCGGTGTGCCCAGGATGACGAGGATCAGTGTCGTCAATGCGGCCAGCTGCACGGACAGCAGCAGGGGCCCCAGTGTCGATGCCATCACTCCACTATCCCGGGCACGCGGTAACCATGGCGCAGGATGATGGCACGTCCGCTGTCGTTCCGCAGGAATTCGATGAACGCCCTGGCGCCTTCCGAGGCCGCCCCCCGCCGCAACAGTATCGCCTGCTGATCGACCGGGTCGTGCAGGGTATCCGGCAAGGGCCAGCTGCACGACGCCGGCGGCAACGACGGGGCCTGCAACTGCGAACGGGCGATAAAGGCGAGCCGCGCATTCCCGGAGGCGGCGAACTGCAGCGTCTGGGCGATGTTTTCACCGATCACCAGGCGCTCGCGCAGCGCGCCCCAGAGTCCTGCCTGGCGAAGATACGACCTTGCGGCGGCGCCGTAAGGTGCCGTATCAGGATTCGCAATCGCGACCAGGCCGCCATCGACGCTTTGCAATGCCGCGCGACAATCCTCGGCCTGGCGCGACCACAGGACGAGTGCGCCGAATGCATACGTGAATCGTGTGCCGGTGACTCCGGCGCCCGACATCTCCAGGCGCCGCGGCCGCTCCGCATCCGCCGAAAGCAGCACGTCGAACGGCGCGCCGTTGACGATCTGGGCATACAGCTTGCCCGTCGAGGCGGTCGTGATGCGGACCTCGTACTGCGATTCCTGCTCGAATTGCGCGGCGATCTCGCGCGCAGTGGCGCTGAAATTACTGGCGACAGCGACGGTGACGTAATCGTCCCCGGCCGCAGCGACCGGCAACAGGAGCGACGCGACGATCAGGAATCGTGGTGCGATGGTTTTACCCCGAACGGCTGGCCTTCAGCTTCTGACGGTAATCGTGAAGCAAAGGTTCAGTATAACCGTTCGGTTGTTCGGAGCCCCTGAACACCAGGTCGCAGGCCGCGCGGAACGCGATGCTGCCCTCGTAATCGTCACTCATGCGGATATAGAGCGGGTCGCCTGCATTCTGTTCGTCGACCACGGCCGCCATGCGCTCGAACGTTGCGCGTACCTGCTCCGCATTGGTTATCCCGTGCAGCAGCCAGTTGGCCATGTGCTGGCTGGAAATTCGCAGCGTCGCGCGGTCCTCCATCAGTCCGACATCGTTGATGTCGGGCACCTTCGAACAGCCCACGCCCTGGTCGATCCAGCGGACGACGTACCCGAGTATGCCCTGGGCGTTGTTGTCGAGCTCATTCTGGATCGTCTGCGCGTCCAGTGTCGCCGGGTCGCAGAGCGGCGGCGTCAGGATGTCGTCGAGGCTTGCGAGGGGTCGCGCGGCAAGTTCGCGCTGGCGGGCCGCCACGTCGACGAAATGATAGTGCATTGCGTGCAGTGTCGCTGCTGTCGGCGACGGCACCCAGGCGCAGTTGGCGCCCGCTTCCGGGTGCGCCTGCTTCGTGTCCATCATCTGCTTCATTTCATCGGGCTTGGGCCACATGCCTTTGCCGATCTGTGCCCGCCCGGGCAGACCGCAGCGGATTCCGATGTCGACGTTCCAGTCCTCGTAGGCGTTGATCCAGGGCTCCTGCTTGATCGCCTCCTTCGGCTTCATCGGCCCGGCGCGCATGCTCGTGTGGATCTCGTCGCCGGTGCGATCAAGGAAACCGGTGTTGATGAAAACCAGCCGGTCTTTCACGGCGCGGATGCACTCCATCAGGTTGACGGTCGTGCGCCGCTCTTCGTCCATCACGCCGACCTTGAGCGTGTTGCGCTCCAGGCCGTACAGGTCCTCGACACGAGAGAACAGCGTGTCGGTGAACCGCGCCTCTTCCGGGCCGTGCATCTTCGGCTTCACGATATAGATGCTGCCATAGCGGCTGTTCGGCTGGCTGTCTCCCGCCTTGCGGTTCGTCAGAGCACATCCAGCCGTGATGACTGCATCCAGGATGCCCTCGAAAATCTCGTCGCCGCTACGGTCCAGGACCGTGCTGTTGGTCATCAGGTGGCCGACGTTGCGCACGAGCATCAGGCTGCGGCCGGACAGCACGATGGGCTTGCCGTCAGCGCCGGTGTATTCGCGGTCCGCATTCAGGCGCCGCGTCATCGTTTCGCCGCCTTTTGAAAAACTCGCTTCGAGCGTGCCCTGCATGAGCCCGAGCCAGTTACGGTAGACGTTTACCTTGTCTTCCGCATCGACCGCGGCCACCGAGTCTTCACAGTCCTGGATCGTCGTGATCGCCGATTCCAGCACCACATCGGCGACATTCGCCGCGGCTTCGCGACCGATCGGGTGCTGCGGGTTCGTATGTATCTCGATATGCAGGCCGTTGTGCGCGAACAGGTAAGTCACCGCGTCGCCGTCGCGCGCGTAGCCCCTGAAGGACGTCGCGTCGGCCAACGCGACAGTCTTGCCGTCGACCACCGCCATGAATTCGTCGCCGGCGATACCGTAGTCAGAAACGTCCCCGTGGCTGGCCCCGTCGAGCGGAATGGCGCGGTCGAGAAAACCTTGCGCATACCGGATCACGGCGCAGCCGCGGGTCGGGTTGTAGGGGCCTGCGCGCTGCTGGTCGTTGTCTTCGCTTATGACATCGGTGCCGTACAGTGCGTCGTAGAGGCTGCCCCAGCGGGCATTCGCCGCATTGAGCGCGAACCGCGCATTACTGACCGGCACCACCAGCTGCGGACCCGCAACCTCGGCGATTTCCGCATCGACGTTGGCGGTACCGATGGTGAATTCTTCACCGCTATCGAACAGATAGCCGATGGACTTCAGGAATGCGGTGTACTCGGCGTGGTCGAAGTCCCTGCCGGGATGAGCGAGGTGCCACTCGTCGATTTTTTCCTGCAGGGCATCGCGCTTGCGCAGCAGCTCACGATTGATCGGCGTCAGGTCGTCGATCAACACCTCGAACGCCGTCCAGAATGCAGCCGCCTCCACGTTGATTGACGGCAGTACTTCCTGCTCGACAAAATTGAAAAAGGCCGTGTCGATCCTCAGGCCGCCGACCTCTCGCCGGCCTTTTTCACTGTTGCTCATGGCACCTGTCTGTTATGCGACGAACTGTTCTTCCTCTGTGCTGCCTTCCAGGGCGGACGTCGATGACAACCCGTGCATGATCGTATTCTGCACGGCGTCGAAGTAACCGGCACCCACAAAGGACTGGTGCTTGGCCGCGCGGAATCCGTGCTGCTCGTCGGCAAATTCGCGCTGCTGCAACAGTGAATAAGCGTACATGCCTTCGGCCTTGTAGGCGCGGCTGAGGCGGAACATGCTCGAGTTCAGTACATGCCAGCCTGCCAGCGTGATGAACTGGAACTTGTAGCCCATCCTGGCCAATTCCTCGCGGAAGATCTTCATCGTGTCGTCATCGAGGTTCGCCTGCCAGTTGAACGACGGCGAGCAGTTGTAGGCCAGCAGCTGGTCGGGGAACTCGGCATGAATCGCGTCGGCAAAGCGTTGCGCCTGCTCGAGATCCGGCCGCGACGTCTCGCACCAGATCATGTCGGCGTACGGCGCATAGGCGAGGCCGCGCGCGATGGCCTGGTCGAGCCCCGCGTTACAGCGGAAGAAGCCTTCGGGCGTGCGTTCGCCGGTGATGAATTTCCTGTCGCGTTCGTCCGAGTCCGACGTAATGAGATTTGCCGCGTCGGCATCGGTACGCGCAATCAGGACGGTGGGAACGTCGTACACATCAGCTGCGAGCCGGGCGGCGAGCAACTTGGCGACCGCTTCCTGCGTCGGCACGAGGACCTTGCCGCCCATGTGGCCGCACTTCTTGGCCGACGACAGCTGGTCCTCGAAGTGAACGCCGGCCGCGCCTGCGCGGATCATGTGCTTCATCAGTTCGAACGCGTTCAGGTTGCCACCGAAACCGGCTTCGGCGTCGGCGACGATGGGCGCGAACCAGTCGATGCTGTCGTCTTCATTCAGCGCGTGGATCTCGTCCGTACGGATGAACGCGTTGTTGATGCGCTCGACCATTTTCGGCACCGAGTCGACCGGGTACAGGCTCTGGTCGGGATACATCTCGCCGGCGCTGTTGCCGTCCCCGGCCACCTGCCATCCCGAACAGTAGATCGCCCTGAGTCCGGCCTGCACTTCCTGGATCGCCTGGTTGCCGGTGAGGGCCCCGAGCGCACAGAGCGGCTCGTCCTCGTGCACATAATCCCAGAGCTTCTCGGCACCGCGGCGTGCGAGCGTGTATTCGATGTGAACCGTGCCACGAAGCTTGACGACGTCTTCGGCCGAGTAATCGCGCTTGACTCCCTTCCACCGCGGGCTCTCCGCCCATTCGGTCTCCAGCTTCCTGATCTGCTCTTGTCGATTCATGACGAAAACCCCGTGCCGTATCCAGTCTTCAATGTACGTGAAAGCATCGCTTCGAGGCGTTATAGTACGCGGGCAAATATTGAAATTTCACAGCAAAAATTTCACAGTGTCAATTTCACAAATGTCTTATGTCGTCCCCGCATAGCCTCCGGCGAAAATCGCATTTCCTGGGCACCAAGATCCGCATGCTCAGGAAGCGCAACAATCTTACGCTTGAAGATCTCTCGGTGCGATGCGTGCAGATCGATCCTGAAGCCGGACCCTCTGTTTCCTACCTGTCGATGATCGAAAACGGGAAGCGGGTACCGTCGGAACGCCTGCTCGGCATTATCGCCGAGATCTTCCAGAAGGACGTTCACTGGTTCCTCGACGAGTCGCTGGAAGAAACCGCGATCGATACCGCGCCCGAAGCGCCGGTCGGCGGCATGCCGCTGGAACCCGGATTCCTGTTCTCGGAGAGCCTGCTGCAACTCGCGATCCCGGAACTCCTCAGCCAGACCGGTACGACCGGTCGGCAGTTCGCGCACCTGCTGATACGCGCGCACCAGGAAACCAACCAGAATCGCTTCCCCGACATCGAGCGGGCCGCGGAGAGTATCGGCAACAAGCTGTTTCCGATGTCGCTCGAGAACGTCTTCGATATCGCAAAACACCTCGGTCTCGAGATTCGCTGGTTCGACAAACCACCGGCCAACGACGTCGGCGAGGACCTGCCGATCAAATCGCTGGTACGGTCGTTTTTCGACGCGCCGAACAAGGTGTACCTCAATCGTGCGCTGGAGAAAGCGCCGGCGAGACTGAAATTCGACCTGGCCAACCAGGTCGCGCACAAGGTGCTCCATGACGGCGACGGCGCGCGGATCCCGCAGATATCCGGCGGCAGGAGCTCGACCCGGCAAATCGGCGGCGGTACCCAGAACGTCGACGCGCGCGACATCCTGCATGCATGGCGCGATTTCGAATGCAGCTATTTCGCGGCGGCGTTGCTCGCGCCAAAGACGCCGTTCCGTCAGTTTCTCGCGCGCAACGCCTACGAGATCAACTGCGGCGACAAGGTCGAGCTGACCACGACCCTGGTCATGAGGCGCATGCCGAGCGTGTCGCCCTACCCTCACTGGCACTATTTCGACGCCTACCCGCCGGGCAGTTTTCGCGCAGTGTACCGCGGCAACGGCATACCGCTGCCGTGGGGCAACATGTCGATGATCTCCGATCCGTGCCAGCACTGGGCGGTATTCCGCATGCTGCACAGCCGCTCGAACAAGCCATCGTCGCAGATATCCGTACTGCGAGCCGGCGACGACAAGCGGCTTTACTGCTGCCAGTCGATTCGCAGCCGCGACGCTGCCGACAACCGGCACGTCCTTTGTGCGGGCGTCGACCTGTCGCCCGCGCTCGAGTCCCAGGGATTCGATCCCGCGGCCACGATCGACATGATCGAGTCCAGCTGCAACGCGAACGGTGGCTCCGGACCGATACCGGCCGAGGCGCGACGGCAGCTGGGAAGCATCGGCCGCATCCTCAACATCGGCTGGATCGCGGACGGCGCACAAAGGGAAGCGACGATCATCTGTCCCCGAAGCTCGGCCTGTCCGCGCGACAAGCATTGCCTCGGCAAGCGGCCACGCACCATCAAGCCGCAGATCGACGAGATCCGCGAGTCGGTGCTGTCTGGCTGATTTCCTTCAGGCCGTTTTCTGGAACTGCCCCGGGCTCATCCCGGTCCAGCGCTTGAACGCGCGCGCGAAATTGCTCTGGTCGGAGAATCCCACCATGTAGGCGATCTCGGCCTGCGAATAGTCGCCGTCCTTGAGGTACTTCTCAGCGAGGCCGCGGCGGGTCGTCTCGAGGATGTCCCGGTAACTGGTACCTTCGGCGCTCAGCTGTCGCTGCAGGGTGCTGGTGCTGCGGTAAAGGCGGTTGGCGACGGTGTCCTGGTCGGCCTTGCCTGACGGCAGCATCTGCACCAGCAGGCGCCGAACCTCGGTGGCCACCTTGCTCTGGTCCAGCGACTCCAGGTACTGCTCCGCGATCCGCGACGTGGAATCCAGCACGTCGGGGATGTAGCCGGGCAGCGGCTCTTCGAAGACCTCCCTGGAGAAATAGAACTTCTCCCGCTCGTTGCCATAGGTGACCGGGCAGCCCAGGAACTCGTCGAGATAGTCGCGCGCCGTGTCGACCGGGAAGACCAGCTCCGCCCTGATCGGGCGCACGCGGTCGCGCTTGATGATCTCGCAGAGTTTGAAGAACGCCACGATGCCCGCCTCGTCGGCTGTCCGGTTGATAACAATTTCCGGGTCGGGAAAGGACTCGACGAATACGACCATGCCGTCTTCTTCCACGACTTCGGCCCGGGCAATTGCCGTGGACAGTACGTGGGCGTAGCGACACAGGCGTTCGAGGCCGCCTTTCAAGGTTGCGCTCGCCAGCCACGCGTGCCCGAGCACGTAAAAGTCACTCGGTTCTGCGCGCACACCAGCCTTCAGCCCGAACTGCTGATCATGGGTTATATAGACCGCGAGATCCCACAGGCGGGTCATCTTCGACAGCGGAATCCGCGCGCCGGGCCGCTGGAACTTGCTCGTGTCGATCTCTGCCTGCGCAAATATCGGCTCCGGGTCGATACCGTAGTCCTTTTGCAGCGTTTCGCCGATGACTCGGGCGACATTGGCCAGTGTCGTGGGTTCGTAAAGCATGGCAGACGATAGTGAACCCCAACAGCGATGCAGGCTCAAGCAGTTTTGCGCATTGGTGCGATCTGCACAAATGCTGACCGGTTTTGACCAGACCGAAGCATCCCGCCGGCCTACAGTGGCTACCGAATTCCGCTGGAGAACATCATGCTCAACCTGGTCCCGACCGATACCAACCGCTATGCACGATCCGAAGCCATCCATGCCGACGTATCGCACATCCTCTACGAGGCGTTCAGCGGCGACGACGGCCTGCTGTCCAATGTCGACCGGTGGACGCAGCGCAAGATCACGCTGGAGAACCTGACGAAGATCGAGCTCGCGCACGCGGCTGACGACCCTGCGGAGTACTGCTACCAGAACCTGGTACGCGAAATCGACTCCGAGGCGCAGACCGGGATATTCCTCGTCCGCAGTAACGGCGCCGACGCTTCGCTGCAGTCACTCGCGAACGAACCCGGTGTTTCGGGCGAACTCTGGAGCGGCGTAGCCTATATGGCGCCGACACTGTTCAGCGACGAGCTTGCACACTCCGACGACCAGCTTGACCTCGTCTGGGTAACGATCCGCGCACGCTTTGAACGCGCCCGCGTGGACGCGGAAGTATCGAAGACCGCACTGGGCATACTGATGCGGGACCCGGACGCTGCGCAGGACATGGCCGACGCGCTGCGCTCACTGATGTACGCCCACCACGAGCATGCGGCACGGCAAAGCTGCGGGCTGCCGACTCTTCTCGACGAACAGCAGGCACGCGAGTTATCCGTGATGGTGGCGCAACTCGAGCAACGGGCCGGCGACTATGCGGACAGGGTCCTGGAAATCACGTCGAGAGCGGACACGCAATGAAACCTCATCAATCCCTGCACCCGGTCGACGGAATCGTCAGGACCGGGCGACCTCGCAGCCGAATTCCCCCTTGTGCCGATCGCAATATCGGCGATTCGGCGGGCCTCGTGGCCCGCCTCTTTTTATTCAAGCTCGTACGCAATCACGCGATCGGTGACGCGCTGGTCCGACGCCATGCCGCCTACTGTGAGCCACTGGCCTGCGAACGGAACGAGCCCGCGATGATCCATCGTCGCCTCGCCCTCGAACCCGAGCACTCGCCAGCTCTGCGTATCGATATCGAATAGCAGCGCACCGCCGGCCGGTTCGGATGGTTGTCCGTTGTAGCCCATGCCGTTGTAGTTGTAGGGATTCTCGCTGCCGCCGACGAACAAGACGCCGTTGACCGCGGCCACTCCTGCCGCCGCCATGCGATAGCGCGGCAGCCCGGGATGGTAATCGACACTGCGCCAGTCGATACGTCGCCCGTCTTCGTTGTCGATGATGCCCAGGTAACAGTCCGGTACCGCAACGAAGTCGCGCGGACGATCGTCGTGCACTTCAACCGCGACCCCGTCGCAATAGACGATCGTATCGCCGACGATACCGCCGGCGTGCCCGAAGACGGCCGGCCCGGGTATCGGCGTGGCCTGCACCCAGGTGTCCTTGCGTGTGTCATAGCGCTGCACCAGGTTTACGTTGCCGAGTTCGTGCCAGCCGCTGACCAGGTAGACATAGCGATCGTCGAACGTAACGGCCACGGCATCGTCGACAGGCACGGGCATCGGCGCGCGTTCTTCGAACCTGCGCTTGCGCGGGTCGAATGCATGCGTCCACGGCGTGGAAACCTCGGAGCCGTCCCCCGCAACCGTGTAACCGCCGAAGACGTAGACGAGCCCGTCGGCCGCAGCGGCCACCGACGCGAGGCGGCCGACATCCCCGGGCACCGGATCGGCTTCGGCCCATTCGCGCGAACGGGAGTCGTAGATCCAGGTGGACGCCAGCGCGTCGGCATGCGTCTTGGCTTCGCCAAGCCCGTTGAAGCTGACGAGGTACTCCCTGCGGCCGGCCTTCACCGCCGCTACGGCATTGTTTGTCACGGCCTCAGGAAGCGCCGGCAGGCTCGACGACCGCTGCAACCCGAGACCGGACGCGAGCAGTGCCGACGTCGCTGCGCAAGTCACCGCACCAAGATACAGAATCCATCTCATCGACTGGAATTGTAGCCGACGAAGAAAGTTGCAGCGATAAACGGGTAGGCGTCACCTGTCCTTGAGACGTTTGGCACCGACCATCTGCAGCACGAGCTTTTCGTAGTAGGGTTCCGTCTTCGCGGCACGCACCTTGTGCAGGAAGTACTTCTCGTAAGCTACTTTCGCGAGATGGACCCACTTGCCGGCCGACGACCAGTTCGTGTTGCGGGGCGGGATCTGGGGTAATGCGACGAACGCGACGCCGCTGTCGCCGAAGTCCGCCAGGCAAACGGCGTTCCAGGTCGGGTGCTGGTCGGGCTCCTTGCCGGCCAGCTCGCTCTTAATATTGTGCGTGGTCGCCGTGACCATCGACTCGATCATGTAGCCGGTCTTGGGTGCGCCGGTCGGCACCGGCGTCGCTCCGACCGGCGGGATCGCAACGCAGACACCGACCGCGTAGATGTTCTTGAAGGTCGGGTTGCGCTGGAATTCGTCGATAAGGATGAAGCCGCGCGGGTTCGTCAGGCCTTCGATGTCGATCACGGCATCCACGCCCTTGAATGCCGGCAGGATCATCGAATGCACGAACGGCAACTCATGCTGCTTCTTCTCGTTACCATCTGTGTCGAACTCCGTGAAATGCATCTTGCCGTCTTCCACGGAGGTGATCTTCGCATTGCAGGTCCACTGGATGTGGCGATCGCGGAGCTCGGACTCCATCAGACTCCTGGTATCGCCCACCCCGTCGAGTCCCAGGTGGCCGACGTAAGGTTCCGGGGTCACGAAGTGCATCGGCACCCTGTCGCGGACCTTGCGCTTCTTGAGTTCGGTGTCGAGGATGAACGCATACTCGTACGCGGGACCGAAGCACGATGCACCCGCGGCCGCGCCGACGACCACCGGCCCGGGATTCTCGACCAGCTTGTCGAAGTCGGCGCATGAATCAGCCGCGTGGCCGGTCTTGCAGACCGACTGCGTGTGCCCACCGTGCGGCCCCAGGCCCGGAACTTCCTCGAATGCGAGCTTCGGCCCGGTCGCGATGACGAGATAGTCGTATTCGACGGAGCTGCCGTCGTTCATCTCCAGCCGGCTTGCTTCGGGGTGCAGCCGCTTGACACCCTGGCCGTCGAAACCGATGCCGTACTTCTTCATCAGCGCGGGCAACTCGATGACGATCTGCCCGGGTTTGCGCAAACCGACAGCCACCCAGGGATTCGACGGTGTGAACTCGAAGCGGTCCGAGTCGTTGACCACCATGACCTCGTGACTCTTGCCGAGCTCCTTGCGTAATTCGTATGCCTGCGTGATGCCGCCGATGCCGGCACCCATGATCACTATTCTCGCCATGACAAACCCTCGCTGCTGTCGTGTCTCGAATCGCCTCCGAATATATTATTGATAGTTAAATTAGTCTAGTCTAATTTATAGATTTCTAATTTATAATTCGCTATAGTGATGCCTTGTCGGCGCCCTGCGCGGGGAAGACGGGTGAAAAGGGATAACGATCTGGCAAACGAGCCATCATCGGAGGTCAACGAGATGCAGGCGCACGCGGCCGATGCGGCCAGCCTGATGCGGGCTTTCGGCAACGAGAGCCGCCTGATGATCCTGTGCACGCTCGCGGAAGGCGAGCGTTCGGTCGGCGAGCTCAACGAGATCATCCCGCTGAGCCAGTCTGCGCTGTCGCAGCAGCTCGCGCGCCTGCGCCGCGACGGCCTGGTCAAGACGCGGCGCGAGTCGCAGGTCATCCACTACTCACTGTGCGACGGGCCGGCCGACCGCGTCATCAATGTACTTCATGACATCTTCTGCGGGACAGGCGATCCCGCTGCAATAAAGGAACAGCACTGATGGATATCAAGTTCGGATTCGGCAAATACGTCGACCTGGATTTCGACCAGGCAATCGAGACGGTTACCGAGGAACTCGGCAAGGAAGGCTTCGGCGTACTGACCGAGATCGACGTCCAGGCCACCCTCAAGAAGAAACTGGGCGAGGACATGCGGCCTTACAGGATTCTGGGTGCATGCAATCCTCCGCTGGCGCACCAGGCGGTCACGGCGGTTCCCGAGATCGGCCTGCTGCTGCCCTGCAACGTGCTCGTCCGCGAAGACGATGACGGCAAGGTGCACGTGAGTTTCATGGATCCGGGCAGCGTTCTCGGCCTGGTCGACAACCCCGACGTCGAGCCGCTCGCCGCACAGGTCAAGGAGAAGCTGGAACGCGTACTCGCCGCCCTATGAGCGCACCCGCGGTCACTGCGTTCTTCGACGAGGCGACGTTCACGGTAACTTACGTCGTCACGGACCCCGGGTCGGCGCACGCCGCGATCATCGATCCCGTGCTCGATTTCGATCCGGCGTCGGGACGCACGTCGACGGCCTCCGCCGACGCGGTCGCCGGTTTCGTCAGGGACAACGGTCTCACCGTGGACTGGATACTCGAGACCCACGTCCACGCAGACCACCTCACGGCCGCGCCGTATCTCAAGGCAAAACTCGGCGGCAGGATTGCGATCGGCAGGAACGTCACCGCGGTACAGGAGGCCTTCAAAGGGGTGTTCAACATCGCGGACCTGGCGACGGACGGCAGCCAGTTCGACCACCTGTTCGACGACGGGGACGAATTCAGGGTAGGCAGCATTGCAGGTTCGATAATTGGCTCCCCCGGCCATACCCCCGCCTGCATTACCTATGTCGTCGGCGACGCTGCCTTCGTCGGCGACACTCTTTTCATGCCGGATTTCGGCACCGCGCGCACCGACTTCCCGGGTGGCGACGCGGGAATGCTGTACGACTCGATCGAGAAGATACTTTCCCTGCCCGACAACACGCGCCTGTTCATGTGCCACGACTACAAAGCACCGGGACGTGACGTGTTTGCCTGGGAGACGTCGGTGACCGAGCAGCGCGCATCCAATGTACACATCGGCGGGAAGGTATCGCGGGACGAGTTCGTCGCCATGCGCGAGCGTCGCGACACAGAGCTCGGCATGCCGAAACTGATCCTGCCCTCGATCCAGGTCAACGTGCGCGCGGGGCGGCTCCCGGAGCCGGAGGCGAACGGCGTGAGCTACCTGAAGATCCCCCTCGACGCTTTGTAAGGCGCGTTCGCCGCTCCCGGGTCCGACTGAATGTTCGCATCCATCATGGCATGGCCGGGCGCCATCGCGATCGGCATCAGCCTGGGCCTGCTCGGATCGGGCGGCTCGATACTCACCGTGCCGGTGCTCGTCTACCTCGTCGGGCAGGACGAGAAGGTGGCCATCGCCGGATCGCTGTTCATCGTCGGCAGCATCGCGCTGGCCGGCAGCCTGCAGTTCGTTCGCGCCGGCCTCATCAACTGGCGCAGCGTCGCGAGCTTCGGCATTCCCGGCATGGCCGGCACTTATGTCGGCGCGGCGCTGGCGGCATATATCAGCGGACTGATGCAACTGGCCCTGTTCGCGATTGTCATGCTGCTCGCGTCTTACCTGATGCTGCGGCCGATCAGGCTCACGGACGCCGACCACGCGCCCCGTGCGTTGTGGAAGATCGCGGGCGATGGCCTGGTCGTCGGCATCATCACCGGGCTCGTCGGCGTCGGCGGCGGCTTCCTGATCGTCCCGGCCCTCGTGCTCCTCGGCGGACTGTCTATGCACCAGGCGGTCGCGACCAGTCTCGTCGTCATTGCGCTGAAGTCCTACAGCGGCTTCTACAAGTATCTCGACGTCCTTGACGCACAGGACCTGAACCTGGACTGGCCGGTGCTGGGTTTGATCACCGTGCTCGGCATTGCGGGCAGCATCGTGGGCAGCCGCCTCGCACGAAGGGTGCACCAGGACAGGCTGAAACGGTGGTTCGGCTACTTCCTGATCGTGATGGGAGTCTATATCCTTGCCCGGTCGCTGCCCGGCGCGCTGGGCTTCTCTCTGTGAGAATATTCCCGCAATGAGATTCGCGAAACTTTCCGACAATTACTCCGTTGCAACGCAGATCAGCCCGGCCGACGTCGAGCACTTCGCTCGCGAAGGGTTCACGGCGATCGTGTGCAACCGGCCCGATGGCGAGGACCCGGGGCAGCCCACCAGTGCCTCGATCCGCGTCGCTTGCGAACGGCACGGCATCGAGTTCCACATGATCCCGGTACAGGGTCACGCGGTCGCGCCGGAGACCGTACAGCAGTTCCTCGACGTAATGCAGAACGCGAAGGGTCCCGTGCTCGGCTACTGCCGCAGCGCGACGCGCTCGGCGATACTCTGGCAGATTGCCGCGCAGGCGCAGGCACGCGGCTGACGGGCCTTCCATATCGGCAGGCGAGCCTCCACAATGGTTCGCCCAGTACCCACCATCGCCCTCTGCAAAGGACAACAACGATGAATCTTGGGATCACGGACCGCCTCGCGCCGGTGCTCGGGGCCGTCAAGACCTATATCCGCGAACGCGTCGAACCTGTCGAAGAGGAGTTCCTGGCCGAGGTCGAGAACGGCGATCGCTGGTCACTCAACGACCGCCAGCAGGAAATCCTCGAGGGCTTGAAGAGCGAAGCGCGCCAGCAGGGGCTGTGGAACTTCTGGCTGACCGACAGCGAGCGCGGCCATGGCCTCAGCACCGTCGAATACGCTTACATCGCCGAAGAGACCGGTCGCTCGCACCTGGCGGCCGAAGCCTTCAACTGCAGCGCGCCCGATACCGGCAACATGGAAGTGCTGGAACGCTTCGGCTCTGAGGAACAGAAGCGCGAGTGGCTCGAACCCTTGCTCGACGGCAGGATCCGCTCCGCTTACGCGATGACGGAACCCGGCGTTGCATCTTCGGACGCCACCAACATCTCGACGACCGCAGTGCTGGAAAACGGCCAGTGGGTCATCAACGGCGAGAAGACTTACATATCGGGCGCAGGCGACCGCCGCTGCAAGATCCTGATCTGCATGGCGCTGACGAATCCCGATGCCGCGCGCCACCAGCAGCACTCGCAGATCCTGGTGCCGATGGAAGCGCCGGGCGTGGAGATCGTGCGGCCGATGGGCGTGTTCGGTGACGATCATGCGCCGCATGGCCACATGCACCTGCGTTTCACCAACGTGCGCGTGCCGGAGGACAACGTGATTCTCGGCCCGGGCCGCGGATTCGAGATCGCGCAGGGGCGCCTCGGCCCCGGGCGGGTTCACCACTGCATGCGTGCGATCGGCATGGCCGAAAGAGCGCTGCAACTCATGTGCGAGAGATCGATATCGCGAACGGCCTTCGGCAAGCCGCTCGCCAAGCTCGGCGGCAACTACGATCGTATTGCCGAAGCGCGCATGAACATCGACATGGCACGGCTGCTGACGCTGCGCACCGCGTATGCGATCGATACGGCGGGCGTGCCGGAAGCCCAGGCCTGGATTTCCAAGATCAAGGCGGCCGTGCCGAAGATCGCGATCAGTATCATCGACGACGCGATCCAGATGCACGGTGCGGCAGGGGTATCGCAGGATTTCCCGCTCGCCTTCATGTACGCAAACGCCCGCACGCTGCGCCTCGCCGACGGACCCGACGAGGTACACCGCATGGTCGTCGCGCGCAGTGAGCTGCGCCCGTACCTGAAGGCGCGGCAGGACTGAGTGAAGACGTCGATCACGGCAAAGGACCTGCCGTCGCTGGTGGGAAGCGAGCTCGAACCCTCGGACTGGTTCGAGATCACCCAGGCGCAGGTCAACCAGTTTGCCGACGCCACCCACGACCACCAGTTCATACACGTAAAGCCGCTGCGCGCGAAGTTCACGCCGTTCCGCGGAACCATCGCGCACGGCTTCCTGGTGCTGTCGATGATCAGTCACCTCGCACAGCAGAACGCCGTGCGTCCGGAGGGCCTGAAGATGGCGCTGAACTACGGTTCGGACAAGGTGCGGTTCCTGACGCCGGTGCGCGTCGGCAAGCGCATACGTGCACGGCAAAGAATCATCGACGTCACCGAAAAGAAGCCCGGTCACTGGCTCGTGAAGACCGAGATTACGATCGATATCGAAAAAGAGGACAAGCCGGCCCTCGTTGCCGAGATGCTGGCGATGTACATCTTCTGAACAGGCAACAAGGGAACCCGACATGCGCGAAGCCGTAATCGTCTCCACTGCACGCACCCCCATAGGCAAGGCATACCGCGGTGCATTCAACAACACCGAAGCCGCGACGCTCGGCGGCCACGTCGTCCGACATGCGGTTGAACGCGCGGGACTGGATCCGGCGGAGGTCGAGGACGTGGTCATGGGCTGCGCCCTGCCGCAGGGTACCCAGGGCCACAACATCGCACGGCAGACCGCGCTTGCCGGCGGCCTGCCCGTCACGACGGCGGGCATGACAGTCGACCGCCAGTGTTCCTCCGGCATGATGGCCATCGCCGTGGCTGCGAAAACCATCGTGGTCGACAACGTCGACATCATGGTTGGCGGCGGACTGGAGTCGATCAGCCTGGTGCAGAACGAACACATGAACCTGTTTCGCGCGAAGGACCCGCGGCTGCTCGAGATGCACGAACACATCTATATGCCGATGATCGACACCGCCGAAGTGGTGGCGCGGCGTTACGGCGTCAGCCGCGAGGTCCAGGACGAATACGCGCTGCAAAGCCAGCAGCGGACCGCGGCGGCGCAGGAAGCCGGTCGCTTCGATGACGAGATCGTGCCGCTGCCTTCCAACAAGGGCGTGATGAACAAGGAGACGGGCGAGATCAGCTTCGAGGACGTGGTGCTGGATAAAGACGAGGGCAACCGGCCCTCGACCACGCTCGAAGGCCTGCAGGGCCTGCCGACGGTCAGGGACGACGGCTTCATCACTGCCGGCAACGCGAGCCAGCTGTCGGACGGCGCATCGGCCGCCGTGGTCATGGAGGCGAGCGTCGCCGCGAAGCGCGGGCTCGAACCGCTCGGTATCTATCGTGGCACCGCCGTTGCCGGCTGCGAGCCCGACGAAATGGGCATCGGTCCCGTGTTTGCCGTGCCAAAACTCCTCCAGCGGGCGGGACTGAAAATGGACGACATCGACCTGTGGGAACTCAACGAAGCGTTCGCCGTGCAGGTCGTCTACTGCCGCGACAAGCTCGGCATTCCGAACGAGCGCCTCAACGTGGACGGCGGCGCGATATCCATCGGGCATCCCTACGGCATGTCGGGCGCCCGCATGGTTGGCCACGCCCTCATCGAAGGCAAGCGCCGCGGCGCGAAATACGTCGTGTGCACGATGTGCATCGGCGGTGGACAGGGTGCCGCATCGCTGTTCGAGGTCGCCTGATGCGGGCGCTGGTCTGCGAAAAGTACGGCTCCCCGGATGACCTTGCGCTGCGGGAACTCGACGACCCGGTCGCGGCCCCCGGTGAGATACTCGTGGACATCAGGGCGGCGGGACTGAACTTCCCCGACGTGCTCGTAATCAGCGGGCAGTACCAGGTGAAGACGACGACGCCGTTCATCCCGGGACACGAAGCCGCCGGAATCGTCGCCGCGGTCGGCGAAGGTGCCGATCGATTCGCGGTCGGTGACAGGGTCATCATTACGCCGCCCACAGGCGCGTTCGCGGAACTCTGCGCGGTGCCCGAGCCGCTCGCCATGCCGATACCGGAAGGTCTCGATTTCGGCCAGGCTGCCGGCTTCACGATCACTTACAGCACCAGCTATCACGCGCTTTGCCAGCACGCCGTGCTGCAGGAGGGCGAAACCGTCCTCGTGCTCGGCGCGGCGGGCGGCGTCGGCATTACGGCCGTCGAAATCGCGAAGGCGCTGGGCGCGCGCGTGATTGCCGCGGCGAGCAGCGACGAGAAACTCGAGTTCGCGAGATCAGCCGGTGCCGACGAGACCGTCAACTACGCGGAAGCATCGATCAAGGACGCCGTCCGGGAGATCACCGGCGGCAAGGGCGCCGACGTGATCTACGACCCGGTGGGCGGCGAAACGGGCGAGCAGGCCTTGCGCTGCATTGCACGCGGTGGGCGTTACCTAGTAATCGGTTTTGCCAGCGGCGCAATACCGAGTTTCCCGGCAAACCTGTTGCTGCTCAAGGAGGCCAGCGCCGTGGGCGTATGGTGGGGTCCGTGGGCAATGCGCAACCCTGAACGCCAGGCGCAGAACCTGCAGGCGATGGCGGACATGATCAGCAATGGACGGCTGCGCCCGAGAGTCACCGGGTCGTATTCGCTCGACGAGTTCAGCGAGGCCTTTCGCGCGATCACGACCCGCCGGGTTCGCGGCAAGGTCGTGTTCCACATGGACTAGCGCCTGTCAGCCAAGCGTTGCGCCGCCGTCCATGACGAGCGTCGTGCCGGTGGTGTAGGCCGCCTCGTCGGATACCAGGTACAGCACGCCGGCTACCATGTCCTCGGGCTGCCCCGCCCGCGCTATCGGCAGCCGCTTCAGCCACTTCTGCACCCCCGGATCGGAGGTAAGGGCCTCCGCGAATTTCGTCTCCACGACGCCGGGCAGGATCGCGTTGGCCCGGATCCCGCTCTGGCCGTATTCGCGCGCGAATGCCCGGGTGATGCTGATCAGCCCGGCCTTGGTCATCGAGTAGACGGCCTGCCCGGGCATCGACAGCAATGCCGCGATCGATGCGACGTTCACGATCGCGCCGCCGCCGGACTCTGTCATGAGCGGCACGGCGTGGCTCATGAAGTAGTACGGTCCTTTCAGGTTGACGTCCACGGTCTTGTCGAACGCATCCGGCGGCAGGTCCTTCGCCGGCCCGTAGTAGGGGTTGGCCGCGGCGTTATTGATAACGATGTCCAGGCGGCCGCACTCGCTCTTTATAAAGTCCATCAGCGCCGCGATCTCTTTGAGATTGCCGGCATTGCAGGTTTGTGCGACCGCATCGCCACCCGCCGCCACGATCGCGTCGGCGACTGCCTGCACACTCTCGATCTTGCGGCTGGTGCATACGACCTTCGCGCCGCAAGCCCCGAGACCGTGCGCGATCGCTTCCCCAATTCCCCTCGACGCACCGTTGACGAGTGCGACCTTCCCGGTCAGGTCCGTTTTCATTCTCTCTCTCCAGTCAGTTTGCGCCGGAAACGCTGCATGCCGGCGATCCAGCGATCGTGATCCGCGGCCTTGCGTTGAAAATAGGTCCGCACCTGCGGGTGCGGCAGCACGAGAAACCGCCCTTCGCGGATTCCTGCCACGATGTCGTCGGCCACCCGGTCGGGCGACAGGATGCCATCGACGTCATTGCCGCCAAAACCGCCGTCAAGCGCTTGCGAATCGTCTTCGATGCCGATCATCCGCGTCGCCACCGCCTGCGGGCAGACCACCGCTACCTTGATGCCCTGCTCGCCGTGCGTTATCGCGAGCGACTCGGCAAATGCGACCGCCGCATGCTTGGTCGCCGAATACGCCGCGTCGCCGATCTGGCTCAGTAGCCCTGCGGCGGACGCGACATTGACGAGATAGCCGCCGCCGCGCTCGATCATGCGCGGCAGCAGGGCGCGCGCGGCGTATACGTGCGCCATGACGTTGATGCTCCAGCAGGCCTCCCAGCGATCGTCCGCGGGAACCAGGCCGCCTTGCATCGATGCCGCGATGCCGTCTGCGTCTCCGAAGCCGACACCCGCGTTGGAAACGAAGAGGTCGATCGCCCCGATGTCGCGTTCCACCGTGTTGACCAACGCCCCCACTGCCGCTTCGTCGCCGACATCGAGTACATGCGCGATGCCGCCGATTTCCGCGGCAACACGCTCGGCTGCGTCCGGCTCGAGCTCGGCGACGACCACCGTGACACCGTCCCGGGCAAGGCGCCTGCATAGCGCGCGGCCAATGCCGTGGCCGCCACCGGTTACGACGGCAATGTTGATATCGGTGGTCATTCGTTTCTCGCTGCGGCGGTAGGCAGGTTCCGCAATTGCGCGGGCCTGAAGGGCCGTAACATACTGTACGCAAAGGAGGTGGTCCAATGCTGCGCGTGCTGATGATCCTGTCCCTCGCCGTTTTTTTCGCCGCGTGCAAACCGGCGGATCCCGGCTCGTCTGCGTCGGGCAGCGTTGATGAACAGGCCGTGCCCGTGCATGTAACGCCGAACGTCGCCTACGAGCACGCGTGCGCCGACTGCCACGAAACCGGCAAGAACGGCGCGCCGCGAACGGGCGACGCCGACGCGTGGGCGGGCCGTTCGGGCCTGTGGGAAGCGGTGCTTTTCGAGCACGCACAGAAGGGGTATTTCAAAATGCCGGCACACGGCCTGGACGGTCGTTTCTCCGACGAAGAAGTGGCCGCCGCCGCCCAATACATGCTCGAGCTCACACATCCGGACCGCCCCAGGGACTGACGCCCGGCAGTCGTCTCTATTGCGCGGCTTCGAGCTGCCCGCCATCCACGTAGCGGATCGCCTGGTGCACGTATTGCGGCTGCGGTAAACGCCGGCGCCGAGTCTGCACGGAGATCAGCTCCACGTCCTCGAACCCCGCTTTGCGGTACTCGTCGTAGACCTCCTTGACGTTACGCTCCCTGGGGTCGAAGCAACCTCTTATGAACACATGGCGATTGCTGCGCATCAGGTCCAGCTTCTCAGGGGGCTTGTCGCCCCAGGACATCGCACCGCACATATAGATGCCGCCCTTGAACGTGCCCGGATCCGACGCCTGCACGAGGTTGGCGACCATCCCGCCATCGGAAAAGCCCGCGATGTAAATGCGCTCGCCGTTCACCACGTAATCGATATCGGCAGCGCGCGGCGCGAGTATGGCTTTGATGATACGTTCCTGGACGGGAGCAGAACTTCCCGCCCCGCTCGCGCTTATCCAGATGAGGTTGTGGGTTTCCATGACCGGCTGCCATTCATCGGGAACGCCACCCCAGTCGATCGACGACACGAACACCAGCACGCCGGGCGGCTTCGCGGCGTCGTAAGCACGCGGCACGTACATGCGCCATTCGATCTTCTGGTCGGCGAGCAGGATGTGGTTGAGGCTGTTCGCCGCCTCCTCTCCGAGGAGTTCGGCCGGGGTCATGACGAGGTTGACGAAACCGGTGCGCGGATGCGAAGCGTCGAACGCCTCGATGAGTCCGTTCGCTTCTCCCTGCGTCGCGCCCATTGCCGCCAGGAATGCGAAGACAATGTTCGTGTACATGCTGCGGATCAGAACCGGTCGATCATCGAATAGTACATCATCCCCAGCACCATCCCCGGGTAGCGCAACAACGTGCCGCCGGGGAACGTATGGATCGGTATGTCGGCCATTGCGTCGAAGCGGTCCGGCGAACCGGCTATCGCCTCGGCGATGACCTTGCCCGCGAAACTGGCAGTCGAAATACCGTGGCCGGAATAGCCTTGCGCGAAATAGACGTTCGGCTTCAGGCGGCCGAAGTGTGGCATGCGGTTGACCGTTACGGACAGCGTACCGCCCCAGTCATAGTCGATCCGCGCGTCCTCAAGCTGGGGGAAGATCCGCAACATGTAGCGCCGAACGAAACCTGCGATGTCTTGGGGAAAACCGGGGCGATAGTTCTCTCCGCCACCAAACAGCAGCCGGTGATCGTCGGACACCCGGAAATAGTTGACGACGAAACGGGTATCGTGCACGCCAAAGCGGCCGCTGATCAGCTCCCTGCAGCGATCCTCGCCGAGGGGCTCGGTGGCAATCATGAAGTTGTTGATCGGCATGATCTTGCCGGCGACGCGGCGCTCCAGCCTGCCGAGGTAACCGTTGCAGGCCAGCACGACAAACGATGCCTTCACCCTGCCGCCCGAAGTCTTCACCTCGGCCGGGTCGGTGTGCGTGTAGCTCGAGACCCTGGTGTTCTCGTAGATACGGACGCCGGCGTCGCTCGCGGCTCGTGCCAGACCGAGCACGTAGTTCAGCGGGTGCAACACCAGGGCCTCGGCATCCCAGAGCCCACCGAGAAACGTAGGCGTCGCGACCATTTCCTGCGCTGCGGATGCGTCGAGTGCGCGGCAGTGCGGGTAATCGTAACGTTCGGCCAGGGCGTCGGCGAGCTCTTGCGGCCAGTCGCCATAGCCTCGCTTGTGAACGCCGACCAGCTGGCCTTTCTGCAGGTCGCACTGGATGTCGTGCCGCGTCACGCGGCTGCGAATCTCTTCCTTGGCCGCCTCCGCGAAGTCCCACAGCTGCCGCGAGCGCTCGAGCCCGTAAAGCTCCTCCATCTCGAGCACGTCCTTGCGCTGACCGCTGCCGATCAGACCCCCGCAGCGGCCGGACGCACCGAAGCCCAGGCGCTCCGCTTCGAGCAGCACGACGTCGAGGCCCATTTCCGCGAGATTCAGCGCCGCCGATACGCCGGTGAAGCCACCGCCGATCACGCAGACATCGGCACGCTCGGCACCCGCGAGCTGCGGTCGCTCGAGCATCTCTTTCGCGGTGGCAACGTAGTAGCTGGCCGGGTGATTGTCGGTGCGCTGCATGGCTGTCGTCGCTCGATTAAAGATCAGGCGCAAGCTTCGGCCAGCGCAGCGGCGAGGTCAATGACGACATTCCGAAGCTGTTCGCTGCTATAGTTTGTGTTTGTGCTCAGGTCATATTCATTCAGGGGGGATTGCTCCGGTGCCGACCAGGAAGACGACAAGGACTTACTCGCGCCGCGCGGTAACGAAGCAGCTGGGCTCGATCGCGGGCGGTGCTGTCCTGTTCGCGCCCGCCATCGCGAGCACGCTCGCGAGGACGCCGAGACAGACCGAGGGGCCGTTCTACCCGCCGGCACCGCATAACGAAACGGACGTGGACCTGACGCTGCTCGAGGGGCATACCGACAGGGCAGCCGGGGAAACGATACTGGTACGCGGGCGCGTGACGGACCTGTCCGGCAAGCCGCTGGCGAATGCCCGGGTCGACATCTGGCAGGCCAATCACTGGGGGCGCTACGCGCACCCCGGCGACAGGAACCCGGCGCCGCTCGACCCGAATTTCCAGGGGATCGGCATAACGCATACCGATGCCGAAGGCCGTTACGGCTTTCGCACGATCAGGCCGGCGCCCTACCCGCTCTCGGCCATGGGGGATTCCGGCATGCGCCCCCGCCACATCCATTTCAAGGTCGTGCACGAATCTGCCGGCGAGGTGACGACGCAGATGTATTTCGAGGGCGACCCGCTGCTCGAGGACGACATCGTGATGCGAGGCACGCCGGCGGAATTGCGCCACCTCCTGATCACGTCCGCCGTGGAGGACGCCGAGACCGGGCTGCCACTGCATCGCTTCGATATTGCCCTGGGCTGACGCTATCATCGCTGCTCTATGGTCATGAAACCGACCGCGGCCAGGACCGCGCAGCTGCAGTCACTCCTGCAAAAGGGCTTTCAGGCGCTGACCCGGGGACAGGTCAACCAGGCGAGCGACTGCTGCCGCCAGGTTCTCGCTATACAGCCGGACCTCGTGGAGGGTCACTTCCTCGTCGGCCTGGTAGCGCTCGAGATGCGCGACCGTCGCACGGCGCTCAGCGCGTTCGGTTCAGTCACCCGTTTGCAGCCCGACCACGCGGCCGCGTGGGCGCAGCTCGCCAAGCTGTTCATCGGCGACGGCCAGCTGAATCGCGCCGACGCCGCCCTGGAGAAAGTTGCCCGCTCGAATCCCGACGACCCGATGGTCTGCGACCTGGTCGGCACCATCTACACCCGCATGGGCGAGCATGGCGCGGCAAGAAACTGGTATCAGAAGGCCATTGCGGCAAAACCCGAACACCCGCCCTACCTGCTCAATTACGCCAACAACCTGGTCTATCACGGCGAAACCGACGGCGCGGAAGAGGTGCTTCGCAGGATCATCGCGCTCGACGAGAACAATCCCCAGGCGCACTGGGTGCTCGCGAGTTCGCGCAAGGCCGCAGGCAACGAGCATGTCGAGCAGATGCGGGCACTGCTCGCGTCGCACCCGCAGCACCCGCGGCTCGAGGCCTTCTATCACTATGCGATCGGCAAGGAGCTCGAGGACCTGCAGCAGTGGGACGAAGCATTCGAGGCATTCCATAAGGGCGCCGGTGTGCGCCGCCAGACCGTCGAGTACGACGAGGCCGCCGAGATCGAGATGTTCGAGTTCCTCGAGCAACGATTCACCGCGGAGTGGGTGGACGACGGGTCGAAAGGACACGCGTCGGACGCGCCGATTTTCGTGCTCGGCCAACCGCGCACCGGCACGACGCTGATCGAACGCATCATCACCAGCCATTCACAGGTGCATTCCGCCGGCGAGCTGCAGCAATTCGGCATGGCGGTCCGGCGCCTGAGCGAGCACACCGACCCGCGGCGCTTCTCAATAGAGCTGTTCGAGTCCGCGCTCGCGCTCGACTGCGCAAGGGTGGGCGCCGTCTACATGGAATCCACCCGGCGAGTGCAGGGCGATACGCCGCGTTTCGTCGACAAGCTGCCGCAGAATTACTTTTACATCCCGATGATCCTGAAAGCGCTGCCAAACGCCAGGATCGTCCACCTGATGCGCGACCCGATGGACGCCTGCTTTGCGAGCTACAAGCAGCTATTCGCCGACGCTTACCTGCATTCCTACGATTTGGAAGAGATGGCGCGGCACCATTGTCGCTATCGCAGGCTGATGGACGTGTGGCGTGAGCGCTTCCCCGGCCGCTTCCTGGACATCTCTTATGAAGGAACGGTCTCCGACCTCGAACCCAATGCGCGCCGCCTGATCGATTTCCTCGGCCTGCCCTGGGAAGACGCTTGCCTGCGTTTCCACGAACAGAAGCAGGCGGTATCGACGGCCAGCGCGGTGCAGGTGCGCGAACCCGCCCATACCCGGTCAATAGGGCGCTGGCGGAAATACGAACGCCAGCTGCAGCCGATGAGAAAGATTCTCGAACAACACGGGCTCGAAATCGATCATTCTGCGGCCTGAATTTTCGTTAGGGTATCAAGCCAATATTTGCTAAATTTGTTGCAACACCAATCCGCGTCCGGCGCCGCTCAACCGGAGGCATCCAGGGGGACTTATGAAGCGCAGCACCACGAAGCAATCCAGTCTTTACCCACGGCGCTCGGCAATCGCCACGGCGGTCTCGACCGCACTGCTTGCAACAAGCCTGCCCGCGCAATCGCAGCAGCTCGAAGAGATCATCGTTACCGCGACAAAGCGTGAAGAAACGCTGCAGGAAGTCCCGCTGGCGATCACCGCATTGACGGGGGACTTCACCGAGCGCGTTAACCTGGACGACGTCAAGGACCTGATTTCCTTCACACCCGGCATTACCGGCAACAGCCAGGACAGCTTCATCGACGCCGTGAGTATCCGCGGCGTGCGGACACAGGACTTCGGCGTAGGCGGCGACCCGTCGGCGGCTATTTTCAAGAATGAACTCTACGAGGGCCGCAACGGATCGGCGGTTACCAGCATGTACGACGTTGACCGCTCCGAGGTGCTGCGCGGACCGCAGGGTTTCCTGTTCGGGCGCAACTCCATCGGCGGCGCGATCAGCGTGCATACCCGTAAAGCCGACATCGACGGCGGCTACTCCGGCTACGTTGACGTGGACGCCGGCGAGCGCGGCCGCTTCACGGTCGAGGGCGCCTTCAATATCCCGGTGTCCGATTCCTTTGCGATGCGCCTTGCCGGCTATCACTCGCAGGAAGACGGCTTCGTCTACAACTTCGCTTCCAACACCGACCTGATCGAGCACGACAAGCAGGGCGTTCGATGGTCTACCGCATTCGAGCGTAACCAGCTGTCGATCAACACCTGGGTCGAGTACGAGACCCGCGAACAGTCCGGCTCTGTATACCGCGCCGTTACCCAGGGCGATTACTGGGACAACCTGGTCGACATTTTCGGTGACGGGATCACCCCCGCCGGCGGCGAGCGCGACGCCGATTCGGACCAGTCTCTGGGCGACAACGACAACTCGGACATCCTGACGCTCGGCGCTCGCATCGACTACGACATGGATGCCTTCACGTTCACGTCCATTACCGGGTACAAGGACCACGACTTCTTCTACACCGAGGACTACGACGGTACGCCGCTCAACATCAACAATTACCAGCAGGACCAGACCGGCAACTACTTCCAGCAGGAATTCCGCCTCGTCTCCAATAACGACGGTCCCCTGTCCTGGTATGCCGGCGCTTCCTTCTACAAGGAAGAGATCGATACGCTGTTCACGAATTCCGGCGACGAGGATGCTTTCTGCAACTACTACGGCAATTATTACTATCCCGGCAACGGCATCACGGATTGCGCGAGCTACTACGATTACTTCTACCCGGGGTCACCCTGGCCGGCGAGCCCCGATGGCCTGCTGACCGAGCCGGGTCGAGTGATCGGTGAGTACACGGGCTGGGCGACCTACCTCGACCTGACATATGCGTTTACGGATAACTTCGACGTGAGCTTCGGCGTGCGCTACACCGACGACAAGAAAGACTTCAGCATCAACGTGCCGACGCCGGAGAGCAATCTCGGGGCTTACTGGGCCTACATCTTCAGTACCGACGGTGCGATCAACTCGTCGAACAGCTGGTCCGATACGCAGATGCGCGTGGTGGGACGCTATAGCCTGAACGACGACCATCTCGTCTACGCAAGCTACACGGAAGGCTTCAAGTCGGGCGGCTTCGGCAGCTTCTCGTTGGTCGATGCCAACGGCGACCGGGTCGCCGGCGGCGAAACCGATCTCAGCGAGGCCGATGGTTACCGGTCCAGGCAATTCGAACCGGAAAGCGTCGACTCCTACGAGATCGGCTACAACGGAACGCTGGCGGATGGCCGGGCCGACCTTCGCCTCACCGGCTTTATCTATGACTACAAGGATCTGCAGATCAGCTTCTTCGACACCGACTCGGGCGCCAATACCGTCGAGAACGTCGGCCAGGTCGACGGCACGGGCCTCGAGGGCTCGTTAACGGTTGCCTTTACCGAGAACTGGGACCTGTATCTCGCCGCGAGCTGGCTGGACACGGAGGCGAACGGCGTACAGCGGGTCTGCGATGGCGAAACCGTGGATGCCTGCGAGGGCAGCCCGCTGTTCTGGGCACCCGAATGGGCTGGCGCCGCCGTACTGACCGGCAACTTCCCCCTGGGAAGCGGTTCGATCAGCACCAGTCTCGAGGGCTTCTGGGAAGGTGAACGCGGCGGCGGCTGGGGCGCTTTCCCGGAAACGACGATCGATTCCAACCTGATCGCATCCTTCCGGCTGGACTACATTTCGGACGGCAACTGGCAGGCGGGCGTCTACGTCGAGAACCTGACCGACGAATTCACCTACGACGGCCAGAACAACAACGGCGGCATCCTGCCTTCGCACTTTTTCGGCCACAGGATGCCGCGGACCGCCGGCGTGCGTTTCCGCTACGGCTGGGAATAGGCGCG
>Ga0209536_100000820_pt1 | contig 51243 bp, 64 predicted proteins | sample DeeMarSeWOR28_12_FD_187461 | JGI IMG/M metagenome (GOLD analysis project Ga0209536, IMG submission 187461) | Marine sediment microbial communities from White Oak River estuary, North Carolina - WOR-2-8_12 (SPAdes) (version 2) | ecosystem: Environmental > Aquatic > Marine > Intertidal zone >...
CCCGCGCATCTCTCCTCGTAGTCGCCTCGATAAACCCCGCCGCAGCCAGGCGCTCGCTTTGTAGCGTCGCCTCCGCGTCTTGCGCACGCCCGCGCAAATACTCCGCATACGCCCACCCAGCCACAGCCGCAAGAATCAGTGCGAGTATCACCGCCCAACGTATTTTGCGTTTCCAGCTCATTTTTTGTGCCTTTCGCTGAGCAGCGTCAAGGGATTGCGTATACGTAGGGTGGAGCGGCGGCGCCTATCACGGAACGCACGGCGTGCTTCCTTGAACTCCTCCTCAGTCGGGTAATACGGCTCGTAAAACTTTCCAGTAAGCTCGGTGATCTTGTCCGCTTCAGCATTGATACGGATGAGTTCTAGGCCATACGCTGCTTTCCATGAATGATCAATGAGCACGCGCACGTGCAACCGGCTAAACCCATCGTAATAATCAGCGGCCATTGTTGGGGTGACGACGTGCGTCGCTGATCTCCAGCAAACGCAAACGGTCTTCGATAGCACGCACACGGTCAGCGAAGTCGCGCGGAGTATCCTCGGCCATGCGCACACGAAGATCCGCCAGTTCCCCCATGATGCCCGTGATTGCTTCGGCGGCAAGTCGCTGGTCGTTCAGCGCGTCGGCGTTCGTGTACGTGTTGCCCTTGAGGATGGACACTTGGATTATGAGGTAGACGAGGAGTGGTGCTGTGATGCTTGCGAATAGCAGTTGCAGCCACTTTCCCGTTGCGCCGTTTGGAAAATCTCTCAACGTGTCAGTCCTCATTGCGGCCTCCACTAAGCACCGCGTAGCATCTTGATGAAAAGCTCCCAAGGGAAGTTAATGCCAGGGCATGTCTTCGGTGCAAATTCATTATGTGGGTGGATGTGGCCCTCGTCGATGGGTATGTCGTGCAGGTCCGCAAGTGCACGTACATGCCGCGCGCAAAACCTCAACATCTCAGCAGGGGGTTTACTGGTATCGAAGTCGCCGACTAGAACCACACCCAGCCCAAGCTTGTTCATGTTCTGCTGGTAGCAGTGTGCACCATCGCTCAGGAAGTCGCGTCCCATGAGCGCTTCGTAATGCCCAGCTCCCGTCGCGTCTTCGATGTACTCGATGCCTAAGTGGTAGCCAATGTCCCGCCAGCCTAGATCGTCCATGTGGTAGCGTCGAATGGCGTTCCACGACGCAGTGCCAGAGTCCTTCGTTGCGCTGTGGTGCATGACGATATGTGACTTCTTCATGGGCGTCTCCACATTAGCAGCCAAGGGTTGTAACGGCGCACGCCACGGTTGTCCTCAGCTAGAAAGATATGCCCATTGTACGCGATGCCTTCTTGCGCTTGAGAATCATCAGGCAACGCCCACTCGGCAACAACGGTGCCATCAAGGCGGAGTATCGCGCCCTTGTTGTACGCGTCCCAGATCGCCCAGACCCAAGGCGCGCCATTAGGGTCGATGCCGTACGCCATGCCGCTCAGGTCGTAGTGCGGGTAGACGCTGAAGTTGCGCACGCACTCGACGACACCATCGACAAGGCGCACTACGTAAACACGCCCATCCGCCTGCTTGCCGATCCAGAACTCGTCGGTGTCCGGCACATAGGTCAACGCCTCTGCTCCATAGGTGGAGTCGTAGCCAACGCAATGCTCAGCGCTGTGCGACTCAAGCACGCCATCCGCGAACGTGATCCGAAGCAGCGTCGAGGACCACTCGGTAACGACCCAAATCTCGTCGCCACGCGTTGTAATCCCTTCGAGATCGCAGTTGTCAGGACACGCACTGCCACGCAGGACGACATGATCAGTGACTACGTCATCGCGCAGTTCAAACACCTCGCCGCCATCGTCAACGAACAGTAATGAGTCGTCAGTCCACACTGCGCCGCTCGGCTCGATGTTTGGCGCATCGTTGTAGACTTCGACGCCGTTGATGCCAGGAAAGATTAGCGCAACAGCAAGCACGACACTGATCATGGTATGTTCTCGTACGTCCAGGTACCTTCAGGCTCCAGGTCGAGCGCACTCGGATGCTCAATCACGTCGACCGCCTCGCGTATCTGCTGCATCTCATCCTCAGCAGCACGCGCATTGAGCTTCTTGAGTTGTAGTTGCTTCATCGCCCGCCGCCACATCATGTCCAGGTTCGCTTTCATGCCCACGTCTTCGTCGCTGAGTATCGCATCAACCTCGTCAAGCATCTGCTGCGCAGGGTCGATGTACTCGAAGCGCATGCCGGTGAGTGCGTTGAAAATCCTGTGCGACACAGGCCCGGCGCTTGGGTCGTCGATCTTGCCGATTGTGGAGTACAGCCGTGTCAGGTTCCACGCGAACATCCAGTTGAGCGTGCGCCACTTCTTGCGGTTGACTCGAATGATCTCCTGGTCACGGTAGGTGTCATAGCTGACTTCAAGCCAGTCCTGCATCTTCTGTGGCATTGCCTTGATGATCGGGTAGACTTTCGAACCACGGATGAACTGCGTACGCTCAGCGCCTGAGAAGAAGTCCTTGCCTATCAGCTCTTCGAGGATGTCGCGCTGAAACGGCCCGACCTGCGCAAACCATCCCATGAGTGTCTCACGCCAACTCCCTTGCCACAGTCTATTCACGTCCTCGCCAGGAAGATCGAAGTTCATTATCCAGGTAGACAAACGCTCAGCATACCCCTCGGGCAACGGCACGACTCCATCAGGCAGGCGCACGGCCAGCAAGTCATTGAGGTACTGGGGTAGTAACGTGCGCTCCACGTCGCTGCGCATGTCACTTTCCTTCTCGGCGCTCAGCGATCGCGCAAACTTGAACGGACTGACGAAGCGCCCAGGCCGGTTCGCAATAAGCCCTGCCTGCAGCTGCAAGTTCTTCCGCGTCCACGTCCAGAATGGGAAGAAGAAGCGCCGGATCAGTTCACTCTCCACCCACCCAAGATCCTGATAGTCAAAGAGGAACTTGAACACACGCTGCGCAGCTTCATCAGGAGGAAGCCCACGCTTGAGCGACTGCACGAACAGCTGCATTCTGTCTGCGTTCTCGATCCACAGACCCATCTCGGTACCTGCCTGGAACGGAGCGAGCACCGGCATGCCTATCTGTGCTGGGCCGACAGCTTCACCTGCTGCCTTGCCTCCAGGTAGAAATCGCTCACGTCCTGGCAGCTTCCAACCCATGCGCCGTGCGAGCTTGGAGCGTGCCTTACTCTCTCGCTCGACGATGTCACCGAGTAGGTCGCCTACATCTGGCCGTCGATACGTTACGTTAATAATACCTAGACGCCGAGAAAGCTTACGAACCTGGGAATAGGACATAGGTCCATGTGGAGTGTGCAGCACGCCATCCCCGCCCTGCATGATCGACCACATCGTGCCACGGTCCAGAATGCCGCCAACGCCAATCTCCATCGCACTGTTGACGACGTTGGTGAGCTTGTTGCGCGTGTGGAATGCAGGCCAAACGATCGTCATGGCTCGCTTCCACCAGAAATTGATGCGGTCGTACAGAGAGAAAAGCTGGCGTAGTTCGTCGGGTAGGTAGGAGGCGCTTACGCGCGCTAAGTCCTCGGCTATTGGCACGGGCAACCAGACCTTGCCGAGAACGGCAGGGTCCGCAAGTCCGCCAGCTTGCATCGGCGTCCAGGCTTGATAGTTTGGGTCGTAGATGTCGCGCGCATTGACAATCGACTCGTTCGCGTCACGACCTGGCGCAAGATCACGTCCTTTGTACCTCCCTGCCGCTTCCGCCTCCTCCACGTACTTCTTCCATATGAAGTCGGCAGAACGATTGTTCGGTGCGTGACGGAAGCGATAGAGCAAGAACTCACGCCGTGCCGCATCGTCAAGCTTGGCAACGGCTTCAATCGGCACGAGCGATTCGAACGCCATTTGACGCGCCTTGTTCAGCTGCTCCTCGACCGGCATCGCAATCCGTCCTAGGTGATTCGTGCGCGCGTTCATCACCTCTTTCCAGGTGGGCTCAGGTAGGGGCGTACCTGCACGAAAGATCATCTTCTGCGCAGCAGGCGTGTGCGGGCTGATGTTCCGCCCAAAGCGTTCGACGGACTCAGACAGAAAGTCGTGTGTCGTGAGTGCACGGCGGCCTGCCTGCATGCGAATCGCCGCGATCTCCGCCAGGTTGAGCTTGGGCACGAAGCCTAGGCGCTGTGCCTCGCGTAGCGTAGGCACCACACGCGCATGCGTGAACGGCTCAGTGATCGACGGAGCACGTGGCTTCAGTTCGCGTGGGCGAAACGCCCGCACACGCCGGGTACTTTCGTATATATGCGATACGTAGTTCTTAACGCGTATGTCACTGAAGCGCTTAAGCAGCTTCTCACTTACACCTACTGTGCTTCCCGTGCGCACCCAGTCTTCAAAGCGTTGGCGTGTCTGCGGATTGAAGCCGCCTTTCGCTTTCTTACCCTTACCGCTCTTGCGCGGTAGGAAGCCTCGGTGTACCTCTTCAATAAGCAAGTCGTCCATGGCAGCACGGTACATCTGTGACGCTTCGGCAACCCGCGCTGCATACCCTCCTCCTTTGCGGGCTGCAAGCTGCTGCAGGAACACATCCAACGTCCCTTCTTCAAGCACCATGGAAAGCTCTTCAAGATCACTAGCATCAATACCATGGAATATGCGGGCAATGGTATCCCGCACCATGAGCGTCTCGAAACCTAGCTTGTCGTAGTACTCAGCCTGCTTGAACCACTTGTACTCCAGCCCCGCTTGTGGGTTCGTACGGTGGAACAGGAACCCCATTGCGTTACCCGTGTCACGAATCTGCTGGGGCACCCACTGCATAAACCTGCCTAGGTCACGCTGCAAATTACCGGGCTTGGTCGAAAGCCTGGCGCCAAGTCTATCCACCACGTCCAGCGTTCCACGTCCTACGATCTTTGCGAGAGATTCCGCAACGTAATCCTGCATGAGCACACCCTTACGCAACACCTCCTTCTTGCGCAAGAATGACGTGCCAGGCAGCGTGTACCCTGCAATCTTCAGCCCGCCCATGTCCAGAAACTGCTCAGCATTCCCACGCACGCTCAGCAGCTTCCGCATCTCATCGCCAGCGGCTCGATGATAGTTACGAATCGCGTCGACGCTGAGATCCAGCTCCGACGCTGCGCCCGCCGCTGCCATCGCCTCCTGCTTCATCAACTGCACAAGCTCGCCATACTTCGCTCGGCCTGTCGTGTTGAGGATCTGGTGCGCGCCAAGCGTGATGCCCTTGCGTGATGCACCTATGCCTAGAATGTTGATTGGGTCTACGAGTAGATCCAACCCCAGGCCGAGTCCCGCCGTAGAGATGTTGTCGTCGTACCCCGACGCCAGCAGCACTTCCTTCCAGGTCGGCCCCATTTCCTCGGGGATGAAGACCCACCCCTTGTCAGAGCCTCGCAAAGCTGCCATCGCAGCCCTTTTTGCGTCTTCAGCCGTTGCACCTTTTTCGAGCGCGAGCTGGTGCGCCGTGATCGCGCCACGCCCTCGATCAAGGTTGCGCAGAAGGATGTCGAGCGCACGCCACCCCTTACGCCCAGCCCCCATCGCTGCGCGTTGCAGCTTCTCGAACCACGAATCGTTGAGATTAATGCGCTCGGCGAGATCTGGGTGCTTCTCCTGGAAAAGCTTGAGCGCCATGCGGTCCCGCTCAACTTCACTGATCTTACGTAACGCTCCGTCAAGACGCGCCTTCTCCAGAATACGCGCTTGCGTTTCTTGCCCGGTCGTCATGGGCGGCCCCATGGGCTTGGAGGGCGTAGGCGCCGAGATCTCCCCCAACCGCGTCATCGCAAGCCAGCGCAGCTCGCTCAGATCAGGGTCAGGGCCAACCTGGATCTGCGGTTCGCGCATCCCGAACTGCAGCTCGCGTGCCATGTCTTCGAATGCACGCGCCATTTCCTCAGGGGACGTGGCGCCTTGTGTGCCAAGCTGTGCAGGCGCTTCGGGGCGCTGCGCAAACGACTCGATCGTTGCGGGTGCGTTCGACGTAGGGAACGTCTGCGCTAGATCACGGTACACCTCTTCAGGATCGAACTCAGGCCCAAGTGGCATTACTCAGTTTCCCTCTCTGGCCGCGCGAGTTCAACGCCGATTTCGCGCTCCATCTGGCGCATCTCACGCCCGCGCGCTGCACGTGCATACGCCAACAGCTTCGCGTACTTCCTGCCTACTGCACGCCAGTCTGTCAACTTGCCGATCTGTGGGTCCCACTCGATCCTGGCTTTCGTCTTGTCCTGGCGGGCGTATTTCGTAAGCGCCTCTGGCGACACGCGCAAGAACTCTATGTCCAGCGGCTTGCCGATCTGCATCGAGCGCTTGACATTAGCGAAGAACGAGTCAGCAGGCACGACAGTGTCCGCACCTCCCTTTGCGCGCACTAGCACGTGCGTCGCACTCACGTTCTTGCCTTGCGCATCGAACACAGGAGACCACTCGACCTTTGTAGGCTCGACCGCCCAGCCCTTGGCAGGCGCTTCTATCTCCAGCTCCGGTGTATCTCCCGGCTGCTTGATCTCAACGGCTTCTACATCCTTCTGATCAATGGGGAGTGCGTCAACGACCTTCTGCGTCTGCTTCGTGGGCTTGCGAATGTGATCAAGCAAGGCAAGCATGTTTGCGCCGCGCTCCCTGCCCTCACCAAGCCCAATGCGAACGAGTTCGTCACGTCCAAGCACTTCTTCGGCTTGCATCAGCCCATCGATGTACTTACCGAACGCATCGGAGAGCCTGTTGTACTTGCGCATACGCATAGCTTCTTGCCGCAACATATCCGCAGGCGTGCGCTTCAACTTACTCGTCGTCACTTCGCCCGTGCTGACATCAATCGCGCCTGCAGACATCAGCTGCTTGTGCAAGTTGCGTCGGTACTTCAAGTACGCCCTGTTCTGTGCGTCAACGAAATCCTCGTACCTACCCAGCTCGCTGGAGTACTCAAGAATCGAAGCAGTCGCCTCGCCAACACGCTTGATATCGAGTTGCAGCTGTGCACGTTGCTTGTCGCTAATCTTGCCCGACAGCTTCTCCTGCATCTTGAGCATCGCGTCACGCATACGCCGCGCGATGTAGTTCGTCTGATAGCGGCGGGGGCGTACTGTCGTCTCACCACGCACAGGCGCCGCGCCTCGCTGCTCCACTGCCGCCTTCGAGACCGCGTAGTGCTCTGGCGACATGGCGCGCTCGAACAGCTGATCTGCGCGAGGCGTGCCCTTTTCAGCGTACGCTTTCTTCAACCCTTCTGTAGGCACGTCTGGGAAGTTGCGCTCAAGATAGCGTTTGAGTGCAGTGGCGTAGATGTGTGCTTCGCGTCCCGACTCCGCGTCCCACGACAACTCACCCTTGGCATTCCAGTCTTTCTTCGAGTCGCGGATGAGCTGGGCAAGGCGTGCCAACGATCCTGGCTGTCCTTCCTCCGTAAGGTCCGTGATCTCGCCCGCTTCGTTCCTACGAAACGCGCGTGGATTGGACTCAGCAGCAGTAAGTGCGGACTCCAGGATGCGCCGCGCGTGATTCAGCGAGATCTCACGTCCAGGCAGCTCGTAGATAGCGCCAACTTCACCCTCTTCCACCATGGTTTCACGCGCCGTTGCGCGCTCCTCAGGCCGCACGTCCTCCATGCCCTCAATACGTGGCGGGTTGAAGGCACCAACTTCGCGCTCACGCTTCGTCGTCTCGACACGCATTTCAGGGTCAGGCGCAATGTCATCCCATGGTGTGCCTTCACGTGTGCGCGCAACACGGTCTGCAATGTCCAGCATGTGCTGCGCGGTCTTCGCAAGCGGAGAGATCTGGTCGCGTGTCCACTTCTTGCCTTGCTTGGTGAGCGCCTTCTTGATCTCGGTGACATATTCCAGCGGCATGCTGAGCGCCGTGGCGACATCCTCCGCACTACCTGGCGTGCGGTCGATACGCATCACCTCGTCGAGCGCGTGCACCATCGCCTCGCCGTCCGTGCGCGCGAGATCGAAGTCTTTGTTGCTAAGCTTCGCAAGCATGTCTGCGTAGTCACCAATCAGCTTGAAGCCCTTGGTCGTCGCTTCGAGGTACGGCTCACTTGGATGCGTAGGAATCTTCCAGTTCAGGTTCAAGAAGTCCTTGATGAAGGTGCGTAGTTTGCCGTGTACGCCTCTGAATCCCGTGTCCTTGCCTGACTTCTCGACGTTGAGGTACGGATCAGCGACGAGCTTGCCTGACATCTTGCCACGCATGCGCTTCTCGCCTTTGCCGTAGTCCATCTCGCGGTATTCGAGAGATGCAGGTCCTTCACGCCCACGCTCACCTCTTGGAAGCGTGCCTTTGTTGATCTGGTCGCCTGCTTCGCCTCGCGCTCGTGCTCGCAACACTTCGAAGATCGCGCGTTGCAAGTTGTAGTTCGGGCCAGCTTCGGTCGAGCGGTAGTCGGCGCTGTTCCCCCACACTGGGCTAGGGAAGTCCGCCCAGACCGTGCCGGATGCAGGGGTCTTGGGCTGCATGTAGCCACTGAGTGCACCCAACGCTTCATCAGGCAACTTGTGCAGCACTTCCTTGGCTACGTCGACCCAGTCTTCCTTGCTCATGGTGGGGCGTTGACGCTTGGCGCCCTCTTCACGCAGCCGTCGCGCTTCGCCTCGCACCTTCTGCAGCACGTACAGCAGCTCCGCAGGCTCGATTTCGCGTCCTTGGAACGTGAGGTTACTGCGTGACTGCTCCACACCCGTCACCATGTGCAGCGGGATCTTCTCGTTGCCGATGGTGAACTCCTGGTTCTCGAAGGAGTAGAGATCGCGCGTGTCGTAGTGCTGACCTTTGGGTGGCTTGGGGATTGCGCGCTTTGTGCCGTCGCGTAGAATAAGCTTCCCGCCAGGGAGTGCAGGCAGCAACCGCTCCACACGTGGCTTCAGCTTACGATCGATGTAGATGTCGACCTCGGTAGTTGCCCCTTCCTTCGGGTCCCACTCCATGTGCATCAACTGGTCTTCGATAGTACTGCGCCGTCGGTAGAGTTCGTCGACGTATTCGTTGAGTGCTTCTGTGTGTAGACGCTGCTCACCAGCCGTCGTACGCATTGGCTTGCCGGATTGCAGCTCTGAACCAGGAATAGGCACGAACCCAGTGATGCGCCCACGCTGGGCCGCACGCTCTGCACCGCGCGTCTCTGCTTGCTGCTGCAACTGGTCGTACATCTCAACGATATGCCGTGAGAGTTCTCGCCCGCGCGCCTTGATGTTCTCTACCTTGCTGCCACGCACGTACATCTCGTCGATCGCCATGGCGAGCTTTTCGAGATCTTTCGCCGCGACCGCAGCCGCACGCTGCTGAGACGTAGGCCGCTCGACCAACGGGCGCTGTGTCGTCCTGAGCCCACGCCCCGCGTTACGCAGCATGAGGCGGTAGAGGTTCGTAGCTTGGCGTGCGTTGTCTACGTCTGCGGGAGGCGTTGGCAAGAGTTCGTCAGCCACGAACGTGCGCGTCTCGAACGGTTCGCCCACGACTGGTTCGCCACCTCGTATGACTGACGTAGCGCCTGGCGTCACAGGCATCTCACGCTGTGTCGTGACCTCGGGGACCGTGCGTGTCATGTTCGCCAAGTCCATAATCTTGGCGTGCATGAGCTGTAGGATCTTGCGATCGCCCCGTTGGCGCGCATCACGCAGCGCGGCGTCGAACTCCTCAGGACCCGCGTAATCCGGGTTGGAGTAAACGCGCGCCTCACGCTCACGCTCTGCACGGACTTGAGGTGCTTCAGGTTCGCCACGCGCAGCAGGCGGACGTGGAGGTCGCGGCGCTTCCCGCTCCGCCCGCGCAACGTCCATCGCCTCAGTTGAGATCGTTGGGCGAGTGCGAGGCGGTTGTCCTTCAAGTCCTCCAGCTTGTGCCTCGGTCAGCGTCGTAGGCCCACGACCACGCGTGCCCGTTGTCGTATAGAACGGGCCAGCGGGGCCGCCAGGTTCGCGCCCACGTGGGGCGGGGAGTTTCAGGCCGCCACGGTAGCGTTCGGGGACCACGCGTGACCGAGGCTGGTAGTCCATGGGTTGTCGCCCACCACGCTCATACTCTATGCCTGGAGGTGCAGGACGCTCCGGCGCCTCACGCGGCACGCGGAACTCTTCCATAGCCTGCCGCCCTTCCTCGGCGTCTCTAGCACGCTTCACCCGCTCGATGATGCGCGCTGTCACCTCCAAATCCTCAGCTGTCGCAGTGCCTGCACGCTCCTTACTCGTAAGCCCCTGCGCCGCCCTATACATCTCCTGAATAGCGATCGTCTCGATGTCCTGCCTGTCGCGCTGATCCAACTCCTGGAACGTGCGCTCCTCCGTGATCTCCGGCATCTTGCGGTCAGGCGTCTCCATCGCTTTAAGACGTTCGCGCACACCTACAGGGATCAGCGTCTCCGTTGGGCGCACTGCCTGATCCGCCACGTTCATCCAGAACTCAGCTTCGCTGCGAGGTGAACGCTCCTCTCCACGTCGCTCCCCGCCAGTACGCCTCTCCCCTCCCTCGAGCGGTGCTCCCTCAGCTTGCCGCCGATCCTCAACGGGAGGCGCCTCCACAGCAGGCTCTTCCGCCTCAGGTTGAAACCTCCGCTTGATCAACTCCTTAACGTCATTGACAAAGCCTTCGTACGCTTCGAGCGTGTCGGGGCGTGTGCTCTTCGACTTACGAAGATTAGCCAGGCGCGACTCCAACGCCTCCAACTTCGTCTCGATGTCTGCCTGCGACGCTGACTCTGCGTTCTTCGTGAACCACCTACCCACCGAGGTGCCCTTGAACCGCTTCAGATCCCACGAAGCTTCCGCAGGGGTGAGCGTCGGCCCTGATGCTTGCTTGATCGTCTCGGATGCTTGCTTGCTCAGATCCGCATACCGCAGCCAGTTGATTGCTTGGAGTGCGAAGCGCGTGTTGTCGTCCGCGACGTCGCCTTCGCGTGCAAGACGCACGAGCTGATCGACGACTTCAGGACGCCACTCGTTCGGGTTTCCAATCTTGCCCCTACGAATATTCTGGAGCACGGCGTCGAGCTGGCCTTCGACGAGTAAGGCATACGACCGCGCCTGCTCGCCCATGAGTCGATGCTCAAGCGACGCGCCTTCCGCTTCGCCACGCGCAATGATCGACTGGCGCATTGCCGGGTCGTCAAGAATCCCCCGCTTCAGCTGACCCGTTTCCTCAATGTACGTCTTGATCGCCTGTGCATCAATTACGTTGCGCGGGATCGGGATGCCTTGGTCGCTCATCACGAACTGCTTGGCAAGGTCGCCTTGCGTACGCGGAGGAATCGGCATCTGTGTGACTTCGGCAGGCGCTTCCTCTGCGGGACGTGCCCCGGTTGGTGCGGGCGCAACTTTCGGGCGCCCTCGTCCTCGTGCCACACGCCCTATCCCACGTCCTACTGCCCCAAATGCAGGCGGGAACGCCGCGAGCATGGCAAAGCCTTCAGGGTCGAACATGTCGAAGGCGCCCATGACTGTGAGGTAGAGCGGAAAGCGTTGCCCGGCGTTCTCTGCTGCTGCTTTCTCCTTCCACACTGGGCTGTGCGGATCGCCGCCCGAAATGAGGATAGCCGCATCAGGCAGGCGTAAGCCTAGCGTTCCCAAGCGCTTAACCGCCTCACTTGCCCCCTCCATCCGCGCCGTCTCTGCCACATTCAACGCGTGGAACCCTACTCCTGCCTCGATCCCATGCTTCCACTGCGGCCACATGCGCTCGATAAGAGCCACGGCCTGCTTGGAGATGAAGCGCTGTGCCGCACCAGCTACCCCTCCCTCCGCCTCCATCCCCGCCTTCGACTTCGCAAGCTGTGACTCACTGAATTTCTTGAGCGCCTTGACTCCGCGTTGGAGTGTGGGCACGTGCTTGACCGCAGCCTTGCCTAGGGCACGCGTGCCCAGCCCGATCGCCTTGCCCACGCCCGAGTACAACCCACCTGCCGAAGCCGTCTCGACCCCAGCGCCCAACGCGACCTGCCCAGTCGTTGCGCGCGGCACCAACTTCTGCTCAGCCAGGCGTAGAAACGGGCTGAATGCCGCGAGGTTGGGTCCTGTCGTGCCCATTGCTGCGGACTGTGCCCACGCCTCTTGGAGCGACCTGGGGGGCGGCAGCGGCTCCTCAGGGGCACCTAGCACCAGGTTCTGAGCACTCTCCGCGAACCCTACCCATGGCTGCGCCGCGTAGTACCCGTACAACCCCGCCTTTTCGCCCACACCAAGCGGCTCCTCAGACGGCATGATTTGGGCGCCGCTCATGACCCCACGCATGCCACGTTGTTGTTGCGGTGTCACCCCGCCTGGCTGTTGTTGGAGCGCTTTCGCAGTCCCCAACCCCAGCTGCGTCACGTCCTCTTGGTACGCTTGCTGTGCTCTACGCCTAGGCGCCTTGCCACGCTCCCCCGCCACGCGCGGCACCTGCGTCCCTGCCACGAGCGGACGTCCAGCCTCCCTCGCCTCCAACTGCCTGCGCATCCTGCTCGCCACGCTTGGAGACCGCAAATAATCGTTCATCCACCTGCGTGCCGCCTGCGCCGCCCCGCTCTCCCGATCCGCCTTGATGTCCGCCCAGCCTTCGCGCAGCACTCCTTCCCACAGGTCAGGCTTGAGATCTTTACCTGTCTCCCGCGCGTACTGCATGCGAAGGTTGTACTGATGAATCCGCTCGCGCTTGGCTTGTAAGTTCTTGCGTGCTACCGACGAGCCTGACTGCGCCTCGGCCTGCTTGTAATAATCGCCAAGCACCGCACCCCAAGTACGTTGCTCATCGTAGGTCAGCAGATCTGACAGGTTAGCCATGGATTACCCCGGACTGTTGAAGTACCGATCGACTAGATCTTCCTCTTCTTCCACTGGCGGTGCGTTACGCTCGGGTGTGGGCGTCGTAGCGGGTGCGCGCGTCGGCGTGTACACCTCACCCCGCACCCCTCCAACATCTCCTATCGGAATCCCCGCAGCCTGGATCGCGGTCAGCGTGTTGCGCATAACGTCCCAAGCTTCCATCTCCATGTCTTCGAGTGCGGAGATCTTGCCCTCCCACAGCTGCATGTCCGCCAGCTCTTCGTCACTCAATGCGGTCTGCGCGCGGCGCTGCGTCTGCTGCGCCCGTTGGAAATCCTGTTTGAGCATGTCCAGCGCGAACTTCTCCTGGTCCGTAAGCTTGCCTGCTGCTTGCTTCTTCATCAGGCGCGTGCGCGCTCCTGCCAGCTGCTTCTTCAGACTATCCATCTCGTCCATGCGCTGCTTTCTCGCACTGATAATCTCATTGATCAACGCGAGTTGTTCTTGCGCCTCCGCGTCGTTCGCAAACTCCGAATCCGCCGCAATGCTCGCTGGCATGCCTGTTTTCCAGCCTGTGTTAAGCTTAGCCCCAAGCGTCTTATTGCGGCGTTGGACTTTGTCGAACCGGCCTTTCGCCTCCGCATAAAACTGAGTGCCGCGACGTAGATCTTCAGGCGTTTCTGGAATCCTACCAAGCTCTTGGACATAGTCATCCCACGCGTTGATCGACCCCAATCTATCCGCCAGCTTCGTCATCTCTTTGTTGAACGTCCACTCTTGGCGATCGCGCGCCGTTTGCTGCTGGTACTGACGGCGGTACTGCTTATCCTCGTTGCGCACTGCCTGCTGTTGACGCATCAGCTCGTTACGCTGGCGCAACTGCTGCTGCTGGAAGAAGTTCTGGAACATGGCTTGCGGGTTCGTCACGCCCGTCATGCCCAGCGCAACATTCCATGCAAACTGCTGCGGCGTGATCCCACGCTCTTGCATGAAGTTGGCGATGAGTCCACTCTTCGGCTGTGAGTACGGCCCAGGCGCAGGTTGCCCCGGCGCAAGCGGGCTCACAGGCGGCATCACAGCTGGCCCGTACGCCGCTTGCGGGTTGTTCATCTGCGGCGGTCCCATGGGCGCGGGCTGCTGTGGAGGCATCGGCGCCTGCGGGTACATGTCCCCAAACATTGGCGTGCTCATACCCATCGGCGCAGGCGGACCGTACGGAGTCTCATACGGCGTCATGCCGTACGGATCTTCGAAGACGTAATCCTCGCGCGGCTGGCTCAGCGCAATGCTCGTCGGCACTCGCGCGGTCTCGAAGCCCTTACTGCCCATTAGTACCTCCCGGTCGGTGCCAACGGTCCCTGCCCCGGTTGCTGCCATCCGCCCCAAAGCTGGTTCACAAAGTCGCCGCCTTGCGGTATGTTGCCCCACTCCGGAGAGGGAGCCATCGGTGCCTGAGGCGCAGCGTTCCACCACTGGTTCGTCTGCGTTGGGATCTGCGAAGGCGCCATGCCTTGCCCACCTCCACCACCACCTGCGCCGGGGAACGACCCGAACGTCGCAAGGCCGCTTTGAATCGCGTTGCCCGCAATACCAGCCCAAGGCATTGGTGCCTGCTGTCGCGCTAGCATGTTCGCTTGCCCACCTGCAGCCTGTCCTGCCTGCCCCATCAGCTGGTTGTACGCGTTCTGAATAAACGCCATGTCTGCACGCCGCTGCTGCTCCCTCCACAACGCGTACTTCTGCTGCGTCTCCACATCACGCATCGTACGCCCCGCCTGATTCGCCAGCGCGTACGAACTCGCCAGCCCACCACGCATGCCTGACTTGCCAAGCTTGCCTGACGCCGCTGCCAGATCCTGCTGCTGTTTGAGCGCACTCAACTGCATCGGCAAGTTCATCAGTTTCGGGTCGATGTACCCTGGCTGTTGTGCAAGGTTCGCGAGGTTCTGCCCCCACGCACCTGTCGCCTGTCCGCCCATCCCCATCGCCGCCATGAGGTTGGGGTCCATGCCTTGCATCCATGGCTGCATCTGCTCAGGCTGGTACAGCGAGGCGGCCTGTTGGTAGTACTTGTTCTGCGACTTCTGTTGACGCCGTGCACCGATGCCTTGCAACGCGCCGCCTAGAATCCCTAGCCCAGCAATCGCGCCCAAGAACGCATGCTCTACGCTACCTGCGGGAAGTAGGGCGACAAGTAGTGCGTCAAGCGGCAGCAACCCATACAGTAGATCCGTTAAGCGCATGCCTCGTAATTTTTTGAACATCGCTGCCTCCTACTGGTCGAACACGGCATTCACCCAGTTCGTGAACTCCGTAATTAACTCGTTCTTGTCAGCTGCGATCCGATCGGTGCGGAACTCCGTGACGTACTGCGGGTTCTCCAGCGCAGTAGCAACTGAGTTCCTTGAAGCGTTTCATTGGTCGAGCAACTTCTTGAGCATCATTCTCTCCTATGAAACAACCATTACGCGGCGTGCTGCTGCTGCTGCTGCCGGATGAATTGCGATCGTGACCGCATCCCAATTACTGGAATTGCTGAGCGTGAATGTGCCAGGGTCCTCGGAAGATCCGGTGTACGCACGACTCGACATACCGCCAGTACCACCGGCGCTGCCCACGCCCGTGTCATAGGTCTCCTGCAGGTTGTTCGTGCCGTCGTAACCCGATGGGCCGTTGTCGCACGTACGGCGACCGTCTGAGTTCGTCTCCATCACGACCCAGCGGTAGTCCTTCGAGCCGCCGGTCGGGGTGACGCTTGGCGGGTCTGGGTATTTGTTATATCCACCACTCGCACCAGCGACCTCGGGAGCCTGCGTCGCAGGATCTTCCGCGCCGGTCAGCGCGCAAGTGAACCAACCGGCTGACCCGGCTGCGTTGTACGTCGAAGTTGGGTCCGTCTCGCTACTACTCGTCGCCTTCTTGTAGAAGACGGCCAAGCCACCTTGAGCTTGCAGCAAGGTCCACCCTGAAGGCGTAGACCAAGTCGCGGAGTGATACGAGTATCCATAGCACGCAAGCAGGACGTCGTCAGCAGCGTGCGTGGGTAGCACCGCTGTAATGCCGCTTGCCGCAGGACTGCCAATTCCTGAATTCGTCGCAATAGTAGGCGCAGCCATTAAGCGTTCTCTCGATAGTTGACGGTCACTGTCACAGAGTTCACTGAACCAGTAACGGTGCCGAGGTTAATGGAAATGACCTGATCGGCAGCTACGTTAGCACTAGTGATAGTCGTCTCGGAAGTGATCGCCGTAGTAGGTGTGATCTGGTCGATGAGCGTACCAGCAGCCGTAACCGTGGCCGCGTTCTCAATATTGCAAACCACGCTCGTCCCGCCCTCGCAAATAGCCTGAATCTCCGTAACCGTGATTGCCTTGTTGGTGATCCACATAGCAAACAAGTCGTTCTCGGCAGGATCTTCAATCGTAATACTTTTACTGTGTTCCAGTGTGTACCACTCAGGAGCAGTTGCACCACTGTTTGTGCGTAGATACTGGTAGGCGGTTCCAATACCTAATTTACCAAGCGAGTTACTACCGTCCGAGTACAGCACATCACCAGCCGTGTACGTGCTCTGCCCAGTACCACCGTTGGTTTCACCTGTCGTACCTGTAACATCGTTCGCTAGGTCCACGGCACTATAGGACGGCACCGTGGCTCCACCGTGAAGCACCGTATTGGCTCCACCCACGGCCAGTTTGGCAAGCGTGTTCGCTGCACTGGCGTAGAGAATGTCGCCCTGAGCGTAGGTGCTTTGATCGGTTCCGCCTTGCGCCTCTGACAGTGGAGTGGTCAGACCAGACAGCGACGTGATGTCGCTGTTTGCGCCGCTTGCCGCGCTTCCGCTATGGGGGTTTGCTGCGCCAACATGAGTGTCTATGTCTGCGTGGCTGGTAGTGCCGTTGTTCGTAAGTGCCGTATCGTGATCTATCTTCCCGCCATCCGACGAACCAGTATGTGCGTGGTTCGCCCATGTAACAGATGCGCTCAAATCGTTGACTTCGCTACCAGCGGGCAGATTACCAATATCGAATTTTCGCAGCGCACCGCCAGCCTCCCAACCCAAGAGCATGTCGGTGGCGGCAGGAGATCCTTCTTCGGTCACACTCCCGATAGCAAGCTCGGTTGGTCCCGCAGCGCCACCAGTAGCATTCCCGAGCAACGTGTTGGCCGCAAAGTTCTCGCCCTCGTAGGCGGTCTTGATTTCGGACCCGCTGCCGTAGGTTTCATTCGCCGCAGTGTTATCGGCGGTTGCATCTGTGCATTTAGCTTCTGTGTCCGCTGTTGGGATGGGCGTGGTCTGCACTGCATAACTGCCTGCACCACCCGATCTTTTGAGATAGCCATCACTGCCAAAGTCACCGTCCTGAACGACATCTGCATGACTCGTCTCGTTTGATGCGGTATTGTCGGCTGTGGCGTCAGTACATTTAGCAGCAGTATCAGAAGTAGGAATTGGTGTAGCTTGAACAGCATATGAACCAGCACCGCCTGAGCGTTGCAAGTAACCATCTGAAGCAAAGTCACCGTCTTGGACAACATCTGCGTGAGATGTTTCATTCGCTGATGTCTGATCGGCCAAAGCATCCGTACACTTGGCTGCGGTGTCACTCGTTGGGATCGGCGTAGCCTGTACGGAATACGCACCCGCCCCATCCGTCTTGCAATACCCGGCAGACGAGAAGTCGCCGTCCACAACAACATCAGCATGACTGGTTTCTGGATAGTTGGAGCAGTTGGAGAGGTCGCCAGCAGACGGGGTGCCAATGTTGGGTGTCGTTAGTGTTGGTGAGGTGGCACGCACCACACTGCCTGTGCCCTCGGTGGCCGTGTAAACCACGGCATCGCCACCGGCAGCACCAACCGGAACCTCGTTTTCTAAAATATCTGCGCAGGCCGTTTCGAGGTTATTCGTCTCGCTTCCTGCGGGCATGTTGCCGACATCATACCGACGTAGGTTGCCCTCGGCGGTTTCCCCTAACAACCAGTCGCCACTAGCGGGAGATGCCTCCTCTGTTATCGCGCTGATCTTTGCATAGGCCCCAGTATTAGCACTAGCACCATAAACAATCTCGTCCGCAGCCACGCCAGTCATTGATGATTCTAAATCGTTTGTCTCGCTACCGGCGGGCATATTACCAACGTCGTAGCGGCGCAAATTACCTTCGGCTGTCTCACCAAGCAGCCAGTCCCCGCTCGCTGGGGACGCCTCTTCGGTGATGGTGCTAATTTTCCCGTATGCACCCGTATTCGCGCTCGCGCCGTACACAATCTCGTCGGCGGCAACATCCGTCATCGCAGACTCAAGGTTGTTGGTCTCGGTATAGGAGGTGGGACCGCTCGTGTTGATTGCTGAAATCTCGCGCACGGACAGACTCATGTCCACGGGTGTAATGGACTTAGATGCACCATCCGCCTCGACGTAGATGGTTAGAACGTCGCTGGCTGATAGGGAGATGATGGCATTGAACCCCGCGCTGCCCGTGTCGCCCCCAGTGCCTAGCGTGCGCGTACATCCAAACGCCTGCTCGACGGCGTTGTTACGCAGCTTGAACGTGAAGACCGTAGACACCGTTCCGCTGAACGAGATGTTGAAGTTGACCGCATAGATTCCAGCGGTACCGATAGTGATCTGGTCGTTCGTGTGGTCTGGCGTGGCATCGTTGGCTGGGCCGTTGGCAGCAAACCCTGTAACCTTTGCTGGCGTGGTAGAGATGCTGGCTTGGGGAGTCGCACCGTCAGCGACATAAATGTTCGCGTACCGCGCCTCGACGCCGGTTTTTGGCTTACCCTGCGCGTCGTAGATTCTCATTCCGTCGCCCCTGTTGCCGTCCAATCCACCGCGGTTGCTGTCGTGGTCTGCGCCTGTAACACATCCCCGTCGCTCAGCACGAGGACCTCACCATCGACCAAGAACTCGACAAACTCGTTTTGGTCAAGCTCAGCGCGCTTCCATGTTCTCGCGCTAGACCCGCTGCGGGTTATTCGTAACTCTAGAGTCTGCGTTGCTGCGTTGGTGTTCTGCATATCGAGTGAGCGCACAATCCACTTCGCCCCACTCGGGGCGAGGATGTTCGCCCAGCTCGTAGCCACCTGACCGTCACCAAGACTTGCACCAGTAAATGCCATCACATAGCCCACTCAAGAAAAGAATCACCACCTGCACCACCACTTGGCAGCGCAGGACTGAAAGTCCAAGAATCAGCTGACGGGTCGTATGTGATAGTGCCATCGTTTGATTGCCCGTCAAAAGTGAGGACGATAGCATTGTCGTTCTGCGCTGCGCCTGTAATGCTGAAGAAGCCAAGCGATGCGCCACTGCCGTCAACCATCTTGAATTCGTAAGGCGAGCCCGCGCCGATGAGAAACGGCGAAGGGTTGATCCCTACAGACCATAGCTCCCACTGCGTGCCCTGTGCACCGCTGGAATCGAGGTAAAGTACTGTACTACCCCCAAGAGAGGGCGCTTCTACGTGAATGATAGCATCTGCAGAATCGTCGTACACATACAGCTGCGAACCAGAGGGGCGTGTTGGTATCGCGGATGCGTCAAATACGGATAACCCAAGGCCACCTGCGTTCCGGTCGAGCTGTAAAGCATCAATGCTGACTAGTGAAAAGCTCAACGCCGCTCTATTCGCTGAGACATCCGTCCAGTAGGATGCAATAGCGCCCGCCTCCGTTAGCGTTCCTCCTGAATTTTCAATGTAGAGCCCTATACCAAGCCCATGCCCGTCCTGAATTGTACCAGTCAAGTTTTGCCGGATTTGCAGTGCATCGTTGATGCCCGAAACATTGTTGGTAAGATTAACCCAACGATAGGGGACATTGGCAACATTCGCAGTAAACGAAATCGCTGTCGATGACATTTGCCAGGTGACACTTGCGTCGAAAGGGTCGCTGATCGCCAACGACAGCTTCGCTCCGTTGCACTTGCCCGTACCGCCACTTTCGCCAAACAGAACGCTTGTAGTCCTAGAAGAGGAGACATCTGGGTGCGCTTTAACTAAGTACTGCAGGCGCCCCAACGATGCGTCCCAGCGCATCTCCATATCGTCAATTGTGCCAACAGCAGTAGACGACTCCATAAAGATGACACGATCCTCGTTGTCGCGTGTATTATCTCCTAGCGTAATGTCGCCAACAACGCCAAGCTCGCCCGCAGACTGCGACGCAACGGGCGCCTTGCCAACCCACAACTTATTCACGCTCTCTACAGGATCACTGCCGAGGTACTCGTGCGACGACGCGTGCGGGGCAAGCGCTGACGACCCACCCGTAGGCGCCGAAATGGGCTCACCGCTAATCAACGTCGCAAGTCGTCCCTCAGTCTCACGTATCCACCGTTCGAGGTTACGTAGATCCCTCTGCAGCGGTACGGTATAAGTGCGTAGGCCACTGAATGTCTTGAACTGTGCCAACTAATTCGCCTTCTTCACCGCCTTGGGTTTTGCGTCGTCCGCGCTCTCCAACTGTGCGATACGTCCTTGCAGCTCTTGTACCTGTCTGAACATGCTGTCAAGTTGAAGTTGGTAGTCCAGCGTAATGCGCCCAATAATGCGCTGGATCGAAACCATGGTCAGCTGCTCTTCACTCATTTGTCCCTCGACGGTCCCCCCTCACGGACCTCAATCTCGTACCCGACGAGTGCAGGTAACGATGTGCTGCTAATGTCACGCACCTCGAACGTATGTCGGTCTGCGTACTGACTCCAATACAGTTTCTTCTGCGTGTTGATCGTATAGCTCTTCGTCTTCGTCGTCGCCGCGCTTGCACCGTCACGGCGGAACGTGCCGATGACCGCTTGGGCGCTATCACCTGCAAGGGACTTCGTGGTGCTGCCCTCGAACTTCGGATAGCCAAAGATCGTCATGGTCGCCACGCCCAAGTTGCCGATGTACATGTCGCCGGTTTTGACTTGGAACGGTATGTTGCCCTGGTCGTCGTAGCCCTCAGCTTGGTCTTCGTTGCCATCACGCTCAATGAACACGTCAGATGTAGCTTGCGGAGTACCGACGTCCCACTTGTTTGCCAGGTAGGTCTCAACGATCTCCTGGTCCGTGTCGCTGAGTAGCGAGTCGAAGACCATGATCTCGGCAACCCAGGTGTTGTACTGGTCAGGAGAACCAGGGTTGCCGTTGAGTATGGTCTGCATAATGCAGTGAATGTCGAGCGCAAAGTTGTTGTTGTCCTCGAAGAAAATGCCTATGTCGATTCCATCAATCTCGTGCGTACATACCGCTGGAATATCGCTGTCACGCGTGAACTTGACGAGCCGCCAGGGTGTGCCGGAGAAATCTGTGCCTCCCTGCGCCAGAGTCTTGTAATCGACTTTGTAGTCACCGCCGTAATTATAATCCGAGCACTGCATCCTACTCCCCGCAGACCCGTCTATCTTCTGTATGCGCAGCTCGGCTGGAATGTAGCCAGCAGGGTAGGGGCTCATACTCCCCCCAATCAGCGCTTCGTTCTCATCGCTGAGATAGACCACACCGAATGCAGTGAATGCTCCCAATGACAACACGCTAAACGTGTTGGCTCCCATGCCACGCGCGCCCGCAAACGACATGATTGGCTTGGAGTTGGGCAGCGTAGGAGGAGCTGGCGTCGAGCCTGCAACTTTGTACCACGTTGGCTGGTTGCCTATGACTTGTGAGGTCGTAGCATGCCGTGCGCCTGCTGCTTTGTCTGTCCAGCGTGCGTTCTGCAGGTCAACCCACTCAGTCCCATCGTCAATGTCGTTAGGACTCGTGCCGTCGCCGTATGGATCGTACGCATCGAACCACAGCGTGGGTGTGAGGGTGAACACGCCCGCTGCGCCCGTTCCTCCACTCCACCCTTGCCACTCCCCATCCGAGTCAAGCCCGTAGTGGTGACAGCGTACGCCCATCGGATGCGGGCCAGTAATGAGTGGCGCCTGATTCCCGTCGTTGTCCTGCTTGAGCCGTCCGTAGAAGAAGTGCATCTCCTGGCGATCACCACTCGTGTCTTCGTACAGCAACTCGATACGACGCATCTGCGGGTTGTTGACCAGCTCGGCAACGCTCAAGTCCACGCCACTCATCAACGTGTCCCAGTCAAGGTCACGCGACCATTCCTGCAGCGTGCTCACCCCATCCGTCGACCACACGCCAAGCTTGTCCACGGAGATCGCAATCGTACGCCCCGCACCAACGTCGAGTTCGAGGGAGAGCAACCGTCCCGCGCATCCTCGATGCGTTGACACGTACTCACTCACGCGCGTATCGAACACCCCCGGATCTGTCGCTTGCGGTAGGTAGTTCACAAGCATGGAGTAGCGCGGAAAATAGACGATGAGCGAACGCCCCGCGTTGCACGTACAGATACTCACGACGTCATCGTTGAGCGGGGTGAGGAATTCAAGGTAGTACTGCGCAGGAACTTGCTCAGCGCCCTGCGATGAGATGTTTGTTGGTATCGAATAGTGGATACGATTCCCTGTCGTCGGCACGTACACCATCGAACCTTGGAACAACTTGGCGATCTTGGAGATGGGAGGCGCCCCGTTCAGCGAGGTGTACAACGTCTCGTTCGTGGGGTAGAGAATCGCCAAGGCTTCGTACGCCTCCTCCGTGCCACGCAGCTGGTTCAGGCCGTAGTACACCACTGTACCAAGCTCGTCAATCGTCGTCGAAGGCACGTCGCCGATGCGATCTTGATACGTCCCGCCTGCCTCCCACACGTTTGCCTCGCCGATCTTGTAGAAGAACGGAAAGCCCTGGTTGGGCAAGTCGAGTGTGCGGTAGATCACGAACTGCTGTGTGTGGTCGTTGTTCGCGGCACTCGGAAGTGTGATGTCGATCTGGCCATACGTGTCGGGTGGAACGGCGTCACTAATCGGCGACGCAATCGACTCGTGGGGCACTTCATCACTGTCAATGTACTTCTCGGTGATGAGGTAGTACAGCGGGTTCGTCGTCGTGTACGTCCCTACCGCCTGGCCGTTGTCCAGCTCGATCTCGTAGATCTTGCCTTGAAACCACGGGTCGCCCGTGACGAGCGTGGCTTCGGTCGTTGCACGCACCTTCAACGGCGATAGGTCTCCAAACACCACCGTCGTCAACGTGTACTTCGTGACCTTGCTCGTGATCGTCCCGCCCAACGCAGAGATCGTCGTCCAGTTCGCCCCTCCATCCTCGCTCACTTCGATCTTCTGCTTAGCGTTGATCCATGACGTACTGACATCCACGTCATGTCCTACTGGATTGATCCCTATGGTGTTAACGCTCGATGCAGACCCATGCGTGATGGTCAGCGTCAAGTTGCCCGAGATGTCGGCGATCGATCCAGAGAACGACCATGTCGTTACCTTTGGTGAGTTTGCCGTGCGCACCGTGGCATACGCATACGTAGCAAGGTCACTGTCTCGTGCGTTGTCAACATTGGTGTATGAGCCGCCCGCGCTCGCGGCTGGTGCAGCAGTCGACCCTGTCGCAAGCGCGTTCTCCACCCACGCAGGCTTCTCGTCAGGCGGTTGCAGTCCAAGCGGACGCCAGTTCCCCTTGCTCCAGTTGTTATCACCATCGCCCGTAGAGTCAACGAACACCGCATTCGCTTCGCGCACGTAGTTGATATCTGCGCCATTGCACATAATCCACGTGTCATTGAACGAGGAGAAGTGCGGGATCGCCGTGGTGGACAGCCCGTTCAAACCACTGGATACGAAACTCGGCGTGGTCGTGGGTGATGCCTCGTACATCGACCCGCCTGCGCTCGCCACAAGCTTGTCATCGCCGGTTTGGTACTCGTACTTGTGGATGCCGAGGATCGTGCCGACGAAACTGTTCCCCGTCGCAGTCCGCCCTGGCTGCTTGTACACATGCGGCGACCCTACACGGTACTCACACCCTTTCGCAGTCTGCAGTTCACCAGGCTTGAGTGTCGAGGCGTCTCGCGCAGTCACCAACCCCTGAGAGAAGTTGATCGGAATGTTGGGCATTAGCGAATCCTAATAAACAGCTGGCCACGCAGTGGGTTTCTCTTGCCCGCAAACCTGCGATCCGCAAGCTTGAAGCGCTTGTTCGTGTCCGGGTGACGCTTGTCTACTGCCTTCAACTGCTGCAACGCGCGCATTTCCAGCCCTTGGAACGCCGCTACGTCTGGATGTCCTGGTCCGTAAAGGTGTATCGCCAGCCGCTTCTGCGCACCATATACCAATGCTGGTTCTACTTCTGGCGGTATGTCAAGTGCAGCAGTCACTGAGCTTACAAGTGGAATGCGTCGATAATACTCCACGGTCAGCGTGTAGTCAGTAGCGGCGCCCGAGTCTGGTGTAGGGCCTAGGTACAACGTGCCGTCCCTCTCCACATTACGGAAAGAGTAAACGACAGGTATGCCCGACCCAATGTAACGGCTACTCCCGTACGCATCCTGGTACTGCACGTACGGCAGGTACATCAACAGTAGTTCTTGCGTGGAGTCAGGGGTGTAGATCATACGAGCGATAGACTCGCGATACACGCCATTCCGCAGCACGATCGTGTTGGCGTCCGCAGTGATCGTCAGATTAGACTCGACCATCTTGTTGAACTCGTAGAGGTGCGAGTTCATTTCCTTGACGGTTTCATCAAGGAGGTCGAGTGCGACGCCCGCCATCTCGGTGTCGCTGGTCCTGTCAATGCCGTATACGTTGACTACCCTATCAACCAGGGCACTCTGATCAGACACCTTCTCCTGTTCCCACTGTGCCATCCCGTCCTCCTGAGCGAACGATGTCGGCTAGGTCACGCACTGGTCCCTTCTTAACTACTCTCTCATATAAACTTACCCACTTGTCTACGTGCTTGTCAATGTGCCATTCGTCCACCACCCAATCGTAAAGCTCGCGTGCGGTCCGCTTACGCATTGGAGCGTCGGTAACTAACGCGTCGATCGCCTCCCGCCATTCATAGTTCCCCGCCACCTTGATCGCTGCGCTCGCCGGGACAGCAGCGTACGTGTCCCAATCGGTGCACAAGAACGCAGCGTTACACATCGCTGCGTCGTACGCCTTGATGTGCGACTTCGAGCGGTTGAACTCGTTTTGTGCAACGGGAGCGAATATCACGTCAGGGGCAATCCAGCGCAGCGTCGCGCGGTACCGCGCCATCCCCATGGTTGGAATCGTAAATACCCGGTTGCGTATTGGATCGGTCGGCGACGGCAGCCACTTCAACGCCCAGTCTGGCAAGCAGCCAAGGAAGAACAGGCGCAAGTTCGGGTGGTCCTCCATGGCATGGACCAGCGCATCCTCAATCGTGTCCAAATCCCCTTTACGGCCTAGATTTCCAGCGAACATAAAGCGAACAGAATCGTCTTGGTGACGCTGCGGGTCCTTATCAAGCTGCCAATCCGGGGGGTAGACGCAGTTCGGTAATACCCACGACAGCTTGCAATCCTCGTCAAGTTGCTCCTGCAGGCGCGGTGTTGACACAGACACCGCGTCTGACATCCGCAGCATCATTCGCGTAATACGCCTGCCCTGCGAGCCGCCGTGATAGTCCCCAAAAGCGATGTTGTACGCTGGGACGTTCATGAAGTCATCGTCGATGTCCGTAATGAATGGGATCTCGGCATATTCACGCGCGGCTACAATGTACTTAAGAATCTCGTGGTTGATGACGTAGCCTGTGTGCAGGATGTCGTAATCCTTAACGTGCTTCATCAGCCACAAGTCAATGCGATCTTCGAAAGCGTTAGGATGCAGCTCTATGTCAACTCCTGCGCGCTTCAAGGCAGCGACTCCCAGCTCCGCGCGATAGTACCGCACGCCTCCAGCTTGTGGATGGATTACACCGATACGCATGTCGCAACGTCCTGTGGATAGACGAACTTCGAACCTTGTGGAAAGAACAGGTCCATGTTTTGAATGTAGTTGTCCATGCACGGTGTCATGTGCCCGTGCACACCACGCACGCCGTGTGTTTCGGGCATGTTATAGACATACTCCGGTACGCCAGAGTGTCCTACGCGAAATGTCTGATGTGATGCAACGCAGTAGTTCATGCGCTTGCATCCCTCGTAAACGTCAAGATCCAGCAGCCAAGCAGGCGCACGAAACACTGGCGAATCAATCCCCATCTTCTTCGCGAGCTTAAGCTTTCGCACAGTCTCGTCGTCCGTCCAGTGCAGGCACTCACCACGTGTGTGCCGCCAACCATGCGGCGCTAGCTGAATCCACTTCCTGCCGAAGCGCTCATTCAGCGCAACGATCTTGTCCAATGCAACACACGTCGTCCGCTTCGGGATGGTGAACAGCGTAACCTTGAAGCCGCTATGCTTCTCTTTCAGCCTGACGAGTGGGTCCAACTCGTCGATCGTCGCGTCACAATAATCATCGAAATCTACGCAGAACTTCTTGGCGCTCATTCAAACTCCCTGCCTATGTATTTGAACAACACGTCGAACGTGTTTTTGTAGGGGATACAGGCGTACTCCATGCGCCAGTTCGGGTACGGCTTGAACAGCTCGATCCAGCCGATCGGGTTCGAGGTCCACCCGTAGTGCGAGGGGTTCTCGTCGAACTTCTCCTTGCTCTCGAGCGGTAGGGAGAGGTAGATGTACTTACGTGTCACACGTACCATCTCGTCAATGGCCTTCGGGATGTTGTAGCAGTGCTCCAGAGCTTGAGCGCTGAACGTGCACTGGTAAGCGTCATTGTCGAACGGAAGCTCGTGCATGTCGCAACACACCGCATCGCTAATCGTTTTGGCCTTCTCAATGAACTCCGGGATGATGTCCACCCCCATCACCTCCACAGTCGGCACGCGATTGATAAACTCGCGCATCTCGTAACCGACACGGCAGCCTAGAACGAGGATCTCGTTGGGACGTACACCCTGCGAGTGCATCCACTGGCAGAACAGCCCGGCGTTGATCTTCCCACGCTCGAACGGGTGCTCGATACTACCGTCGCTATGCCGTGTGTTCACGGACCGCTGCCGCTTGACGTAGCTCTCAGGCTCCTCGTCAAGGCGCCCACCTACGAACTTAATAGCCATGCTGTGCCCTAATGAAGTCGTCACATACCCTGCGAAATCGAGCCATGTTATCCACGGATGTCTCCTTACCGATCTTGTCCTCTGGGCGGTCCTTGCCGCCGATGTGGTACGCCTCGCCTGGGCCGATCATGTATGCCTCCATACCGAAGCGCAGCATGAATCGACAGCCTAGATCGTAGTCTACAAGACCGTAGTCCTTGTACTCTAAGTCATGTCCTCCGACCGCGAAGTAGTCCTTCTTGCGCATGATCCAGTGCAAGTCGCGAAAGTCAGGGAACGCTTTGGGGTGCCCGCCCTTAAGCCGCCAGTCTTCGCGCTCGATCGGCAGGTCGGGGTACATGTCAACGGTGACATCGTGGGGCACGTCGTGCGTAGTGCCATAGACGATCAGCTCGGGCTCGGCGTACTCCAAGTTTGCTTCTATGGAACCAGGAGCGAGCACGACGTCGCCGTCGATATGCAAGACGTACTCAGTATCTGCGGCTTCCATGCCTTGACGGATGGACTTGTGTGCGCCGAAGCCTTCGTGCTTGTGGTCCAGCAATCGCACAAGAAGAAGTGCGCGAGTCTCCTCGTTCGACTCTAGCATGTTATCGTCAGTCCAAGGCTCGTCGTTCACGATGATCACACTGCGGATCGCATCAATGTTCGCGAGCAGCCCTGCCCGCACGAGCGGCCACGTTTTCTGCTTGCGGTAGTAATCTATGACGACGTCAACTTGCATTGTGCTATTTCCTTGCGGGCTTCGGCTTCAGTAACTCCGTACTCATAGATGTTCCTCATGTCGGCAAGTTCGCGTAGCTCAGTCAGCCACGCACGAACACGCGCAGCATCGCCCCACACCTTCGCCCATTCTCCAGGTTTGCCGATCGTGTGGAATCCTGCCGCGAAGTCCTCACTGTCCACGTCGATCTCTGGGAATCCGAACTTCGTTGGGTTGCGCCAGACTTGCGTACCTGGAAGAGGCACGAAGGCGTGGAAGCCCCATTTGTCTACAGGTGCCGTCTCGATGAACCGCTTCGTCTCTGCGATCGTCGCGACGTCCTCACCTGGGAACCCTACGATCATCTGGCCCCGGATGCCCATGCCTGCGTTCTTCACACAACGGATGGCACTCCAAGCCTCTTCCATCGTCTCGCACTTGTCCATGCGCTTGAGCATCTTGTCGCTGCCAGTCTCGAAGCCGAAAGTGACGTTCTGGCATCCCGCTGAGGCGAGCACATCAGCGAGCGCCTGATCCATCGTGTCGGCGCGGCACAGGCAATGCCACTTGAACTTGTGCTGCGGGAAGACGTTTTCGCACAGATGGTGCACACGCTTCTTGTTGATATTGAACGTATCGTCTTCGATGTAGATCAGGTCACACTCGTAGTCCTTGAGCAAGACGTCGAGTTCTGTGTGGAGATGCTCGTCGCTTAGGTAGCGTACAGCGCGGCCTGTAATGGCCGCCTGCGCGCAGAACGCACAATCGAACGGGCAACCGCGTCCCGTTTGTAGATAACCTTCATAGCGTACGCCGTCAGTCACGTACCTATTGATACCTACGTTGTGAAACGACCACATGTCTACGAGGTCACGTGCAGGACATACGATCTTGCCCGCAGGCACACGCGGAAACTTCGATGCGTAGCCATGCAACCCATCGACCTTTTCACTCGGCCCGTTGTACATGAACTCGACGATGGCCTCGTCGCTCTCACCTACGAACGCATAATCCGCGTCCAGATGCTTCAAGCTCCACGCAGGCAACGCACTGACATGCGGCCCACCAACGATGATTTCGACTTTGCGGCGCGTACGTGCACGAATATGCTGAATCACGCGCTTCGCGATCGGTGCCTGCGCGCTCACGAGCGAGACGCCGTACACATCTGCGTCCGGGATGAGCCACTTGTCCTCCGGCACTCCCACAAGATCGGCTACCTGAACTTCGATGCCTTCGAAGCGCAGAGAAGCCGCGAGGTACAGCACCCCCATCAACGGCAAATCACGATCATTGATTAGCCAGGGGCTAGGCAGCTGTATCAGGACAATCTTTTCGCGCACGCTCTTTGTACCTCTCTAGCATATTTACGCTGTCTAGGTGTTTACGCTGAGGGGTGTAAGCGTAATGCACAAATAAAGCTGAGCCGCAAAAGCACACTGGGCGCTCCAAACTCTCCGCCAGTGTCGTCGTCAACCACATCTCATCATGCGCTACCTTGCCAGATGTCGCACGGCAGTTCTGGTACGGTATCTCGTCTCCGTAGTATGCATACACATGGTTCGGTGCGCGAAAGTAATCCTCGACAACGATGCGCTCGAACAGGAACTCCTTGGTTGACCGGGCGTCAGCATGCGCCAAAAAGCTGTCATGCACTGCTTGTACCCAACCAACATCGTAATGTCCAACTGGGTCACTGGAATACCTGTTGCAAGGCCGCCAGTTTCGCACGTCTTTTGGCAATGCACCCAATCTCTGATGCTCCACGTTGCAATATGTGTTGTTCACGATGTTGCCTACGACAGCCAAGTACTCACGATTCTGCCGTCTAAAGCTGGCTAGCTTCGAGATAGCGCCACGCGCCATCCACACGATGTCATCATCCATCTTGATGTACATCTGCCCTGGCTCTTCACAGAATTGGTAGTACTCATCATACGGGTAGAACTCACCCTTCACCGCATCAGTCTCTCGGTTGGGCAACACCTTCAACATGAACGTGTCCCTGTGCTCTGCAGCGAGGTCACGAATGTACTGCTTGTCGTCCTTGTCCTCCCATACGTTATCCCACAGCATGACGTACTTGTACGTCTTACGCTCTCGAAGTAAATAGGGGACCAAGACCTCCAGGTGGCGGCGCCTCCCACACGGAATGCACACAATCGGCTTCATTTACGTCCCTCACACAAATCCACCCACCTAAACATGTTCTCACCGATCTTGGCGAAATAGTCGCTATCCACAGGGAAATCACGCAAACGTGCTGCGATCTTGCAGTATGACTGCACTAACGACGACGCACGTACGTCCATGCTCCACACAAACTGCCACAACTCGCGGTGTATGCGATCGCCGGGCGCTTCCTTGTCCTTGTTTGCTTCGACAGACGAGGCACGCTCGTGGTAGACCTGTGCGCCTCCATTGACGAAAGCCCAGTCGTGCTCGCTGAGCGCTTTCTGCGCAAACATCCCGCCCCATATGTCTGCGTAGCGGTCAAACGGTGTACCTTCGCCCTGTGCAGGTTGGTACATCACCTGCGTCACATCACGCTTGAAGCCAATGTTCATTGCAGATTGCGCGAATGGAGGGTGAATACGGCGCCATGCATTGCTCTTGTGATAGTACGGCACGATGGCGTGATGCATGTCGAACGCAGAATAATCAAGCACTCCGTTCCACAATCCGTGTGTGAGCGCGACAGGCATCAGCAAGCCTGAGCGCGGCATACCACGCGTGTATACCCCTTCGACCGTGAAGTTCCAATGAGGCACAGGCACTGACAGCCCGTCACTATGCTGCGCCGCCCACCACTTCGGGACGAAGCAATCGTCGTCCACAGTGAGAACGTAGTCATAACCATCAAGATACGCCTGCAAGAATCCAGCGCTACGAATCGAGTCGCAGCGTTGGCCGTACATTTCGGGCTCTGGCGCTACGATGTGGTGCACCTCCTGCCCATTCTCGTCTACATTGCGGCGCTCGCGATCATGCACGACATACCACTTCACAGGCACAGTCTGCTCTGGGACTTTGAAGCCACGACACGTAGGCACTACAGCCGCAATCCTAGGGCGCTGCATCGGCTCTCCAAGGTGGAATGTACGGGATTGACTGGAATAATCCGTGCTGCTCGAAGTGTGAAGGGTCGCGTTCTTCCTGCGCGCGGGTGTTATGCCGCACACGGATGTGCTTCAAATACGCCATCGGAATAATCGGATCGTGATTGCGGCAATACGAAGCCATGCTCGTTGCATCGCCTGAGCCCAACGGCATGCGCACGTCGGAGACATAGTCCTTGATTAGCTCCATAGGATGCAGCCTGCAAATGCCGCCGATCGCGTACGTCAGGAACTCAAGCTGCAGCTTCTTGACCATACACACCTGGGAGCGTGCCGGTGGGTTCTTTAGACCTCGAATCGTAGGCGAGAGGATCATTTTGTCGTCGAGGAGTGCGCTTGCTTCGACTAGCTTCTTGAGCCAACGCTTCGACGGGAACTCGCAGTCGTCGTCTAGACGTAGAAGGTACTTGGCGCCTTTGTCACGCGCTAGCCAATGCGCCTCGTTCCATGCGACATGCTGCCCTACGTTCGTAGAGTAGCAGTACGACGTGTCAATGAGGCCAGTACTCTCAGCGGTCTTGATAACATTCTCGCCAACCTCGGCGCACCCCGACCCGACGACGTGCCAGTGGAACTTACACCCTGCCGTACGACGAGCCTGTGTGATTGTCTCGTTGAGCATGCGAGCGCGTTCGGGCGTCGATGCACGCGTTACCGTAAATGCGCAGATCATCACTAACCCGAAATAAACGCCGCGCTAATCCCGCCTGGACGCTGACGTCGCGGTGTCTCCGTCAACGGCCTTGTGAGTTGCAAGTTCTCACCATGCCAGTGGTACTTCTGCACAACTGCATTCACGCCCTTTCCACGCCATCCACTGAAGAACACACCGCGTGTGAACAACTCCCAATCGCCGAAGCGCCGGTACTCTTCATTCCACATCTTGCCTGTCGCTAACTGCAGTCTCCACAGGGCACCCTTTGCGACTAGCGCATCCGACGTGTCGATGAAATTCGTCGAAGGATTATGCAGACGCTGCACGTTCTCTGCAAACGGCACGAACGGCGATACGCCATTATGTAGATTCATTCTCGTGCACCCCTCGTCGATCACATACTCGCGGCGCCCGTAAACAAAATCCGGCCAGACCTTGCCCTCCTCGATCGCCTCGACAAGCACCGTCAAGTGGTTTGACGTCCATTCGTTGTCGTCGTCTAGATACGCGATGTAATCTCCTCGCGCGTGCCATATAGCTACATTTTTTGGAACGCATTGGTACCCACTGTTCTCATCCAACGCCAAGAACCGAAAGTCAACCTCGGTCAGCTCGAACACATCTGCTGACTCTTTGCACACCTCGATCGTCTCTTCGTCAGCAGGGCCGTCATGGATGACGATTACCTCGAAGTCGTCAAAGTCCTGGTTTTCTACAGAATCTAACGCGCGCTTGAGTAGCTTGGGGCGCTTGTACGTATTGACGATCGCCGTGACGCAAGGAAACTCACGAAAGGGGCGGGATTCTCGCATGCTCAATCAAATCCTTCACTTCGGCTGTCTCGCGTAGAACACGTTGATCGAGCAACGATTTCGCAGTCTCGCGCACGCCCCGCATGGGGTAGACTTCCCATTTGTACTCCTCTTCGTTCCAGACGGATGGGTTGTTCGCATATGGAACATAGCCTTCTAAGTACCCACAGTTGCAGACGAACGAATCACGGTACCAGTCGTCTTGCTCATGCCCTGTTTGCACGTGTCCTTCGCGCTTCGGCAGTGTGAAATCGCAGATCGAGATCGTGTCCTTGAATCCGTCCTTTGAGCGGTAGTAACGCAAGCGTGCCCAAGTACGTTTGTTCCGCTCGATAAACCTACGAAAATCGTCCCAGTACATGCCGTGCATCATGGGCTCCTTGGCGGAGGGCGGAGGACTCGAACCCCTCGCCCGATCTTTCTAGTCGCCACCGTCAAGCGTCGAGCCGGGCGTTTATCCTTTGCTACACCCTCCATGCGCTGAGTATAACAAAAAACGGGGGAGCCCCGTCAAGGACTCCCCCGCTGCTATCCCAGGACGAATCCCAGGCTGGCATTACTTGCCTGAAGTAGGCTTCGATGTGGACTTCGACCCAGACGAGCCGAAACCACCCGCACCCTTGGCGTTCTTCGCATTGGGCGCGCCATAGTGGTTCCCCTGTCCTGCGCCACCCGTCGTGGGATCGCAGGTCTGACCAGAGTCCTTGGAGTACTTCATGAGGCCCGCAGGCTCGAACTTTCCGCCAGTTTTGTAGCTAGCCATGTTGGCCCTCCTTACAGCGACAGGGGGTAGTTGAGGCGTACCAGTCGATATTCCGTGGCCGACCATGCGGCAGGCACGACACCGAAGTACACCTTCGCACCGACTGTCGCGACTTGGTTCACGGGGTCACTGGTACCGCCGCTCCCCAGTTGTTTGACGAACGTGCGCGCCGTCATGTCGCTGATCTCGGTGACGTAATACGCATCGGGCGCGAACATGTAGTTACGCGCGCCGCTGACAGCCGCCGAAATCGGTGCGGTCTCCTTGATGTTCGAGGAGGTGACGAAGCGTGCACCGTAAAGACGCCCGATTTCACCGATGTAGATGCGATCCGCATTTCCCTCGGTGTACTTCGTGACGTCGAGCCACGCACCACCACTCAAGTTGATCTGCAAGTCGTATGCAGCCTTTGGGTGGATGATGCAAGGATAGTGGTTGTCGGGCGGGCGTGGGTTGTCCGCAGAATCGAGCGTCACTACAGCCTGAATGATGTCCGCAGGCTTGAGATAGTCGGTTCCGGTACCCTCGGACTGAATGGCTCCTGTCGCGGACAGCGCATCACGCACCGTGGTGTCCATCTTCTTTGCGATGTCCCGCGCGATGTCGACAAGCGACAGCTCGACGACGTCCGAAAGCGCAGTCATCACCAGCACGTCGGAGTGCTTGTACGCGCCCGCATATTGAGCCATCGTGCCCGAGATGTACTGGTCGCTGATTGGGCACGTCCCGATCACCGTTCCCTCGGTGTTTGCGAACACGATGTTCTTCTTCAACAGCCTCGGGATCTTGATGGTCGTACCGAAGTTACGCGGCACGGTCCTCTTGGTCCCGAACTGATAGAAGTACAAGTTCGGGTACAGGTTCTCACCGAGCACCGCATCCCAGTAAGGCGGGATGAAATGGGTGAGGGTGCTGCTGGTTGTAGGTCCAGCCATTTCTACCTCGTGTAAACGTCAGGTCCCCAGTCGTTTGCAGTCCTCATTCCGTACTTTTCAAGTACTTTGCGCTTCTCGAACGCAGTCTTCGCTGCGGTGAACTCTTGCGCAATTCTCTGCTGCAAGGGGACTTCGGCTTCTGTATGCGATTTCTGCCGATTGTTTTCGATGTAGGTTACGCGGCGCGCCGCAGCTTGTTCCGGGCTGACACGTGCTTGCGTGGGCTTGGGCTGCCTGGAAGCAGGAGTCTTCGCTTTTTCGGCATTGACCATCTGCTGTATCGCCTGGATCTTTGCAGGGCCTTCCGGCATCTGCGCGATCCAGGGATACGTGCCAGCGATCCGTTGCTCGGTCGCCTGGTCGATCCCTGCGCTCGTCTTCATGAGCTGGAGCTGCTGCATGTAGAGTTGCAGGCCTTGTTGCTGCAACCCCTGCATGTATGCGTCGACGCGCTGTAACACGTTGTCAACGTCACGCGGCTCCAAGAAGTCTCCCTCGCCCTTGTCCGGGAAGTACGTGTCGGGAAACTGCGGTTGCGCCTGCTGCGGTACATTGTACGGCAGCTGTTGAGGTGGTGCGTAGTAAGGTGCTTGCGGTGGTTGGTATTGCGCTTGTTGAGGCGCTTGCGCAAAGGCTGCCCGCATCGAGCCTAGCTCAGCCTTCATTTGTTCCAGCTGTTGCATAGCTTCCTGTGCGGTGCGTCGCCACTCGCCCTTTTCGTTCTCGGAATCTCCGTACATCTTCTTCCAGTCCTGATAACCTTCGCCTTCTTGGGACTCGGCGTCTTGCGCGTACAGAGCTTCCTCAGGACGCGGTTCTGCTTCCTCGTAATTTCCAGGAACTTGGGGTGAATTTATCCCAGACCCCACTCCACGATCATTCGCGTCGAATCGCCCACCTTCCTGGTACGATTCTCCCTGCATCATGGTGTGGAACTCATTGATAGCGCCATCAGTGGCTGGCCCTTGCGATACCACCTTCTCGCCCTTACCTAGCAGCTCTCTTGCCGTACTCTCGTCCATCGGTGCCTCCTTCGGCTTTGAAACCTACATCGACTCTGTCTCACTGGGCGTCTCGCTTTGACACGCAACGCACAGCCACATCGTCTTTGCGGGGCAAGCAGCTACCGACTGGCTGTGAAACCAGTGTATCTGCTTTCACCAGTTACATTTAACACATCCTCTCCGTGGATGCCAGTTGTTCGTTGTGCGCGGTCCTCCTGTTTCAGCTTCTTGTCGTGTAGGTCCTCGTATTGCCGGTTGAGGATCGCTGGAAATGCGAGCAATCGTTCGATGACGTGTAGTGCTGCTCGTTTCTCGTTGTCTCGTGAGTTGCCGAACTTGTCAACGGCGCCATTGAGTAGCTCGGCAACGAGGTCTTTGCGTACACGTTGCATGCGTGCCATGTAATCTGTCCACGCTGGTTGCGAGCCGAGCGCGGCGTACAGTGCGTGCAAGCGTGCAACGTCGTCATAGTTAGAGACCTGTATCGGCGATGGGAGCCCCGCTTCGGTCAACAATTCCGCCAGTTGCGCTCGCTCGGTCTCCCGGATTCTGCACGTTTTGCATCGGGTTGTTTTGACCGTTTCCACCAGCGCCGCCAGGGAATTGCGCGGGACCTTGCATAGGCCCTTGAGGCCCCTGCCCACTTTCTGCGCCCATGCCTTGATTTTCATTCGGTGCTCCCCCTGCCATGCCCTGCGCAGCTTGCATTGCCATCATCTGCTGCAGCATGACTTCTTCCTCGGTTCGTACGTACTTGTCCGGGTCCTTCCAGCCACGATCTTGCATGAGCTTGCGTAGGATCTGCTCGGGGCGCAAGTACGGGGCAAACGACGGGTTCGCAGCGAGTTGAACAAGCTCTTGGTCCATTTGGAGGCGAGTCTCCTTGGACAACGCGAACATCCCACCGCTTACGATAATGTCGATCGGTATCTGGATTTCCGCCAGGTCGACCTGCGCGTACTCCTCGCCCACGGTGCGGACGATGCGGGGTGAGGACATGCGCATTTGCAGCCACTTCCAGGTGCGTTCGAGCAGCTCCTTCTTGACGGTGTAGTCGTTCCACATGGTGTAGAGCATGTGGCGCGCGTTGCCTTGCTGAATTTTACGCTCGACTTCGGTAGCTGTCTGTCTATCTTGGGCGCCGACGCCTTGCATGATGTCGCTGGCTGCGGCGGCGTGCTCGGCCTGGGTCTGACGATACTGGTCCTCATTCCACGCATCGGGCAGCACCGGCCTGCGCTCAAGTACGCTGAACACGTCCCTGACCGTTTCGCCTTGTTCGGGGCGCACCTCGATCACGCCTGCGGGTTGAATGAGGAACTGGTTGTCACTGACTACTGCGTCAGCTTTGTACAGATACTGCTGCCAGATGCCAAGGAATACCTCGTCGAGGCGCATGTTTGCGAGCCGTGACTGCTGGTCCGCGAGCGGGCCGATGTAGCGCAGAATCGACTCGCCGTACAAGCGCTTAGGGATGGGTACCGACTTTATGGGAAAGTAAGGAGGTCTGCCATCAGGAGTCGGCGAGGGTTCGTCGCGAAGTACGTATTTACCCTCAGCTATCACGGTAAGACGCCAGGCGGAGTCGTCTTTCTCGCGTAGCTCTTGCGGTACCCATCCCCAGCATTGCCATAGTTTGATGCCGATGCCGTCACGCATCGGAGTGGTGAGGTGAAGGGGGATACCCTCAGTCGCTTCGGGCTCTCGTGCATATTCTACGGATACGCCCGCCGACGTGCCCGAGCGTGCATCACTAAGACTATCCCCTCCTTTCATCATCGCGTTGGGAGGAGGTATCGAGGCCATGAGTGCGGCGAACTCAGTCTTGTCGTATACGCCAAGATGATCTTGAACGTCTTGCAGCTTTTCGACCGTGGTGTCGATCTCTTCGATGAACCACTCGTACTCGCCCGTTGGGTCGGGGAACACACGGTCGAGCGTGAGCCAATCGAAGTCGACGTTGTTGTACGCCTCTTCCGTCACGACCTTGGCTTCGACGCCCATGACCTCCATGCCTGTTTCTTCGTCAATAATTGGCGTCGGCACGAGTACCTGGCGCTCGGTGTACTCTTCCTTCCAGACGATCTTGCCCCACGCATGCCCCATGATCAGGGCGTACTTGAGCGCTTCGTACATCTTAGGGAAGAGTTCCATCTCTTCGACTGTGGCGCGCAGGAGTGACTCGCACATGAGTTCGTACTCGGAGTCACGGCGTTGGCGAGCTTCGACGCTGAACCAGTCCGGCGTGTCGAACATGCCGATGACGTAGCGTGGAAGCAGCGTTTCGATGACCTTGTAGACCGTGGGGATGACTTCGTTGGCGCGCCACCAGTCGGCAGGGTCCTCCATGGGCTCGGCCCAATTCCGGTACCACTTCCAGTACTTGATCCAGTCGCCTTCGTAGAGCTGCTTGAGTTCTTGCGAACGCTGGCGACGCGCGGTCCATAGGTTGATGCGTACGTCGAAGGGGCCGTTGAGCTGGTTAGGCCCCTCGAAATACGCACCGCTCGATCCTGCCATGAAAGGCATAGTTATCCCTTTTTCTTCCTGTACGCGGCGCGCTTCACTCCGCCCATCTTCTCAAGCTCTTGGCGATTCTTCATCTGCTGCGCATCGTACGACTTTGCATGGCTCATTGTCTCTGTGCCCGCAAAGTACTTTCGACGCTTCTTCGCAGGAATCTTCTTGAGATTCTTGGCGATCGACGCCATGCGCGCTGACTTGCTACGTCGAGGCTTACTTCTTGCTGCCACGTCTCTTCTCCCTTGACGGCTTCCACCCCGTCTTGCGCAGCGTGCCGTAGACGTACGCATTGGCACGTTTCTTCGAAAAGCCCTTCTTACGGGCCTTGGACTTCAGGGCGCGTTCTAGTTTCTTGGGCATGGCTTAGTCACTCAGGAGCCAGTATTGGATATTGCATGACGCTGTGTCAGCTTTGAGGTAGAGCGCGCTGGCTGTGTCACCAAGGCGCAAGCACGCAAACTCTCCTGCCTTCAGTGCGCCTGTATATTGCGTGGGCGTGGCGTCCACGTTGAACTGCACGAAGTTCGTACTGTCCAAGTTCTTGATCATCAGGTAGCCAGGGTCGCTGACGTCACCAAGATTGAGCGTCTCCTCAGACGTGCCTATCGCCTGAATACCCGTCGTCACCGCCGAGCTGGCCGTCACATCAAACGTCCCCGAGAACTCCGCAGGGTTGACACTCACCTCCCCTGCCGTCGACGGGTTGTAGTTGAACGTGATCTTGAGAGTAAGTTCGTCAGCCATTGTGTTCCTCTACGCCTAGGCGTTACGCCCTGTTCTTATTGACGCCGACGCCGCCGCCGTGCGCGATGTAGCCACTACGCTCACGTGCGAGCGAGGGCAGTCCTTTGCCTGGGTGTTTACGCTTGCGTTTCGCAGCGTCGTGCGCTTTCTTGCTTCGATACGTCATGCCGACGTCGTTCCCAGCAAGGCGTGGACGATAACGCAGCGTGGCCATCATCGTCTCCGTGCGGGCTTGCCTTTCGTCGCTAGCCCTTTTCGACGCACTGGTTTGCGTCGTCTACGTTGCGCAGGCGATGCACCCGCACTTTTTACGCCGCTGGGTGTGACACCGTACTTCGTGCCTTTACGCACGCTGGTTATTTTCGCGCGCCCGCCCTTTGGCTTCGGTGCGCGCTCCAAGTTCATCGTACGCATGCCCCCCTTGGTCTTCTCCATCAACTCGCCGCCTGTGTTGCGGTAGTATGGAGACTTCTTGCCGACAAACGGGTCAGTAAGTTTGCGCAGCGTAGATCGACGCTTGACCATCACTTGCCCCGTTTTGCCTGCTCCACAGCAGCCTTACCCTCAGCGCGCATCTTCGCGCTCGCGGCGCGTCGAGCTTCGAGTTCCTCGCGCGCTCGCCTCTGCGCCTGCAACCACCAGATGAGCGCTCCGACCAACCCAAGTACTGCGAGTACGAGTATCGCGGTGCCCATCACCATCCCCTCCAGCCACAGCCGAACCAAGCTTCCTTCTTCGGCTTGGGCGGCGCTTTGGGCTCAGCCTTCTTCGCCTCCTGTTCCTTCTTGGATTCCTTTGTCTTCTTTGTAAAAGCCATCATGTACCTTCCCTACTGATGGGGTGCGGCGCCCATTTGTCTCGCCGACCAGTATCGTTGCTGCTGTTCATCGGTGTGACAACTGGGTCGACGGGTGCCGTCATGTGTGGGGCGTGTTGATATGCATCTCGCGAGATGCCATCACGGGGGATTGATCCAGACATTTTGTACACCTGCCCTGCCTCTCCCATCTGAATCACGGTGCTCTCGCCTTCACCAAGCACGCGCTTTGCACTCGGCTTCCCGATCACTCCTTGCCGCAATCTAGCCATACTAATTCTCCTTCCTAGGCAGTTTGCCCCAATCTATACGCTCGCTCCTACCCTTATCATAGTGATCGAAGTGCGGAATAGCCAAGCTGCCGTCTTCTTGGAGCCCGTAACGACCTGTCGGGTCGTCATTCGTCGATTTTGCTGGTGTGGCAAGCGCGGCACGGTTAAAAGTAGGCGTCGAGAGCTGGCGTGGGCGTAGATTTCGCACTTTCCACGCTTTTGCGTCACGAGTATGGGGGCGGACGCGAATATCGGGGTGGAACGCCAGGCTCAGTGCGTCGATCGTGTCGTCGTGCGACCACTGGCCCATGTGAACCGCTTCGTCGACTATGACCTTGTGGATGTTTTGCGGGAACCCCTGGACGAAGTGGATTTGACGTGCCATCGCGGGGTGTTGAAGGGCTTCGACGATGCGGACGAACTTCCGCCCCTGACCGCGCACGTTGAGTGGGAAGATGGTGAGCGGGAGGTTTGCGCGGTTGAACTCACTACGCACCCATCCGAAAAAGGTATCCTCGCCGACTTTTTCCTTACAGAAGTTCGTGACGCTGTAGCCATGATCCGCCTTGCACTTCTGGTGCATGCTGATAATACGTTCAATGAACTCGCGGCCTTTGAGTTTGTCGCTGCGTAGAGCATCGGTGAGGTACAGGTGTCCGTAACTGTCGAAATGCCCGACGAACGCGACGGTGTAGTCGCCTCGCATCAAGATCTGCTCGTCCTTGGTCGCAGAGTCTACGAAGAACGCGCTGAACACGACGCCGCCAGGCAGGCGCGGTATCCACGTATCAAACCACTCTTCCTCGAACTTCTTCCCCGCTGGTGACATGCAGACGTTCATGTACTGCTTCCACCAGTCTTCCTCGCCACGCTTGGCGTCCATGGAGTACTGCGCGAGTTCTTGCAGCAACGTCTCACGGCTCCACACGGTGGGGAGGATCGGCTCGCCTTCGACACGGGGGTTCGTGACGGGGGCGCCGTGTTCGTCTTCGAGGCAGTGGCGAACCTTGGACTCGAACGCTGTGCTTACTTGCAGCGAGGTGTCTACTTCGTCGCCTCGGTCCTCGCCAAGCATTGCGCCGTAGATGTCGTTGTAGGCCCAACGCGTCCCGACAACGAACATCATGTTGTAAGCGCCGGTTTTGTCGACGATAGGAATTAAGTCGTTGAAGTCCTTGAGCGATTTGTCGGCTTGCTCGGGAGTGTTGACGTGACGTTTCTCGATGGGGTCATCGGCGATGAGTATGTCGCAACGTCGGCCCGCAACAGGCGCGCCAAGGTAAAAACTACGAAACGTCGGATCGATGAGGTTGTGGGCGTCACGTAGAGGGTGGGTAAAGTCATAAGTGCGCCCAAACTGCTGGTCACGTTTGACGCGGTACTCGGGGAATACGCTGAGGAAATGCTCGTTGTACTGGAATTGACGCTTGACCATCTGGCAGAAGTGCTGCGCGGTGTCGTCGAGGGCTGAGACGAGGATGATGCGTACATTGGGGTCCCTTACGATGCGCCAGACTGCGTGTGCGATCGTGACAAGATACGTTTTGCGATGCCCGCGCGGCATGAGCAGCAGTTTGCGCGCGCCTTTCTTGTCCGTGCCGACCCACTCGCAGACGGGCAGGTGCAGCTTGTCGTAGTAGTGCGTAGGCGCCGTGTCGGGCCAAAGCACTTCCGTGGCGAAGAACCACAGATCCTTGAGGCCGAGTTCGCGCGTCTGGATGCGGAGTTCCTCATCCATGAACGCGAGGACTTCGAGGTCCTCAGCTGTGGCTAGCTTGTCTTTTGCCATAAACGATAGTTACGGTATGCGACGGCGCCGTAGACGATGCCGCCTGCTGCATACATCCACCATGGGACGCCGATGAGCAGTAGCAAGACGAACACGATGACTTTGATTGCGGCGAGCGCGGTGCGCTTGCCCTCCTTCTCCATCAACCAGCGGATGATGGGGTTCGCCTCTTTGTAGCCCGTACTGTCAACTAGCACGCGCTTCGAGGTGTAGAAGTCTGCGGCGGCGCCAAGGATGAAGACTGCGATGCCTAGCGCGAACAGCATCATTTCACGCGCTTCTTTGGATCAGGGCATTCTGGGCACCCTGGGCACTCACCATAGCTGTCCACCATGCACTGGTGGCAAATCAGAAACTCGCCGTGTGGGCATTTCATCACTTACTCCACTTCGCCTTCAACGCGTCGAGCAATTTCCACGCGATCATCACGATCGCGACGAGCAGCCCTAGCTTCCAGCCGATGCGAATCACTGCGTCGGCGATGTCCTGAGGTGCCCAGTTTGAGATCGCGATAATCATCGATATTGATTAATCCGCCCTCCGCGACGACTCTCTGAGTCCTTGTGACATTGGGGACACTCCCATCTGATACGCTCGGGCCGGTGATACCCGCGAGTATGATGCCCCGAGAGTAGAGTTCGTTCTGTAGGCATATGGCACACAGCGCATCGAAGTGGTTTCTCGATATGACCGCGCCGTACACCGTCGCGGACAAACTGCATGGCGTGGAGATGTTCAGGCGTCTTAGGCATGAGTTACCGTGAGTGCCAAGTATTATCTTGGTACCAAATCGTCGACGGAATCGGCGCGTTGAAGCAGCCGTATGGCCAGTCTTCGTTTGGCGGCGTGTACGTGATGCCGCCTGTCGCTTTTCGTTTTGGCACCTCCCACAAGCAGCTGTCTTCGACATGCGCTAGCTCGTCCCAAATCGACTTACGCGCTTCGTCGTCAACTCTGTTCTGCATGCTCTACACTCCACACTTCCCCATCGAACAATGAGCGCGTCAACTTCCACCCCCAACGATGCACCGGGCCGTCGAAGATCGCCTCGCGGCACGTTGGGCAAAACAAGCATTTCCACGCGAAGATTCCACACACAAATCGCGTCTCGACCATTTCCTTGGCGACGCGACATCCGCGACAGTTCATACAAGCTCCTAGGTTTTTGGTTTACCGTTCTCGGCGCGGCGTTCGATCGCGTTTGCGACTTTCGATCCGAAGACAGCCGCACCCGCCGCGATGATCATCGTCGACGCTCCGGTGAAGTCGCCCTTGCAGATCCACGCCATGTATGCGCAGAACACTATGAACACGATATTGGTTGCCAGCGTGCGCTTGCCCTTCAACATCAGTTCACATCCTCTGGAGCGCCCGCAGTACGCTTGCGTTCGATCTCTGCGAGCGCCTCCTCAGCTTGTTTGATCTGCACTTCTTTCTTGCGCAAGAGCATGCTCTTGAGTCGCTTTTCTTTTTCCTCGCGCTCTTTCTTGTACGCAGTCATCGAGACGCGACGCGGCTTCTTGCGCATCTCGTCCTGCCAACGAATCTCTTGCTTCGAGCCTTCGAGCGTAGTAATCGCGCGCAGGGCTACGTCCGCTTTGTCTTTGATGGAGACGCGTAGGTCACGCATCTCTTCGCGCGTGAGGCGTAGGAAGTATTCGAGGATCGTGCGTGCTTGCAGCCCGATCCGCATTTCAAGCTCGTCAAGATTGACGATACCAAATGAGCGTGATTCTAGTGCAGCTTGTTCGTCGAGAGTGCGTGATGTCTTACTTAGTATCGACGCAGGGTCCTCAGCGATCGGAGTTTTCTTCGCGACGTCACCTGCCCCTGTCAGCCGCTTGCTTTCCTCAAGCTCCTTGCGCTCCTTCTCTCGTTGTTTCGCTTTGCTCATCACTAGGTAATTTACGATCCTGTGCTAAGCGATCAACCACGGCGCCGATCGTGCGGACTTCACGAGCTGCAGCGCACTTGACACAGCGCGGAGAATCGCAAGGCTCGCGATAGAACTTGTGCCCAGGACGGTGCCAATTATACGTCTCAACGATAGGCGCATTGTGCAGCTTCTTGTTGCAGTTCGACTTTACCATAGTTTTGCCCGTCGGATCTGGGAAGAGCACGACGTGTGCCCAACGCAAGTGAAATCCGTTACCGATAGCAGCACGAATCGGTTTGCTCATTCCTCGTTGAATCAGCAGCAATTCCTCGAATCTTCCGTACTCCGCGTCCTCGTAGTGGCTGATCTTCCACCCGTGCGATTCAAGCTCAGCCACGATCTTTTCTCGCTCCGTTTCGTTGACAGGCGGGAAGCGTGATGGTCGCCCTCCCTTCCAGTACGCTATGTCCTTGAGCCCACCATGTGTGTGCTTGCACTTGGCAGAGCACCACTTGAAGCCGGTCCCATAGGCGTGTACGTCGAACTCCTCTCCGCAGCCCTTACAGACGGCTAGGCGCATCTTGACCTCCTAGGAATTTTATACTACTCACCCTTGAGCAGTAAGCATTAAGTTAACTCGTATATATCAGTATACAAATCTGCGCCTGGAAGTCAAGCACTAAGTTGGTGCGGTATAAAGTTATAGGGAAATAGAAGAATAGGAGAGAAATGTTGGCACACACATTGCTATAATACTATATATAATTACAAATCTTTACTTCGCACATATAGTAGTAGTATGTAGGTGTATTCTTACATTACTCTATAACTTTATACCGCGCCGAGTAAGTACAGGAAAAGCAGTCTAGGATTTGTATACTGGTTTATACTGGTTTCCTAAGCGTACTATTTGCAACAAGAGTAGTATAAAATAGCTTTCGCCTCGGCTACGCTTAGCTACATTATATTCCAAGAGTGCTTAGCTTCACTGCGCCTAGGCGCCTCGGCGTCACGCAACGCCACGACGCCTCGCTGCCTCGTGTGTCGCGTAACTCGCTGAGGCGACTCGCACTTGCGGGCGGCTGCGACGCTTTTGTTGCAGTCAGCGCCCCTGCGACACGGATGTTACACCAAGGCGCCTCGCCCCGGCGCCAAGCTTATAATAGCTCTATTTGAGCACCCCGGCCTCATTAGTATAACTAGAAAAAATTCGGGCGTAAGTTCTTTTATTACGCGCGCTTAGGCGGTGGGGGAGGGTGGGGGCATGTCTCGGGCTAAGGGGTGCAAGGACGGAATGAACCGTCTACGTACAGGCAAAGGAGATGCCTATGTTACGCGAATTGAAGTGGAAGCCGTCCACCAAGGTGGCCAAGGTTGACAAGATTGTCGACGGTGAGACGATCACCGTTGACAAGATTGGCGACGATGGTAAGAAAGTACGCGAAATTGCCGCATACAATCTTCTCGCAGTCGTCGAAGATGAGGATGGGAACCAAAAAGCCCTGAATCTCGCAACAACGGTCAACCGAATGGATCGAACCGCAGAGGATTGCAAACTCTTTTACGGATTCGACGATCCAATTGCAGGCACACTGTCAGAACGTGCGGATAACATCCACCAAGGGATGCAAGCCAAGGCAAAAGAGTACGCCAAGCAACTCAAAGCCCAGGTGAAATTCGCCGCATCGCGGACGACAAAAGAGCGAAAAGAGACGACCCTCGACGCCGGGGCGCTCGAATTCGCAGAGTAACCCACAACAAGCACAACGAGTTAGGAGCCAGGGACAACGACAGTCCTTGGCTCCTAGCCATATACCCTAGGAGCAAATGAGATGAACTCACTACGTTACGCACTGGGTATTCTCGCACGTGCGTGCGCCTGGATCGCCGTGGGCTTCGTCGTTGTCGCGTTCTGCGTTCTATTCACGCATTTCTTCAGCGTGCTCTGGCGTGACGTGTTCTAGCTCTGCACGTGCGTAGAGCGTAGCGCACATGTTAAGCACGTGTGCGTTGCTCTGTGCGCTTGTGCACATGTCGAAGTAAGGAGGCGCGTATGTTCCCCCGCTTACGCAATGACATCATCGCTCTGTGCATCGTCACGGCGTTCTGCCTGACGTTGCTCGTGTGTTATACGTAGCGCCACGTATAGGCGCAGAGAGGAGAAAGCATGGCAAGGAGAGGTATTAGCGCCACCATGGACGGTGAGTTGCGCGTGGACGGCAAGGAGATCATCTGCCCACTGACAAAGCGTCCTGTGCGCTTCGCACCCAGTGCGGACGCGAACATGGGCAAGGCAGTGGAGTTCTTGCGTGAGTTGGTGCAGACACGCGCTGCACTGTACGCACTCGAAGGTAACACGTTGCTTGTGGCAGCGCTCGACGCTCGCATCGCGCATGTGAGTGAGCGTGTGGAGCGAATGGCCGCGAGTGACACGTACGGAAAGCGCTGAGATGCACGCAACTACGTGGCTTAGCGTCGTGCTGTGCGTACTGGTAGTCACTGGGCTAGTTGTAGGTGGCTACTTCGCGTATCTAGTAACCAGAGAACTCCACAAGCTGCGTAACAAGGAGTAGGCATGGACAACGCACAACGCGACACATGGATTGATGCTATCGCAGCGTCCATTGCGCTGAGCGGTGGCGAACTGCCCAAGCCTGTGCGGTGTAGGATTTGTGGCAAGCACAAGCCGTTACGCAGCGTGGCTGGGCATCTCGTGTGCTTGGGCTGTTGTCGCGTGCACCTGGGATTCAACGAGAACGCGCACAAGAAGCGTCCCAAACAACTCAAGGAGTAGCGTCATGCGTTGCATTCGCTGCAATGAGGAGTTCGAGGCCAAGCGTGCACGCGCTGGCTACAACCTCTGCAAGGATTGTGGTGATGAGTACGCAAGTGAGTTGATTGAGGCAAGGAGCAAGGAGACTGCGCCACTGTACAACAAGGGGCCATACATGCTCATTCCACGTATGCGTGGCGCAACGAAATCGTTGGGTAAGAAAGGAGAAAGCAAGTGAAGAAGTCGTACAAGCTACTCACGTGGCGCAAGAACCGTGAGACGGCGCAAGAGCGCAAGGCACGCGCTGTGGAGAAGTGCGTCGTGCCGCAAGATCAGTACAGCCTCGCGTTGTTTCATGGCGGGCAGTATTTGGGGCACTGGGCGTTGGATTGGACGGAAGGGCGGATCATCCTGGACCAAGAACTCGTCAACGGTGTCGTGGACGCGATTCGGGAGTTTGAGGCGCACGTACGTGAAGCAGGCGTGGTGTTCAAGGCCACGCCGTGCCCTGAAGGTGGTCTGCACGGTGATAATCACTCGTGTCCTTCGTGTCGTGCGGTGGCGCGGCCTCATGGTGAGAAGGAGGACTCGTGATGGACGAACCAGCGTACGCCGTCACATTTCGCTGCATGGCGTGTGGATGGACATACGTGTGCGGGGATCACAGTGACGCGGATCTGAAGGTGCTTATTGGGCACGCGACCGCTGTGTGCTTCAAGGCCCCGATCCGCGTGGACGTGGAGGAGATCCATGCCAGTTCATGAACGCGCTCAAGGACTCAACCCAGTCAAGGTCATACGCAAGCTCGAAGCAGGCGAAGCGTTCACAGGGCGCATCAACTTCGAGTTGTGGGAGGATAGCTTCCAGGTTGCGTTGTATCTCGTGCGGCGTATCCCTGGCCAGCGTCAGCCTACGTGGACGTATCGCATTGCGAACCCAGCAGAGTTTGCGCAGCTTGCGTTCAGTGCTGCGGAGGTGCATGCTGCCGAGGCGATGCGCAAGTTGGAGGAGAAGCCATGAGACCCCCCACGATCATCACCACGTCGAAGAAGTGCGCTAACGACGCGCACGACTGGTTTATGGAAGCGCACGGCCCTGGGTGGAATCGACCTTGGTATTGCCGTCGTTGTGGCTTCACCATTGGCTCTGATGACATGTGGTTGTATCGCAGCGTCATTGCGCTAGAACGCAAGCTAGATCGCTTGATGCTTGCGTTGAATGTGAGCAAGGGTGGGCTAGAGGACGAGGAGATCAAGGCAGGAGGGCAAGAATCATGAGCACACGAACTTGTTGGGCAACATTCATTTTCACCACTTTTGCCTATCTTACCATCGTTGGGATGGCGCTTTACTACAGTACGACTACCAGCATGGTTAACTCGTACGTGTTTCTGCTGGCGACAGCAGGGTACTCGGTGTTCACGAAGTGGATTACAGAGAAGTGGAAGGATAGCAAGCCATGAGCACCCCCAAGCTCTCACCCGAGTTGCAAGCGGAGTACAACGCTGCGATGGCGGATTACGAAGCACTTGAGAAAGTGCTCAACGCGCCCGGTGGTGATAAGGAAGCGTTGTATAGAGTGCGCGCGGCCAAGCGCTCACTCGAAAACCAGCACAACATCCTCAAGCTGTACGAGCATCTCGCGTTCTTCGTGGATACGCAGCACAGGCTAAGCAAGATGGTTAACGTGCTCACGATCAGCGTGATCATCATCGCGATGCTGCTGGCTGTGAACGCCCTCGCCACCATCATCTTCAAAGCCCCATAGCTCAGTAGGTAGAGCAGCACGCTCATAACGTGCAGTGCGCAGGTTCGAGTCCTGCTGGGGCTACCAGTGCGCGCTGCAAGGAGGAAGTATGGCTTACCAACCAGGCGAGGTTGGGAGGGCGATGCAAGCGATCAATGAAGCGCTCTTTCAAATCTCTAAGGACGTTGCCGCGCAGACCAAATACCTCTGCGCCATCTCGCTGATCATGTCGATGCACGTGATGCGACACATGAACAAGAAGGACCAAGACGAGCTGCAGAAAGAGCTGAAGAAGGTGGTGAAAGATGAGTGATGACAAGGTGCTCGGTGTCAAGCTCGGCGCCAAGATCGTTGAGCAGCTAGCGCTCGCAGTCGATGCGCTTGGCAACGTCGAGGAGTGCGTGCGTCAAACGCGCGAAGCACTCAACCAAGGCGACGTGGAAGCAGTGCATCGTCATTTCAACGCGTTGACTGCATTGGCTGGTCAACTCAAGCGTCACGCAGGTACGTATGTATTTCTTGTCGACTTCGAGAAAGGAGGTTGAGTAGATGAAAGCTGGTGATTTCGTCAAGACAATGGGAAACAAGCGAGGGGTTGTGGTCAAGATAGTCCCGACGATCGGCACCAACATGGTGCTCGTGCAGACGCTCACAGACAGTCGGTGGTACCGCGAGCAGGATCTTCAGCCGGTTATCATTGGCGCAGCGCGCAGGATCACTAACGTGGACAAGCGGCGCAAGGAAGTCAGGGAGGCGATAAAGCGCGCCGGACTCCCCATCGGAGGTGAGTGTGATCCTGATGATGCGCAGTGCGAGGCGTCAGAGCCCACTCACACGCGTATACCGAAGATACGCTTCTCCAGCGATCCCTGGGACCTCGGGCCTTCAACGATGCCAACGCCTCCGCCCCCCGCATCAACGCAAGATCCTAGCTCGTTGCCCAATGAGGGGCGCACGATCACGGACTTCAACGAGCAAGCCGACGCGCCCATGGGCCAGTCCACCATCGCCCAAGACGCAGACGACGGGATCGAGTGCATTGACAACGAGGACTACGGCGGTGCACGCGAGGCGCTCGTCGACATTCGTGACAAAGCAGCGAAGAAGGGCGTCTAGACTAGGCGCCTAGAACATAGTAACGTCTAGGAGGACGTACATGAAAGAGATCACCATAACGCGGGCCATGGCGGCGCTCAAGATCAACGAGGACAAGATTGCCAAGCGTAGGCAGTTTCAGCTGGCGTACCTGATTCGCGAGTCCGACCGAGTCGACCCCATCAGGGCCGAGGGTGGAAGCGAAGGGTACATTCAGCGCTTGGGGCAGTCCATCAATGATCTGATCGCAGAGCGCCTCGCTGTCAAGCGAGCCATCGCCGTCGCGAACATGCGGCATGAACTCACGTTGCCGATGAACCCAGCGGCACCACGTCGTGTCACCCGCTCGATCCACGACTGGCTCGTGTGGCGCAACCAGATCGCCAAGCCCACGCGGGACCACCTGATCGCAATGGCGAAGATGATTCAGCAAGCGCGCTTCGGCACCGTGCGTGATCGACTGCAGTCGTTTGCTCAGCGGCGCTCTGTCACGGAAGCTGAGGACGCAAAGAAGGACATCGCCGTCAACATCGACGAGGAGAAGCTCAACGAAGAGATCGAACTCATCACGCACATCTTGCAGGAGCTGGATGGCGAGCTGAGCCAGTTCAACGCAACTCATACGGTGAAGGTGGGGGAGACGCTCGACACGATCGAGGACCTCGACCGGCGACAATAGCAAGGAGGAAATGAACATGAGTGGAAGACGAGGATTGACGGTAGGCGTAGGCACCCACGAAGTGCACGTGCCCGAGAAGTGGCTGGGGGCCATACTGTTCATTGTGGCTAGCGCTCTGATACTGAGTCGTGTGCTCGCTGCCGAGTGCCAAGACGTGCAGATCCGTGGCATCTACGACGGGCCTGACCCGATGTGGCCGGTGATGCGCGTGTGCGTGCCTGAGTGCGGTGGTATTGACGTGTTGCCTACGTTCGCGCCACTACGCACGATCGAGGGCGTCGAGGAGTTCGAGGTCGAAGAGGTACGCAGCGTGCCTGACATTGTGCTCCTGCTCGACCCTGACGAGATCGAGAGCATGGCACTGTCACGTGACTCACGCAGCTACAACACAGGCTGCTCGAACGTGTTTGATTGCGTGAGCACGGCGTACGACAACTGCGCAGGACAACGCGCACACGCACGCATGGTCGTGTACGTCGAGAGCGGTGGTGAGAACGCGTGCACGTGGCAGTGTAGTAACAATCGTGCGGGGCGGTTGGCGTGCGATGTTGAGGAGCAAATGCCCACATCGGACGGATGCAACCCGCAGCTTGCGTACCCGCAGTGCCATCCATGCTTCGTCGGGCCAGTGCAGCCAGGAGCGTGCGACACGCCCGACCCTGGCGGAGTGGCTGCCCCAGTGAGTGCACAATGAAGCTGCTCGTCACGGCAGGCTGGGAAGACTCCAACGGTGAGTGGGTCGAGAACAGCGACGTGCTCACGATCGAGACGGGCATGTACACCGACCTTGCTCGCTTCATCGAGACGCACTTCGAGCGCGAGCGTCCTCGAACGACAACAGCCCAAGAAGTACAACAAGTCATCGATATTCGTAAAGCTTAGAAGATGGACTCCCACGCGAGTGACTCGGAAGCACCACGAGCGTGCCGTTCCCCTGGTGCTCGCTGGCACACAGGCTCGCGTACTCCAGCGAACGGTCAGAACGAGTACGCCTCGCTTGAGCGCTAGCACTCAGGCGTGGAGAGTTCTAGGCATGCGCACAGGCCCCTAGACCCTGTGTGCGTGCCGCTGGAGCGTTAGTGTAATGGCTAACACGCCGGGCCGTAACCCCGCAAATCCAGGTTCGAGTCCTGGGCGCTCCACCGGGGCGGTGGTGTAATGGGAAGCACTAGAGATTGTGATTCTCTCAGCGCCGGTTCGACTCCGGCCCGTCCCTCCATTAACATGCTCAACATTATGCCCGAACATGACCCTACCGGCGGACTGTGTCTTGACCTGTCTTCGAGACTGGTGTGCGTAGACCCGTTCAATGTCACCGGAACCAACCAACGCCACTGTCGTGTTCGGGCACCAAGATGCCCCCGTCGCATTTCTGTTAACCGATGGAGTACCCCCAAGCTACACACACGGTAAACGAGTTCTTGACCGCGATGGGGGCATTTACTTTTCGTAGGAGACACGTTAAGCTATACGCCGTAATCAAATCTGCTTTCAGGTGCGAAGTGGGAAGAGGCGTGAGAACTACTAGATGATATAGCTCAATTGGTAGAGCACCAGACCATAAATCTGGCGTTCCGGGTTCGATTCCCGGTATCCTCGCCATAGGGGATCTTTCAAAGTTCAAAGTTCACACGCTCAAAGCTCACACCTATCAAAGCTCAGCCCTGGATATGATGAAGGGGCATTCAAAGCTCAAAGTTCATGTCAAATCCAACGCTTACCTGGCTACGATGGAGACATCGTAGACACGCGACTTGCGCAGCGTGTTCCCAGGGTGTTGGCTGCAGTTGGAAGCAGAGACATTACGCCGCGAAACGACACGAAACGTCCGAACGAAAGGAAGGAGAACAGTAATGCAGCAAAGTACCACTCCCGTGTGGAACGTGAGTTTCATCCTGAAAGCCACGTTCGTCATGGAACAGGCTGGCTTCACCGACGAGGTGATCGTGCAGCCGGTGCAGGTGTCCGCACCCTCCGAGGCCGGCGCCGTCACGCAGCTGCTCATGGACGACGACATCCATGGCAAGCTGGCGCAGTACGAGAAGGACAAGGGGCGCATCGTCCCTATCGTCATCTGTGTCGCAAACCCTTAGGCGGAGGCGCGGCCAAGAGTGCGCCAACGCGGATCGCCGAGGCGCGCCGCGCTGTAGAGCGTGGGCTTCGTAAGCAGCCCAAGAGCCCTTACGATCGCCTTGCACGCAAAGCCCGCCAGCCTGACGAAGCGGAC
>Ga0209536_100000821_pt1 | contig 51218 bp, 42 predicted proteins | sample DeeMarSeWOR28_12_FD_187461 | JGI IMG/M metagenome (GOLD analysis project Ga0209536, IMG submission 187461) | Marine sediment microbial communities from White Oak River estuary, North Carolina - WOR-2-8_12 (SPAdes) (version 2) | ecosystem: Environmental > Aquatic > Marine > Intertidal zone >...
CAAGTCTTTTGGAAATTCCGAGTAAAAACCAATGTTAACTAGAGTTTTCCTTCCTGCGATTCGCATGCGATTCTTCAAGGTTTCCGTGCTCATGGTTACTGGATCGTTATTAGGCATGTCAAAAACGGTGGTTATTCCACCGGCCGCTGCTGCTGCGGTTCCAGTGCAAAAATCCTCTTTGTATGCTTTCCCTTCATCACGAAGGTGCACATGAACGTCAATTAGACCTGGCAGAACTAGCATGTTTCTGAGATTGGTTTTCTCGTCAGCGTTTGGCATCTGCGACTCTTTGGCTATTTTGAAGATTTTACCGTTTTCAATCGCTATGCTGCAGTCAACTATTTTCTTATTCAAGTATGCCTTGGCGTTTGTTAAAACGGAATCAACAATCAAGTTAAACGCGCTCTTATTGTGAATAACGAACAAAAAGGCTAATTAAAGTTTATTTTATTCGAAACTGATTCTTCGGCTACAGCGCAAGTTTAGCGTCAGGTTTCCAATTCTATTCGGCAATCTTCACATAGGTTTTGCCCGTTAACATCTTTCAAGTTTTCTGAGAACCCCCCACAGCTGTCGCAGTATCCAGAGAGAGGCGCTACTTCGGCGACCATATTTTCCTCAGCTTGGGCATAATCCTCAATCCGTGTTCTTTCTTGAATAATCTCAATAAGTTCAGGCATCACCCCCAGAATATCTCTGCTTGAAATTAAACCCACTAGATTGCCCTTGTAAACTACGCCAAGTCGCCTGATGTCCAGACGGCTCATTCTCCTCGCTGCTTCGCTTATTGTTGCTTCCGGTTGTATCGTGAGTAAAGGAGATGTCATAATCTCCTTGGCTTCTATGGTGTCAGGCACAACATTTTTTGCCAAAACCCTGATTACTAGGTCGCGTTCTGTTATTATACCGACCGGTTTTCCTGCCTTGTTCGTGACTATGACGCAACCTAAATCGTTTTTATCCATAATGGTAGCAACTTTATTTGAAGGTTGATCCTCATCTAGCGTTATCACTGGACTACTCATGATATCCTTGACGACCATCTTTGTTCTTAATCCAATATCAGACATAGCCTAGACTTCCAACAATTGTTAACACGTCTTGACGTTCACTTGTGAAAGTAGTAATCGCACATTTAAGAGTTGCTAACTTTGAAAGAGCAAAAACACTGCCCTAAAACATCGCTATGCAAATTTTATTAGTATGTGCATAAACAACATAATTCAAGAGTGAAGTTTATTAATGTTGAGAACAAACGCCGATAAACTCATAAAGCTTTCAGTTGTAGGGGAAGTGGCTAGCCCCTTCGTTAGCAGATCAGTTTACAATATCTCAGCTACAGGAAAACCTTCAATTCTGCCGGGAGTAGGCGGGATAACATATAATCTTAGAATTGGCGACCCAGCGTGCGGTTGGGAAGCTGACCACGTAGAGCCAGGTGTTAGTGCAGAAAACAAGGAGAATGACCCCCGACACGGTCAAATGGCTAACACAGCATTCAATGTTCTTTCATGCATTGGAAACGAAGCAACAATTGTTACTGGTGACGCTAAGGGAAGTAAAGGAGTTGTCACGGGTAAACACGGCGGGATAGAACATGTGCTCATTGACTTTCAACCAGAAGCTTTAGAAAAACTCATGCTGGGCGACAAAATCCTTGTAAAAGCCTTTGGGTTGGGCTTGAAGCTTTTCGACTTTACTGACGTTAAAATTATGAATATGGATCCCCTTTTTTTGGAGGCTTTAGATCCAATACCAAACGGAGAGAAAATCGAAGTTCCTGTAACGCATATTATTCCCGCAGCCATTATGGGTTCAGGTTTGGGAGCAAACCAGACAAATTCAGGAGATTATGACATCCAGCTTTTTGATGAAAACGTTATTGAGCAGTATGGGCTTGATGACTTAAGGCTCGGAGATTTAGTGGCTATAATTGACGCTGATCACTCTTACGGCAGAATTTATCGGCAAGGCGCCATTTCCGTCGGCATAGTAGTTCACACAAACTCTGTCAAAGCAGGCCACGGACCTGGAGCCACAAGCCTGATGACCTCGCCAACAGGGAAAATAATTCCTAAAATTGATGCCAAAGCCAACATTGCATGTCTCTTAAAGTTACGATCAGATATATAAAGCAGTAATTTTACTATTTGCTTGTGAAAAGCCAAAGAGGTCATAAGTAAATTGCCGTTTAAACGAAAAAGCCGAGGGAGATCCAAAGGTAGCAAAGGAAGCAGCGGTCTGGTACAATGCGTCAGTTGTGGACAGATGGTACCGCGTGACAAAGCAAAGAAGTCTACGCGTCGAGTGTCCTTTGTAGAGCCTCAATTGGCTAAGGAGCTACGACAGAAAGGCACTTACATGTGCTCGTGGGTAGACACAAAATATTACTGTATATCATGCGCAGTACATCGAGGAATCGTGAAGGTTAGAGCCGAAAACGAAAGACGCTCACGTTATAGAAGAAAACGCTAGTTTTCCTGATCGTTACTTTCTTTTCTTCAACGAACTGTAAACATGTAGCCCTCTTTGCAGAACCGTCAAGTTCGAGAGCACCGCCAGAAGTATTATTCCGATTCTTAAGGCCGGAAGCCAGAAAATTGCTACAATACTTGCGATCGACAAAATCAACATGCGTTCAGCTCTTTCGGCTATACCTACAGACTCCATCGTTATCTCTTCCGCTTCGGCTTTTGCCCGACTATAGCTTACCATAATTGAACCCACTAAAGCAGCCAATCCCCATAAAGGATCACACAACCCTCCAATTATCACGCCTGCATAAACAGCAGCGTCAGCGTACCTATCGAAAAGGGAATCCAGAAATCCTCCTAACACGCTTATCTGTTGGTAGATTCTAGCTATGACGCCGTCTAGTGCGTCGCAGAATCCCGATGCCAAAAACAGAATCGTTGCCAAAAGAATCCACAAAGGCTGACCTTGTGACACCGCATACACAAAAGCTGAAAACGCCGCCAACGCCACGCCTATGAGGCTTACAATGTTTGGTGTCAGTCCTATGCTGTGCGCCGCTTTCGCTTCTAAACTCAACATGTTTTGAACTTTTTGTTTAAGTTTTGTCAGCAATTTTAGCTCGCTACTTGTATGTTAACGCTTATTATTTAAGCTGGACCGCAATTTGGTTTGAGTTTTGCCAACAGGCACTCTTGGACAGGCAAAAAGTTTGCGAAGCCAATGGTATTCTTTGAGGAGATAGCCACAAAAGGCGGGAGATCCAACTAATCTTTCGGTTTTGTGATCAGCGCTTTGTTATGTCAGCGGACTTATAAGGAGGATGCTGGATTATGTAGGGCAGTAACGCTCTGTCGCTGACAGAAACGCATAGACGGCAACGTTACACAATAGAAAAAACAAAAAGGAGTGAAGAAAATGACTGAGAATTCAGATGTTGTCTTCGTCGGAAGCAAACCTCCAATGAGCTATGTACTGGCGATCATCACAAGTCTCTCATCAGGAAACTTGGATGAAATAACACTAAAAGCGCGTGGCCAAGCAATCACTACAGCAGTTGACGTGGCTGAAATAACCAGAAACCGATTCGTTAAAGACTTGAAAGTGACCAAGATAGCCATCGGAACAACAGAGATGCCCCCAAGAGAAGGCGAAAGCAAATCCAGAAATGTTTCGACGATAGAAATTACGATGAGCAAAAAGTAAGCCAAAACAGATCGCGGCTAACAAAATGAACATTTCAAATTTTCTTTCTAATTTTTTAGTTTTCAACAAGCGCGTGTATTGATTTGGGTTATTCTGATGGTTTTTCTCATCGCAAGATTAATAGCTCAAGGGATTTCAAAATAGAGTTAGTCCCGTGAGAAAAATGCTAGATATCAAATTCATCCGCGAAAATCCCGGTTTCGTGAAAAATAATCTGATGAAAAGAGGAAACCCTGAAAACGGCAAAATGTTGGATGCACTAATAAAGTTAGACAGAGAATGGCGACAGAACCTAACAAAGCTAAACGACCTTCGCCACGAGAGAAAAGTTATGACCACGGAAATTGCAGTGCTTAAAAAAATGGGAAAAGATGTTAGCGGCAAAGTTGAAAAAGCAAAAAAACTCGATAGTAAAATCACAGGCATCCAAGCAGAAGTAGCCAGAGCAGAAGAGAAAACGCGCGAGTACCTTATGCGACTTCCTAATTTATTGCACGAAACTGTGCCAATTGGGAACGATGAAAACGCCAATATCCAAATTAGAAGGTGGGGTAGCATACCCGAATTTGATTTCGCCTTTAAAAACCACATAGACCTAGGCGTAAACTTGGATGTGATTGACATTGAAAGAGCTGGAAAGGTTACAGGCTCCAGATTCTTCTATCTGAAGGGGAAAGGCGTACTCTTGGATATGGCATTAATGCGTTTTGCTTTGGAGTCTCTTACTAAGAAGGGGTATTTGCTTGTGGAGCCTCCATATTTAATGAGACGAGAGCCATATGAAGGCGTCACAGCCTTAGGTGATTTCGAAGAAGTATTGTACAAAATCGAGAACGAAGATTTGTATTTGATAGCAACTTCTGAGCATCCTATGGCGGCTATGTTCATGAACGAAGTTATGAAAGAAGAAGACTTGCCTCTTAAACTCGCTGGCATGAGCGCATGCTTCAGAAAAGAAGCGGGTGCACACGGCAAAGACACGCGTGGGATTTTCCGAACGCATCAGTTTAACAAGATAGAACAGTTTATCTTCTGCCAGCCTGAAGATTCGTGGAAACTTCACGAAGAACTCCTCGATAACGCAGAGGAACTTGTTCAGAAACTTGGTTTGCCTTACCGAGTCGTTAACGTGTGTACGGGTGATATTGGAACAGTGGCAGCCAAAAAATTCGACATTGAAGTTTGGATGCCTGCTCAAAACGCATACAGAGAACTTGTGTCATGCAGCAACTGCACAGATTACCAAGCCAGGAGACTCGGCATCCGTTACAGGGAAAAAGAGGGGGCACCTCCAAAAGGATTTTTGCATACTTTGAATTCGACCGCCATAGCCACGGGAAGAACCATTGTAGCGATATTGGAAAATTTTCAGCAAGGAGATGGAACAGTTGTTGTTCCTAAAGTTTTGAGAAAATACATGGGCGATGTAGAGAAGATAAACTTGGAACGCTAAACCTTTTAATATGCCATTGAGAATGATGAAGGCGCATTTGGAGGATAACCTTGTCTTCGAAATCGAAGCGCGTACGCGACAAGTGGCGAAGCAAAGCATGGTACAATGTAGTAGCGCCGCCGTTCTTTGGAAACGTGGAGTTAGGTGCATTGCCGGCAGAAGAGAGGGAGCAACTTATAGGAAGAGTTATTGAAGCTACACTTTACGATATCACAAGCGACTTTTCGCATCAATACTTGAAAATGTTTTTCCAGATAAACGAGATTGATGGAAAGACTGCTCACACGTTGTTTAAAGGGCACGAATATTCCCGTGACTATTTGCGAAGTTTGGTGAGGAGAAGGACAACGAAAGTTGACGGGCTTTTTGATCTGATCACAAAAGACAGCTATAAACTTAGAGTCGCTGTATCAGCACTCACGCTTTCCCGGATAAAAACATCCCAAGAAGAACTTATTCGCAATATGATGGAAAAAATCATTAACGAAAAAGCCGCTATATTGACAATGGACCAGTTTGTTCAAGAAATGGTCCTTGGGAAAATAGCTTCAGACGTGTACAATAAAGCTAAAAAAGTAGCACCTCTTAGACATGTTGGCATCCGAAAATCAAAGCTGATAGCACAACCTGCTCAAGCCCTACTGCAAGAAGTCAAACCGACACCATAATAGGACGTTTTTTCCGAGCGACTAAATTCAACTTTTTAACCTTTCTTTATTGCGTTTGTTGAAGCGAAATGTCTTTAGAGCCAGGTGTAATTGTTTATTAAGCATGAGGAAGGTGTGATTGGTTGACTACACAAGCAGGTGTTCACGAAAAAGGAACATTCTCTATTTTAGACCTAATAAATAACACTAAGAAAAGCGTTAATTACGAAAAAGTCGGGGCGATGACCCTTTTTATTGGCGTAACTCGAGGAGAAACCTTAGAGGGAGAAAAAGTTCAGAAGCTTACACTGGAAGCTTATGAAGAAAAAGCCAATGAAGTTCTCACCGAAATTTGCTATAATCTGTCTAAGAAATCAGGCATAGTTGACGTTCAGATTCACCATTTACTTGGCGAATTTGACATAGGAGAAGAAATGGTGTACGTTTTAGTAGCTGGTTCCCATCGAAAAGACCTTTTTCCAGTTTTACGAGAAGCCGTAGAGAGATACAAGAATGAAGCACCTATATTTAAAAAAGAGCATATTGTTGACGCAAAAGGGTCGTCATCTGAATACTGGGTTTCAGAGAAAGAGCAAACGAGGAAATAGGCACGTTTTTTTGATGTAGCTGGTTCTCCAAAGAAAGCTAAGATAGAGAAGCTTGGAATTGAAGTGAAAATGACTAACATACCAACGAAAAGTGTGGAAGAAGAAAATTGGGCTGGCTAGAGCCGCTATGGGAAGCTGACTTAGAAAGGCGTTTCTTTTCTGAACTTAGAATCCAAATAGACAAAAATGTAGTTTATTTAGTATTTGAAGAAGCTAATTAAAAAGGAACGCTTGAATAGCGGCAATTATTACTGCTCATAAGAAGGGTTATATGCGTACTATCCCCAAATAATGTAAATGGAGATGTAATCTGTGGAAAGAAGAAGCTACAATTGGTTTGAAAAACGCCGCAAAACAAAGGGGCTAGAACTGGCTCATGAGCAGATAGAGAAAGCCTTTGACACTGTGACTTGGCTTCATAAGGCAACTAGAAGCTTTTCAGAAGGAAACTTGAAGGAAGCCAAGGAGCATATTGAAAATTTGTACGAGGCTGAAGAAAAAGTTGACAAGTTGCGAACAGATGTTTTCATGGAGCTTTCCAAGGGTATTGCTCTCGTGGCTGACTACCGCGAAGACTTGCTGCATCTGGTAAAAAGGCTGGACACACTGGCGGATCATACTAAAGACGCAGCAAGGTGCTTGGAGATGCTTGCAGTAGCAAAAATCCCGAAGGAACTTTGCGAAAAAACAGTATTTATGACTTCCAAACTTGTAGAAACAGCTCAAACTTTGCGCAATAGCATCGAAAAGATTTCATCGAATCCTGCTGAAGCGATGGAGCAAGCCAAAAAGGTTGGAGAAATTGAACATTTACTTGACGAAGAGTATCTCAGGGCTAAGAGCTTGTTTGTCAAGTACGGCACGGAACTCAATTGCGGAGCCATGGTTATTTTTGACGATTTAATCGAGTTTATTGAGCATGCTGCAGACATGTGCGCAGACACGGCGGATTATATTTTTGTGCTGTCAAGCAGAGAGTAAACGCGAACTATTATGTAGTGTCTTTTCCGTTTCTTTTTGGGTGAGTTCTCTATCGCTTAGATAAGACTACAGGCTGCTTTAGCATAGGTTGAAATGTAGAGTGTAACTTGTGGAGATTTGTGGAAGGTATACGCTTTCTGTTAGAGCCTTGATTGGAATGATATCAAACTCTAATGAGAGATAAATGAGGGCGAGGCTTGTTAGTTCATTGGTGGTTCGGAGTTGTACCATTTTATAATTTCCTTTATCGCCTTGGTCGAGTAGCCTATTTCCATTAAAAGAGTTTTCAAGTCGTCGACTGTTTCGATATCCATGCGACACCACCGAGCTATATTGAGTTTCGATACGTATTTAACTTTTCATTCCGAAATCGGAATATGTCATAAACCTTACTTGGACGCCTATAGAATCGGATTTGAACCTAATCGTCTGTGCAGATACCTCTATATTATCCGCTTAAGAATTGTTCACAAGAGAAAAGCCGACAATATTTGAAGGAAGCAGACTCGCCAAATGATAGATCAAAAGCAAGTTGTAGAAGCGTTGCTGAAGCCTGAAGCATACGACGAAGCCCCGATGAGTATTGATTTTATCCAGACTCACATATCCTTCATCTTTCTAACCAGAAAATTTGCCTATAAGGTAAAGAAGGCGATAAACCTCGGATTCTTGGATTTCACTACGCTTGAAAAGAGACGTTTCTTCTGTGAAAGAGAACTTGAACTCAATAAAAGGCTGTGCGGAGACATGTATTTAGAGGTTGTTTCAATCAACAAATCCGATGCCATCAAAATAAAAGGCAAAGGGAAAACAATTGAATATGCCGTGAAAATGAAAAGAATGCCTCAAGAAAATATGATGAGCAGGCTCCTTGAAAAGAACCAAGTAGAGGAGGGGCTTGTTGACATAATAGCCAAGATCATTGCAGAATTTCATTCAAAAGCCGAAACTAGTAGAAGAATTAGTGAATTTCAACTGGATCCAATAGTGGAAATAAATTGGAGAGAGAATTTTGATCAGACAGTGGAGTTCATCGGCAAAACAATAGCTAAGAAAACCTTCGATTTTATACTTGAAAGAGTTGAAAATTTTATGAGGCGAAACAGGTCAATTTTTGAGAAGAGAATGACGGAAGGCAAAGTCAGAGACTGCCATGGAGATATGCATTCCGGCAATATCTTTGTTACAGATCAAATTTACATTTTTGACGCGATAGAATTCAATGATAGGATTAGTTATTCTGATATTGCGGCTGACGTTGGCTTTCTAGCTATGGACTTAGACTTCAGGGAACGTCCCGATCTGTCTACTTTTTTCGTGAAGAAATACGTCAGGTATTCTGGAGATCAAGAATTGATTAAACTTCTACCATTCTACAAATGTTACCGAGCTTACGTTAGAGGAAAAGTCATTAGCTTCAAACTGAAAGACCCCCACGTCGGGAAAACGGAAAAGGGGCTAGCAGAAAGAGAAGCAAAAGCATACTTCAAACTGGCTGCCACTTACGCAAACTTTCTTTAACTGAGGGAAAGTTTGCTATGACAGAAACTGATGAGCTACATATTTTGGAATTTTTAATGTTCCCATGACCGTTGGCTTTTGGTGGCAGTCGGTTCCTCCTGTCATGATTAAGCCATGTTCTTTTGCAAACCTCACGTAATGACTTGTTGTTTGAGCGTCGTTTCTGATGTGCCAACATTCTATGCCATCAATATAGTTTAGCATTGATTCTTTGATTATAGCTGTCTGCTCAGTCAATGATTTAGTAAGCGCTACAAGGGAAGTTCCATTAGGGTCGTTTGGATGAGCCAAAACAATTTTTCCTCCAGCATTTCTAACCAATCTAGTCGCTTCTTCAAGGTAAAGAGGGTACTTTGGAACGTTGCACCGCACAAGATACTTATCGAAAGCTTCCTGTCTGCTTCGAACAATTCCTTTCATAATCAAATGGTCTGCGATGTGAGGTCTTCCAAAGACGCCATCAACTGAAGCTTTAATTTGTTTAAAATCGCGATTGGTTAGCTTCTCAATTTCTTCTTTTTCGAATTCTGCATTGAGATTGCGCAGAATCTTGGAGGCTCTTTCCTCTCGGTATTTCGCCATTTGCCGAAGTTTGTAAGCTAACGCCTTGTTCTTTACGTCAAATTGGTAGCCTAAAAAATCCAGCGATACGGGTTTATCTTGATTACACTTTGGTTGCAAGAAATTTATGTTCAATTCAACACCAGAAATATATCGGATTCCAGCTTTGCCAGCTGAATCAATTGCTATTTGTTGGCAGTCGATTGAATCATGATCTGTGATCGATATAAACCCAATTCTCCGAGTTTTTGCTTCCTTAACTATTTCTTCAGCCTTTAAAGCCCCATCAGAACTTTGAGAATGAATGTGCAAATCTATTATCATGGCAATGCCTGTTATCTTTTTTCCATACCTATTATGTACCAGTCTTCTGGAGAATCTTGGCATGTGTCAAGAATCAAGTGCACTACCTTTAGCTGTGGAAAAAGCGTCTTTAAGTCATCCAAGTCAACGGATTCAAACTTGCGCTTATTTGCAAGATACGCCTCCACAGTCAAGGCGTTTGACTCATACTTCTCCTTAGTTCTTCTCTGGAGCCTAGCAACCGACACTTCTTGAGGACATGTTGTTTCAAGTATGATAAAAGTCATGTTGTGCCTGACCGCAATCTCAGCTGCGCGTCTTCGTAGCTCCTGAGTGATAAACGTGGCATCCAGGATTAAGCCTTTGTTTTTCCCAGCAAGGTCATCTGCACGGCGAAACATTTCATCATAAACGGACAAACGTTTGCTCATATTTCCGGCAACTTTCGCATCAAATACGTCTTCACCCTTAAGAACCTCCAATCGAAGCAAATCACTACGAAGAATGGGATAGCTCTTAATTTTTGCGACCTCCGCGGAAGTCTCTGTTTTCCAAGTTGCAGGAAGACCGCAGGTAATCAACAAAATCTCTGATCCTAATTTTGTTTCAACAAACTTGGCGAAAGGTTCCCTCAATCTCACATCTCTCACCGTAAAGTTCAGGTAAAATATAATTAAACCTTTTTGGAAAGAAAAACAGCAGCAGCTCTTTATCGGTAAAGATCATATTACATGTTTAAAGTAAAGCTAAATAGTCAGTTAGGAATCTTTCCTAAAAGAAGGTAATGTAAATGGAACAATTCAAAGTCAAAGACGAGACACTGGCACCGCAAGGCCACTTACAAAGTGAATGGGCCTCAGCCCACATGCCCGTGTTAAATCAAGTAAAACAGCGGTTTAGTAAGGAAAAACCTTTAGAAGGGTTAATGCTGGGAGCATGTCTTCACGTAACGAAGGAAACTGCCGTTTTAGTAGATACATTAATGGCGGGAGGGGCGCAAGTTTCTTTGTGCGGTTCCAACCCCCTTTCCACACAGGACGATGTAGCTGCCGCGCTAGCTGAAAAGGGCGTTCACGTTTTTGCGCAACGAGGACAGACAACCGAAGAATACTACTGGTGCATCGAAAAAGTGCTGGACTACAAACCAGTAATAACACTTGATGATGGCGCCGACCTTGTTGGTACCTTGCACAGCAAGCGGACAAAAGAGTTGGCGAATATTAAGGGCGGAACAGAAGAAACAACCACAGGCGTAATCCGACTAAGGGCAATGGAAAAGGCTGGAAGCCTAAAGTACCCGATTATAGCCGTAAACGACGCTTACACGAAATACTTGTTCGACAACCGTTACGGAACAGGCCAAAGCACCATAGACGGTATTCTAAGAGCCACAAACACTCTTTTGGCCGGCAAAACTTTGGTGGTCTGCGGATACGGCTGGTGTTCAAGAGGCATAGCCACACGCGCGCAAGGAATGGGCGCAAACGTGATTGTCACTGAAGTGAAACCTCTGAGAGCTTTAGAAGCAGCAATGAATGGTTTTCGGGTCATGCCAATAGCTGAAGCTGCACCCATAGGCGAGATATTTATAACAGCCACAGGCGACATCAACGTTATAAGAAAAGAACATATGCAGAAAATGAAAGACGGCGCAATAATCGCCAATAGCGGCCACTTCAACGTTGAAATATGTATCAAAGACTTAGAAGCAATGTCGACAGCTAAGAGAACAATTAGACCAAATTTGGAAGAGTACACTCTGAGAGATGGCAGAAAACTTCATCTATTGGCCGAGGGAAGACTGGTAAATCTATCCGCAGCGGAAGGACACCCATCGGAAGTTATGGACATGTCTTTCGCAAACCAAGCATTGTGCGCAGAGTACATGGCTAAGACTGTCAAGCTCTCCCCAAAAGTTTACGTGGTTCCCACGGACATAGACCAAACCGTTGCTAAATTGAAGCTGAAGAGTATGGGGGTAAAAATCGACGAGCTTACCGCTGAACAGAAAAAGTATTTGGCGACATGGGAAATGGGAACTACTTAGAAGAGAGTATATCGGTGAGTACGGTAAACTTTAAATGGCTTAAGATAATAACATGGCTAATTAAATGGTGAAACAGAATGAGTAAAGATCAAGCAATAGGTGGAGCAATATTCGTTGTATGTCTGCTTGTCGCTATAGGCTACATAATAACATTGTTTATGCCATCATTGTTCGTTGACGTAGTCGGATATATTGGACTAACCGTCGCTGAGGCTGATGTTAAGTTCTGGATAATTGCGCTACCGGTTTTCATAGCCTTCGTGGCAATAATGTTTATAGGCGCATGGATTGGTTGGACAATGGCTACTACCCCACCGCCGAAACCCATCGAAGAAATCACGACCGAAGTAGAGGAAACAGCAGAAGAGACATCGAAATCGGAAAGTTAAAAACACCAAAAACTCCAATCTAACACCTAATACCTCCTAATTCTATGGTTTTTTTAATTTTAGGAAACTCGCTCGGTTTATATTATTATGCAGAATTAATGAGTTGTAGGTTAAGCGTTCTAGAACCGAAACATAAACTATTGTTAACTATCAAGAAAGTTACAAACACGATTAGAAGAGTTTTTGGAGAAAACGGGGCAAGAAAAGCCCTTCTTTAATTTTAGGTTCACAGCATATTCTTAAATATCACACGTCTCTGTCAACGCGAACAATAATGGCATGCTTTTTTCTTCCAGCTCAACCATGTAAACGTCTCCTTCCAAAGAAAAGCCGCTTTGGCTTCAAAACGCCATTGTGCCCCAATCACTTCAAAAAGGAAGTATTCATAATGGTAACTTGTTCAGCGTTCATTTTTCTCAATTGTGAAGCCACTGAAGTGACAATTTCTGGAGTGGTTTCTTGAGAAGTAGCCAACAGACGTATCGTCTCCTAGTTATTTTTTTAAAAAACAATCAAAGCGTTGTAAAGAAGTGTGTGTATCGCGAAGAACCGACCCTAGGCCTTCATTTTCTTCAGCATACAAGCAACTATGTCCTTGCACATCATACACTCGTCAGGAATCTGCTCTTTAGATGATTTTTCGCTCAAATACCCAAGGTGATGAGTACATTCAGATGGCGCTTCAGGAGGTTCAACCTGTTCTTCCACCACATCAACCGTCTCTTCGACTTCAGCTTCAGCGTCTTCTAGCTCTTCAGTTTCTTCTGTTTCGAAGGTTTCTTCTGGCGCATCACAGGTAACATTTGACTCATCCTGCAGGATTATTTCGGTTAAGCAGTAAGGACAAGCATCGTAGGGTTCTCCACTATCTTGTTGCAGATTCAAAGCGCTAAGAGGCTTTGTGAAAACTTTGCCGCAAGAGACATTCTGGCAAGTATATTCGGTACCTTTCTTGGTTTTTTCTTCAATCTGAGCTATTGCTAGCCCTCCTGTAGAAGTAGTACTAGCTACCTGTTTATAGTATTGATGAAGTCAAAATAAATATCCAAACTATTCAATGCTGCCTTGGTGTGAGGGAGAAGCAAGTTTTTGAAGATCCTCAACACCTTCAGCATAACCTGAAGCTATCAGGACATCTCCTAGCTGAAATTTTGTGGAAGGTTTGGGTCGCAAACTTTTTTCACCGCGTTTTATGGCCAAAATCCACATGCCTGTTTCTTCGGGCACTCGAGCTTCTTTCAGACTTTTGTCAACGAGTGGAGAACCCTCAGTAACGCGAGCTTGGGTAACGGTTTCTTCAGCTTCCCTTATGGCTAGCTTCAACACAGGATGCGGTTCGATATCTCTCAGTACAACTTCAGCCATCTCAGCTGCTGCGTCCGCAATTTTTTCAGTCGCCACACCCAATCTGATAAGCCCTAAAAATCCAGAAGCCTCTTCTTTCTTGAACCCGCTTGTCAAAGCTAGAAGCTCAAAATCTGTATGCATCTTATCCGTAGCCTCTTCAAGGCGTTGCACTTCTTCAGCCAAGTCCTTGCTGTTAAGCATGAGTGAGGAGTAAGCCAAATCAATCATGAGTTCAGAGGTGTTTTTGAGCTCAACGAACTGTGTTACTATTTCTTCGAAAATTTCTTGCTTATTCTTCACCATTGTTAGTCCTCCAACTTTCTAAGTTTTCCTTCAGCTATGTCTTTAAACTCCTTAATGCCCATTGGGGCTCCACGTGTTATTAGAATGTCTCCAAGAAAAACGCGTGAAGTTTCGTCAGGATCCAGTATCCAATCTTTGTTTCGGCGGATGGCAATTATGTCAACGCCCATTCTTGCAGCCAGATCAAGTTCGTCTATTCGTTTTCCTGCTATCACGGAGCCTTCCTTGACAGTTGCCTTCATAAGTCGCTCTTCAACTTTTTCAAAAATCTCTCCAATTATGGGGTGTATTCCTATATTGCGTGTGACTATGGCGGCGATGTCAGCAGCAGCGTCAGAGATTTTATCTGCCGCAGCAGCTACGGTTGAAACACCAATCAAGACCTCCGCGTCTTCGGCGTCTCTAGCCGCGACCATTATTTCCATGTCTAGGAGATAGGCTAAAGTGTCAATTCGACTTTCAAGTTCAATAACGTCTTCGGCAAGCTCTTTGTCGTTAAACAAAGCCGCTGAGTAAGCCAAATCAATCATAAGCTCGGAGAGATTCTTCATTTCCAGCAGAAGATCGCTGACTGGAATGGGTTTGTATTCTATCTTTTCGAATTGTGGCATGCTTTTTAGAGGCACTCCGCAGTTAGATATCAGTCATGAAATATTTTAATTATACTCTTTTTCGCGGTTACATTATTAAAAGCAAAGCTACAAGCATAGCAATGGAGGTCACGCTGTCAGCTAATGAGCTTTCGACAGGGATAACGAAGTTATCAGGGTCTAAACCCTTTTTGAAAGTTAAGATTGAAACCGAATAAGTCAAAATTGTTATTGTTGCCACGGCTAGGACGTTGGTAACTAGCACAACTGAAATCAGTGTGTAAAAGGAGGAAAATGAAAACATGCCGTATATTGACAGAGACATAACTGCTAGGACGATAAACATTAAAATTGAAGCAGTCCAAGCACTGAATATGTTCTTTGCATGGTTCCGCATTGAAGAGTAAGAAGGAGCAAGCAAACCTAAAGCAAGTTTTGTTGTGGCGGTAGAGCCGATAACGGAACCAACGTTACCGATCATGCCGATCAAAGCAGTGTAAATGGTGTAAATTTCTAGACGCTCCACCACGAAATGGCTTATTCCAAGAAGAAGGGTTCCAGTTACGTTAACCATGAAAGCTACAAGCAACATGGTAGCCATCGATTCCTTGAGGGTTTTAATAAACTCGACTTCGCGTAAGTTTTTGGATAAGATGTAAAAGACAAGGAACACAGGAAGCAAACAAGATAGACCAACAATCCACTGCCCTAAAGTGCCAATGAAAAACAGATTGAGAACGACAATATAACATATGGTAATGAAAATGTCGGCGACCGTTGACATTATCGGGTACACAACTACGTCAGGATCTAAACCTCTTTCAAAGGAAATGAAAGAGACTTTTATAGTTACGAATGAAAGCAACAGGCCTAAAGCCATGGTTGCCACGACAACGGCTAACATAGCTGGGAAATCAGCCATCGTTATATCCCAGAGGAGATAACCAAAAACCAGAGATATTGCGCAGATTGTGACGCTGGTGACCAGATTTAAGACTATCAAGGCTTCAATCAATTTGTAAAAGTTTTTTGTGTTACCAAAAAATCTGGGATGAATTGTACCGAGGTGAAGTCCCGTGCTTAGGCGACCGCTTAACAGACCGCTACCAACACCTTTCGCGCTGATAACAATAGGGTAAAGGGTTATAATCCATGGTGAAAGGTTGAAAATGCCGAGTTGAGAAGCAAGCATAATACCAGCAAACAGCCCACCCAAACCAAAAGAAAAAGTCAATGATGTCTCTTTAAACATTTCCCAGAAGTTTTTGGAAATGCCAGCATGCGACACAGCCTATTGACTCCTCCCCAAGTATACCGAAAAATGAAGAAAGAAACAAAAAAGAGGACAGGAAAATTTACCAAAAGGTTTTGACAAGTAACTAATCGGTCTAATAGAGGTTCTTGGCATTTTGCATTGAGCTATCGCTGGAAGGGCGTCGAATAGACGATGGGAATTGTAGGCTAATTTCATATTTTTCCCGTCGCAGCTGTTGTTCGTTTTCAGCCATCTACAGGCACCTCTCTATCGGCACGTGTGCTTGTAGGCTGCCAAGTACCACTTCAACTTGCACTCCTAACTTTTAATTGAGAAGTTGTATATCGCTTAAATAACTTTCTAAGAGTATTTCGAATATATAGTATAGCTTCACAAACGTTTAATTTGTCACGCTTGAAAGTATTTTCGCGACAAGTTTAGATTGTGAATCAAAATGTATTCGGCTTGGATAAAACTTGATAATAGCTTGCCGTGGATAGAACTTGAAGAAGCATTTCAAACCAAAGCTGAAGCACAAAGGGCAGTACAAGAAGTACTAAGCAAAGTCCAAATCAAGATTTCTAAACTATCGAAAAAGAAGATTAAAGCCACCGTAAGAGCGCGACACTAAAACAGCGCAATTGCCCTTGTTACCTTTTTAATGGGGTTTCTTTGGTTGATAAACACACCACGGATCTTCAGTTAAATAGTCTCCCTTCAACCCAGCAGGTTCATGAAGGTCTCCGCAGTAATCTATAAAATCACTTGAAAGCCCATACGCGCGCGCACGGCAACCCCCACATACTTCACGGTGCTCGCATTCGCCACATTTGCCTTTCAGAGAGTCAAAATCGCGCAAGGTTTTGAACATATCTGAGGCAAACCATATTTCTTTGAATGATTTCTCGCGTATATTGCCAAGGTTAATTGGAAGGTAAGGACACGGAGTTATGTCCCCATTAGGATAAACACGACAGTAGTACAATCCTGCGATGCAGCCTCTAATCCACCGGCTCATGTTCAGACTCATATCCTTTGCGATACGCATGAACTGAGGCGCACACGAAGGTCTCACGTTAAGTTTGTGCCGAGCAGCCTTCCCGAAAGTTGTCCTGATCATACTTTCATATTTAGCAGGAGATATGTCGGTGATTTTCACGCCTCTTCCAGTAGGCACTAGAAAGAACAAGTGAAAGTTTTCCACCCCAAGTTTTTCAGCCATCGACATTATGTCGTCAATTTGGTTGTAGTTTTGCTGAGTTACCGTAGTGTTTATCTGTACAAGCACGCCTTTTTTCCGCAGGGCTTTGACGGCTTTAACAGCTTTTGCCCATGAACCTTTTACACCTCTGAACTTATCATGCTGCTCTGGAATGTGCGAGTCCAAGCTGATTGAAACGGTTTCTATTCCTGCTTCCTTGAGTTTTTTAGCGGCATCATCGTCAATGAGGCTTCCGTTGCTTCCCAAGCCCATCTTCAAACCTTTTAAGGCGCCGTAGCGGACAAGCTCGTATATATCTTGCCGTAGAAGAGGTTCGCCCCCGCTCAAAACGAGGAGGGGCTTGCTGACTTCGCAGATTTGGTCTATGAGATTTTTGGCTTCTTCAGTTGACAGCTCGTAAATGGGCTCTTGAGCCGTGGCGTTTATGTAGCAATGAGGACATTTCAAGTTGCATTTACGAGTTACGTTCCAAGAAAGTACTAGTGGAACAAACTTTGCGGATTCAGATGCGATAGGAGAGTAGGCAAGCTTAAGGTAAAACTCGCATTTTTCGGCGGTTGCCATCCGCTGAGGCTGCCACAGCTCAAACGTGAAAGGAAGAACAGTGTTCAACATTGCCTTAGCATGAGCGTAGCAAAAATAAGTGCAGAAAAGAGAGGTCACATCATCTGTTACGCCTAATTTTTCAGCGATATACATGTGGCTGCCAAAAATAGGGCAGTTCAAAAACTGCATGCGCCCATCCAATTTCGCCATATCCATTGCGTAGTTGATGAAGTGGTCGCTCAACATTATCGTCTGCAAGTTTTCCCTCCGCATCCCAACATTGAGCGTAACCTCAAGCGCTATTCGAACGGTTTCTTCACCGAACTTTTTTTGCACCCGTTTCATTGCGTCCCTAAGTCGCGGTACGCCCTCCGTTTTTGCGAGCGCCGCTGTGATCAAGAAGCCTTTCATGGTTTCATACTCTTGTCGCAAACGCATTTCGATAATGTGCTGCGACCAGTCCCTGAACAAGCCCTCAAGGTGTTCACTTGTTTTAGGATTTTTACCGCTGAACATGCCCTCTACTTCTTTGGTTTTTTCAGCCAAATTGGTGAACACCTCTATTTTTTCATCGTTTCCCAAACTTGCTTTGGCGGCAACTCCACGCGGGTCAACATTAAGCGAAACAACTGTTTCCATAAGCTCACTCACATCAGAAGTGAAGTCGCCGTAGAAGCGCGTTAGTTGCTCAGTTATATCCGGCATTTCTTCCCCTAATTCTTCTAATAGAAAACGTGTTTCGGCCTCCATTTTGGTGACCATAGCCATGTGGTACAAGAGCGAGCCCGCCATGCCAGGTTCAGCATATTTGCCACTGGAAACGCCGTTGAAAACCTCTCGGAACAAACGTTTCGCCTCATCAAAAACTTCGTTAGCTATTGCAGTCAAGGCTTGATTCAGTTTCTCCCGTCTTTCACACAACAGCATAGCCCATTTGTGACAGTGTCTTTGATCAAATTTTGCCAACGCGGTCACCAACTTAGGTTTATCACATGTATGGTTTAGTAAAAAAGGTAGCGGTTCAACAGCGTTTTTGAATAAATCTTATGTGAGCAGATAAGCTATTAAGCGGGTTTGAGTAAGACAGTAATTTACATAGCGAGGGGAGAACGTTTGATTTTCGCGTTAATAGGTTTTCTAATAATGTTCAGCGTGTTAGTTGGTATTGGCATAAATCAGCCCAGAGTAACAAGCATCAAAACGTGGTGTTATGGTTATCTCGCCATCGCATTGATTTTTGACGGGCTCGTAGTGGTAGGATTGATTTATCGATATGAAGAACTTGTTCAACTTCTCCTCGGGCTTTCAGCGGGCGCTGCAACAGGACTAGCAATCCACGTTGCGCACCACATAACTGAAGAGAATGAACAGGACGGAGAAAACAAGGAAAAGAAACCGTCAATTTTCGGCTTTTGAGCTAAGCGACGGTGACCAAATCATTATCGCAAACTAGCTTCTTTTCCCACAGCAATCTCTTGTATATATCTGAAAACCTTTTGTGGCTCTTCGACCCTGTATGATTGAAGCCAAAAACTTTTGCAGTCTCAGCTATTAGCGATTCAGCACTTATACCTAGAGCGTACTGTGCAATGGTTTTCATAGCATTTTCGATTTCCTCAGAAGGAATGTGCTCAAGTTTCCTTTTTGATTCCGGAACCCCAGAGACTGGAACACGCGCTTGAACCTCTTGGAGTCCGAGCGGCCAAAGAAAATGACCCTTTACAACTACTTTTTCCTTTACGATTAAGAGATTAAGCGCTTCTCTTATAGCGTGAACTATCTTGGTGTTCTTCCTTTTCAGTCCCCACGCGGACACTAGTCTTTTAACTGCGTAGTCAAAGTGGATTGGACCCTCTTCCTGTATGAGTCCTTCCAAGAGGCGAGCTTGCAGTTGACGGTTTTCTTGAAAGTGGAACTCATTGGGTTGAACTTTCCATCCACGCTTAGAGGATGGATCCTTTACAGACGGCGCATATTCTGCTTTAAGCTCATGCACTTTGTAGGGAACGCCGATTTTTTCGATGCCTGCAAACTGAATCTTTTGAACGTCAACTTCTTGGGGCAAATAATCAGCATCATCCTCTTCAAGGTCAACGTCTGTGCTTGGAGCTTCCTTCCCTATCTGTAACTTGTGAGCTTTCTCCAGAGCATGTGACAGCTGTCTGATTTCAGAATCTCTTCTTGCGACCCATGCGGGCGACCATATGCGATGAATTCGCCAGCCGAGCTGCCTTAGCACCTGCGCTCTGAGCCTATCTCTGTCCCTTGCGCTATTGCTATTCTGGTACGTTGCGCCGTCAAATTCTATTCCCAAAAGGTAACATACATAATTGTCTGGGTCAACCACACCTATATCGATGGGGCAACAGCTACACCCTACGTGAGCTACGGAAGCGTAGCCGAGGCGCTGAAGTACCATCGCCACATCTTCTTCAATATGAGACACAAACTCGGCTACTTTGCGAGTATCTGACTTCAATGCTTCTGGACCCTTTTCAGCATATTCGAGATAAGCATTTAGAATGAAAGTGCCGGCTGACTTGGCTGATTTCATATCCATGTCGATAGCTTTAATGGAAGAGACTAGGATTGTCATTTCTCGAGCGCGTGTTACTGCAACGTTTAGTCGGCGCTCGCCACCAGCCCTGTTTACAGGTCCGAAGTTCAGGGTTAGTTGACCTTCAGGATCGCGACCATAGCCGAGGCTGAGTATGATTACGTCGCGTTCGTCGCCTTGAACGTTCTCTAGATTCTTGACGAAAAATCCTTCTAGTCGGTCCTCCTTGAAGAAGTGATCGTATTCTGGTTGCTGCCTGCGTCGGCGTTCAACCGCTTCATCAACAGCATCCATCTGTGCTATGCTGAAAGTCACCACTCCAAGAGTTTTTTTAGGATACTTCTGGAAGTGTTCAAAAACTAAGTCGGCAACGACTTCCGCTTCTTTAAGGTTGTCTCTGCGCCCGCCCCTGTCATAGACGCCGTTTGGAACATGAAACAGCTTTACTCCAAAACCTCCGTCCTTTGCGATCGCTGATGGAAAAGTTATGAGAGTTCCATCGTAGAAGTGTCGGTTGGAGAATGCAATTAGTCCTTCATGTTTGCTTCGGTAATGCCACCGGAGAGTCTTAACGGGCAAGCCAACTCCCGCGCATTCGTCGAGGATGCTGTCGAAAACTTCAACGTCTTCATCTTTAACTTCGTCCCAGTCGATGTCTTCAAGCAGGGATTTCTGGAAAAAGGATGTAGGCGGTAGCTGCTTGTTGTCGCCTGCGACCACTATTGTTTTTCCGCGGTAAATAGTTCCTATTGCGTCCTCAGGAACAATCTGAGATGCTTCGTCGAAAAGAATCAGGTCAAATTTCATTAGCTCAGAGGGTAGAAACTGGCTGACAGATATTGGACTCATGAGCAAACAAGGTTTAAGCTTTGAAAGCAGATGAGGAATTTTTTGTAAAAGGTTGCGGATCGGCATTAACTGCCGCTTTTTCAACGCCTCCTTGAGTAAGGTAGTTACTTCGGAGTCGTTAGCTTGGATAAGTATGTCCTGTGGCTTTCTGCTGTTTGCAGCCTCTATAACTCGGTTCGGGGAAAGGCGAATCAGCTCTTGGTCAAGCTTTACGAACTCGGCAATCAAATGCTCATGCTTTTCTCTTCTAAATTGACCTAAAAGCGGGTCTTCCTCGTACAGGTTATTAAGCCATTCTTGGTAAGCTGCTTTGCGGAAAATGTCAAGAAGCTGATTGGCTGGAGGAGGATCGTCTACAAGCCTCTCAAAAAATGGAGACAAGCCTCTCAGCGAGAAAGCATATTTAGTTTCTTTAAAATCAACCCAAACTTGCAGGTCATCTACTCGTTCCCGGAGCCACTTGACCCTGTTTTGCATTGCCTCAAGACTCAATTCCTGTAGTTTCTGACCGCGATGTTTAAGCTCGGTTTCGAAACGAGCAACCAGATTTGCCAAGGCTTTCACGGTCGCATCATAACTGCTAATCAGATCGCTGTCGGATGGAGCATTTTCAGCTCCGAGCGACACAATATCCGCGAAGGCTTCGGGAACCCGTGATGAATCAAACAAAGTCCGGAGATTCTTTGTCCAGTTAAGAACTGAGAGGATTTCTTCCCAGCATGTTTCGAGACCTGCGAAGCGGATTCCGAATTTCGTTTGGAGAATACAATGTTCTCTGAGAACCGCGGCTTCTTTCTTTCTGACTTGTTCAGCTTCTTTCAAGTCATCAATTATTTGCTTGTAGCTCTGTGGAGCTTCGCCTTTGCTTGTCTTCAACGTTTCTTTTGTTATTTCGCAAAGAATTACTAATTGTTTGTCAACAGCGGTTGCCCAGTCTTGAAGCATTGCTATAGGCGTCTCGAAGAGAGGTAAACTTGAGGTAGGCAAACGTGAGGTCGGCAACAGTGAGGCTAATTCTTTAGCAAGCTCGTTCCATTTTTCAAACGACTCTTTTAGCTCATTGCCGAGTTGTCTGATTACAAGCGGCGGCTCTGACCCGCACGAAACTAGCTTTGTCAGTTTCTCAGGAATCGCTACGGCACCAGCCTGTCTGAAGAGCTCTGATGTGATTTCGATCGCCTTTTCTGCCCGTTCAAAATCTGTTGCATATCCCTTATAAAAGTGACCGAGTAGATCTTTAACTGACTCAGCAGAAGATTCAATCTCTGCGCTTAACGTTTTCAGTTTGCGTGAGTCAAGCAAATCTTGCAGTACAGATTGGGGGACTTTGCCGTCATGTGTTAGCAACGCGATTTGCTTTTGGTCGCGGTAGAAGCTTGAGCGGAACCATCTCAGGGGACTTTTGTACAGACTGTTAAAGCGGCTTATTAGTTCATCAAGATCTGTTTTGAAAAATTCGCGTGTATACGTCTTTTCCAGCTTATGCTTGAGACCCTTGTGTTCTTGGTAATCCTTTTTTATACGTGGAAATTCCTCTTTCACTCGCTGAAAATGATTCGGGTCCAGCCATTCCGGTTCGGGTTTATCCTCTGAGAAGCAGATAAGTGCAATTTGAGATAATTGCCTGACGCGGTCAGGTGTAAGGTTTTCCGTTGATAATCCTAGCATCCGAGCAAGTTGCCATGACTTTTCACTCCATTTTGCATAAAGAACCTGAGTGTGCCGTGCAAAATCCAAGAGTTTTTCGCTTTTTTGAAGAAGCTCGCTTTGTTCTATACCCGAGTGCAAAAGCAGTTTGTCGATTGCCGAAAGCGCAGCTTCAAGTTCCGCCGATATAGTCAGAGGCAAATTGAACAAAGCTTTGCTATAACGTTCCAGTAAATGATTCCGGGTTGCCTTGCACCACTCAAACAGAGCCAAATGTGCTTCTGATTCGGAAATGAGCTTGTTAAGATTAGGATGCATAACCCAGCTTGCTTCAGGTTTAGGGCTTTCCAACAGACGATTGCCAACTTCGATCAGCCATTCTATCTGCTCAAATGTTGACGGGGTGCTGAGACCTAAATGGTTCGCGAATTTACCTGCCTCAACTTTGAGCACTTCTATTGTTGAAAGTAGGTCGCCGATAGCGGTTGACACTTCTGCGCGGACTTCTAGATTGTACTCGGTTCCTCGGTACCCGCGCCATGGAAAGTCGGGGTCTTCCATTACTTGCCAGACACTTTTCAGGCGCGACATCAAATCCTCTAGTTCACGCATTCTTTGAGGAGTCAAACGTCCAAGATTTGGCAATTCAACTGCAACAAAAGGAACGCATTCCAAAGTTGAGAGCTCGCCTAGTACGTCATAAGCGCTTTTCTGCAGGTTAAAGCGTTTTTGGTGAAGCGCGATTACGTAGTTGTTCAGGCTGTCCCTCAGCAACACCATTTTTTCAAAGTCATGTACTGACGGCAGCTTGCGGGGAACGAGGTGCTCGTCGAGGCATCTCTTAAGTTCCGCAACCACTTCGCGCTTGTTGGCTTTGCTGCTGTGAAGTTCCAGACAGAATGAAGAGAGTCCAACCTCGTGGAGCCGCTTATAAACCACTTCTAGGGCAGCCATTTTGTCGCTCACAAACAAAACGGACTTTCCGTTGGCGATGGATTCTGCGATTATATTTGCGATTGTTTGGCTTTTGCCAGTGCCAGGAGGACCCTGCATCACAAAGCTTTGCCCGCGCAATGCATACTCAATTGAAACGCGTTGACTACTATCTGCATCTAAGACTTGGAATGTTTTTTCAGGTGGCTGTATATTGTCTACGTCTTTTTCTTCAGGCAGAGAAATACTTTCAAGTGGCTCATCGTTGATTCCGGCAATTTTTCTGATTATAGGGTGCTGCGTGATTACTCCAGCATTTGCATCAAGATCGTTGTAAATTACCAACTTGTGAAAAGAGAAAAGTCCAATTTCTACGGTGGCTTCTACTCTCCAGCCTAGTTCGTTAGCGAATTGGGTCACGGCGCTCAAGTAGTTGAGCAAGCTTTGGCTTTCCCAATATTCAGGCAAATGCGGAAGCTCGGCTTTAAAGTCTGTTTTAAGCTTCACCTGCAAAGCAGGATTTAAAACTGCTTCTTCTTCTATGGGTGGAACTGAAATAGCGAAGGGTTCTCGGAAGGATTCCCTAGCGAGCTCTATTGGCACGAGTATAAGAGGGGAGCGGGTTTCCTCACCTGTTTCTTTTTCCTTCCAAACCAACATTCCAAAGGTAGCGTGCAATATGCGCACGCCGCGCTCTCTATAGTCTATGAGTGAACGCCTGTAAAGGTTCTTCAGTATCTTCTCGAGGTCCGTTCTGCTGGTTCCTTCGCACACCAGTTGCTTGGTTGTTGGGCTGGCTTTTTCAGCAAGGAAAGAAAAGTTTGTATTGTTTTGCACTTGCCGTTTAGACAATTCGAAATCCTCAGGAGGATACCAAAACTCCAGACGCCGCTTTCGTAAAACAAGCCTGTTGAAAAGGCTCTCCATGCTCGGGCTAGAAACAGAAATATTCCTTCTTTTGCTGGGCTTGAAATACAACAAGTTATTTCGCCGTGACAAATCTATAAGCCGTGATTTCCAATCTTCAATACGGCGTGTCATTGGAGAACCATAGTTGTCTTGGAATGAAGGAAAGCCATTCTCCTGCATGGAATCACGATTCTGCACACTGTTTTTTTGCCATTTATTAGAAGTGCGCGCTACTTTAATATTTGTGGTGCGACTTAACGGGCGCCGCTACTTTTCGAAACATGAAACTTGTGCCATTAGAAGAGTGCCATGTCTATTTTACTAGCAAAAACTGAGCTACAAATTCAGTTCGTTAACGCATACTTTTGTAAAGAGAAATGTCTTTCCAATGCGACCTTGTCTGTTCAATCTTTCTCTCATTGCAGTGGTAGACCAGAATGTCTCTCTAGAAAATGTTGGTATTGGTCAGTGGTCATGAAGGATTGGAAAGCTCTTGCCACTACCTCGCTTAGGGATGGATGTATGTGCATAGCTCTTTTAAGCGGTGCTAAGCTTTGGTTTTCAGTGTACATGAGGTTTATAATTTCTTGAATGAGGACTGAGGCTTCGGGTCCTATGATGTGCGCGCCTAGAATTTGTCCTGTATCCCGTTTGACTATTACCTTTACGAAGTCGTCTTTCAAACTCATAGCTTCGCCTTTAGCAGTGTCAGCGTATTTGTAGAATCCGATTAATATGTTGTCTTTGCCGTATTTCTCAACTGCTTCTTTTTCTCTCAACCCTACACTAGCGATTTCGGGGTCAGTGAAAACGGCGTGAGGAACCGCGTGGTAGTCCATTTTGATTTTCTTTTTTATTACCGCGTTGTAGTAGACTATTTGTGCTTCGTGATTTGCCACGTGTTTAAACATGAATTTCCCGTCAGCGTCACCTAAAACCCAGATGTTTGCCTGTGAAGTCTGCATGTACTCATCAGCGGTGATGAAACCTTTGGAATCTGTTTCTATCCCAGCTTTCTCTGGATGCAGAATGTCAGTGTTGGGAACTCGTCCTGTTGCCACGAGTATTTCTTCAACTATAATTTCAGTCCCTTTTTTGCTGTAACGATCTACGGCAGTCAACTTTTTGCCCTTGAGCGTGGCTTCGGCTTTGCGCACTTCATTATTTGTGAGTATGGTGACATGTTTCTGCAGTTCTCTCTTGGCTAAGGCAGATACTTCAGGTTCTTCTTCAGGTATAAACTGCGGATTTCGACCTATTATGGTAACTTTTGCCCCCATGGCTGAAAGGAAATGCCCGTATTCTGCAGCGATATATCCTCCGCCTATTATGGCAATGCTACTGGGGAGCTGGGTTATCTCGAGAATGGTGTCGCTTGTCAAGTAACCTGTTTCTTCGAGCCCCTCTACTGGCGGAATGGAGGGTCTCGACCCTGTAGATAGAAAAATCGTTTTTGAGGTGATTGTTACTTTTCCTACCTTAATTGTGTATGGAGCTGTGAATTCAGCCTGTGCGACGTAGTAGTCTATGTTTTTCGATTGTGAAATCCCATTTCGTATCATGTTAACGTCGCGGTCAATAATTGAGCGCATACGTTCCATGACGGCTTTGAAATCTACACGCTCGATTTCAGCGCTGATTCCGAATTCGTGGCTTCTTTCAACTGTTCTTACAACAGAAGCGGGATATATCAAAAGCTTGGAAGGAATACAGCCTCTGGTCAGGCATATTCCTCCAGGCGGATCTTTATCTATCACCGCAACGCGCAGGTTAGGATTCTCCTGAGTCATCGCGGCAACTAGTTCCATACCAGAACCCGTCCCTATCAAGATTAAGTCGTATTTTTTCATAACAAAATGCACCAAGATAGATACGGAATCATCCACAAAAAAAGTTTTTCGTAAGATACCACAGTGTTCGCTTTTGTTATTGCTAAGAACGAATTTGATGGTTTTCCCGAAAATTAAATATGCACTACATATTAACCTAAAAATGAAGGTTGCCCCCAGTTGATAGCGCATGTTTACGCCTTGAAAGAGTTGCGACGAAGGAAAATCAGGACAGCTACGAACATCGCGGGTTTCATAATTGTCGTCGCCACCCTAGTCGCGCTTGTCACAACCGCTAGAGGTTGGGAAGCAACCACTGTAGAACCGCTTAAGAAAATAGGCACAGACATGATTATGATTTATTCAGCCCCTGTTGTTCCTTCAGGAACCGGTTGCTACATAGCTAACCATCTTTTCTCGTTTCCTTTCAACCAAACCGACATCGCCGAAATCGCTGAAGTTGACGGCGTTGACCACGCGGTTCCTGTATTGATGCATCGGATAGGCGCCGTGGTGTTCACAGGCATAAACCCCTCCGAGACGAAAACTAACGCCGTATTGCCAAACAACGTGGTTCAAGGACGCTACCTGACAACTGAAGATGGGGCGGTGGCGCTTGTTGACTGCGAGTACGCACGACTTAACAACTTGACCGTCGGATCTACCGTGCAATACATTAAAGGCGTGTACGAGGTTGTTGGCTTGGTAAATGTTGACGCCGCAAACATTTTGCCGTCTCATATCTACGTGAACCTTCCAATCGGCCAAAAAGCGTTGCCAAATGACAGCACAGGTTTGGTTAACGTTGCACTCATCAGAATCAGCGACCCTAGAAAGGTAGATACTATATCTGAAGAGTTGACGAGACGATGGGTGGGTGCAACGCCGATAACAGCTTCTGATCTAGCTGCAGCGACCTCAGAGGTGATTACCATTGGAGAAGAAACTGCTTGGAACATTTCAATTGCACTTGCTGTTGTTGCCGTGCTTTTTACGGTTAGATCGCAGCTTGCTAATGTGTCGGAACGTAAACGCGAGATTGGCATTTTGAAGGCGATTGGGTGGAGTAAGTCTGACGTGGTGAGCCAAATATTCATCGAGTCAGCGCTACAGGGTGCCATCGGTGGCTTGGTGGGCTGTGTTGTTGGCTACGGCGTAGCTTGGTACTTCCTTTCAATTATGGACGGAATCTTTGTTGTTGAGCCTATTGTCTTAACAGCAGGTTTCGGTGTAGCGTTAATTAGCGGTTTAGCAGCAGGTTTTTATCCGTCATGGAGGGCAGCGAAGCTTGCCCCTGCTGAGGCTTTAAGAACTGTTTAGGAGGGTGAAGAATACGGGAAATGCAAATGTTATTGAAGCGCACTGTCTTTCGCGAATTTATCGTTTGAAGAGTGGCGAAGTTCGTGCAGTCGACGGCGTGGAGATGGAGGTTCCTGAGGGACAGTTTTTAACAATAGTAGGGGCTTCTGGAAGCGGCAAGACGACTCTTCTTAACTTGTTGGGAGGTCTTGATAAGCCGACCGCGGGTAGTGTTGTTGTAGATGGGGTGGAGGTTTCAGGTTTGAGCGAAGCGAAGTTGGTTAAGTTTAGGCGGGAGAAAGTGGGTTTCGTATTTCAATGTTTCAATCTTATACCCACGTTGACGGCTGTTGAGAACGTGGAGGCTGCGTTGGCTCCAACAGGCATGGCTAAGACTGAGCGAGTTGAAAGGTCTTTGAGCCTCTTGAAAGCCGTAGGGTTAAAGGGAAAGGCTAACCGATTGCCTGTGAGGTTGAGCGCGGGGGAGCAACAGAGGGTGGCGATTGCGAGGGCTTTTGTCAACGAGCCGAAGGTTCTGCTTTTGGATGAGCCTACGGGCAACTTGGACACGGTGACTGGAAAGGAGATTATGAGATTGTACCATGAGGCCAGCAGGGAGCGGGGTCAAACGGTAGTGGCAGTTACACACGCGGGCTACGTCAAGGAGTACACGGACCGGTTGCTCTACATGAGAGACGGAAAAGTTTCCAGTATGTCATCAGAGATAGAGTTGGAGGAACCGGTCTCTTAGGGTTGCGGAAAAGTGGAAGCTGATTAGCCAGTCGACTTCAAGTAGCCGGGAAAAAAATTGTGCTTATCAAAGTTAGGAGTCCTAGAACGACAAGTATTCCGCCACCTGCTATTGAGAGCCATTTTCTGAATAAAGGAGCTTTGTTAAGAAGCCAGCCAGTGACCCCGCTTAGCAATAGCATTGGAGAAAGTGCAGTTCCTAACCCAAACAATACTGCCACGAAGAAACTGTCAATCGGAGTTGCGAAGGGTACAGAGTACAAGAGAAGAAACGCCAAGGGCGGGCATATAATAAATCCTCTGCTGAAACCCAGTGAAAAGGCACGCACATCAAATCTTCTGACAGTTTTATTTAATTCTGGGCTTTTATTGCATTCTGCACTGCAATCTCGGGGGATTCTCCAATTCTTTGAAAGTATAGTAATTCCGATGATTATGGTTACTATGCCGAATCCGTATGAAGAGTATTGTTGAAAAGCGACAAGCAAGGATTCATTAACCGCGAACCTGAACACTTCGTTGAATATTCCTATCAAGCATCCAATCAAGGCGTAGGCGGTTAGACGACCTCCATTGTAGACAAGCGTCACTATAACTCCTTTTCGGAAGTCCGCGCCAATACCTGCGATGTAGCTTGCAATGTATGGCAGGCATGATGAAGTGCAATAAATTAACCCGTATAATAGTCCAACGGCCAACGCTTGAACGTACGGGTTGGAAATGCCAGGTAGCAAAGACATTTTTTCGAGTTCCCTTTATTCTTCATTAAAAGCAGACTTGGCTATAGCATTTAAGTCTTGTACATAAGAGCGCTAAAGTATGTTTTGTTGCATTGAAGAAGCAATCAAATACAAAGGGGTTATTTTACCGCTTTCGTTTTCTGTAAGCAATCACTGTGATAACGACTGTTATGGGTAACGCGATAGCTGCCATTAATATTTCAATCGATAATTTTGACTGTGCAGTTGGTAGAATAGCTAGACTTTTCGTTAGCGGATAGCGATCTTGGTTCTGGACGTCAATCACATATGGGGAGTCGCCTACGCCGTCGCCGTTAGCGTCAGTTCCGTTATAGTCGCTCCAGTAGTTGCCTTCTTCGCCATCATCCCATGTGTGCATGGTTTCAGTCGTGTCGTAGCCCTCGCAGAAACAACCGCTGAAGTGTAAATCGTTATCAATGAAGCTGTTGTGTGTGAGAGTTATGTTTAAGGGTTCATCTCCCGGCTGGTTTACGCCGAAAAAAATCCCCATATCATTCATACCTATGTAGTTTCTGGTGATTATGTTGTTACATCCGCTGAGCAGGATGCCGACTATGTTTTCTGAAACAGCGTTTCCAGCGATTGTATTGTTTTCAGTCCAGAGGTACATGCCTATGCTGAAGTTCTTAACGTTCAAGTTTTTAATAATCAAGCCGTTAACATTCGCGTGCCCTAAGTCAATACCTACTACCCAAGGAACAAGCGTTTCGTTCGTAAATTGTTCAGGACCTTGACCTATAATCCATATGTCTGTTGCCGTACCATTGTAAGGTCCTCGCAACGTATAACCCGCTCCGTCAATGATGATGTTACTTCTCTGTATATTGAGACGGGCAAAAACGTCTCCAGTGAAAGTGTATAGATCTCCGTCCCGTCGAATTAGCGCGGTAGGGGGATCGAGATCCCCATCCGCTCTAATATATATTGTTTGAAGCGGCGATTGTGCAATCGCAGAAGCAAATAGAAAAATGGCTACTACTAGTGAAAAAACTATCGCTGCTAACATGATTTTTTTCATCTTATCTCATCCGATATTACGGTTTAAGTTTCCATTTAAGCTTAATCAAGCCAGTTTCGTGATTTGCAAACTGTTTTTCCAGCAACTTTGAATTTAAGGCAGTCCTCGTAGGGACACATTTCGACACAGCGTAGACAAAGAAGGCAGTTGGAGGTTGTTACGTCTCCACCTTTCTCCTCGTAAACCTCCTTAACTTGGGTGGGACATACTCTTTTGCAAATGCCACATTTGGTGCATTTCTCCTCAACCTTTTCTAGTCGGACTCCGGATATCCACTTGAAGGGGGGAAACCTGTTGAAAAAGCCGATTAAAGCACCAAGGGGACAAATTCGGCACCATACGCGTCGATATAAGAAGGCGGCTACTGTGACTAAACCAAGCACAAACAGGTTTAGCGACGTCAAGTAAAAGCCTAATTGATAGAAATCGCCAGTTGTCGATTCGACAAGCCATTCAGGTCTCATAAGCCCTACTGAAGTCTGCAACAGCACGCACAGCGGCTTCATTGGACAAACTTGGCAGAAAGGCGCTGAAAAGTAATTGTAAACAAAGCCACCTTTTTCTGTTCCAGGAACAAGTTGAGCTCCAATTATGGCTTGCGACCCAAAAATGACGCTAAGGATTAAGATAAGGGCTAGAATCACATAACCAAGTTGATGAAACTTCTCGTTAAAACGGTCTGAAAAGTTTAGATGCTCTATCCTAAGCGCCTTTCTAAGCCGGCTTAGTAAGTCCATATATAACCCAAAGGGACAAAGCCAGCCGCAGAAAAATTTCCCGAGAAGAATTGACAGAAGAATTACGGCGCCGAAGACCACAGCTAATCTCATTAATCCCGAAGATACATAATCTACTCCCCACCCACGTCCAGCGTCCCAGAACGGATATATGTACGTTTGAATCTCCCAGAGCGCACATGTAACGGTTTTTCCGCATGGATAGTAACAGCCAAATAATGGAACTGGAAACCCGTCTGGCATTGATACCCCCAGCACATCTGTTACAATCAAGTATTCATGTGGCGCAATCTGTTCAGCGGGCACAGGTATAATTCGGTGATCGATGAACATGCCAAAGAAAATGATGAAGACGAAACCTATTTGAACAAGCAACCTGAGGGAACTGATGTTTCTAGTTTTGTTTTTCCTTCCAGTCGTTACAGCTACTACCCCAAAACCTAAGAAGATTCCAGCTACTGTTACTAGGGTAACATTGGGCTTGTATGGTGGTAACTCGGGGGTCGGCAATGGCGCTAGCGGGTCAGTAGGATCTGTTACGTTTGCATATAGTCTGTCACACAAGTGACCGTATATTGGAAATATATTCCAGTATCCAACCATGTCGAGTTTCTGAGTGACGCTGAACTCGCCAGTTACATTGTCGGTTAGGACCCAATTATCGATCCAAGTGTAGTCTGGCCTGGTGAACGTTACCCTTATTGACAAGTTTTGTTTTGCAGGGCATACCTGTCCTGTTACGGTAACCGCTTCGTTTATACTAACTTCAGTTGCATTTATGTCTGCGGTTATGTGCGGACCATAACAGGCTTCAACTGGATCAAATTCACCCGTGCTAATTATGAGCAAAAAGATGAGCGCTACGAGAGCAAAACAAAGACCCTTTCGCTCTATCATACTCACTCCAAGTATTACATTCTTGCCATAAGTTCTTATAAGTTATGTAAAGAAATAGTCTGAACCTATTTTGATAAAATTGTCCGGAAAGGACAAACAGCGCCGGGGAAGGGATTCGAACCCCTGCGAGCCAAAGGCCCACTGGCTAGCTTGTCTTTGGGTCAGACCCTGTTTGTGCCCATATGGGATCTCGAGGCCAGCGCGATAACCACTCCGCCACCCCGGCTTGAATAGAAATTTGCAAGCGGAGCTAAAAGAGTTTTCATTTTGAAAAGAGAAGCCAGGAAAAAAGACTGGTTTATTATTCTTCTTTTTCCTGGCGGTTCACTTTCTAAGGAGCTTTATAGCTTCCTCCGCTATCATAAACGATCTTCATTTGCACTTGGATTGAACTTACAAGCAAGAGGCTTTTAGGGGAAAATTGCAGTCGAAGAGAACAGCAAACACAAATCAAACGACCAAATCCGCCAAGTCTACGCTATGCTCGTAAATCTGCCTCAGAAAGGATGACGCCGCCAAGATGTGAGGCATCACTTCGACAGGTTGATCTTTCGCAACCTTTTCAATGCCCCCGAACAGTTTTTCGATTTTCTCATCCATGTTTCGAACGTTTTGAGCTAAGCCTATGTCTTTGATTACAAATGATTTAACTGCTTGTTCATGAGCATCATAGCAAATTGCCTGCAAAGCCAGCAAAAGTTTTCTTAGCTCTTCAGAAGGCTTAATTCCGTTAAGTTCTATTGTCTTAGCAGCTATTTTCACCGACGCATCCCCTATAGCTTCAATCAAGCTCGCCGCCAAACGATAGTCTAAACATTCTATCGAGGTTATCCCAAGTTTCTCACTCAAACGAGGATTCTGAATTATTGTACGCAAAATGCGGACCAAAAGGAAATATAGCCTATTACTCTCATCATCCCGGGCAATGACGCTCTTAGCCCGCTGCAGATCGCCATCAACAAAGGAGCTGACAACATCTCTATTCATCCCCGCGACTATGGAGTAGTTACGGCGCAAAATCTTTTCTGGCGGAAAACCAGACGGTTCCAACAAGCACTGCAAAACTATCTGCGAGTAGTTCTCCTCAACAATCTCCAACCCAATCAAAGAGCTCACTGTTGCCTTGACCATGTTTCTAACGTCGAAGTCAATACCCTCTTTTGCTTCGATGTGAATAATGTCAAAACCAAGTAGATAACGACCAACAATCTCGCGACTCAAGTACGACCCAGTGGGTAAAGTAGTAACTATAGGAAGTTGTTCAGCGGCATATTTCGGGTCAATGAGAAGTTTGCCGTCACTTGTTTCATCAAGAGCAATTAGAGCGCCTTTTCTCAAACCGTTTTCTTCAGCCCAAGACCTTGGCAAACAAACAAAAAACGTGCCAGTGGCAGTACGTTGCAACTTACGTAATTCACCCATAATAATTATTCTCCCAAACACAACCCAGACTTGGAAATAGCATATCTAAATAATCACCTGTGTATATAAATTTGAAAGCTTATTTTAGAATTTGAAGACAAATGTGTAATTGGTATAAACTTTTCACGGTAAATCAGGAATCCAAATGGAGGGGTACTGCTAAAAAGCAGGTGTAAAACACTTCCACTGCGTAAAAGATAACGAAATCTTAGAAAACAAAGTAGGAGAGACACTTCTTCTACAACCAAGTACTTGCGTTTAAGCCTTCCAAAAGAGGGCGACTTTTCAGGAAAATGAAAAAAGAAAAGAAAAGATAAGGGAGTGTAATGTTTCCCCAATTTTTTCCGCCATGAAAAGCCTTGCCCCAAGAGTAATAAGACTGAATAAGCTAATAGAGGAGAAAACGTATAAAGCAATCGAAGTGCATCCAACCTTAACTCGGAAAGCACTACAAATGCCACTAAAATATAAGAAGATAACCAAAAAAAGCCTAATAATAAATCTTGATCTGAAGGGAGTTATAGAAAAACACCCTTTAGCGACTCATGAAATCAACGCTGTTGCGGTTGTTTTAACAGCAGTTCTTCACCCACAAGAAAAAACTTAGCTCATAGATGACAATAAAAGAGGGTACATAATCCTTCCGAAGAAAGAATTGGAAAACCTGATATGATTGAAACAGAAAAACTTCAAAAAGCAGTTGAAGCAACGATTGCAGCTGGATACCAGCTAAACAGCGAAGCCTTTGACTTCTTGAGCGCTATCGCCACCAGAGACGACCCAACCACAATAATGATCAAGGCATTGCAGAGAATAGAAGAATTGGAAGAAAAACCGTTATTCATTGACAAAACCTTTCTGGAAACGCTTTTAAAACCACTAGAAACTACAGAAAAGGAGCAAAATTCAACTCAAAACGAAAAACTGGAACTCCTAGAGCATCAGACGACTGAGGGAAAAGACGTTTTCCACCCTTATGCAAAAGATGTGGAAGCAAACATTAACGTAATAGAAGACCCTACAGGCAAGCTCACCTCCAATGGAACAATCGAAGAATACCTTCAATACTTCAAAGACAGATTTAAACGGATTGAACGATTACTAAGACAAAGAATTGACGTCAGAGCCGCAACGCCAATATCTGAGGCGGTGAAATCGCCAGCTAAAACAAGACTAAAAATAATTTGCATGATAGCTGAAAAGCGAGAAACAAAGCGAAACATAATTTTGACAGTTGAAGATCTACAAGCAACCGCTACCGTACTGGTGGCATATAATGCGCGAGAAATATATAGAAAAGCCCAGCGACTACTTCCCGACCAAGTTGTATGTATAGCCGTGGCCAAAACAAGAAGCAATCTCTTTTTGGCCGAGGACATAATTCTTCCAGAAATAGGCCAGAAACCTCAACGCAGATCCCCAGATCCCGTTTATGCAGTGCTCACGTCAGACATACACATGGGTAGCACAAAGTTTACTGAAGAAGCATTTAGCCGGTTCGTCTTATGGCTTAACGGCAAATATGGAAACGACAAAATGAAGGAGATAGCTGGCCACGTAAAATACTTGTTGGTTGCAGGCGACATAGTTGATGGTGTGGGAGTTTACCCCAAACAAATGAAGGAACTGGTAATAAAAGACGTCCATAAACAGTACAGGCTTGCCTCAAAACTGATTGAGAAAATACCAGACTACATTGAAGTTCTTATTTCACCAGGAAACCACGACGCCCCAAGGAAGGCGTTACCTCAACCAGCAATAGCTGAAGATTATGTTAAAGATCTACAAGAATCGGGCAGAGTGCACTCTCTTGGGAATCCTTGCTTGGTTAGCCTTAACAACGTAGAAGTTTTGATGAGTCATGGCCGCAGTTTGGATGATGTAATAGCCACAGTACCTGGGCTAAACCACAACCACCCCGAGAAAGCAATGAAGATACTTCTACAAAGTCGACACTTGGCACCTTCATACGGCGGCAAAACAATGTTGTCACCAGAAAACCGAGATTTCCTCGTAATAGAACGTGTTCCAGACATTTTCCATTCAGGTCACATCCATGTAGTGGGCTGTTGCAATCATCGGGGAGTTTTAGTCGTTAATTCTGGTGGTTGGCAAGATCAAACAGATTACATGCAAAAGCTGGGATTGGTTCCAACACCTGGAAAAGTACCATTGGTGAACTTGCAAACATTGGAAACAAATGTTCTCTCATTTTCATAGCCACGCAATCCTCTAATAATTGAAGAAGTCTTCGAGGACTTTATGTATAGTTTTAGAAAGTTACGTTGGTTTACAACCAACCAAGCTTCCTATTCTATTGTCACTTCCAAACACTTGTTTTACTAATGTACGAGATATCTCCAGTCTAATCTTTTTCGTTCGTCCGTAACGTCCCATGCTAACCACTTTCGCGTTTAAAAGTCCCATTACATCAAGCTCATTAATCAGAGTACCCAAACGTCGTTGTGTGAGAAGCCCAGCACCTATTTGGTCGCAGATTTTATTATATACATCGTATATTTCCCCCGTGGTAGCGCTTGACTTATTCAAATGATATACACTTAAGAGAACCAGCTTTGAATGCAGAGTCAAGTTTTGGAGAGCGTCAACAACTCGATTGTGCTCAATATTTTTTTCAGCTTCCTTAACATGCTCTTCTGTAATTGTTTCTGCTCCTTGTCGCTCTGCAACTTCACCAGCCACACGCAACAAATCTAGAGCACGACGTGCATCTCCATGCTCGGCAGCAGCCAAAGCAGAACATACATTCAACGCAGCTTCGGAGAGCGTGCCCTCGCGAAAGGACAATCTTGAACGCTCAAGAAGAATATTGCGCAGTTCACTCGCATCGTAAGGCCTAAAAATCATTTCTTCCTCGCTCAGCGAACTGAAAACTCGAGGATCAAGGAACTCCTTCAACCGAAGATCATTAGATATTCCGATGATTGAAACTCGGCTTTTGCGAAGAGTTTCATTTATTCTTGTAAGCTCATAGAGGAGACTATCACCACGGTCTTTAATCAAAGCATCTACCTCATCCAAAACTACGATAAAGAGTGTCTTTGAACCGTCTAAGCTGGCTCGAAACCTATCAAAAATTTCTCCTACTGATAAACCTGTGAAGGGGACTGAAAGTCCGATGCTTTGGCTGAGGCTTGCAAAAATTCGATATTCAGTGCCTGTCATTCGGCAATTCACAAAGCAAAACTTAACCGATGCACCATACTCTTTGGCTTTAGCTTCTAAATGACTTAACACATATTTTGTTACGGCAGTTTTTCCAGTGCCAGTTTTGCCATAAATAAAAATATTGGAGCATCTTGCATCTTTTAAAACAGGTGCAACTGTCCCACCAAGAAGTCGTATTTGACTTTCCCGATGAGGCAGTTTGTCAGGAAGATAGTCATGCCTCAAAACTTCTCGGTCTATGAAAAGGTTTGCACTCTTCACGAAATTTTCGAACACTTCGTCAAGTATATTTGAATCTCTCATTATTTATCCCGTGTTATTTTCAGAGGCAACACCGTTATTTCATATGGAGCAGATAAAGTATGCAGTACAAAAAAGTAGTTATCTCGCACAATAATCCTAAAAACTGATGAAAAGGAACAAAAGCGTCGTAGTAAATGGAGGTAGCCACCCACCCCAAGGTTTCTACTGGAAATATACTATAAATTATTAGTAAAAGAAGAATGTATTTCCTATTATAGGAAATATACTCTGATAGGTAAACGTACCAATTTATATAATATCTATCTTGTTAAAGAAATTAGATAATTAATTCGGAAAAATTTTAATGATACTCTATTTACTCGCTTACTAATGATTTTTCGAGAGGAAATGAAGGGGTGTCTGTGTAGCAAAATTTTTCCGTAAATTTTAATGTTATAATACGTTATATTTTTCCTTTGTTTGTTCCAACCTATCATGTGCAAATTAGTTTTCAATTCTAAATTCACAACTTTCATTTTTCATTTTTTCAAAAAATCACAAAATGTGAACACTAAATTAAACTATAATGAAATTATTGCTTTAATTTACTTATTTTCTTATAATTTACTCATTTTATGTTCTTTTTCTGTGAATAAGGCACCCCTACACTTCTATTGGAAATATAAAACCAGAAAGATCTATTAGTCTTTTCGCTTTTTTAAATATTTGTGAAGCTTGTAATGGTAAATAATCTGCAATTTGCCTTTTATTTTAAGTTTGTAAGCTCCTAAATCCATTTTATTTTTACTCGTTTCACCATAACAGCTATAAGCTGTGAAGTGTAAAGCTTGTGAACAACACTTAAGGTGTACACCAGCATGCCAGCTCGTAAAATGCGCATAGAGCTGTTTGATAGTGAGGGTAATCGATATACCATAGCCTTTGAGGGACAAATTACCCGAGATAAAGCTCTTCGCCTCTTAGATCTTGTAGAATTGCTAGGTGGTATGCCGAGTGAAGGGGTAACTTCTAGGTCTGGTAATGTTTTAGCAAGTAATAGTTTGTCTCGCTTTGAAAAGGTTCGTTTGGTGATTCAGAAGAATTTTCCTTTGGTTTGGTTTTCTTCGAAAGATGTTCAGGCATTCTATGAACAGGAACTTAAGGAACCAGTTAGTTTAAGTACGGTGTCAACCTACTTGGCGCGACTGACCAACAGAGGCGTGCTTTTAAGGGCTGGTGAAAGTAGCAATTTGAAATATAAATTAGCACCGAACATTCCACATGCAACAGTTAGACAACAAATTAAGTGAACTCACTTTTAAAATTACGTGCACTCGTGGATGATAATTATGGAAAGTATCATAAGCTTCCTGCTTCTTCACCGCTTTTAAAAATGGATACACACCTCAAAAAATTAAGCGGACAAGAAATGCCTTTCTTGGAGTAGTTATGTCTGCTCGCTTTCTGCTTTGTTTAGGAATTTTTTCATTTCCTCTTTAATGCTATACCTGAACGGGATTTTACCCGTTTCCCTTTCTAGATAACCCTTTTCGTAGAGTTTCTTCATGAGTCTTGCTGTATGCTCTCTGCTAAGCCGAACTCTGTCCCTAATCTCAGGTGCTGTCTTTGATCCTTCTACTGAGAGCATTTCTAAAACTATCACTTCGGTGTCCGTTAAAGCAGACATGGCTTTATCCCTTCTGATTGGTATAACTGGCTCGATCTTTATTTCTGGCTCCTCGGCTAATTTTTGCATCTTCTCCTCCAATTCTATGATTTTAATTTTCAGCGCTTGTTGTGTTTCTTCAATGTTATGGCTTTTGTTGTCGACCTCTACTATCTTTGATAGAACGGCTTTATTGTTTTGAGTTATTACTATCATTTGGCTGTTGATAGGCGCGATCTTTTGTTCGATGCTTTCTACCCTTTTAATACTTGTATTGGCCTTGGCTGTGCTTCCCTCCACCTTATATGCAACAAGTTCCAACCTGTCTGCTTCCCGTTTTAATTCACGATTAAAACTCAGAACAATATCCTCCAAAGCTTCTCTGGCTTTCTTGTACTCTCTTTGAGCCTTCCGAACCTGCTTGTAATACTCAAAAGCAGCCATTATTGTTGCGGTAAGTAGGATCCCCACAAGCATTAGCAGAATTTCAATCACACCGGGGACCTCTGTGATTTATACGTGATTTAAACTGTTGCATCACACATCACAGTTTACCGTAGAAAATTTAAGTTTTACGGTGATCTCATATACTCTTCTCTTATGATGTCACACATCACAGTTCAAATCATGGGTCGCGTACTATTTATATCCGTATAAAATAAGCCTTCTTATTGCTTTATCTTGCAATTTAGCCCTAATTGTAACCGTAATACTTCATTTTGGTTTTCGGATAAAAACGTTATCTTAACTTGCTGTGATTTGTGACGTCACACTAAGGCTTCTCATGGACTAGATAGCCGTTTTAGGCTTGTTTCAAGCTCTTCTCTTATGATTTCTATGACTTTTAGATGGTTTTTCAGTTCGTTCTCCTTGTCCGGTATGTCCTGGTGTGCTTCTACATACTCTTTTAATTTATTGGCTATTTCGAGATACGGGTCAAGAGTTGTGCTTTCGAAGATACCTAAATACCCTAAAAGCAATACTGTATATATCGATTTTACAACATTTTCTTTGGACTGTTTTAATGTCCTATTAAAGGAACCGCGACTTATTTTTGCCTTTGTTAGTCTTAAGCTGGCTTTATCATCGTATTTTAGGTATTTACCGGATATATTTTCAGCTAAAACGTCTATAAGCAGTGTTTCGAGCTGTGTTTTTGTTAAATGGCTATTTTTAGACAGTATTTTAACAACGGGGTCGTTCAAAGCCCCATTTAGCCACATTTGCACGCTTTCTTTTAACTTCAAAATTGCTTCTCCCACAATCTCTTAAATGGATACGTTTTTGTATACTAGCTTCTCTTTTAAACTTATTGGACTTCGCTCTTTTATGCAAATTCTACTGAAACAGTTAAAATGGTAACAAAAGCAAAGTCAAATTGAGCATTAATAGCAACTTAAGATCTTTTAGTTGACTTATAGATGTTTTTGGGCTAATTTCAATCTATAAATTATAGAAGAGCATGTTAAAACGCCTTTTCACAACCCACTATTTTCCTATGAAATCCTTTAGATGTTCGTCCTTTGATCTTACTGTTTTGCTGAACATTATGCAATTACATCATTTCATTAATATATTGAACTAATTAACTTTAATACTTTGGAATCAAAGTTATCTTTTGCTTGTTTACCCTTTTTATCTTACTTATCTTTTCTTACAGAAAGCATTTGAAAGTGAAGTATGCCAAGATCAACGACTGAATTGTGACATCCTTTATCACAGCCAAATCACACGTGATTGTTTATTCATTCTTAGATATCACAGCTGACCGTGATATGCGTGTGATTTGTGATTTCTATATTTCAGTAGTGCTAAATGAATTGCCCGTTTTTCTTTACGCTATAGTGTTTCTGATTGTCTTTTCAGTTCATCAAAAAGTTCCGGACGTAGATCCCGTAGAGTAGGGATAAACGCTTCAGCGGGTCGCATATCGCTGTAGTCAACTTCGCAGATTACAAGGTCCTCTTCATCATACTTTGCTTTCGCCATCAGGTCTCCTGTTGGGCTTACCAGTCTGCTTCCTCCCCAAAATTGCAAGCCCTCCTCTACCCCTGAAAGGTTAACATAAACGAGGAAGACTGTGTTTTCCAATGCTCGTGCTGCCGTGAGAATCTCGAAATAATCTTTGCGGATAGCTGGTGAAGCCGATATACATACTATCAACTCTGCTCCTTTCAACCGAGTAAGGCGGCATACTTCTGGGAAAAATAGGTCATAACATATGATTAACCCTATGTTTCCTATAGCGGTGTTAAATGCGACTATTTGATAACCTGGGCGGAAGTATCTTTTTTCTTCAAAGACACTGTGCGTGGGAAGATACATTTTACGGAATTTTCCTATGAAGCCCGTTGGTCCTATAAAAACGGCTGTATTGAATATTGTAGCTTCTGTTTTTTCGCTTAACTCAGGCATGCCAAAAATGATGTGCATTCCTGTTCTCTTTGCCAACTCCTCTATTCTTTTGGTTGATGGTCCAGGTACTACCTCAGCCAACTCATAAACTTGATCATGCAGGACATAACCTGTTAGTGATAGTTCAGGGAAAATCACCAAGTCAACACCTTGTTCTTTTGCCTTTATAATGAACTCTTCGATTTTTCGCAAGTTTTCCTTTTTGTCTTCTCGCTTGCTACTTATTTGCGCGAGAGCTAACTTGATTTTCTTCTTCATTTCTTTTCCCTTCTTGATTTCAATATTTGTGCCGTGGAAGCCTGAAATCAGTTCCCACGGTTCTGTATTCGATTTTTGGCGCCAACGGTAATCGTCTTTTATGTTCTGTTGAGAGCCACCTGTCTTTCACTTTTTCAATAAGTGGCTTTTTGACGCCTATTTGTTGTGCTATTTCTTCTGTCGTCATGAATCTTTCAAGCCCGTAGAGGATGAGGTCAAGGGTTTCATATTTGATGCCGAGTTCTGTTTCCGCAAATTGATTGGGCCAAAGGGCGGGGGTGGATGGTTTTTCTGCAAGTTCAGTAGGAATACCTATGTGCTTAGCGAGCGCGCGAACTTGGGTTTTATATAGATCCATTAACGGCGATATGTCTGCGGCTACATCTCCCCATTTAGTAAAATATCCCATCATGGTTTCTGACTTATCTGAGCTTCCGCAAACTATCTTATTGAGCTTGTTAGCATAGTAATACAGGCAAATCATTCTTGTTCTTGCTTTTATGTTACCTTTGCAAAGCTTGTCTGCTTTATCAAATATTGGTATTGTCTTGTAAAAGCCTTCCAAGACTGGTGTGATGTCACATATTTTTGTTTTCAAACCGAATTTTTTGGCAACTATCTTTGCATCTTCAATATCTTTGAAGCTGTATGTTTCTTCTTCTGGGAGCATAAGCCCGATCACACCTTTTCCTCCAATTGCGAGGCTGGAAATCGCTGCTGTTGTGGCACTGTCTATTCCGCCGGACAAGCCGAGAACTATGCCGGCGGCTCCTGCGTTCTCAACGTATTCTTTGATGAAACGTTTAATTCTCTTCTCAACTTCAGACAAATCAAGTTCCAATACCGACGTGGTTAATTTCATCAATGTCCACATCCTTGCTGTTTTATGGTTGTAGGCAACTATTTAAGGGCAAGCATAAATATTTGAGGAACATAAATTACGGCTTAGAAGAGATGTTGCATGGGGCGAAGAAGGAAAAAAGTAGTTCGAATTCCAAAGAAGCGTTTGCCAAGAATCTTCTCTTGCCCTAAATGTGGAAAAGAAACGGTCAGAGTTGAACTTTTTAGGGATGAAAGCCGTGCTCTGGCAGGTTGCAGTAGTTGTGGTTTTCAGGAAGAATTTCAAGTGAAGCCTGCCCAAGGCGAAATTGATGTTTACTGTATGCTCACAGACAGAGTTTATAGTTCTTCCAGAAGGAAATCTGTATCAAACGCTAAAAACGTTTAGAAGAAGGATTAAGCATGCTTGGACGCATTGAGAAGTACTTGCTCGAAAAAATCAAAGCAGAGGGCTCGATTCACATACCCCTTGTAGACCCTGAAAAGATGACGCCCTCTCAAGCGTCAAAAGTTGCTGAAAACTCCAAAATTAACGGAACTTCCGCCATTATGATTGGTGGCTCAACTTTTGTTTCACAAACTCACCTTGATGATGTTATTCAGGCAATTAGACGAATTGTTAAGATTCCAATTATCCTTTTCCCGAACAATGTAACTGGAATAAGCCGTTACGCTGACGCCATCTGGTTCATGTCTCTCCTTAACTCTGTAGATCCCTACTTCCTTATAGGCGCCCAAATTTTGGCGGCTCCTTTGGTGAAAAAATATGGTTTAGAACCAATTTCCATGGGTTACATAATAGTAGGGGAAGGCGGTACCGCTGGCATTGTTGGCAAAGCCATCGCTGTGCCGTACCAAAAATCAGAACTTGCGGTTGCCCACGCTCTTGCTGGGCAGTACCTGGGAATGCACTTCATTTATCTTGAAGGCGGCTCTGGGGCCAAGAACCCAGTGCCTCCGAAAATGATCCGATTGGTCAAGCAATCCATTGACGTCCCGCTCATAGTGGGCGGAGGAATAAGAACTAAGGAGCAAGCCTTTGCTGCAGCATCAGCAGGTGCAAATGTAATAGTAACCGGGAACGTCATTGAGAGCACTGGTGGCAAACACAAAGTTACTGAAATCATTAACGGCGTTAAAGGAACTAAAACTTAATCACCCTACCTTTTTTGAGTTGAATCCGCTGAAGTGGCTTTTTTGTAATGGGATTTTTTCGATTTTCGTGTTAGAAAGCCAAAATAAACGCGTTGGCAACAATGTTTGGAGGGATCAGCTACTTGAATAGCAAAATGAGCGAGGGCTATCAAAAATATATCGAAACTATGGAGAGCCAACTCAAGCAACTGTATGTCATAAGTGAGAGTGCTAGGTCAAGCGGATTTGACCCTTCATTGAAAACTGAATGTGTTATCGCAAAAGATATAGCTGATTTAGTTGAGGGGCTTGTAGGACCAAAAGAGGTGGCGCGCAGCATTCGCGAATTAAGCGCGAAAATGCAACGGGAAGAAATAGCCTTCAAAATTGCTGAAGAAATTGTCTACGGCAAATTCGGGCAAATGAAACCAGAAATCGCTGCTGAACAAGCTATCCGTACTGCTCTTGCAATATTCACTGAAGGCTTAACTGCTGCTCCAATACAAGGAGTAGCTCAGGTGAAAATAAAGACTAACGCTGATCGGACCAGTTACCTTGCCATATATTTTGCAGGACCTATAAGGTCCGCTGGAGGAACAGATCAAGCATTAACTCTTGTTGTTGGAGATTTCGTACGGCGCTTACTTGGGCTTGACAACTATAAACCAACAGCAGAGGAGATCTCTCGATTCCTCGAGGAATTAAGACTATATGAACGTACAGTGGGGCGCTTTCAATATCACATTCCAGATGATGAAGTGAAAAAAGCCCTTAGCTTGCTTCCTGTTGAAGTTACAGGCACAGAATCCGACCCCGTGGAAGTTTCTTCTTACAGAAACCTACAACGAGTTGAGACAAACCGTGTTAGAGGTGGCGCCTTAAGAGTCGTCAACGACGGCATTGTAGGCCGGGCTCCTAAAGTTCTAACGATAATAGAGAAGCTTGGCTTTCAAGGTTGGGATTGGCTTAGAGAATTCCGCAAAAAATCCGAAAAGAAATCCGCTGGATTTATGGACGACGTAATTGCTGGGCGCCCAATTTTTTCCTTCCCTTCCAGAAGTGGCGGCTTCAGGCTGAGGTATGGTAGGGCTCGAAACACGGGACTTGCAGCTGTCGGGATACATCCAGCAACTATGCTTGTGGTGGAACGTTTTCTTGCTGCTGGCACGCAAATGCGCTTAGAGCTTCCTGGGAAAGGAGGAATCACTGTGCCCGTGGATTCTCTTGAACAGCCTATCGTCTTGTTGAAAAATGGATCAGTAGTTCGTGCCTCTCTCGAAAATTTTAACAGCATAAAGAACAAGATCGCCAAGATTCTGTTTTTAGGTGATATTCTGATCAGTTTTGGTGATTTTCTTTACACAAGTAAAACGCTTTCTCCTTCGGGGTATGTTGAAGAATGGTGGGCTAAAGATTTAAAAATGGCTATCACTGAAAGGTTCAGCGGAGACATCTTAAAAGCGGCTGAAACCGTCAAGCTTCCAGGCGAAAAAATCATCGCCTTTTTTGCGGATCCTTTTCATAAGAAACCGACTGCTAAGGAAGCCATAAACCTGTCCCTGCACCTTAATGTTCCTCTGCATCCGACTTTCACGTTTTTCTGGTCAAACCTGTCGTCAGTTCAAGAACTTGCGGTGTTGCAAAAATGGCTGTCAGGATCTGAAGTAACGCTTGAAGATAGTGCTGATTACAAGATAGTTGGTCCCATGGAACCTATAGTGGCTCAGGCTTTGAGAAAAATCCTTGTGCCACACAAAATTATAGACGATAAGATTACCCTTGAAGGGGAAGATGCGCATTCCTTTGCTTTTTGCCTTGGCTATGAACCTGCTCAGAAAGCGGAGCACTTACAAGTGAACTCCGTGCTGGAGGCGGTTAATTTCCTCTCTGGCATCAAAATCAAGGATAAAGCACCTACTTTTGTGGGTGCCCGTATGGGACGCCCTGAAAAGGCGAAGAGGCGGGAGATGAAGCCTCTGGTTCATGTCCTTTTTCCAGTGAGTTTAGCAGGCGGTTCCCATAGGGACCTTACGGAAGCGGCAAAGAAAGGCGCAGTGTTTCTTGAGGTTTCTAAACGTAAATGTCCCAGTTGCAAGACTTCTACTTTCAAGATTAAGTGCTTTGATTGCGGATGCGAAACCATCGCTGAAAAGAGTTGCCCACGTTGCGGTAGGTCTTTGAAAGAGGGTAGTTGCCCAATATGTAAAACCAATGCTGTTCAATACCAGAGGCAAGAATTTAACTTTAAAGAACTTCTCTATGGCACATGCAGTTCGCTCGGTGTTCCTCTCCCAAAAATTTTGAAGGGCGTTAAAGGGCTAACGAACAAGGATAAGACTCCTGAAATTATCGAGAAGGGTGTCTTGCGGGCAAAACATGACTTATCGGTTTACAAGGATGGAACAATACGCTTCGATGCTACTAATGCGCCTTTAACGCATTTCAAACCCGCTGAAGTGGGAGTGGCTGTTGAGAAGCTTAGGCAACTTGGGTACTCTCATGATGCGCATGGAATGCCTTTAGCTGACCCAAACCAAATATGTGAACTTAAGATTCAAGATGTTGTCATCCCGCGGAATGCTGGAGAGTACTTCATGCAGACAGCAAAATTTATAGACGAGCTGCTAGTGCGAGTTTACAAACTTCCAAGCTACTACAACATAAAAAGCCCTAATGACCTTGTTGGGCATCTAATTATGGGCTTGGCTCCTCATACATGTGTCAGCATACTAGGGCGTATCGTTGGGTTCACCGACCTTAAAATCTGCTACGCGCATCCGATTTGGCACTCAGCCAAGCGGCGAGACTGCGACGGTGATGAAGATGCTATTATGCTGGCGTTGGACATTCTTCTGAACTTTTCCCGCAGATACTTGCCCGCGCAAATAGGAGGAATTATGGATGCTCCTTTGTTGTTGATTCCTTTTGTGAATACGAAGGAAGTGCAACGGCAAGCTCACGATTTTGACGTTGATTGTACTTACTCTCTTGAATTTTACGAGAAAACTTTGGATAGAGCCGAAGCTAAACAAGTCAATTCTATGATAGATCTCGTCAGCCATAGACTTGGAACCGAAGCGGAGTTTGAAGGATTCAAATTTACCACTCCTGTTTCAAACATAAACATTGGGAATTCAAACAGCTCCTATAAACAATTCAAGTCAATGGTTGATAAACTAAACATGCAACTGGAGTTAGGTGAAAAGATTGACGCTGTGGATGTGAGGGACGTCGCCTTAAAAGTGTTGACAACTCATTTCATTCGAGATATTGCGGGCAATCTGCGTGCTTTCTCAACCCAAGCGTTTAGGTGTAAAAAATGCAACAAGCGTTTTCGCCGTTTGCCTCTCCGCGGCAAGTGTTCGTTCTGTAGTGGCTCCTTGACTCTGACTGTTTACCGAGGCGGAATAGAAAAGTATCTGGATGCAGCTCAACGGCTAATTGACAAGTATGCTTTACCCAACTATTACGCTCAGAGAATTGCATTAATAAAAGACGAAATCGGATCAATGTTCGATAATAAAAAGCCAAAGCAAGTCAGCCTTACAGACTTCGCCTAAGATTAAAGCTTTTCAACACAAAACACAATATATTCTTGGTGAAGCAACATTAAAGAAGTATTTCACCCAAACGCCTATCTGCAGCATGTTAGAAACGTAAAAAGCGGACTTAAATCTAGAACCAGAATATTAAACGCTCTAGAAATCAGCGAGTCCGACGCAACAGCAATAGCAAACCACAAGTCCCTATCCTATGGCGTTGTGATGCACCATTTGTGGCTCCTCCAAAAGGAAGGAACGGTTAACCGCAAAGGAAAGCGACCATATATTTGGTTGCTGACAGGCTTGGGACAGAAGCGTCTACTACGTTAGAATGTGCATTGGCAAGGTGACTGTTTGCATTTTGGGCATTTCCCATTGTATTTTCTGATAGCTGCTCTTTCAAGGTCAATTCCTGTTATATTCGCCAGCGACGCAAGCCACGCAATGACGTCTGCAAACTCTTTTTCAGTTGCTTCCTTATCACTTACTTTAAGTGCTTTCCCTAACTCACCAAATTCGTCCCCGAGCCACTCATATGTTCCCTTTACTCCTCGTTTGGAATCCCTGTGAAAATATAATTGCTTCATCATTTCTTGAAATTCATGGATGTGCATTCTACTCACCAGTTTTAGCCATGTTGTTTATGCTATTCCAAATTTATAACTTAGGCACATCTTTACGACTAGCTTTTCTACGCTGGTGCAATTTTTGTCTAGCAACCAAGTTTCAAATGAATGCACAACATTAATAATGCAGAAGAATTATACGGTTGTATCGCGATTCAACTAACAACGGGTAGAATTCCATGAGCAAAAGAAAGAAAGAAAGCAGTCCAATGCCAGCAGCGAGTGCAGGTTTGCTGAGATTTTTCGAGGAAGAAACTGAAGGTATTAAGATCAGACCTGAGCTTCTTGTGGTATTCGCAGTGGCTCTTATAGTAGTCTCTGTTCTAGCTAAAGCGTTTTTCCCAGTTGCCTAAGACTTTTCTTAGCGCCGCGGAGAATGTAACACTTCTATTCTCTGAACTGAGTTAAGATGTAGGAATAATTCGCTTCTTTCCTCTCGGCTTGCGACTTGAGGTATGGGCTGAGCAATCGTTGATCTTAAAACCACGGCTTCAGCGTCTGAAAGCCAGATCCCAGAAGGCTCATGCGTAACGGCCACGAGTGTGCCTTCAAAGCCGTAGGCTGGGTCAAGAATGACTCTGATTTCTTTCCCCACGTTTCTTTCGAGCATGTGAAATATTGACGGGGGCAATTTTTGCTCTGCCATATGCTTGACTTCGCAGGGTCAGTATAATCATCACTTTAGAGATAAAACAATTGCTCCCTTTTAACCTTGTTAAATCTATGGTGCCGCTATCAAAACAGAATTTTGACACACCCTAATTTTTATTTTTTTATGTTAAAACCTTTGCACAATTTCAAGCAACTTATAGAAAAAAATGTTTTAATAGTAGCGAAAAACAATCCCTTAACTTAGCTAGACTTTAATAATCTATTCAATTCATTAGGAATCCAACTTGAGATGATAGACGTGGCAACTGAGGATTCGCTAAACCACTCCATGAACAGTGCTCTGAAACACTATTCCTCCATGTTCTTTCTTCCGTCATTCAAAAAGGCAGTTGCCACAGTAGCTATGCTCTGCGTAGGAGGGGTTGGGCTTTCCACTTTCACGCTTTTCTTTTCGGTTTATGGACTCGTTAGCAGTCTCTTTCTAGGCTTGTCTATTTTCGCCGCGGTCCTCTTCGCTGATTACATAATAAGTAAAGTTGTTCTTGGGAGAGATCCAATTTATATTTTGAGAAGAACAGTGGCACTTTCTCTCTTCTGCTGGATTCTATGGATATTCTTCATCATCCTCGGCGTTGCCTTCGGCGCTTTCTTTGGTTTGTTATGGTGGGTTAAACTTTGCTTTTTAGGCTTTGCCGCCGTAACCACTTTCCGCGCTGTGGTGTTCATCTCTACTTCATCAGTAGGGCTATTCCAACGTTTAATAGCCTCCTTGTTTTCTCCTTTACTTTGTATAGCGCCATTCATGGTTTTTTGGGCGAGCATTGACAGTGCAATTCCTCTTCAGTTTATGCCTTTCTTGGTTGTTTCAACCGTAGCTGGTTGCTCTTTTGCTTTCTTGTTCATTTTCCTTGTTGATAGTTTGGGACGCCACGAATATAGTGTGCCTTCTATGCCGCTTTTTAGAGCATTCATGCTAAATTGGGTGGCGGCTCTAAACGGGCCTTTTGAAGCGTTGCTAGAAAAATTGGGCGAAACCGAAGATGTTCAAGTTAATCTTCTGAAATTTGATTCTTACAAACCTAAAGCAGCAATTATAGTTCCTCTCGTTCATCCAGGTCCTTTCAAGAATATAGGGAGTAGTCTTCTTCCTTCTCTGCTTAAACGTGAATTCGAAAAAGAGTTTGGCTGCGAAACCTGTGTTCCACTGGGTATCCTCGGTCATGAGCTTGACTTAGCTTCACAAGCACAGAACCATAAAATAATAACTCACGTGATAGAATCAGCAAAGTTTCCCGCTTCTTTTGAGAAAGCAACACCTTTTGTCAAAATGACCGAGGGATTCGCAACTGCTTCATGTCAAGTTTTCGGCAAGATTGCTTTACTTTCGTTTACTCTCGCGCCGAAAACCACTGAAGATCTGCCTCAGGAGTTGGGTCGCATTGTTAATGAAAAAGCAGAGAAACTTGGGCTTGAATGCAACATAGTAGTAAACGCCCATAATAGCATCAATGACACAGTTGATGTGGAAGCATCTTTAGAGACTTTGAGTGAATTGGCTTCCAAATGTCTCAAAAAAGCTTCTTCTCTGCCTTCTTACGCGTTTGAGGTTGGCGCTTCCACTGTTATCCCAAAGGAATTCAGTCTGGAAGACGGTATGGGGTCAGGCGGAATCACCGCAGTCGTGGTTAACGTCGCTGAACAAAAAACCGTTTATATAGTCATTGACGGAAATAACATGGTCTCTGGACTACGTGAAGAAATAATCTCTGCTCTCAAGTCTGCAGGTTTTCATGAATGCGAAGTTTTCACAACCGACACGCACGCAGTAAGCGCCGTAGTTCTGGGGCGTCGCGGCTATCACCCTGTCGGCGAAGTCATGAATCACGCGACTATAATACACCATATTAAGGAAGCTGCAAAAGCAGCTACGTCAGACTTGGAATCCTGCAAGGCTGGATGCTTACGTTTGGTGGTGCCTGAAGTCCGGGTCATAGGAGAAGCTCGGTTGGCATCTCTATCCCTGCTTGTGGATAAGGCTCTCAGAAGAGCAAAGCAAATAGTTGCCCCGATTTTCGTGTCTGAAGGTTTACTTTTAATATTGCTACTGGCGCTTTTGTAAGACAAAACCCATTGGACCTGTTTCAGCGTATCCTGTATTGTTGTTCTTAATATCTGTCTTTTAGTCTTTTAGCTGTTCTTCGTGGTTTCCTTTTCAACGCCGTCCCGCAGATCTCACATTCTGTAGACTTGCAATTTGCGGGGTATTCTCTGTGGCAAGCGGGGCAGTATCTAAACCACTCAAGAAGACGGCTGATGCCAAATGTTGCAAGGGACAAAAATTCTATCCCTAGTTGAGTAGCAACATTCTGTATTGAATAGTCATCCGTGACGATTTGAGGAGTGTAGCCTTCTACCTTAAGCTCTAAAGCTAAAGCCAAAATTTTTAGGTCGATTTCTGACAAGAAATACGAGTCGCCAACTCTATTTGCGGAAGCTTTCGCTTTTGTCCAATATTCTTTGGAGGGCGTCCTTACTTTCAATTTTCCGTTTTCCACAGCTGTTTTGAACCGCACCCAAGACATTGATTTAGTTCTTATTTCCTCTTCTACGTTGGGCACTGTAATCTGGTCTTCACTCACGGAAAAAGGATCAAATCCAGCCAAGAAAGCAGAGGTGTCTAGCACAATAACTCGTTTACTTGAATTGCTTCTCTGGATTTTTCATCACATTCCCTTAAACAGTAGCCTGCTTCGCAATCGATGGTAGAAGTCATCTTTGAACCTGATGAAGGAAGCTACGTTCTTAGAACGCGTGATGGTCAATATGGGATTTTGTGATTTTACAACCTTGCGGTAGTTCCCGTCGATTAGAACAATCACTTCCTTCGGTCTGATGGCTTCTATTGTGACCTTGGAATCTGCTGAAAAAATGAGTGAGCGGAATACTGTTAAGGAGCAAATGGGGGTTAAGACAAAAGCCTCTACTTCGGGATCCAATACTGGGCCTCCTGCTGAGAGCGAATAGCCAGTGGAGCCTGTTTGCGTGGATATTATCAACCCGTCTGCTTGGCACTTCAGGATTGGTTCATCGTTCTTGCATATTTGCGTGTAGAGTATTTTTGAGGGTTCTCCTGCAGAAATGACAACATCATTTAAAGCGTCCGGCATTGCCTCTCCATCTGCGCATACTGCAAGCTTAACGCATTTTTCAATCTTAAAATCGCCGTTTAGGGCTCTATCCACGGCGTTGAATGCTTCTTTTGGTTCAACCTCGGTTAGGAATCCTCGAACACCCATGTTTAGGGATAGAATTGGCGGTTCAGGTTCAGGGATTGCAAGGCAAGTTCTCAAAATGGTTCCGTCTCCACCAATGGTTATTATGAAATCCGTCTTCATATTCTTTAGCGGAACTCTTTTCGCTGGCACTTTAACTTTCTCTGCGATGGTATCTTCAATGAAAATTTCTAAACCTCTGTTTCTAAGGTGCTCTCCTATATCCTTGGCCAGTGCGAATGCTTGCTTTTTGTCGTAGCGAGCAACTAATCCGACGCTCTTAAACACTCTTTTCACCATTGAGGTTAATAGCGCTACCTTAATCTATATATGGGTGTTGTTTAAAATTGCTTTGAATAGAT
>Ga0209536_100000823_pt1 | contig 51202 bp, 48 predicted proteins | sample DeeMarSeWOR28_12_FD_187461 | JGI IMG/M metagenome (GOLD analysis project Ga0209536, IMG submission 187461) | Marine sediment microbial communities from White Oak River estuary, North Carolina - WOR-2-8_12 (SPAdes) (version 2) | ecosystem: Environmental > Aquatic > Marine > Intertidal zone >...
CGTGCCACGGCGCCGGGCGCCGGATGAGCCGCCACAAGGCGAAAGCCGCGGCGCGCTCGCGCAACGTCCCGCGTGAACTCGAGGCACGGGGCATTCTCATCCGTGCCGCCAGCCGGCGCACCGTCGATGAGGAGATCCCCGAGGCCTACAAGGACGTCAAACAGGTGGTCGACGTCGTGCATGGCGCCGGCCTGGGAAGCAAGGTGGTCAAGCTCGTGCCGATTGGAGTGGTGAAGGGATGACGGAACGCCAGCCTGTCCTGGCACGCTCGACCGAGCGGGAGCGGGTACGAACGGTCATCGTGCCGGATCATGACGACATTGCCATGCTCGTGGCCGACCGGATCGTGCGGGTCATCGGCGAGCGGGTGGCGGCCACCGGACGCTGCGTCCTCGGCCTGGCCACCGGCAGCACGCCACTCGGCATCTACCAGGAGATGATTCGGCGGCACCAGGCCGGGGAGGTCGACTTCTCCAACGTCATCACCTTCAACCTGGACGAGTACTTCCCCATGAGCCCGGAGAGCCATCACAGCTACCGGCGCTACATGGCGGAGAACTTCTTTCAGCACGTCAACGTGCAACCGACGAACACCCACGTGCCGGACGGAGCCGTGGCACCGGCCGACGTCCGGTCCCACTGCGAGGCCTACGAACGCGCGATCGCGCAGGCCGGCGGCATCGACTTCCAGCTCCTCGGCATCGGCAAGACCGGCCACATCGGCTTCAACGAGCCAGGGTCCGCGCGCCGGTCACGCACGCGACTCGTCACCCTCGACACCATCACCCGCAAGGACGCGGCGGCCGACTTCTTCGGGGAGGACAACGTCCCCCGGGAGGCGATCACCATGGGCGTGGCGACGATTCTGGAAGCCCGGGAGATCGCCCTGCTCGCGACCGGTGAGCACAAGGCGGCCGTCGTGCGTCGCGCCATCGAAGGCGAGATCTCTTCCGACGTGGCGGCCACGTTTCTTCAGGAGCACCCCAACATCACGGCGTACCTCGACTTCCCCGCCGCGGCCGAACTGACGCGCGTCGCCACCCCCTGGCTGCTCGAGCCCGTGGAGTGGACCACGGACATGACCGACCGTGCCGTGGTCTGGCTGTCGGAGCGCACCGAGAAGGCGATCCTGAAACTGAGCGCCAAGGACTACGCCGAGAACCAGCTCAGCCCGTTGCTCGCGCGGCACGGCTCCCCGGAACCGATCAACGGCGAGGTCTTCAACCGGCTGCGAGAGAAGATTCGTGGACGGGCGCGTCTGCCGCGCGAGCGGCGGGTCCTGGTGTTTTCTCCCCACCCGGACGACGACGTGATCTCCATGGGCGGGATGCTCCGCAAGCTCTGGCAGAACGGCAACGAGATCACCGTCGCGTACATGACCAGCGGGAACATCGCGGTCTTCGACTACGACGTGCGGCGGTACCTCGACTTCGTGGAGCGCGCCGCGGACACGCTCGGTATCGACCACGAAGTCCTGCTGCAGGCGGGCCGCGAGGTGGACCGCAGCTTCGCCGCGAAGCAGCCTGGCGACATCGACATCCCGCTCGTGCAGGAAATCAAGCGGACCATCCGGGAGTGCGAGGCGATCTCGGCCGTTGAGGCGCTCGGCATTCCGGCGCGGTCGTGCCGCTTCTTGAATCTCCCGTTCTATCGCACCGGCGAGGTGCGGAAGCTCCCGATCGGCGAGGAGGACGTGCGGATCGTTCGCGAGTTGCTCGACGAGCTCGTCCCCCACATCGTCTTCGTCGCCGGCGACCTGTCCGACCCCCACGGCACCCACCGCATGTGCAAGGCGGCCGTCGAACGGGCGCTGCGGACGTTTCCACCGCCCGTGCCCGAGATCTGGCTCTATCGGGGCGCGTGGCAGGAATGGTCCATCACGGCAGCCGATGCGCTGGTGCCGCTCTCCCACGAAGAGCTGCGCGCCAAGATCAATGCGATCTTCAAGCACGAATCGCAGAAGGATTCCGCGCCATTCCCCGGCGCGTACGACGATCGGGAGTTCTGGCAGCGCGTGGAGTCGCGCAACCGGGAAACGGCCGGCCGGGCCGATCGCCTGGGGCTGCCGGAGTACTACGCCATGGAAGCGTACGTCGTCAGGCGGGCAGGCGAGTGGGCGTGACGCGTGGTGGAGGGGCGGTCCGCGGCTCCCCTCACTTCTCCTCGTCCTGATCGAGCATCTTTTCCCATCCCCGCTGTATCGCACGGGAAGAGCCGAGTCCGACGGCCACCGCGAATGCCACGCCGATGGCACCAAACGTGATCAGGAATCCGGCCAGAACGATCTCCCGCGCAAAGCCCAGCTGCCAGAGCGCCAGCGCCCCGACGACGGCCTGCAGCGCGCCCTTGACGATCTTCGCCAGCAGCTGCGACCGCCTGAAACCCTCGTCCTGCAACGCGTTCTCCACCCGGCTCCCCACGCCGTTGGAGATCAGGAAGCCCACCGTGACGATGAGACCCACCAAGGCCAGGTTCGGCACGTAGAAGATGAACTGGTCGATCCACCGGGAAAGGACGGTGAGTCCCCAGATCTGCAGCGCGTTGTCGAGGAACAGGAGAACGATCGCCGCCATCACGACGCTGCCCGCCATCTCGTACGTCGCGGCGCGCACGTCCCCCTTGCCGAAGGCGGCTCGCCATCCGACGCGGCCACCGAGGCGATCGAGCCGGAGCCAGATCAGGATCCGGATCACGACACGCTTGGAGATCCAGCCCACCGCAACGCCCAGCGCCAGCACCAGGAGTCCACCCGTGAGGGTCGGCAGGTAGGCAAAGATCTGCTCGGAGTATCGGGCGAGCGTCCCACCGGTTGCTTGCATACGTACCCTACCCCTTCCGGAAGAAGAGTCGCTCGAAGCGGTGCACCCGCTGCTGCTCGACATCCCGCACCACGACGACGGGGTGCTGCCCGCGTCTCGCCAGCGCCGCCGGCACGGTGTCGCCGAACAGCGCGGCGATCGGGGCGGTGCTCGGAGCGCCCATCACCACCAGATCCCGGACACGGAGCAACTGGGCGAGTCCCGTGACCACGTCGCGTCGCCGAACGACCTTGAGCTCCCCCGGGAAACCGGCAGTCGTGAGCGTTTCCTGGGCCTCGGCGATGAACTGGTCAGCCTCATGCTGGGGCACTTCCGACGGTATCACCGTCACGGCCCGCACGGGGACGTCGAACCACGACCCGAACGCCGGCACCAGTTCGGCGGCGAGCTCCGCGTTCGCGCCCTTGGTCGTCGGCAGGACCACCCCGCGCGGGCCGTCCTTGGGCATGCGCCCGTAGACGATGGCCACCTGGCAGGGCGCATTCTGCAGAACGCGCTCCACCACCGAGCTGACGATGCGTTCGAAAATCGATTGCCGATGGGGCTGTCCGATCACGATGAAATTGCACTCTTCTTCGCGGGCAGTCTCCACGATACCGTGACTCACCCGCCGCGCGATCTTGATCACCGGCATGGCGGGCACCCCCCGCTGCTCCGCATACGCCACCGCCTTCTCCAACAGCGGCTCCAACTCGCGGCAGGTCCGGCGCCCGGTAAGCAGCGATTCCCCGTCCGGCACTTCCGCCACGGAGAGCACGACCAGCTCCCCGGCGTGGCGCTTCGCCACGGCCATTCCCACCTGCATCAGCGTGTCGAGGGTGCGTGGCGCGGAAACGGCGACCAGGACGCGATACTCCTTCCGTTCGATCCGCCCCATCCACTCGGTGCGCTCGACGAGCGCCGCCTCACGCGTCCGCGCATAGGCGTAGTAGACCCACGCACCGACCAGCACCCACCCGCCCGTCGCAACGAGCGAGCGTGGATAGTGTGCGAACAGGAACACCGCCAGGAACAGCATCGTGCCGATGGCGAGGATCGGGATGAGCGGCATGAGCGGTATCTTGAAGCCCCGGTCCAAGTCCGGCCGGGTCTTCCGCAAACGCATGGCCGCGATGTTCACCTGCACGAAGAGCAGCAGAAACATGATGTCGGCCGACGCCGCGACGTCTTCGATCGGCAGCGCGACCGCCATGAAGACGATGAGGACCGCGGAGAAGAGGATCGCCCAGTGGGGGGTCGCCTTGACCGTGTGCACCTTGCTGAGCAGCGAGGGGAGGTTGGCGTCCCGCGCCATGGCGAACGCGACGCGTGAGGAGGAGTAGATCGTGGCGTTCAGGGCCGAAAGGGTGGAGAGGAGGCCCCCGATGAGAATCACCACCCCTCCCCCGGCGATGAACTGATCGGCGGCCGTGACCAGCGCGGTCTCCTTCGCCTGACCCAAGTAATCCGTCACCGACACTCCTGCCGGTGGCGAGACGGCGCCGACCGCCACGACAGCCACCAGGAGGTAGATCGGCACGACGATGAGGAGCGAGAGGAACGTGGCCCGCGGCACGTTGCGCTTCGGGTTCTCGACCTCCTCGCTCGTCTGCGCGATGATCTCGTAACCCTCGAAGGCGATGAAGGTGAGCCCCATCGCGGCAAAGACGCCCCCCCATCCCTCGCTGAGCATCGGCTGGAACGCGGCCTGCCAATCCGGGCGCCGCGTGAGCATGACCCACACCCCCGTCCCGACGAAGGCGAGGATGATGATCACCTTGCCCACGGTGACGACGTTCCCCGCCTTGCCCGTCTCCGAGGCGCCGCGAAAGTTGATGTACGCAAACAGCACGCACACCACGACGGCGAGCCATTTTTCGAGAGTGAGGAACCCGAGCTGGATCTCCGGCGCCCCGGCCGCCGTCAGCACCAGGTGGAAGTACGCCCCGAATCCCAGGGCGTAGAGCGAACACGCCACCGCGTGCGCGAACCACGACATCCAGCCGCTGAGGAATCCGTTCGGGTCGGGCAGCGCCGTCTTGACCCAGAGATAGCCGCCACCGGCGTCGTGGAAGGAGCTGCCGAGCTCGGCGTACGCCATCGCCGTGAGCAGCGCCACCACCCCGTTGAGCAGAAACACGAGGAGCAGGGCCGGGCCGGCCACGCCGGCGGCGATCCCCGTCAGCACGAAGATCCCGGCACCGATCATCGCACCGACGCCGATCATCGTGATGTCGATGAGCCGCATTTCGCGGCTCAGCCGGACTTCGAGGGCCATCCGCCCCCTCATCGGGAGATACGATGTTCGATACTGGCGTAGGCCGGGGGCCGGCGCAATGGGCGCTCGGACGACGCTCTACCCGGCGAGCAGCGTGTCTACCTCCTCCCGCGCCTCCAGCAACCGCTCGATGTCCGCCGCCACCTCCCGGGCGGTGCCGAGGCGCGTCGTCACCGCGTCGATCGCGACCGTCCCGGCCGTGAGCCGCAGCAGATCGACGCGCAACGTCTCCAGGGCGGCGACGGCCCGCCGCATCCGCTGCGCCGCCCGGTCGCGCAGGGCCTGCACCCGCTCGATTCGCGCCGCGCCGCCGTCGACGGCGGACGCCCCTTCGAGTGCCTCCACGGCCGCGTCACACTCGTCGATCAGTTCGCGCATCCGCTGGGCGTCGTCTTCGAGGCCCTCGACCGTGCGGCGGAGGTCCGGCAGCGCGCGTTGCGCGTCCCGGGAGAGCGACTCGTACAGGCTCACGACGGCGGCTCCGACCGCCAGCTCGGTGGGGCGCGCGGTCAACGCCGTGGAGGGCAGCGCGATCCGCTTCAGGCGGATGCTGGCCACGCGGAACAGCCAGTCGCCCACACGGCCCTTCCAGAACCTCAGGCGGTCGCGGGCATTTCGGTCGGAGCGACGCTCGGCCTGAAAACCCGCCACGGCGCCGCCGGCTGCGAGGATCGCGACACCGGCGTACGCCGGCAGCACGTCGGGGATCACCATCGACGCGATGCCCAGTGCACCGGCCAGGGCTGCGCCCAGGGCGCCGTACCCGATGCGGCGCAGGCGCCGCGCATCCTCGCGGTACCGCTCGCCGTAGAGGAACGCCAACTCCTCGTGCTGGTGCTCGAGGTCCTGACGCAGCGCCTGCAGGATCTCGTCTCGGCCATACCCTGCCCGAAGCACCCGCCGCACCCGCGCGAGCACCCCGGTCACGGGCATCGCGGACACGGCACCCACGAGAACCAGGACGACCCCGAGCCGCGCCATCCCCAGCGGCAGGCTGTTACTCAGGCTGATGACGATCGAGGGGCCGAACAGCAGCGCGACCAGGGTGTACACCGCCGGATTGCGAACGGATCGCCGCTTGAGCTGTTCCACAAAGTGCCGCACCGGCACCGGGACCTCACGGCGCTCATCGAGTGCGGCGCCGAGCCGGTCGGCAAGATCCGCCGCCGACTCCGCGCGCTGGTCCGGATCCTTCCGGAGGCAGCGGTCGACGAGCTCACCGAGCTTGGCAGGCACTCCGGGTGCCGCGGCGGAGAGGCGGGGCGGAGCGGTGCTCAGGTGGTGCGCCATCACCTCGGTCGGCGTGCCTTGCGGATACGGATACCGGCCGGCGAGCGTCAGGAACGCGAGCACCCCCAGCGAGTAGAGATCGCTGCGCGCATCGACGGACGCGCCGCGAATCTGCTCCGGGCTCATGAACTCGGGCGTGCCGAGCACGTGCTCCTCGCCTTCGGTCACCGGTCCTGCGGCCGCGATGCCGAAGTCGGTCACCAGCGCCCGCCCGGTCCCGTTCTCCAGCAGGATGTTGTCGGGCTTGATGTCGCGATGCACGATCCCCTGGCCGTGCGCGTGCACCAGCGCCCAGGCGATCTCCCGAAGAACGCGCGTGGCCTCGCGCGCGGGAAGCGGGCCACGCTGCCGGATCCGCTGGGTCAGCGTTTGACCGTCCACGTACGCCATCACGAAAAAGACCAGGTCCCCGTGCTCCTCGACGGCGTGGATCGGCACGATGTTCGGATGCGAGAGCTTCGCGGCGGTGCGCGCTTCGTTGAGGAAGCGGGCGCGGAGATTGGGCTGACGCGCGTACTCGGGCGGGAACAGCTTGATCGCGACGGGCCGGTCGAGCGCGACGTCGCGCGCGAGGAACACGATGCCCATTCCTCCGCGGCCGATCTCGCGGTCGATCGAGTACCGGCCGGCAACCGCTTCCTGCAGGGTGAGGAGTTCGGGCCCCTGAATGTTGAGCATGCCTTACATTGCGCAACGCACCGAAGATGGGCAACGACCGGAGCACAAAAAAAGAGGCGACCTGCACACCCGAAGGTGGCAGGCCGCCTCACGCGCTGGCTACCCGGAGTCAGGGGATTCACTCCCGCTGTTCTCCTTCCCCTCGCCACCGCATGGACTGCTTCGCCCGCGGTAGGGCGATCGGGAGCTCCGGCTTCCATCCCCACACAGCCTGGCCGGGCCGTATGGTTCACCAGTGCGGGCGCTGCGAGTCGACCGGGTCGCGGACCGGCCTCACGCACTGCACACCGAGGCGCCACATCGGTGTGGACGAGGCAACGCGACTGGCCTCGTCAGTCCAGGCGGGGTGATCACCCGGATCGTCAGACGCCCGAGCCCTTGATTGCGTCGGCGCCCTCCCCGGAATTCCCATCCGTGGACCGGTCACCCAAGGCGTAGCCGAGACTTATGGGGTCCCAACCCTTCCCCTGAGCAACTGCCATCAAGTTACGAGGACCGGAGAATCGTGCAAGCGCCGAATTTTCTTCGGCTTACGACACGGGCTGTGGCTTTGGTGTGGAAGAACTGCCTGCGTCTTTGCTGCCTCTGGCAACGTCTTTCCACGCGATTGTGGAACTGTGAAAAAACGAAAGCCACAGTCGTTCCACATAGTGGAACGGCAATAATCACCCCCGAAGAAAAAGCAAAAATCCGTGACGGGACCACGGACGGCGTTGGAAGCCGGCGGCGCGGAAGTCGACTTCCTACGGCAGCTTTGGCTTCAGCTCGACGCCCGCCTGGCTCGCAAAGCCGGCTGCCATCCGCTCGTAGGCGTTGAGGGTCTGTTGCAGCAGGCTCGTCCGGTGAGGACCCCACGCCTTCAGGGAGTCCGCCCACGCCCCCGGGCCCTCCGGAGCCAAGCCGACTTCGCACTCGCGCTGGAGCGTCCGGGTGGTTTCGCGCATCTGGGATTGCAGGTCTCGACTCGCACCAGCGAGATCGGCATTCGGCGCCGCCGAGGCTGCCAGGACGGGGGCGCCTTCGGCCATCGCGCGGTGCAGACCCTTGCACGCGTCGCTGAGACGGCGGGCGCGGCTCACGACGGTCTGCTCACCGGCCAACTGCAGGTCGCGTTGAAACCGAGTGAGTTCGGCGCTCACGCGATCGACCGAATCCCGCAGGGCGAGGAGCGTGCGCGCAGGCTCGGAGGACAGCTCAGCGGCCGCATCGGCACGGATCTGTGCCGTGGCGGCGGTGGTTGCGGTCATCAGCATGACCGCGGCGATGGCAAAGCGCGGCGATCTCACGGTCCAGTACCCACTTCCTGATAGACATACGGATCGCCGGTCGTCGCCGGCGTGAACAGCACGCCGCCGCCCGTGGTCGCGAACCACCCGGCGAGCAGGAGGTTGGACACCTCCGGCGGCGGTGCCTCGAACACGGCGGCAAGCCATCGCCGGACGTGCAACAGCTCGGGCGCCCGGCGCGACAGCATGGACAACACGCCGCCGACGCCTTGCGTCGCCCGGAGAAAATGCGCCATCGCATGTGCCCGCTGGACGAACTCGAAGGCGCGCACGCCCGGTTCGTCATAGAGCAGCGAGCCTTCGTACGGATCTGCCGGCGGGGCGTCCATGCGCGGCCCCATGTAGACGAAGCGGCGCAAGCCATCTCGCCGTCGCTCGACCACCGCCGCGGCGTATTCCCCACCGAGCCGGGCCGCCTGGATCAGATCCGTGTCGTTGAGGATGCCCACCGCCAGCGTCCATTCGAGCGACGAGAGCGCGCTGTGCAACGGGCACCCGAGATCCTCGTCATAGGCGATGAGCCTGGGCGCTTCACCGGCACGCAGGAAGAAATGCGCGAGCGCACTCGCGCGGTCTCCCCACGTATGGGTGGATCTCGAGATGGTCGGAGTCGTCATCAGCGTGGCAAGATAACCGTACCCCGCTCGTCGGCCAAAGATGCCGCGTTCCGGGGCTCCTGTACGGAGGGGCACCGGCACTGTAGACTGTGCATGTCATCCCAGCCTTCGAGACCGATGCGCCACAGATCGCTCGCCACCATCGCGTTGCTCGCCGCCGGAGCGTTTGTGCTGGCGGCAGCGGCACAGTCCGACAATCCCCTGTTGAAACGCTGGGTGGGCACGCACGACAACCAGCCGCTCGTGCTCGACTTCTACGGCGACTCGATGGTCCTGGTGAATGACGAGCATGTCGCGGACTTCAGCGTGCAAAACCGCAGCATTTCCGTCTTCGGCGACACGAGCTTCACCGTCCGGTATTGGTTTGCGCTCGACCGGCTGCTGCTCGAAACCGAGGACGGTGCGGTGCTCACCATGGCCGAGCAGGACCCGCTGGCCCGGCCCATGTTCGGAACCTGGCGCGGCTCGGAGATTGCCTCGGGACGAAGGCTCGAACTGTGGCTCGGGCGGGGTGGGGTGGCCCGGTGGCGCCCGCTTTCGGGCGGCGGATGGACCGGCGGCGAGTGGGATCGCAGCTCGCGCACCATCAGGTTCACCTGGCTGCCGGACTCGACGGTATGGGTCGCGCAGTACGATCCGCCAGGAGGGGCGCTGCTGTTCGACCAGATGACGCCCGAGAGTGGGATGGTGGTGTTGCGGCACGTGTACCGCTAGAGGCCGAAACCGGCCCACCGATGTGAGAAGCGGCGCTACCGGCGCCGCTTCGTCGTCGAGCTCACCTTCTTCACCGGCCGGCCGGCGGCCTTCTTCGACGCCGAGCCCGTCGTCTTGCGGGGCTGGGGCGGCCGCTTTGCGGGGCGACCGGCTCCGGTCGGCTTGGGGGCCTTGGTGGGCTTCGGTGCAGACGTCACGGGCGCCGATTTCTTCACCGCCTTGCGGCCAGGCGCAGCCAGCTTCGCCGCGCGCTGCGCCGCACGCTGCGCCGCACGACGTCCGGGCGCCGCCGCCTGGGCCTCCGCCAGCACTTCGTCGCCCTCGCTCGACTGGATCAAGCCCCGCCGCACCGCGTACTGCACCAACTCCTTGGCCTGCTCGATCTTGAATTCCGCCACACCGGCGCCGGCACGGATCATCCCCATGAGAGCATCCGCGACAGGGCTCCGGAGGACGTTTGCGATTCCCGGAACCGATTCGAGTAGCGCTGAGATCTGGGATCCGCCAAGCTCGCGCGCCATTGGGCGCTCCTTGAAGGGCGTCATATCGGCCGCCAAGCTAGCCAGACGCAGGGCCGGCGTCAAGCCGGCCCCCAGGCACGACAAACCAACCTAAATTGTTGTGTGACAAGAACTAAACGTCGATTTTAGGCGACCCGAAGCCTCACTTGGTCGTGGACTTCTTCATGGCAGAGAGTCGCCGGGAACGAAAGGGCTCGGGGGCCCGGCGCTGGATCCGCCAGTCGGATTGGGCCAACAATTCGGCGAGCACGGCCTTCGTGCGCTGGTCGACGGGCATTTCCAGCACCAGCTCGAGTCGGTAGTCGGCGCGGTCGATCCCCCGACCGGTCAACACGAAGCCGGATCGCCCGGGGTGGACCGCATCGATCTCGATCTCGGCCACACTGACGTAGTCGTGGCCGGAATCGTCGGTCGGAGGCATGGGGCACTCCTCAGAGGCTGATACCGAGAGTGTGTGGCCCGAAACGCCAGCCGTCAAGGGCGGAGACCGGGATTTGGCACCCAAGCCCAATTCGGGATAGATTCACTGCAACGCAGGCACGCTGGAGTGGAGCACGTGGGACGCAGAGGCATCAAAGAATATCGGGCGGCGGAAGCCCTTCAGCTCATCCTCGCCGATCGTGATCGGGAACCCCTGAACTGTCCGTCCTGCGGGAACGGCAGCATCGAGCGGACCCCGAAACGGCGGATTCCGAGAAGCCGATCTCAGACGTACCGGCACGTCACGCTCAGGTGTGGCAAGTGTGGCAGGCAGGCCGTGTACGTCCCGCGAGACGTGACGCAGCCGTCGGAGAAGGAGTTGGTGGGAAGCCCGTAGGCCGCTGAGGCTACGGGCGGGCGGCAGCGTGCAGCCCCGCACTCCAAACTGCGGGTCTTTCGGCATTTGGGGGGCATGCTCGTGCCCCGCTCGCAGGACGCGCGCCGCGCAGACCGCTGCGGCCCCTCTTGGCCGTCCCCTCAGGCCACGGGGACGGCGCCCCGCTCGAACGGGGTGGCGACGGCGATCTCCACGGTGACTGCACAGCCTGAGCGTCGCAACGCGTCCAGGTGCCCTTCCAGTTCCACGATCTCCCCCAACCGGAGCTTGACCAGGTAGCCGACGGTGCCGGTGAGAAGGTGGCACTCCGCCACCTCCGGCATCGCCCTCCAAGTCTCCTCGATCCGGCGCAGGTCCGCCGCGGCGGCCGGCACCACCCTGAGGAAGGCGACGAGCGGTCGTCCCACCGCGCCGGGGCGTACCGCCGCGTGATAACCGGTGAGGACCCCGGACTCTTCCAGTTTGCGCACTCGCTGGTATGCCGCGGGGCCACTGAGGCCAACGGCCTCACCCAACTCCAGGTACCCGAGCCTTGCGTCAGCTTGGAGCAACGCGAGCAACCTTCGATCGACAGCGTCAAGCATGTCGGCACATCGCTGAATTGAGAAATGTCATTTTGCAATGTACTGATTTTGCAATATGATGTGCATCAAACCCGAAATTGCCAACATACATCAATTCGGTCCATAACGCCCGGAAGACCGCATGGCCCGAACCTGGGTTCGGGCCATGCGCAGTGGACTGCCGTCGGGATACCCCCGGGAGTTATTGCGGCTTGGAGAAGATCCGGCCCCAACGCACGCCCGTCAGGAAGGGCAGGGGCATGACGCTGGTCTTGTCGAAGCTGTAATAGATGAAGAGCGGACGTCCGGACACCCTGTCGCGGCCGAGGAAGCCCCAGTACCGGCTGTCGTAGGAGTTGTCCCGGTTGTCGCCCATCACGAAGAACGAGTCCGCCGGCACGACGATCGGCCCCCAGTTGCGCAGCGACGGTCGGTAGCTGCGCGGATCCCGATCGACCAGATACCGGACCTGCCACTCCCGCATGCGCGGGTCCTCCGGATCGTAGGCCGTTCCCGCGCGAACGATGTACGGCTCCTCCACCAGCCCACCGTTGCGGTAGAGATCGCCCCCGATCATGGACAGGGTGTCGCCTCCGACGCCGATGACGCGCTTGACCACATTGACGCCCGGCTCCTCCGGCGAGTTGAAGATCACGATATCCTGGCGCTCGGGTTCCCGGAACGCGGGGAGCTTCGTCCCGACGATCGGAATCTCCGCTCCATAGAGCGCCTTGTTCACGAACAGGAAGTCACCGATCTGCAGGGTGTTCTCCATGCTGCCCGACGGAATGCGAAAGGCCTCCACCAACAGCGACCGTACGAAGAACCAGATGACCAGCGCGATCGCGATCGACTTGATCCACTCCCTCGCACTCTCCGAGGCCGTCTTCCGGTACGTCTCCGGCTTCACGGTCCGTTCGTCCCGCGCCGGCTGCGCCTGTTCAGGCCCCTTGGCGCCGTTCCCGTTGGTGCGAGCCATCAGCGTTCCACCCAATCGGCGATGAAGATGTTGGTCTCACCCTCCACTTCCCCATGACGGTTCGACGCAAAAACGAGTTTCGTCCCGTCCGGCGAGAACATCGGGAATCCGTCGAAGTCCCCGTCGGTCGTCACCTTCGTGAGCCCCGTCCCGTCCAGGTTGACGAGGTAGAGATCGAAGTTCCGGCCGTGCGGGTCTTCGTGGTTCGACGAGAAAATGATCCGCCGGTCGTCGGGGGTGAAGTATGGGGCGAAGTTGGCTCCCCCGAGATTCGTGATCTGCCGCTGATTGCTCCCGTCGGCGTCCATCACGAAGATCTCCATCCGGCTGGGGCGCACCATGTTCTCCGCAAGAAGCGCTTCGTAGTCGGCCAGGGCCTCCGGCGTGTCCGGATGCCCGGCACGATAGACGATCTTGCTCCCGTCGTGGGAGAAGAAGGGGCCGCCGTCGTACCCCGGGGTGTGTGTCAGCTGCCGGACCTCGGTGCCGTCGACGTTCATCGTGTAGATGTCGAGATCCCCGTCCCTCGTGGAGGTGAACACGATCCGGGTGCCGTCCGGCGAGAGGGTTGCCTCCGCGTCGTACCCGGGCGTGCCGAAGATCTTCCGCAGATCCGAGCCGTCAGGTTCGGACGTGTAGACGTCGAAGTCGTACAGCGCCCACACGTAGCCCCGCGTCATGTCGGGAGGGGCGGGACAGTTCGTGTCCGCCTGGAACGTGCTGGAGTACACGATCCGGGCGCCCCCGGCATAGAAGTACCCGCAGGTCGTGCGGCCAAGGCCGTTCGAGACCATCCGCAGATCGGAGCCGTCGGCCTTGATGACGAACTGCTGATCACAGGTCGAATCGCTGGCGGTACGCTGGAAGATCAACTGCGTCCCGTCAGGGGACCAGTACGCTTCGGCATTCTGGCCGCCAAACGTGAGCTGTCGAAGGGTACCGAAGAAGCTCTCGCCGGCTGCGGGCTCTCGGGCGACCGCGGGTCCTGACGTCGAGCGCCGGGCGTCGCCGCCGCCCGCACAGGCCAGCAGGCCCAGGAGGGGCGCCACGGCCAGCAGCCTCGCGCCACGGGTGCGAATCACGAATGTGCTCATCATGTAATTATAACCACACCCTGGAGCGCCCCGTTTCCCGCGGCAACCACGCCCTAGAAGAACACGCCGAGCTCGAACCGACCTGCGACTCCGGTGGCGTCCTTGAACAGCCCCCCGAAGGAGCCGCCCAGCATGCCGAGATAGAAGTGCCTGGTCTCCACCCCGAGCCCGGCGGTGTAGCCGATCCCCCCGGTCCCTCCCAGCACCAGACCCAACCGAATCGGCAGGATGGGCATGAACCGCCAGGTCGACCAGAGGTCGACGGCCACCGGCACATCGAAATCCCCACCGATCGGCAACGACGCGCTGGCATCGAGCTGCAGATAGCGATTCGCCCAGGCGCCGGCCGAGAACCGAAGCACCCTTGGCAGGCTCACGCTCACCGACGTCGTGTCCTGTACGATGAAGTCCGCCGTGTCCAGCGAATCGACCACCTCTCCGAGGTCGGTGGTTGCCACCGAGAATGCGAGCGTACTGCGCTCGACCCCGTCCACCGTGACCTTGCCGAGATTCGTCGCGAGCGCCTCCAGATAGAGGCCGGACGTCGGCCACTCTACCCGTACCAGAACGTCCACCGCGTAGCCGGATCCCCTGCCGAACTCGACATCCGGCGTGTACTCGGCATGCAGGTCCACATGGGCGGCGATCGAATCCCCGCTCACGAGAATCGGCACGTCGTCCCGGAGTGTGGTTTCCTCCCGTCCGTACGCCAGAGGTTCGATGTAGCGGCCACCGAACCCCACGCTGAGCCGTGCGCCGTCCTGGGAGCCGATGGGCTCGAGCCGGACGAGAGCGTGCACTCCGAGTTCGCCAGTGCCCAGCCCCGTGCCGGTCGTCTGGCCGACATCGAAGGTCTGCCGGACACTGTTCCCCTCCCGCAGCATTGCCACCGCGTCGCGATCGACGACGTACGATCCGTACGCACGGCCCTGCGCAGTGATGCCGACGCTGACATGCTCGCCGAACGGCCCGCCGACATACAGCCCGCCTTCGGCCTGACCGTCGCCGACCGCCGCGTTCCCGGCCGGGACCAACGCGACCGCGTTGAGGAGATCGCTGGTGAGCACGGCGTCACTGTCCGCCAGCACGATCAGGGCCCCGATGTCGGACAAATTGAGCGCGTTGTTGCCGGCGATCCCGCCCCCCTCGATCACGAACCCCCATTGCGGCACGGCCGTGTGCCGGAAGGGATCGATCCGGAACTGCGGGCCACGGCGGTAGGCGGACGGTACCTGCAGGGCCGGTGACCCGTCGGGAACCGTCTGCGCGACGGCGGCGCCGGCCACCAGCGAGCCCACCAGGGCGAGCGACCATGCGCGCGTCACTGGGCCCCTCCCCGCTTGACGTCCGCCACGACCGTGGCCTTGACGATCGCTCGGTCATCGACCCCAAGGGCGGCCCGGCCGTTCGCTCCGTCCCCGGCAAAGAGGCGGACCTTCACCGTCGTGGTGTACGCCGCTTTCAGCAGCGGCTCGACGTCGCTCGGCGACACGGCCACCTCCACCGTGTCGACCACCGGCGTCACCACGCGGCCGTCGGCCGACACCGCGGGAGCGGCGACACGCACGGCGGGTAGTACCACCACCCCGGGCAGCATGGTGACGTCCGTCTCGCCGAAATCCCCTTCGACGTACGCAATGACCACCTCGAGCTCGTACGGCGTCGCGTTGTGGACTTCCGCCGAGGCGGTGGCCTGCACGAGCAGGTTGTCGAGCACATCCGCGACGTCTTCGGGCTTCAGGTCCAACCCCTCGTTGACCTCGTTCTGCGGGGGATACGCGACCCCGGCAGGAGGAACCGTCACGTCGAGGCCGACCACGACGTCCACCTCCACGGCCACCGAATCGTCCCACCGGAGATAGCTCGGCTGGCCGTCGCCGGCGGCGGCGGTGCCCCCACCGACGACTGCGGCCCGGTGCCCGTCGAGCAGCAGGTGCACCATCCGGTCCACCAGCGGCGCCATCGCCACCGAGACCGTCGCTTCGGCCAACCGCCCGATGACGAGCGACTGCCCCGGACCGGGCACCGGCACCACGAGGGGATTGCCGAACTCGTCGGTCTCGTAGATCGGCGCTCCGGTCACCGGGTCCCGCGGCACGGTGCCGGCCGGCGTGAGCTCGACCACTCCCAACTCGAATCCGGTCAGTTCCACCGGGGCTGCCGCGCCATTCTGGAACCGTAGCGCACCGACCGCGGTCTCGATCGTGACGTCCCGGATCACGTCTTGGAACTTGCCGAGCGCATCGACGGAGCTCGGCGGGATTTCCGCATGGCCCTCGACGGCCTGCGACAACTCCGGCGTCGCCTGCGGATCCAGGGGGCCGCTCAGCCATTCCACCGCAAAGTCGGCGACGCTCTGCTGAAGGACCGCGTTGGCGGCGTTCGGTTCGTTGAGCGCCGAGCCGGAGACGACCATCGACAGATCCAGCGAGAAGTCCGCACTCGCCGGCACGATGGTCACACCGGCGAGGTCGAACGTGAGCACGTCCGTCACGTACGACCCGTCGCCCGGCGCGGGGGGCAGGACACCCGACCCGGAGAGCGTCACACCGGCGGCATCGCGAAGACCGTTGAGCGTGACCGTGTATGCAACGCTTTCGACGAGGCGGTTGCTCGTCGCGACGCGCAGCGTCCCGCTGCGCGTCCGAAGACTGTCGATGCCCTGGAGTCTCGGCTCGTCGACCAGCCCGGCGTACGACACGACGGTATCGAGCGGTGTCCCGCCCGGTACCTGAAAGGCCTCGGGCGGGAAGCTCACGAGGAGACTGGCCACGACCGCGTTGTCGATGCGCAGGTCGTCCGCCACCGGAAACCGCACGGTCTCGGAGGCGAGACTGACGGCGAGCAGGTCCCCGATCACGGTATCGCCGGTGAGCTCCAGGTCCGACACGTCGAACGTGTCCCGCGCCAACGGCAGGAGGTAGCGTACGGTGTCGGCGGCCGATCGACCGAGCTGATTCCGGGCGTCCGTGATGCTGGATGGCTCGCACGCCGCGTGGACGAGAACGAGGGCGATGGCCGCAGTGGCGCAGGTCGGAGTGGTCCGCACGGTCACATCCTGCGTAGAGTCATGTCCCTGCAATAAGACGCAGCGAGCCGGTGTGATCAATGACCAACGTCACACCGGCTCGCTGCGGAGCGCGCTCGGTCACTCGGCGTCCATGTATGGATACCGATACTCCGTAGGCGGGAGCAGGGTCTCTTTGATAGAGCGTGCGGAGATCCAGCGCACCAGGTTGAGCATCGAGCCCGCCTTGTCGTTGGTGCCGCTCGCGCGGGCACCGCCGAACGGCTGCTGGCCCACGACGGCGCCGGTGGGCTTGTCGTTGATGTAGAAGTTCCCGGAGGAGTGGCGCAGGGCGGTCGCGGCCTGCATGACCGCCTTGCGGTCCGTGGCGAACACGGCGCCGGTCAGGCCGTAGGGCGAGGTCTGGTCCACCACGCGCAGCGTCTCGTCCCACTTGTTGTCGGCGTAGACGTAGACCGTCAGGACCGGGCCGAACAGCTCCTCGCACATGGTCACGTAATCCGGCTTCTTCGCCTCGATGAGCGTGGGCCGGATGAAGTACCCCTTCGACTTGTCGGCCTCGCCGCCGACGAGGATCTCCGCGTCGTCGGACGTCCGCGCGTCCTCGATGTACTTCGTGAGGTCCCTGAACGCGTTCTCGTCGATCACCGCGCCCATGAAGTTGCGGAAGTCGGTGACGTCGCCCGTGGCGATGTCGGCGATCTGCGCGAGCAGGTCCTTCTTGATCGTCTTCCACAGGCTCCGCGGCACGTAGAGCCGCGACGCCGCGCTGCACTTCTGCCCCTGGTACTCGTACGCCCCGCGCACGACGGCCGCGACGAGCGCGTGGGGGTCGGCGCTGGCGTGCGCCACGATGAAGTCCTTCCCGCCGGTCTCCCCCACGATCCGCGGGTAGGTCTTGTAGCTCGCGATCCGCTCGCCGATCGTGCGATAGAAGCCCTGGAAGACCGGGGTGGAGCCCGTGTAGTGAATGCCGGCGAAGTCGGGGCTGGAGAGCACGGCGTCGGTGATGCCGACCGGGTCACCCGGCACGAAGTTCAGCACGCCGGGCGGAAAGCCCGCTTCCTCGAACATCCGCATCAGGTAGTACGCGCTGTAGAGGGACGTGCGCGACGGCTTCCAGAGTGCGACGTTGCCCATCAGGGCGGGCGCGGTGGGCAGGTTGCCGGCAATCGACGTGAAGTTGAACGGCGTGATCGCGTAGATGAATCCCTCGAGGGGCCGGTACTCCATGCGGTTCCACATCCCCGGCGCAGAGATCGGCTGATCGTTGTACAACTGCTCGGCGAAGTAGACGTTGAAGCGGAAGAAGTCCACGAGCTCGCAGGCGCTGTCGATCTCTGCCTGGTGCGCCGTCTTGCTCTGGCCGAGCATCGTCGCGGCGTTCACCGTGTCGCGATACGGCCCGGCGAGCAGCTCTGCCGCGCGCAGGAGCACGCCGGCGCGCTCCTCCCACGGCCATGCGGACCACTCCTTCCAGGCAGCGAGCGCCGCAGCGATCGCGCGCTCGGCCTCCGCCTTGCCGCCTGCGTGCCACGTGGCCAGCACGTGCCCGTGGTCGTGCGGCATCACCGCCTTGCGCGTCTTGCCGGTGCGGATCTCCTCGCCCCCGATGATCAGCGGGATCTCGATCTCGGTGCCCGCCATGCGCGCGAGCGTTGCCTTCAGGCTCTCGCGCTCAGGCGTACCGGGCGCGTAGTCGCGCACCGGCTCGTTGTCCGGAATCGGAACCTGGAAGTTTCCACTCATCCTCAGTCGCTCCTTCCACCCAGTAGCCAGCGAGGTCTTACGGCGCCCCACGCGCCATCCCCGATCTGCCGCAACATGCCCGTGAATCTAACCCCTCGGACCGGGCCACTCCGCCGCACCGGGCACGGCAGCCACGCCCCCTCCGACTCACGATTACTCCTCTGCCAGGCACATGGCGGAACAATTGGGATATCGTTAGTCTGGTATACTGCTTCCCGACGAACCCACACCCCGAGGTCCCCGATGCGCGCGATTCTCCTGCTCGCGGCTCTGACCGCCGCGGCGGTACCCGCCACGGCGCAGAACCCCGACCTGAAGCGCCCCACCGACTGGAACATCCGGTTCGACAAGCCGGCGCCCGACTCGGCCATCTACTTCGTGGACATGCCGCCGGGCTGGCACGTCACCACGGGGCCGGCCGCCATCCTCTACAACCCGGACAACGCCGCGCAGGGCGCGTACACGCTCCGCTCGGAGGTCTACCTCTTCCCCGGCGAGTACCGGGAAGGCTACGGCGTGTTCTTCGGCGGGCAGGACCTCGCCGGCGCCGGCCCGGGCTACACGTACTTCCTGCTCCGCAAGGACGGGCAGTTCCTGGTCAAGGAGCGGCGGGGCGAAGCGACCACGACGCTCATCCCATGGACCGCCAACGACGCCATCATCCCGCACGACGGTGGCGAGGGGACCGCAAAGAATGTGCTCGAGGTCCGCGTTGGTGCGACGGATGTCGGGTTCTTCGTGAACGGACAGGAAGTCGGGCGACTCGAGCGCAGCGGGCTGCAGACCGACGGCGTGTTCGGCCTGAGGATCAACCATCGGCTCAACGTGCACGTCACGACGCTCACCGCCGAGCAGGGCTAACCGGCCGATCAGCGCGCGAGGGGCGCGGCAAGGCCGTGGCGCTCGAGGAACGGAAGATCAGCCAGGAGGTCGCGGAGCGGCCGGTCGGCCACGACTGCGCCGTCGTACAGCACGATCCCGCGATCGCAGAGCGCGCCGGCGACCTCGAGATCGTGGGTCGCGACCAGGAGGGTCTCCTCCCGCCCCTGGAGGAGTTGCACCAGTCGACGCCGGCTCCTGGCGTCGAGGTCGCCGGTCGGCTCATCCAGCACGAGCAGTGCGGGACGCGAGACGAGGACGGTAGCCAGTGCTGCCAGGCGACGCTCTCCCCCGCTGAGGTGGTGGGCAGCGCGTTGCCCGAAGCCATGCAGACCCAGCTCCTCGAGGATGGCTTCTGCCCGACGGCGTGCCGCGTCCGCCGGGACTCCGTCATTCAGGGGGCCGAACGCCACATCCTCGATCAGGGTCGGCAGGAACAGCTGATCGTTGGGGTCCTGGAACACGAGCCCGACCATGCGTCGAGCTTCCCGAAGGAACTCCGCGCCCAGTAGGGTCCCGTCGATCCGCACGGCGCCGGCCGTTGGCACCAGCAGACCGTTCAGGTGCTGCAGTACGGTGCTCTTCCCCGACCCGGTGGGCCCCAGGAGCGCCACCCGCTCGCCACGGTCCACGACAAACGACACCCCGGCCAGCGCCGGCGTACCGTCGGGATAGTGGAACTCCAGCGCGGCCACGTCCAATAGCGACATCAGAACTCCAAGTGCGCGGCGACCGTCACGGCAGCGACCGCTCCGGACAGGGCGACGAGCAACAGGCTGGATCGCAGATCCCAGTGCCGCGGTGTCAGGGATGGCAGATCGCCGGCGAATCCCCGCGCGAGCATCGCGCTGTGCGTGCGCTCGCCCCGTGCGAAGGCCCGCGCCATGGCGGAGGCGCCGATGCCCACCAGCACGTGGCGGCGGCGTGCGGCACCGCCAGCCGCGTTGCGCGAACGCGCTGCACGCTGCAGTCGCTCGATCTCGTCCACCAGGAGGTAGAGCAGTCGATAGCCGAGTCCCAGTGCGGTGATGACGACGGCAGGCAAACGCAGTTGGCGTAGGGCGTGGAGCAGCTCGGGAAAACTGGTCGTGCTGACGAGAATCACCGCCGCCGTGAGCGCCACCGATGCGCGGCCGAGCACGAACCCGAAGCGCTCCACCCCGGCCTTGCTGATGCCCACCGGTCCCATGTGCCACAGCGGCTCCCCGGGCACGAGCACCAGCAGGGCGGCCGACGCCAGCAGTATGAACACGAAGGGTCCTGCGAGCCGTGTTACGACCGCGCGGGCCGGGAGCTTTGCCGCCGCCACGAGGCCCACCACGATCGCGGCCAGCACGGCAAGGTGCCGCCAGGCTCCGAGCGGCAGCGTGGCCGTCCCGACCGCAACCACCACGACGGCGAGGACACGCGCGGTAGGCAGCGTGCGCGTCATCGGGGACGGGACCGTGGCGTATTGATCGAGGTGGCGGAAACTCACGGGGGCGGGCTCCGGCGGAGGAATAGGCGGCTCACGACCCACGCCACGACGAAGACCACGACGAGCCCGACCAGCGCGGCCAGCCAAGCTCCCCCGACCGGCGCGCTGTAGTCCGAGAACGGCGCCGTGAGATACGAGGTCTCGAGCCGGGCGATGCCCAGCCGGTCGATGGCACGCTCGAGAGTGTCCGGCCGACTCGAGGCACCGTAGCCCGCGACGACGGCAAGCACCACCGCAGCGACCGCAAAGCCCCAGGCGAGCACGCGGCCGGACCGGGACGGCTCCGGAACACCGGAAACGAGCTCCGGCCGGCCGCGCAGCACCATCTGGAGGATCGCGCCGGTGATGACGCCCTCGCCGACACCCATGAGGACGTGCCCGCCGCCGACAGCCACCAGGGCGGGGCCGATCGGCACCGTGCCGGAGAGTGCGAGCTCAACGGCCGCGGCGATCCCTACCAGCATCGTGGAGGCAAACGCGGCGGCGGCCCCCGCCGCGACACGCCTCCGTAGGCCGACGCCAAGTAGGGCGAGCAACCAACGGTACACGAGCACTCCGCCGCCGACGCCGAACACCGCCATGTTGAGGGTGTTTGCACCGAGCGCTCCGATGCCGCCGTCCTGAAACAGCAGTGCCTGCACGAGCAGGACGGCAAACATCACGAGCATCCCTGCCCACGGACCGAGGATCACCCCGACCAGCACTCCGCCGAGGAGGTGCGCACTCGTGCCGGCGCCGAGCGGGAAGTTCAACATCTGGGCGGCGAAGACGAAGGCCGTGGCAGCCCCCAGCACCGGTGCCTCGCGCTCCTCCAGGTGCCGTCGCGTTCGCCGTACGGCGAGCGCCAAGGCGGCCACGCTCGCCGTCGCCGAGCCCGCCATGACCGGGACGCTGAGGAATCCGTCGGGGATGTGAGCCATCGGTGGGTCTCGCCTCTCGCGCCGTCACACGACGCGAATATGCGGCCGACGTCGTCGCCTCGCGACTTCCTCCCGCACAAACAAACGAGGCCGCCCTTGGCGGGGTGGCCTCGTCGAGCCGCGAATCGCGAGTGGCCAGGGACGGAGTTGAACCGCCGACACGCGGATTTTCAGTCCGCTGCTCTACCAACTGAGCTACCTGGCCCGGGGGCGAGAAATCTAGTCAAAGCGGCTGGAGACGGCAGCCCCGTGTGGCAGCCCGGATCCGCCTTTCAGCGGGAGTTCTCCGGAGGGGGCGGCACGCCTTCACCCGACGACGCTTCCGGCCCGGACCGCCGGAATCGCTCCAGCTCCACGGCGTCCGGGTACCGGCGCAGCGCGATCTCGACGACCCGGCGGGCGGATTCCGGGTCCTTCCTTACGACCCGGTAAATCTCCTCGAGCCGGATCGCCGCATTGATGTCGACATGCCGTGATGCACCCCGCTCCAGGTGACTCTCGAGCAGGCGGACGAGATCGTCGAGGCCGGGACGGGTCGAACCGTCAGTCTCCCCAAGCCCTCCGCCGACGACCGTCTGCGTCACCCAGTCGCCCAGCGGCAGGAAGACGTGCGCTGTGAGCAGGTCCCACACCCACCAGATGGTGCCACAGACCGCGGCGGCGGCGAACAGCCTCGCGTCCTCGCGCACGGCGAAGGCGAACACCAGGAGGGCGACCGTGGCGGTGCCGAACAGGAGCCGGATGACCCGGCCAACCGTGATCTCCTGTGGCGCTTTCATCCGCCCTGCCTCCCACTTCCCTGCCCCCGCGCGGCGTGCGATGATTGGTACGTCACCATGCCGAGGGTCTCGATGAAGGAGTACCAAGCGGTCATCATCCGCCTCCAGGGCAAAGTCCGCGAGGACGAGGACGCGATCACCGACCTCCTGAACGAGCGGGCCCGCACCGGATGGTCCAATCACAGCGTGCAGCCGCTCGACGGCGCGCGGTTGCTCGTCGTGTTCACGCGGGAGACGTGACGGTCGCAGCGAACCACCCATCCGCGCGCCATCACCCAAGGATCACGCTGCGAGCGCGGCACCCAACGTCCCCGCTGCCCGGCCGGCCCCCCTCCGAATCTACAGGGAGAGCACACCATGACCGATACCGTCCCGGATCGGCTGAGCACTCGGCGCGTCTACGATGGACGCCTCATCAAGGTCGACGTCGACCGGCTCCGCGCACCGACCGGCGAGGAGATCGAGTTGGAGATCATCCGTCATCCCGGAGCGGCGGCGATCGTGCCGCTGCTCTCGGGCCCCGAGGCGGACGACCCGACGGTGCTGCTCATCCGCCAGTACCGCTACGCAGCCGCCGGCACGATCTGGGAAGTGCCGGCCGGCGTTCTCGAGCCGGGGGAGGATCCTGCGGCGTGCGCGCGGCGCGAACTGCTCGAGGAGACGGGGGCGACCGCCGAGACCGTCGAGCACCTCCTCACCGTGTTCACTACCCCGGGGTTCACCGATGAGCGCATCCACGTGTATCTCGCGACCGGCCTCACGGTCCGGGAACCGAGCCACGAGCAGGATGAGTTCATAGAGGTGAAAGGGGTGCCGCTCAGCGCAGCGCTGGCCAAGATCCGTGACGGAGAGATCGTCGACGCGAAGTCCGTTGTCGCGCTCATGTACCTGGCTGGATTCAGGCTCGGCATGTAAGGGGACGCTCTGTCCTCGACGGAGGACAGAGCACGGGATCGCGAACTGGGCGATTAGACTTATCGGATTTCCGTAACCGATTTCTACATAGTCACTTATGCCCTAGCAGCCCCCTTGAGAACGTCGCGGGTACGCGTCGTGCCTTCACCACACGTAGGTGAGGAGGTAGGGATACGACCCTTGTTGTCCGATCGTGGCACCTTACGAAGGGGTGCCGGGGAGCAACCGACATGACCGCAGGAATCGACGTCCGGCAGCGGGTGCAGCCCGTGGCCCGGGGGGCGGTGAGGCCGGATCACCTCGAACTCAGGGAGTTCGACGATTCAGAGGTGGTCGCGGCGTACCTGGCGGGGCGGACCCGGGCTTTCGACGAAATCGTCGACCGATACCAGAAGCGACTGCTCAATTTCGTGCATCGCACGATCGGCGACCGTGAGCGCGCCGAGGACCTGGTGCAGGAGGTCTTCATTCGGGTGCATCGACATCTGCACCGGTTCGACCAGACCAAGAAATTCTCGACGTGGATCTACACGATCGCTTCCAATTTGGCGAAGAACGAGCTGCGGAACCGGAGCCGGAGCCCGCTCGTGCTGTTCCAGACCATCAAGCGGAACTGGGAAGCCGACCACCGGCCGCTGCAGTTCGAAGACAAGCACTACCGACCGGAGGATCTCTACCGCAAGCGCTACCTCCGGGAGATGGTGGACGCCGCCGTAGCGCAGCTGCCGGAGCACCACCGCGTGGTGTTCGTGTTGCGAGAACTCGAAGGCAAGACGTACGAGGAGATCGCCGAGATCACGCAGTGCAACCTGGGCACCGTGAAGAGCCGCCTGAACCGGGCTCGCAACCGGTTTGCCCAGATCGTCGGCCCCCTGCTGGACTGACGGTTCCGTCGTTCGGAACGGGTGCGGCCGGGGTCTCCGATCCCGGCCGCTTCGTTTCGGACCGTCTGGCCGGGAACATCTCGAGGCCGGGCTGGTATGAAGCTCTGACTTCACCCCTCAACCATGATCTGTTCGGAGTTTCTCGAATCGTACTCGGACTTCCGTGACGGGCTGATCGGCGACCCCGATCTGGCACGGCGCTTGGCGGAGCATCTGCTCGACTGCCGGCGGTGCATGCAGTACGATGCCCGGTTGGCGCGGGGCGTCACCCTGCTCCGCACGCTCAGCGACCTGGAGCCGTCACCCCGTTTCCGGCGGGAACTCGCGAGACAGCTGGAGTCAGGCCACCTTGCCCTGGAGGACCCCGTGCGCCCGGCGCCTGCCGGCGTCATGGTGGGGCTCATGGTGGCCACGGCCGCGGCGCTGGTGCTCTGGGCCGGCACGAGGCCGTCCGACACGCCCGAATTGCCGGCCGCACGGGCTGCCCTCCCGCGCACCGTCCCACTGCCTGCCGTGGTGGCCCACGCGAGTCCTCCCTTCGTGAGCTTCACCGAGCTCTCTGCCCCGGCGTTCGAGACCGACTGGCGGACTCCGGGCGCCGAGGACGTGTCGCCGGTCGGCTGGACTGGAGCCGAACCGTAGCGGACGCGGCAGAACCTTTCTTCACCCACGGGCAGTCGGTAACTTCCGCCTGATATGGCGGCCCCGCTCTCCTTCGACACCGCGTACCGCCGCTTCCGGCGTGGCGAGATCGACCCCGTCTACTACCTGACCGGCGACGAAGACACCCTCAAGGATGAGCTGATCGCGTTGCTGGCAGATCAGGCGGTCGACCCGTCGATGCGCGACTTCAATTTCGACGTGCGCTCGGCATCCGACCTCGGCCCGGAGTCGCTCCACACGCTCGTCGAGACGCCGCCGATGCTGGCCGAGCGCCGGATGGTCGTGGTGCGAGGCGTGGACCAGTGGCGGAAAAACGCGAAGGCCTGGCAGGTGCTGGCGGCCTACGTGGAGCGCCCATCGCCAAGCACGGTGCTCGTCATCACGTCGGGCGCCGGCGCGAAACCCGACTCCGGGATCGCCAGACGGGCGGTGCATATCGAGGTTGAGCCGCTGCGCCCGGACCGTCTTGGCCGATGGGTCAGGAGCAGAGCCACGCGGGTTGGCATCGAACTCGACGACGAGGCCGGCAGGCACTTGATCGCGGCAGTGGGCGCAGACCTGGCCCAACTGGGCATGGAGATCGACAAGCTCGCCGCCGCTGCGACGGGCGGCACGGTCACCGCGGAAAACGTCGCCGACCTCGTGGGGGTGCGGCGGGGCGAGACGACGGACGACTGGATCGCTGCGGTGCTGGAGCGTGACGTGGTGCGCGCCGCCCGCACGCTCGGGCCGGTACTCGCGACCAGCGGGAACAGCGCGGTCCGGCTGGTGGGTCTCCTCGGAACCGCGTTGCTCGGCGCCCGACTCGCACGGACGCTGCTCGACGCGGGCCGGCGCCGCGGGGAATTGGAGCGGCTCGTGATGGGACAGATCAAGTCCGCGCGGCCGCGCGGCATCGGGCCATGGGGCGCCGCCGCATCCCTGTGGAGCCGCGTGGCGGAGCGGTGGGCCGGCGCCGAGCTGGACGCAGCGCTCCGGGACACCCTTGCTGCCGATCGGGCCCTGAAGTCCACCACCATCGCCGACGAGACCGGCATTCTGACAGACCTGATGCTCAAGATGAGCGTTCGAGAGGCCGCATGAAGCGCGCTGTGCTCACACTGACGACGCTGTGCCTGGCGACACCGCTCGCCGCTCAGCAGGATTCGGCGCTGGCGGCCGCAGTGCAGTTGGCAACCGAAGGCCAGGGCGATTCGGCGCGGGCGCTCGTCGCGCGGCGCATGGCGGGGCTGATCCCGACCGATCCGCTGTACGCCGAAGCGCTGTTCGCCGCGGGGATCGTGGCAGGCAACGCCGAGCGCTCGATGAACTACTTCCGCCGGGTCAGTATCGAGTACGCCTCTTCGGCGTGGGCGGATCGGGCGTTGCTACGGATGGCCCAGCTGGCGTTCGCCGGCGGCGATGCGGCATCGGCGCAGCGTGCGGCGCAGAAGATCATCACGGACTATCCGCTGAGTGCCGTGCTGGGCGAAGCCAAGTTCTGGGCCGGGCGGTCACTGCTCGAATTGGGCAACCCGCAGGACGGGTGCCTGCTGCTGGGGCAGGCGGAGGCGGACGCGGGACCGGATGTCGAGCTCGCCAATCGGGTGCGCTATCACCTGCAACGGTGCTCCGCCTTGGCTCGGGGAGACTCCGCCCAACCACCGACCGCCCCGCCGCCGCCGCGAACCGGCGGGCCGGTCTACAGCGTGCAGGTCGCGGCCGTCGGGTCCGCCGCGGCAGCGGATGAGCTGCTGCGCTCCCTGCGCGCCTCCGGGTATGACGACACGCACGTGGTCCGAACGCCCGACGGGCTGTTCAAGGTGCGGGTCGGGCGATATCCCCAGAGGGACGATGCACAGCGCGTGGCCGCCGAAGTGAAACAGCGGCTCGGCGGAAGCCCGTTCGTGGTGGAGGAGCAGTGACGCCTCGGTCCGGCACTTCCGGTCCGACCGATACCCCCTTGATGCAGCAGTACCGCGAGATCAAGGCGCGGCACGCCGATGCCGTGCTGTTCTTCCGCATGGGCGACTTCTTCGAGATGTTCAACGAGGACGCCAAGCTCGCCGCGCGGGAATTGGGCCTCACGTTGACGAGTCGCAACAACGGCGGTGCCGCCAACGTGCCGCTCGCCGGCGTGCCGGTGAAGGCGGCAGGCGAGTATCTGCGGCGGCTCGTCGAGCTCGGGCATCGCGTGGCGATCTGCGAGCAGGTCGAAGATCCGAAGCTCGCCAAGGGCCTCGTGCGCCGCGAAGTCGTGGAGGTCGTGAGCCCGGGAGCCGTCCTGGGGCACGACTGGCTCGACGGCAACCGCAACAACTTTCTCATCGCGCTCTCGCCGGGCACCCCGACCGGCGTCGCCGCCATCGACCTCTCCACCGGGGAGTTCATCCTGGAAACGGTGGAAGCGGCCGACCTCGAGTCGGCGTTCAGCCGGTACGATCCACGGGAGATCGTGCTGCCCGCGCAAACGGATCCCCCGCCGCATCTTGGCCGTGTGGTCGTGACCAGCCGGGAGGGGTGGGATTTCGACCCCGACCAGGCCGCGGAGGACCTCGCGCGGCATTTTGGTCTTCGCGGACTCGACGGGCTCGGGATCACCGACGCGGACCGACCGGCGCTCGGCGCGGCCGGTGCACTCCTGCGTTATGCCGCCGATCTCCAGCCCGCCGGACTGCCACAGCTCGCGCGGCCGGTCGTCCGCCGCCGCGGGACGGCCATGCCGCTCGATGAGATGACGCGGCGCAACCTCGAGCTCGTCGAGCCGCTGCGGCCCGGTGACCGCGGGGTGACACTGCTCGAAGTGCTCGACCGAACGGTCACCGCGATGGGCGCGAGGCTGCTGCGACAGTGGCTGCTCGCCCCGCTCCGTGACATCGAGCAGATCCGGGCACGCCACGATGCCGTGGCGGTGCTCGTCGGTGACGCGCGCGGGCGGGAACGACTGCGCGAGGCACTCGACGGCGTCCGCGACATCGAACGACTCTCGAGCCGCGCTGCGGCACGCCGGGCCGGCCCGCGCGACCTCGCCGCGCTGCGGGATTCGCTGAGTCGCCTGCCGGACGTCCGGAGTGCCCTCGACGGACTCACCGCGCGGGAGTCGAGCGCCGACTTGGAACGGCTTGCCGGAGAGTTCGACCTCCTGACCGACCTGCGGGAACTGCTGGCGCGATCGCTGGTGGACGATCCACCGGCGGCCGTGGGCGACGGCGACAGCGTCCGGCACGGGGCCGACGCAGAGCTGGACGAGGCCCGTGATCTCCGCGACGGCGGCAAGCGCTACATCGCGAGCCTCCAGGCGGCTGAGCGCGACCAGACCGGCATTGCGTCGCTGAAGGTCGGGTACAACAAGGTGTTCGGGTACTACCTCGAGGTCACCAAGGCCAACCGGCACGCCGTCCCCGCGCACTACGAGCGGCGACAGACCCTCACCAACGCCGAGCGGTACGTCACCCCCGAATTGAAGGAGTACGAGGCGAAGGTCCTCGGTGCGGAAGCCCGACTCCTCGAACGGGAGCGGGAAGTCCTCGACGGATTGTGCGACGCGGTGGCGAACCGCATCGCCCGGGTGCGACTGATGGCCCGCTTCCTCGCCACGCTCGACGTGTATGGCTCGCTCGCCGAGACCGCGGCTCGCCAACGATACATGCGGCCGACCATGACCGAAGGGATGGAGCTTGCGCTGGAGGGGTGTCGGCATCCCGTCGTCGAGCGGATGCTCCCGCCCGGGAAGTTCATCCCGAACGACGTCCGGCTCGACGACGCCGCGCGCGTCATTCTCCTCACGGGCCCCAACATGGCCGGCAAGTCCACGATTCTGCGGCAGGTCGGCCACGCGGTGATCCTCGCGCAAGCCGGGGCGTTCGTGCCGGCCGAGCGAGCGACGATCGGCATCGTCGACCGGGTGTTCACGCGCGTCGGTGCGAGCGACAGCCTGGGACGCGGACAGTCCACGTTCATGGTCGAGATGAACGAGACCAGCGCCATTCTGCACGGAGCCACCGACCGCAGTCTCGTGCTGCTGGATGAGATCGGACGGGGGACGGCAACGTATGACGGCGTCGCGATCGCGTGGGCCGTGACGGAGCACCTCCACGACCGGATCGGCTGCAAGACGATCTTTGCCACCCACTACCACGAATTGACCCAGCTCACCGAGGAGCTACGTCACACGCGGAATTTCAACGTCGCGGTGCGGGAGTCGGGCGACGAGGTCATCTTTCTGCACCGCCTGGAGCCGGGCGGGGCGGATCGCTCCTACGGCATTCACGTGGGGCGGCTCGCCGGCCTGCCGGCCGCCGTCGTCACGCGGGCGTGGGAGATCCTCGGCCTCCTCGAGGCCGGACACCACGTTGCCGGGATGGCGCCGCCCGCGCGAACCGATCCCGGGCAACTGACACTGTTCGGCGGTGCCGACCACCCGGTGCTCGAAGCGCTGCGCGCCCTGGAGCCGGATACCATGACGCCGCTCGAGGCCCTGCAACGGCTCGCGGACCTCAAACGACGAATCGAGATCGATTGATGAGGGTACTCGCATTGACGGTAGTGGCGCTGGGCCTCGGATGCCGGGGCGGCGACGGAGGCGGCCAGCCCGGCGCCGGCGAGGGCGGTGAGACGGCCTTCCAGCCGCCCGTCGCGACGAACGCCGAGACGCCGATCGCCTATCCTGCCGCGCTGTTCGCCGACGGCATCGAGGGGACGGTGGTGCTGCGGCTCTTCGTCGACGAGTCGGGCAACGTCGTGCCCGACTCGACCGTGATCGCGGAGGGGAGCGGCTATCCCGCGCTGGACTCGGCCGCGCTCGCCGGGGTGCCGCAACTCCGATTTGCCCCGGCCCGGCGGGAGGGCACGCCGGTGGCGACTACGGTGCTGCAACCCGTGCAGTTTCGCCTCCCCGATGGCGGAGGGAGCGAGCGCGAGTGACGCCCGCCCCTCATCCGCTGCCGCACCGGCGCGGCGCGGCGGTGTTGAACGGCGCCGCACGGGCAGCGCCACCAAGGAGATCGTGACGTGTCCGAGCGCCACCGACGACCGTATGAGAACGTCCTCGACACGATCGGCTGGACCCCGCTGATCCGGCTGCACACGGTCACGTCCGGCGTGCGCACCCCGGTGTACGGTAAGGCGGAGTTCTTCAATCCCGGCGGGTCGGTGAAGGATCGCATCGGACTCGCGATCATCGAGGACGCCGAACGCAGCGGGACGCTCAAGCCCGGCGGCACGATCGTCGAGGGCACGTCCGGCAACACGGGCGTCGGGCTCGCGCTCGCCGCCGCCCTCAAGGGCTACCGGTGCATCTTCACCCTCCCCGACAAGATGTCCCAGGAGAAGGTGCGCCTGCTCCGCGCGTTCGGCGCCGAGGTCATCATCACGCCGACCGCCGTCCCGCCGGACCATCCCGAGAATTACGTCATGAAGGCCAAGGCGATCGCGCGCCAGGTGCCCAACGCCGTGCTCGCCAACCAGTTCTACAACCAGGTCAACCCGGAGGCCCATTACCGCACCACCGGGCCGGAGCTCTGGGAACAGACGGACGGCAGGGTCTCGCACTTCATCGGGGGCGCCGGAACCGGTGGTACGATCAGCGGCGCCGGGCGCTATCTCAAGGAGCGCAATCCCGAGGTCCGCGTGATCGTGGCCGAGCCCGAAGGGTCGATCTTCGCCGAGTACCACCGCACCGGCGTCGTCGGCCACGGGCAGCCGTACAAGGTGGAAGGGATCGGGAACGACAAGATTCCCGACACGCTGCACTTCGAGTACATCGACGAGTTCGTCACGGTGAGCGACCGCGAGGCCTTCCACATGGCGCGCCGGATCACCCGCGAGGAGGGGCTGTTCGTCGGCGGCTCCACGGGACTGATCGTCAGCGCGGCACTGCAGGTGGCCCGCCGCGTGGACGACCCGGAGGCCTGCGTCGTGGCGGTGCTGTGCGACACCGGGGAACGCTACCTCTCGAAGGTGTTCAACGACGAGTGGCTCAAGGAGAACCAACTGCTCGAGCCGGAGCGGGTCACCGCCGGGCAGTTGCTCGCGACCAAGGAGGCCGGAGCGCCGGCCCTCGTCTCGGTGACGCCGGTGCAGACCGCGCGGCAGGCCCTGAACCTGATGGAGACCTACGACGTTTCCCAGGTACCCATCGTGGACGGCGGGGTCTGCATTGGGGCCGTCACCGAGGGCACCCTCATGGCCCGGGCGATCGCGCAGCCGGCCGCACTGGAGCGCCAAGTCCGGGAGATCATGGAGCCCTCGTACCCGGTCGTCGATGTCGACCTGCCCATCGAGCGCCTCTCGGAGCTGCTGTCCCGCGAGACGTCGGCCGTGCTCGTGCAGGAGCGCGAGGAGTTGGTCGGCATCCTCACGCGGTACGACGTGCTGCACCACATGGTAAGAGCCCGGTAGGCGCCGAAGCCGCAGGACCGGGCGCGATTGAGTTTCGTATCTTCCCGATGCAGACTTCCGGGTCCACGCACCCGACGTCATCGATTCGGGCACCCTGATTCCGGAGACCATGCCCCACTTTCTCCTGTCCGCCGAAACGGCCTTCTCGGGCGCGCACACCCTGCCCGGCGTGCCCGTCTGCGAACGAATGCACGGACACAACTGGCGCGTTCGGGTGACCGTGCGCATCGAGCAAGATGCCCTGGACCACCTCGGCATGGGGGTGGACTTCCGCACGATCGAGGCGGAGGCACGGCAGGCCGTGTCGGATTTCGATCACGCCTACTTGAACGAACTCACGGCGTTCGCGGACCGTCTGCCGACGGCGGAGAACGTGGCCCGCGTCGTGGGCGAGCGGATCTCCCGCCGCCTTGCCGGTCTCGCACCGGCCGCGGTGCTCGCGGAGGTCGAGGTGTGGGAGATGCCCCAGTATCGCGTCAGCTACCGTCCCGAGTGACATGACCAGGGTCGTGGTACTCACGGGCGGATCGACCCCCGAGCGGGACGTGGCCCTGGCCGGTGCCGCGCAAGTCGTGGCGGCGCTGCGGCGGCGAGGCTACGACGTGGTCGCGGTCGATACCGTCTCCGGCACCCTGACGCCGGCCCGGGAAGCGGAGCTGCTGGTGCCGTCAGTCGGGAAGGCGCCGCCGACGGACGAATCGCTGGCGCGCCTGGCAGCAGCCGAGCTCGGGCAGGCGCTCGTGGGGCTTCCCGAGGTCCGCAACGCCGACCTGATCTTTCCCGTCCTTCACGGCCGACAGGGCGAGGGCGGCGAGATGCAGGCGCTGCTCGAGGAGGCGGGGATCGTCTACGCGGGGAGCGGTCCCGAGGGAAGCGCCCTGGCCATGGACAAGGACCGGGCGAAGCGGCGGTTCATCGAGGCCGGAGTGCCGACGGCGGCCTGGTGCACCTGGCCGGCCCCCACGGCGGAGATCGTCAAGCTCGGGCTGCCGATCATCGTCAAACCCTCCAAAGTCGGATCGACCGTGGGACTCACCGTCGTGCGGTCGCTCGAATCGCTGGCGGCCGCCGTGGCGGAGGCGGAGCGGTACGACGACCAGGTTCTCCTGGAGGCGTTCGTGCCCGGCCGGGAGTTCACGGTTGGCGTGCTCGGCACCCGTGCGCTGGCCGTCGGCGAGATCATCCCCAGCCACGAAATCTTCGACTACGAATGCAAGTACACGCCGGGGATGACGCAGGAGATCTTCCCGGCCGACATTCCCGAGGAGCTTGCGACCCGCCTGCGACACCTGGCGAGCAGGGCTCACGACGCCCTCCGGCTGCAGGACTTCTCGCGGGTCGACTTCCGGCTCGGGACCGACGGCACGCCCTACTGCCTGGAGGTGAACACCCTGCCCGGGATGACCGGCACCAGCCTCCTGCCGCAGTCGGCTCAGGCGGTCGGCATCCCCTTCGACGGACTGTGCGACGAAATCTGTCGCCTGGCGCTGAGCCGCAGCCGGAACAAAGCGGCGAGACCGGGGATGTAAGGTTAGAGGCATATGCGGAACCACTCCCCGTTCGCCCTCACCCCTTGGGTCCGTGGCCTGCTGATCGCCAACGCGGCGGTCTTCTTTCTGCAGATCACGGTATTCACCGGACCGTGGCTCGCAGATGCCTTCGCCTTCTCGCCTGGGCGGATGCTCACCCGATGGTGGACGCCGGCGACGTACATGTTCCTGCACGGCAGTTTCCTCCACCTGGCCTTCAACATGCTGATGCTGTTCGTGTTCGGGCCGGCGGTGGAGGACCGCATGGGCAGCCGGCGGTTCGCCGTCTACTACCTGATTTGCGGGCTGGGAGGCGCGGCGCTGTCCTTCGGTTTCATGCTCACCTCGCCCTCGGTGAGCGTGATCGGCGCCTCCGCCGCCATCTACGGCGTGGCGCTCGCGTACGCGACGTTCTGGCCGGACCGGCCCATCTACGTGTTCCCCCTGCCGATGCCCATCAAGGTCAAGTGGCTCGTGATGTTTCTCGCAGCCATGAGCCTGATCGCGGCGACGCTGAGCCCCGGCAGCGACGTTGCACATCTCGCGCACCTCGGCGGCTTTCTGTTCGGCTTCATCTTCCTGCGGGCGGAGGGCACGGTGCGCGCGCGCGCGCGCGAGGCCTTCAGGCCGCCGAGCGTGGCACACGTGGTTCCCCCGAGAACGCGACGCGCTCGCGAGCGCGTCGCCCCGTCGGGACCGAAGGAAGACGGCGCTCTCTATGACGACGTCGACCGTGTGCTCGACAAGATCTCCGAGAGTGGGCTCGACAGCCTCACCCCGGAAGAGCACCGCCTCCTGGACGAAGTGAGCCGCCGGCTCCGCAGCAACTGACCCCGGAGGAGATCCGTGCCTCCGACGATCACCGTCCGTCAGGGAGACATCACGACCTTCGAAGGGGACGCCGTCGTCAACGCGGCGAACAACCACCTCGTGCTCGGCGCGGGCGTCGCCGGCGCGATCCGCCGGGCGGGCGGGGAGTCGATCCAGGAGGAGTGCGATCGGCACGGCCCGATTCGGGTGGGGCACGCCGCCATTACGGGCGCCGGCAACCTCCGCGTGCGTTGGGTCATCCACGCCGCCGCGATGGGAGACGAGCCGGTATCGGCGCGTTCGATCCGGGAGAGCACCCTCGCCAGCCTCGCCCTGGCCGTCGAGTACGGGGTCAGGCGCATCGCGTTCCCGGTGCTCGGCAGCGGGATCGGGGGATTCCCCTTCACCGAGGCGGCCGGCATCATGCGCGACGCCATCGTCGGCTCCCCAGAGGCGCTGGCGCTCGACGAAGTCGTCTTCTACGGCTTTTCGCCGGCGCAGGCGCTGGAACTGGAGCGTGCCATGGGATAGCGACGCTGCTGTTCGCCGCGGCCGTGCTCCAGGCGCCGCAGGACAGCCTGCACCGCCGAGCCGAGGCGCTGCTCGACGCCGGCGAGTTGCGGGACGCCCGCGTGCTCCTCGAGGATCGCCTGAAGCGCGAGCCCCGGGACGTCGGGGCGCTGACCCTGCTGGGCCGGGTCCATCTGGCGTGGCCGATCGTCGGACGGTGGGAGGCGTTGCGGCTGTTCCGCCTGGCCGCGGAGATCGCACCGGACGATCCCGCCCCCTGGTATTGGAAGATCCGCGTCGGGACGTACCTCGGCAGCGCTGACGGCGAAGCCCTGATGCGCAGCGGGTTGCTCGGGGTCTTGGAGCGCGATCCGCGATATCGTGACGTCTGGGAGTACTGGGACGGCGTCTATCGCAACCCGGACTTCCTCCTCTCGGCTGCCGACATCCTCACCCGCCACGCCGACGATCCGGGCGTGGCCGTGCAGCGGGCGCGGCTGCTCGTGGACGCCGGTGCCTATGCCGAGGCCGACGCCGCCATCGCCGCGCTTCCCCGGGAGATGCAGAACGACGGAGGTGTCTGGGCGCTCAAGGCACAGGCGGCCCTCGAGCGCGGCGACTCGATCAACGGACTCGCGTGGTACGAGGAGGCCGTCCGGCGCGCGGCCCGCGACTCCCTGCAGATCCTGTGGCACCAGGTCGCGCCGATCGCCTGGCCGGACGAGGACAGCACGTACACCACCCTGGACCCGGCGGCGCGGGTGACGTTCTTCCGCGCGTTCTGGGCGCGGCGTGAGCCCGACCTGAACACGGACCCCAACGAGCGTATCGTCGAGCACTTCTCCCGTCTGCGGACCGCGCGGGCTCGGTTTCGCCTGCTGCATCCGCAGTCACGGTTCCACTACTCGCTCGAGCGCCGCACCATCCTCGGCGCGCAGAGTGGCCGGGTCCTCCAGGCCATCCAACAGGACTTCGACTTCTTCGTTTCCGGCGTGGTCCCCGGACGGTCACGGTTCGAGGACATCATCCAGGGCGCCGGCCTCGGGGTGGACGTGCGCGATCTCCCGGAGCCGGACTCGATCACGCGCTACCGCCGCTACGGGTTCGACGGACGTGGCCTCATCTACCTCCGGTTCGGCGAACCGGCCCAACAGCTCGTCAGTAACGCGTTCGGGGTGGAGGCGTGGGACTACGAGGTGAACGGCACGCGGACACGTGTGACGTTCGCGCGGGCCAGCACCGACGGCGGGGGCGACATGGTGCTCTTCCCCACCAACCAGGTCGAACTGCACAACAGCGCGATCATGCTCGAGCGTGACGCATCGTCGCTGGCGGCGAACGCCGACCTCTACGCGTGGGTGGCCTTCTTCCGGGGCGGACTCGCCGGGGAACAACTGGCGTACGTCGGCGTCAGCGCGGACACCAGCGCGGCCGCAGTCTGGGATGAGTCCTGGATCGAGACGCAGCGGACCCGGGGGCGCGGCCCCCACCGCTTCACGTTGACGCGCGGCCCGTACGTGCTCGGCGTCGACGCGATCGCCGGCGAAACGCGTGGCCGCGTGCGCGCCGAGATCGAAGTGCCCAACCTGTGGCACGGCAGTCTCACGCTGTCGTCCCTGCTCATCGGACCGGCGCGGGACACGTCGGAGTACACGCGCGACGACGTCGCGCAGGTCATGCCGGGCGATCGCCGCTTCCGCGCGGGCGAGCCCCTGGCGCTGTACGCGGAGGTGTACGGCCTGTCCGCCGACCGCGATGGTATGAGCCGGTATCAAGTGCAGTACGCCTTCGATCCGGACGACGGCGGGAGGCTCGTCTCGCTCTCGTACGATCGGACCGCGCGGGCGAGCGACGTGACGCTCGAGCGCGTGGTGGTACAGCCGGGACGGATCCCGCCCGGTCGCTATCGGCTGCGGCTCACGGTGTGGGACCAGGTGCGCCGTCGCGTGACGCAGTCGACCTTCGTGCCCTTCGAACTGCACTGACGGTCGGCGTGGACTTGTCAGCACCCGAGCGGCGGCTCAAATTGGGTGCGCCTCCATGCTGATCAATCTCGTTCCCCAGTTCCTCGCCTCCCTCGAGGCAACCGACCCGGCGGAGGCGTATCGCCGCTATTTGGACGATCACCTCCCTGTCCTGTCCGCGTACTGGCACAACTACATTCTCGACCTCGACAGTCCGCATGCCGACGACGTGATCCACCGCGCCGTCTCCGCCGACCGCCGGGACCTCCGGGCGTTGCTGGACGGGCACGACGTCGTCGGCGTGGCGGAGGAGACCATCCGACGCTGTGAGGACCTGTACCGCAGCGATCGCCCGTTCGACGTCTACCTGATGGTCGGGGTCGGCGGTGCGAACGCGGGGGAGCTGGTGGTGGGCGGTCGGGGCATCGCCTTCGTGTGCCTCGAGCATTTCACGGGCCGGCCCAACCACGAGTCGCTCGGCCTCGGGCTGCGGCCGGAGCTCCTGCCGCTCTGGATCGCCCACGAGGTCGCGCACACCGTCCGCTACACGTCGCCGGACAGTCGCAGCGAGATCGCCCGCATCATTCACGAGATGAACGGCGCCTACGATTTCTGGGAGACGGGTAGCCGGGCCACGCTTCGCGAGCTGATGGTCAACGAGGGGCTGGCGATCGCCGGATCACGGATCGTAGCCCCCGGCCTGGAACCCTGGGAGTACTACGGCTTTCTGCGGCGCCAGTATCGGCGGCTGCGGCAGCTCGAGGCCTTCCTGATGCGTGTCGTGGAGGGCGAGCTCGACAAGAGCGGACTCGGATACCGCCTGCGCTATCTCACCGGCGGTGCGTCCGCCGCGCAGCGGCTGGTCGGCGGAAAGGTGCTCCCCGAACGCGCCGGCTACTATGTGGGCGCCCGACTCACCGAAACCCTCGTGGCTCAACGTGGCATCGCGGCCGCGCTCCGAGCGGGCGCCGCCGAGTTCCGCGACGTGGCGGAGCCGGCGGAGGGAATCCAGTCGGCCTAGCGGGCCCGGCTCCTCCTTCACTTCCCGACGCAGAACGAGGCGAACACCCGGTCGAGGACGTCGTCGGTGGACACGACGCCGACGATCTCCTCCAAGGCCGTGACGGCGGCTCGCAGGTGCGTCGCCGCCATCGCCGCCTCCACACCGGCTTCCCGGGCGCTCCGAAACCCGCGGAGCTCCGCACACGCACGCTCGAGAGCGGCCCGGTGTCTGGCGCGCGTCACCACGGGTTCGAGCGTCCGCCCCTCAACCATCCGCGAGAAGGCGTGCGCAGCCAGCGCCTGCCGCAGGTCCGGCAGCCCTTCCCCGGTTGCGGCCGACACCGGAATGCCGTCGTCCACGACGCCGCCCCGGTGCAGGTCCCACTTGGTGCGCACGAGGATCGTCGGTGCTGCGACGCCCTCCAGAAAGGTCCGCTCCTCCACCCCCAGCGGCCGCCCGGCGTCGGCGCAGAACACGATCACATCCGCGGAGGCGAGGTAGCGGCGGCTGACCTCCACCCCGATCCGTTCGACGACGTCCTCGCTCTCGCGCAGGCCCGCCGTGTCGATCAGCCGGAACGGGAATCCGTCACACGTTGCCGCGGCCTCGATCGCGTCCCGCGTCGTGCCGGGCATCTCGGTCACGATCGCCCGGTCGTGACCGAGCAGCGCATTGAAGAGTGACGACTTGCCCGCGTTCGGGCGGCCGGCAATGACCGCCAGCGCACCGTCGCGGAGTCGCTCCCCCTCGTCGGCACCGGCCAAGAGCCGCGACAGCGAGGCGTCGAGCGCATCGATCGCCGCGGCGGTCCGTTCGGGCGGCACCGGACCGCCGTCCTCCTCGGGGAAGTCGATCTCGTAGGAGATGAGCGCTTCCAGGTCGAGGACGTCGCTCCGCAGACCGGCGATACGCCGGGAGAACCCGCGATCGAGCTGTGCCAGCGCGGCGCGGCGCTGGCGCGGGGCAGTCGCGTCCACGAGGTCGGCCACGGCCTCCGCCTGCAGGAGATCGACCTTGCCGTTGAGCACCGCGCGCCGCGTGAACTCGCCGCCGGCCGCCTCCCTGGCCCCCGCGGCAAGCAGGGCGCCGAGCACCTCCGCGGGAACCAGCAGTCCGCCATGCACCGACAGCTCGACCAAGTCCTCGCCGGTGTAGGAGGCCGGTGCGTGGTAGGTGACGTAGACGGCCCGGTCGAGCACCTCGCCGGACGACGGATGCGTGACCGAGGCCAGGCGCGCCGTGCGCCAAGGCTCCCGTCGGAAAGCGGGGATCGCACGACCGACCACCCGGAAGGTGTCGGTTCCCGACACCCGGATCACCGCGAGCCCCGAGCGCCCCGGTGCCGTGGCGAGAGCGGCGATGACGTCGGTCAGCACGGGCTTCGGCTCGTGGCCCTAGCGGCTCACTCCCGCTTTCCGAGTTTGCGGAGGCGCTGCTGAGCGATCATCCACTGCTGCGGCACGCTCGCGATGTTGCTCACCGCATAGTAGAGGTTCAGCCCGGACGACAGCTTGAGGAAGATGAAGGTCAGGAACACCGGCATGATGTAGAGCATCATCTTCGCCTGCGGGTTCGGCGGCACACCGATCTGACCGATCTTCGACACGGCGAACATCGACAGGCCCATCACGACGGGGATGATGAAATACGGGTCGGCCCGCGAGAGATCGGGCAGCCAGAGGAACGGCACACCCCGGAACTCGATGGTCACCCGGAAGACGAAGAACAGCGCGAAGAGCACGGGCATCGGGATCAGCATCGGCAGGCAGCCGCCGAGCGGGTTGACCCCGTGCTCCTTGTACAGCTTCATGACCTCCTGCTGCATCTTCTGGGGATCCTGCTTGTACCGCTCTTGGACCGCCTTCAACTCGGGCTGGACCGCCTGCATGGCCATCGACGACCGCATGGCCTTCTGGTTCAGCGGCCACAGCACCACGCGCACCGCAAGCCCGAAGAGGATCAGGACCCAGCCGTACGCCATGTTCAGGTTCTCGTGCATCCACAGCAGCACGACCACGATGAAGTTGGCGAAGGGCTGAATGATGGGCCGGAAGATCCAGCCGTAGCTGTTGACGTCCTCCAGCCCATGTCCCATGCGGGAGAGCCGCTTGTAGTCCTGCGGCCCCACGTACGTGCTGAAGGCGAAGTGCCCCCCGGGGGCTGGCAGCGACACCGTGGCCGTCGCGTGCGTGGCGTTCTTGCCGCTGCGCTGGCCGCCCACGACGACGGCCCCGCCGAGGCGGGGCTGGTCAGGATCGACGGTGAGCACGGTCGCGAGGAAGTACTTCGACTTCATTGCCACCCACTCGAACGGCCCTTCGAGCGCTCGCGTCTCGCCGGGATCGAGGGACCGGAAGTTCAGCTGCTCCGTCCTGGTGGTCTTCGTCACCACGGCGTAGGATCGGAAATCGTCCACGCTGTCGGCCTCGACCAGCGCCAGCCGCGGCCCGAGCCCCACCAGGGCCAGGCCTCCGCTGATCCCACCGGTCAGTTGGCCTTCGACATCGAACAGATAGACATCGGGCGCGAAACTGTAGGTCAGCTCGACGGTCACGCTACCCCGGCGGCCCAGAAACGTCACGTGCGTACCCGGCTGCTCGACGTTCACACGTTCCGACGACGGCTCGAACTCCCACCCGGCGAGGCTCACCGTGTCCGAGCCGAACACCAGGGCGTACTCCAGGAACCGCGAGTCAACTGGAATGACCTGAGCGCTTCCGGTATCACCCGCGGCAAAGGTCCGGTACTGCCGCAGCTCGGCACCAACCAGCCGCGCGCCGCGGGTCGAAAACCGGAATCGGTAGAGCGGCGACTCGACGGTCACGAAGCGCTCGGCCCCCGACGCCGTGTCGGACGCCGCCGGCAGTTGCACGATCCCCCCGGGCGGCACCGCCACGGCCGGCGCCGGGCGCTCCGTCGCACTCGTATCCGCCGCAGCCGTCGCCACCGAATCCGGGGCGACCGGGCCCTGCATCGCCTGCCGGCGGTTCTTCGTGAGCAGGGCAGGGACGAGCGCCACCACCAGCATCAGGCCGATCGCCAACAGCGTCCGACGGTCCATTTACGTCCTCTCGCTCACGGTACGGGGTCGTAGCCGCCGGGGTGAAACGGATGACAGCGGAGAATGCGCCGCACCCCCAGCCCCCCCCCTTTGATCACCCCGTATCGGCGCACGGCGTCGAGTGTGTAGGTGGAACAGGTGGGGGCGAACCGACAGGGCGAGGGAAACGGCGACGCGGCCAGCTGGTACGCCCGAATCAGCGCCGCCACCGCGCGTCGCGGCCAGACCGTCAGCGGGAAAGCGAATGCAGCCATGACTCGAGGTCCACCGCGAGCTCGCCGAACGTGGAATGGTAGGCCCCCGGGCGCGGGCGCACGACAATGTCGACCGGACCGGCCGAAGACAACACGCGCCTCCGCACGATCTCGCGGAGGCGCCGGCGAAGTCGGTTGCGTGCCACAGCCGACTCGCCGTAGCGCGGCACGACGATCCCGAAGCGCGGATGGCCCGCGTCGTTGCCGCGCCAGGAAATGTCCAGTCTCGGGGTTCGACGGCGGCGTCCGTCCCGCTGCACCGCCGACATGTCAGATCCGCGCGTCAAGCGCCAGCTCCGAGGAATGCCCTCGGGCTTCAACGCCCCCCGTGCTTGGAGGGCACCGACACCGTCAGGCTCTTGCGGCCCTTCTTGCGTCGGCGGCTCAAGACCGCACGGCCCCAACGGGTGCTCATCCGAGCCCGAAAGCCGTGCTTGCTTACGCGCCGCCGATTCCGCGGCTGATACGTTCTCTTCATTCGAAAACAACCCTCAATGGCGGCCCGTAAACTACCCGGCCACCCCACAGGGGGTCAAGGTTGACTTTTCCACATTCCCGGAGTAGCATCGGTAGCCCTTTCAAACCCCCTACCGTCGTTCACTAAGAAATCGATGGAGCTGTCGGCACAACAAGCGTGGGCTCGCCTGCTCGAAGCTGCGCGCTCGGAGCTTCCTGATCCCACCGTGCGGACTTGGCTCGACCCGCTCGAACCGATGGCATTGGAGGAGGGACGCCTGATCCTCGGTGCCCCCGATCAGTTCGCGGTCGAGTGGAACGAGTCCAAGCACTCGGGCATCCTGACCCGACTTTCGGAACGGGTGCTGGACTCCCGGCTCGAGGTGGCATTTCAGGTTCAGCTGGACCGGACCCGGCGCCCGCAGATGGACTTCTTCGTCGCCGCGCCCCCCGGAGCGGTGGACCAGGCGCAGAGTCGGTCCACGCGACCGCTCAACGAGCGGTACTCGTTCAGGACGTTCGTGATCGGGAAGTCGAACGAACTGGCCGCCGCCGCCGCGCACGCCGTGGCCGAGGCCCCGGGGAAGACGTACAACCCGTTGTTCATCTATGGCGCTACGGGCCTCGGCAAGACGCACCTGATGCAAGCCATCGCCCACGCCGTCCTCGAGCGGAATCCGGACAGCCGCGTCGTCTATATGGGCGCCGAGCAGTTCATTAACGAGGTCATCGAGAGCATCCACTCGCGGACCATGGGGGACTTTCGGCGCCAATACCGCGACGAAGTCGACATCTTCCTGGTGGACGATGTGCATTTCCTCGAGGGGAAGGAGATGACCCAAGAGGAGTTCTTCCACACCTTCAACGCCCTCCACGAAGCCCAGAAGCAGATCGTCCTGACGTCCGACCGGCCGCCGAAGGAGATTCCCGGCCTCGAATCTCGGCTCGTGAGCCGGTTCGAGTGGGGCATGGTGGCGGACATCGGGCAGCCGGACCTCGAGCACCGTATCGCGATCCTGCGCAAGAAAGCCGAGCAAGACCACCTCGAGCTGACACTGCCGGACGACGTGTTGCGGTTCATCGCCGAACACGTTCGGAGTTCCGTGCGGGAACTCGAGGGATGTATCATCAAACTGCTGCTCTTCGCGTCCCTGAAGCACCGGGAAGTGTCGATCGATCTGGCTCGCGAAGCTCTGGCGGACAAGATCCGCCAGGTAGGCGGGGCCGTTCCGGAGCGCCCGTCGGCGCTGCCGAGCGTGGATCGGGTCCAGGAAGTGGTGGCGCGGCGCTGGGGTGTCACGCCCGAAGGCCTGCGCTCGAAAGCACGGACCAAGAGCCTGACCGTCCCGCGACAGGTTGCGATGTTCCTGGCCCGGGAGCTTCTCGGCATGCAGCTGGTAGAGATAGGCCAGGCGTTCGGTGGACGGGATCATTCCACCGTGATCCACAGCCTCGAGAAAGTGCAGCGCACGATGGTCAATGATCAGAAGTTCCGTGACCGGGTGGAGCACGCGCGCCGAGAGTTGGCGACGGTGGCATGAAGGTGTGGATAGAGCCTGTGGATCTCTGGAACAAATGGGGATTCAACGTCGGCTGTCGACAGCGATCCACACGGCGTCCTCACCGCCCAACATGAGGTGACCCTACGTAATGGAGCGGGACGAAAGAAGTTGCACCGTCTATCCAGATTTCCATACACTCTACTAGTACTACTAGATAGTACTAATGAGGTAATGGTAGTTTCTTTTATCCACGCTGCCCGGGGAAGGATATGAAGTTTACGATCACACGCGAGCGGCTGCACGAGGGCTTGGTGGCCGTTGCAGCCAGCGTTCCGACGAAGACGACACTGCCGGTTCTCTCGAACATCCTCCTGGAGGCGGTGGCGGACGGGATTCGTCTTTCGGGTACCGACCTCGACATTGCCGTCAGTACGCTGGTGCCTGCCGAAGTCGACACGCCGGGGGCGGTGACGATCCCTGCCAAGAAGCTCGTTGAGATCGTGCGTGAACTGCCAAGTGCGGCGATCCGCATCGGCAGTTCGGGCGAGCAACGGGTCGACCTGGAGTGTGGACGCTCGCGCTTCCGCTTGCTTGGGATTCCGCGTGAGGAGTTCCCGAACTTTCCCCCGGTCAGCTTCGAGAACAGCTGGACGGTCACCTCGAGCGACCTCCAGAAGCTGATCAATCACGTGAGCTTTGCCTCGTCGACGGAGGAGAGCCGCCCAATACTCAACGGGGTGCTGTGGGAGCTTCACCGTGACGTAATGCGGATGGTTGCCACCAACGGCCATCGGCTGGCGAAGATGGACGTTCCCGTCTCCGGAGGCTCGGCCTCCGCGACCCTGATCGTACCGCCAAAGGCACTCGAGCAGGTGCGGCGTCTATTCGGCCCTGCGGACGAGATCGAGATCGCCCGGAGCGACAATCATCTCGGGTTCCGGACCGGAAGTACGGTGGTCTTTACCCGCTTGATCGAGGGGCCGTATCCGAACTACGAGCAGGTCATCCCGAAGGACAACGATCGCTCCTGTACCGTCGAGAAGGACAGTCTGGCGGCGGCGCTTCGCCGCGTGGGTGTTGTGGCCAGCGACCAGACCCACCGGGTGCGGCTGCAGTTTGCCGCCGGCACGCTCAAGTTGAGTGTGAGCACACCGGATCTCGGCGAGGCCCAAGATGAAATCGCGGTCACCTACGACGGCGATCCCCTGGAGATCGGGTTCAACGCGAATTACCTGTTGGAGGTCCTGAAGTTCATGCCGACCGATGAGGTGCGCCTGACATTCAAGGCGCCCGAACGGGCGGCGACCGTCGATCCGGTCGGGTGGGACGACGCGGCCTCGTACATGTGCCTCGTGATGCCGCTGCGCCTCGTCGACTGAGCAGTCGCGTCGGCGTGCGGCCCCTAATTCCCGAAGATGCGGGTGGCCACTCCGGTGACGCTCAGGCGCTGCAGCCGCGTGTCGACTCCGGAACCGGTAGGTCCTGAAGCGATCAGGCTGCCGCTGTCTTTGCCGCCGATCACGACGCCGAGGACCCACGAGTTCAGCTTGAAGTCGCTGTCCAGCTCGAGGGAGGTGAGGAGCGAGAAGGGGAGCGATCCCCCGCTCGCGAGGATGATCCCCGCCCGGTATCCCAGGTCGTAGCCGGACGCCTCGAGCCGTTCGGCGGCGGCGGCTTCTAGCTGGAGCGCCGCGTGCTGCGGGACGAAGGTGAGGTTCGCGCCCAGGACTCCAGTCACGGGCGACTTCTCCAACCGCGGCATTGGGCGCCCGATGTTCCGCACCACCAATCCCAGATCGATCATCTCCAGCGGCCGGTACCGCGCGCCGAGGTCGAAGCCGCGGTGCGAGGCGGTGTCGTCCGGCGCACCGTGGTAGAGGCTGAAGGATGCGCCGACGCTGCCGCGCTTGAACGGCAAGGCGAGACCGAACCGCAACGTGCCGGTGTTGGGATCTTCACCAAAACGATCCCGCTGATAGCCCACCGAGAGCCCGCGCGAGTTGAACCCCAAGGTCCACTGCGCGAAGCGGACACTGGAGTCCTGTGGAAAGTCGATGGCGGCCTCGGCCATCACCGAAGCACCGGTGAGCAGGGCGAGCCCTGCCGGGTTCACCCACAGGGCGCGGGCATCGGTCGGGGTGGCGGCGAACAGGTAGTCGGCCGAGCGTGACCGGACCGCCTGTCCGCTCGCCGGAGCCGCGGCCGCCGCAAGGGCGGCGACCAGCAGAATCAGGATCGGCCGCCGCAAGGTCTACCGGACGACCGAAACGGTGTCGTGACGGATCTGCGTGACCGGGATGATCGCGCCCATGGCGAGCACCGTGGCCGTGAAGTTCGCCGTGTCGGCCGAGGCCTGGGAGAGCAGCGTCCCGTTGGCGCCGAAGTGCAGCCGAATGTGCGACGTGCCAGTGCCGTCGATGGTGATCTCGGTGCCGCCCTGGGACCCCCCGCCGGCGATGGTGTACTGCGACACGGCGTTGACTTCCAGCGCCTGAACGCCAGCGTACATGCCCCACGAGCCGGCCTGGTAGTCCGTGACGGTGGCGATCTCGAGATCCAGCCCGGCGCTGGAGGTTGCAATGGTCGCGCTGTCAGACCAGGTCTGATTGGCGTGCGCGCCGTCGGCGGGCACCATCGGGAGGAACCGGCGCATGGACGTGTTGAGCTGCTCCAGGAACTGTCCCGTTCCCGTGCCTCCCTGGAAGTCGGAGACCTCACCGGTGGGAGCCAGCGTCCCCGAAAACGTCGCGCCGAGCGCACCCTGCAGGTCGGACACGCTCACGCCCGGGGGCATCGAACCGGCCGGCACGATCGAATCCACCGTCATCGTCAGCCGCATGGCGTCGCCGGCGGGAGTGGCCTGCGCGCCGATGAAATAGGCCAGGCTGAAGTCCACCGCATTCACCTGCCCGCCCATCTCCTGTTCCGTGTGGTTGCGGGAGGCGATGCGGTATTGCGCGGTGAATGGCTGATAGCGGAAGGACTCGACGGTCACGGGCGCCGAGGCCCTCGCCGGGGTCCCCGTGGTCGCCCCGGTGCTTCCGCAAGCGAGATTCAGACCAGCTACCGCAAGCGCAACGACCGCGGTTGCGACACGACGACGCAGGGGGGTGGACTTCATGTCATCTCGACTTGCTCAGGAGTTCGCGCTTGGTGCGACCGAAGACCGCGACGATGTCGCCGGACTCCGCGTTGACTTGCAGGAGGCGCCATCCCTTCCGGCCCAGCTCTGCCCGCCACCCGATGAGGCGCTCCCAGTCCCGCTCCCCCGTGCGCAGCACGCGCAACTCCGCAACGTGCTCCCAGGCGGGCGGATACGGCTGATTCTTCGACCTGGGGGTCTGCGCTGGCATGCCAAGCGAGAACCTCTGCTGCGTCGTCATCGAGCCAACCGGCTACGGGGGATGCATGGGTGGCGAAGCTGTAAGCCGAGTTCTGTTCGGCGGAAACCGCCGGACGGTCATCTCTCTGGGATGACGGTCGCCCGTCACCTCGTGCGGCCTACCCGCGGCTCAAACGGTCCGGGCCGGACCTCGCCGCCTATTTGGCCTTGCTCCGACTGGGGGTGACCGTGCCACGTCTGTTGCCAGCCGCGCGGTGGGCTCTTACCCCACCTTTTCACCCTTACCTGCCATTGACAGGCGGTCTGTTTTCTGTGGCCCTGTCCGTCACCTTACGGTGCCCAGGCGTTACCTGGCAGTCTGCCCTGTGGAGCTCGGACTTTCCTCGGCCCGCCGTCCTCGCGGGCCGCGACCGTCACGCTCCCCCACCCCTGCAACTCAAAGATAGCGCCTGATCCCCCCGCGCCAAGGCGCCGGCGGCCCGCCGTCTTTGGATGCGTTGACGTCCAGTTTACCTCCGATCGCCACATTTCCGGCGCAGCCACCCGCTGGGAGACCCGTCATGCTCGCGTCCGCGCCGTTGATTGCCACCGTCCTGAACCCCGCCGACCGTTCTCGGCTGGACGCCGCCGCCGAGGGACGGTTCCATCCGGTGCACAACGACACGGTGCAGCAGGCGATCCGCACGGTGCGCGAGCGGCCGGTCAACGCGGTGCTGCTCGCCGCCGACCGGATGGACCCGCGCGAACTGCCCGGGGTGGCCTCGCTCGTGCGCGGCTTCCCCGGCGTCCCCACCGTCGCGGTCGTGAACGGCAGCTCGCCGGACGCGACGGCCCGCCTGCTGGATCTGGGCGCCTGCGGTGTGCGGCGTATGCTCGATCTGGGCGGGAGAACCGGTTGGCTCGAACTACGCACCCTGCTGGCCGACCCGACCACGCCGGTCGGCTCCACGATTCTGGCGAGGGTGCTGCCGGAGCTCGAGGGCGCGACCCTCCAGTGCCGGGCGTTCTTCGAAGCGGTGGTGCGGTTGGCGCCCTCGACATCCTCGGTGCGACTGCTGGCGCGCCATCTCGGTGTGAGCGCGAGCACGCTCACGTCGAAATTCTTCCGCGCGCGGGTCCCGTCTCCCAAGCGATACCTCGCGGCGATCCGACTGCTCTACGCGGCCGCGCTGCTGGCGGCACCCGGTCTCGCGATCGCCGACGTTGCCTATCGGCTCGAATTCTCGTCACCGCAGAGTTTCGGCAGGCACCTTCGCAACGTGCTCGGCATCACCCCGGCGGACTTCAGGCGACGCGTCGGCTTCGGCGCGGCGTTGGAGGATTTTGTCGCGCGTCTGATCGTGGCCCACCGCCCGAGTCTCCTGGCGCTTCGTCCCCTCGATCATGGGGTGGCCGACCTCGGACCGCGCAGAGACGACCGGCGGAAACCCGATTGGGCGCGCGACTAGTGCTTCGGGGCGGAGGGGGCGTCCGGCGCCAGGTTGAGATCGGCCAGCGAGAGAAGCGAGCGGAGCGGATACCCAGCGCTGGCGATGGCGTCCCGACCCCCCTCTTCCCTGTCGACGACCGCCAGCACGCCGATCACCGTGCCCCCCTCCGCCCGGACCGCCTCGATGGCCCTGAGCGCCGATTGCCCGGTGGTCACCACGTCCTCGACGACGACGACGGTCGCTCCCCGCTCGAAGCACCCCTCGAGCTGGCGCCTCGCGCCGTGCCCCTTGGGCTCCTTGCGCACCGTGAACGCGTCTACCGTCGGGGGGGCGTCGACGCTCGCCCGCGCGATGGCGTACGCCACCGGGTCCGCGCCGAGCGTAAGGCCACCCACGGCTGACACCTCCCAACCTGCTTCACGAATTGACCGAAGCCCAAGGGCTCCGATCAGATCGAGGCCGGCGGCCGACATCGTTGTCCGTCTCGCGTCGATGTAGTACGATGATCGGCGACCCGATGCAAGCGTAAAGTTGCCGGTTGTAACAGATTGAGCCTTCAGGAGCGCGGCCAGCTGTCGCCGTTTGTCTCCAGGCATAACGACACCCGAAATGTGGTAGTGGTTGTTGCTACTACTATCCGTTGTCGCCGCGCTTTGGCTTGAACAGGGACTTCATCCTGCCCAACAGTCCGGCTTCTTGATCGCCGGTCGCCAGAGGCTCCTTGGAGGGTGAGTCCCCCCGGGCCGCCCCGCGCAATTGATCGGCAAACACGCCGACCGAGCCCTGGCGGTCCTTCGGCGAGCGCTCGAGTGACTGCATGATGACCGCTTCGAGCTGCGTGGGGAACCGCAGGCCCTTGACGGCTTCGTTGAGCGGTGTCGGAGGCTGGGTGAGCAACTGCTGAAACAGCTCGCGGGGCGACCGACCGGTATACGGATGGACGCCCGTGAGCAGGTAGTAGGCGATCGTCCCGAGGCTGTAGAGATCCGCCGCCTCGTCGACCAGCTCCCCCGACAGGGCTTCCGGCGCGACGTAGTTGAGCGTGCCCACGAAGAAGCCCGTGCGCGTCAGGCGATCGGAGGAATCGAGCTGGGCGTCGCGCGCGATCCCGAAATCGAGCAGCTTCACTTCCCGCGTTTCCGGGTTGTAGATGATATTTTCCGGCTTGAGGTCGCGGTGCACGATCCCCTGGGCGTGTGACGCGGCCAGTCCCCCGGCCAGCTGCGAGATCACGTGCGCCACGAGCGCCGGAGCGAGACGCCCCGTGCGGTGTACGAATTCGGAGAGCGGCTCGCCGGCCGCCCACTCCAGCGCGAGATAGTACAGGCTCTCGAGTTCGCCGAAGTCGTAGGTGCGCACCACGGACGGATGAGAGACCCGCGAGCCGTAACCGGCTTCGCGCAGGAAGCGCTTGACGGCAGTCGCGTCGTGCCGCATGCGTTCACGGAGCACCTTGACCGCGCACACCCCGCGCTCGGGATGCTCGGCCCGATACACGGTGGCCGTGCCGCCTTCGCCGACCCGCTCGAGGAGGCGGTAGCCAGCGATCGTCCGTCCGGTGAGGTTCTCTTGGGTCATATCGGAAGCCAGGCAAAGTAAGTGCCGAACATCGGTGTCGGCAAGTGAGGATCGGATTCATGGCCCCCATCCCGTCGGGACGCAGAGTCGTCGGCCGCCGCGCAGTGACGGCGCTGGTGCTCGCCACCGCCACCACCGCGTGCGGATCGTGGCAGCGGTTGGGCGGGGAGGCTCCGGCCCCCGATCCGATCGCGTACGTCTCCCGACTTTTCGACCTGACCGCGGTCTACCGGGGGATGGGCCTCTTCGCCGCCGATCGTCCTCAAGCCTTCGTCGCCAACGCGCGCTATCTCGCCGGCGCGACGCCCGACTCGAGCGACGCCGTGTTCGCACTCTCCATGGCGAACCGCACGCTCACTTTCCGTCGCACCGCGGGAGTGTTCGAGGCCCGGTTCCGGGTCAAGGTGACCTACCGGGAGCAGGATCGTCTGGTATACGAGTTCACCCGGGATGACGCTGTGCGGGTCACCAGCCTCCCCGAAACCCGGCGTGCCGAGGAGACCATCCTGTTCCAGCATGCGTTTCGCTTGCCACCCGGGAGTTATGCGGTCGAGGTCTCGGTGCGGGACCTGAACGGGTCGGCCGTGGCGACCGCCGCGGGAACGTCGGTGGTTCCGCGGTACGACGCAACGCGGCGGCTGTCGGCGCTCGTGCCGGTCTTTCGGGCCCGGGATCGCGCCAGCACCGACGTCCCGCCGGACATGATCCTGAACCCAAGGGCCTCGGTACCGTACGGGAGCGACACGCTCCTCCTGTACGCCGAGGTCTACCAGGCCGACTCGTCTGATGTCGTGACGATCCGTGCCGTGGCGCGCGACCCCGAGCCGGAGGAAGTGTGGAGGGACAGCGTACTCATCGGCCGGCGCGCGGATCAGCTCACGCCCATTCTGCTGTCGGTGAAGCCATCCTTGCTTCCCATCGGCGAATTGGAGTTTTCAGCCGTGCTCTCGGGGGGCCCCGACACGGTGCGGACCCCGGTCCTGGTGTCGTTCTCGGACCAGTGGGCGGTGGCCAATCTGGAAGAGACCCTCTCGCTGCTCCGGTACTTCGGTGCGGAACAGGCCTTGCAAGAGATTCGGGATGCGGCCCCGCAGGATCGCGTGGGCCTCTGGCGTCGGTTCTGGAGGGAGACCGATCCCGACCCACGAACGGAAGAGAACGAGACGCTGGAGATCTACTTTGCGAGGTTGGAGGAAGCGAACGAGCGTTTCCGAGAGGGGGAGGATCCGGGCTGGCTCACCGACCGCGGCGAGGTGTTCGCGACCCTCGGGCCGCCCGACGAGTTCTACGACTCGAGCTCGGACCTGGTGGACAGCGGGATTCGGCTGATCAAATGGCACTACACGGCGGAACGGCTGACACTCGACTTCGTCGACGACACTGGATTCGGGAAGTTCCGGCTGACGGACCGGTCCCGGGGCGCCTACATGCAGGTGCTGGCACGCGTCCGCCGGGGCGGTTAGTGCGCCGGTTGGTGCTGCTGTGCGTCGCGGCGACCCTGGGCGTGGCGATGCCCGGGCGGCTGTCGGCACAGCTCCCGCTCGCGTCGAAAGCCGACACGCTCGGCTGGTGGCGCGCGGCGGAGGCGCTCCGGGCCGTCGCGAACCGCGGGACGGCGTCCACCGCGGACATCTTCCGACTGGCAGAGGCGGAGTTGGCGCTGGGTCGTGCGGAGGAGGCACGCCGGCTGCTGCGCCAGCGGTCTCCCGCCGACTCCCTGGGAGCCGTCGGATTCGCCCTGTTGGGGACTGCCGAGTTCGGTGCCGGACACTTCACCGCGGCCGGCGAGGCCTTCACCGCGGCCCTCGAGGGCTACCAGGGTCGCCAGCGGGGACTGCTCGCCGCGCGCGCGGCGGAATCCTATCGACTGGCTGGAGCGGATTCGCTGGCAGCCGCGCTGTACGGGGAAGCCGGCAGGAACCTGCCGGCGGTGGCCGGGTGGCTCGCCGTGCGGGAAGCGATGGTGACGCCGGATCCGGCGCGCGCGCTCGCGCTGCTGCGCCGCGCGCCCCCGGAAGCTGCCGTACAGGCAGCGAGGATCCGGGCCGGGATCCTCCTGAGCACCGGCGATAGTGCGGGCGCTCTGCTCGTCCTGTCGGGGACCGCCGACTGGGACCTCGTGCTTCCCATCGCGCTGGCGCTGGACGACTCTGCTTCCGCTCGCCAGGCGGCGTACGAGATTCTGGCAGCGCCGGACACGGCCGGATTGCGCCGTGCGGTGACGACGGTGCGCGACCGCTTTGCGCCTGGCCCGCGGAACGAGGTGTTTCTTCTCGCGGCCGGACTCAACCGGCTCGGCCAAGTGCGGGACGCGGTCGCAGTGCTCCAGGCCGCAGCCGCTCGTGGCGACAGTTCGTCCGCCCTGCTGCGCCGACTCGCCGATCTGCAGTCGGCGGCGGGCCAGCCGGGCGACGCGTTACGGACCTACGGGAAAGCCGCGGCCAGTCCCGATGAA